>Ga0080006_1139270_pt1 | contig 39942 bp, 38 predicted proteins | sample RS3BMetagenome_FD_69209 | JGI IMG/M metagenome (GOLD analysis project Ga0080006, IMG submission 69209) | Ferric oxide microbial mat and aquatic microbial communities from Rainbow Spring, Yellowstone National Park, USA - RS3B (SPADES... ...
TGCAATGGGGTGCTCATAGCTGCCCCCAGGACAGAAGATCCCGCCCCCCTGCAGCGGTGTCTTCCAGCCGATGCACGAACTCAGCACTTCAATAACCCGTCGTTCGAGAAGCACCAGATACGGCGCAGCGGAAAACGTATCCGCAGAGTTGTTTAACACCGAGCAGATGAGGTCAGCTATTTGTCCTACTGGATCCGAGCCGCCGTAGAGACGGTGCAAAAAGAAGGCGTGCTTCGTCCGTACCGAATACCGAAGAAGGTCTTCGAGAAACTGTTCCAGCAAGTCGCGCGAACCTGCACTCTCCCCGCTGATAACACACTGAACATAGTGATCAAGCTGTCGCCAAATAGCACTTGGTGGTACGTACACGAGCGGCAACTGCGCCTCGGGTGTCCGTTCCACACCATTTTCACTGCCCGCGTCGCTTGACGTGCAGAGTCCCAGTTTTCGCTCGACGATCCCGAGCAGTTCCTGGAGCTCTCGCGCAAACACTATCTCACCCCCAAAACCCACTTCTTTTAGTTTGTTGGTCGCATTACCGGGAGCATTCCGGGTTTCCATACGGTGAGCAGCTCCGAGCGGAGCCTCTGGAGACTCGGCATCCCGACGCGAATGTCCGACGCGCGCCGCTGCACGCTGGATCCGCTGCTGGCGAGGCTCGAAACATGTGGCCTTTTCGGTGCTCATGTCTATTGTTTAGAGGAGCGCAATTACCCTGCTTGGCAAGTCGGGTACCAGTGCGTCTGTCCAAAAGTTGGACACGTACGCGGTGCTTGCACCGAAGCGAGAAGCAGCGTGCAGTGCTTCTACGTTGAAACGAAGAAGCGATGCCTGGCCATTGCGCACGCGGAGCGTACCCGGAACGACAGCACTCGTGCCTACCAGCGTCCATCCTTGGACGCTGGTAGGCACGCTGCATAAGAGTGCCTTGCGTTTCCCGGGAACGTAGGTCGTTTCAGTGTAGAGGTTCTGTGGATCTCGAGTGCGCTCTGGTATGGTAGAAGCCTGCCGTCTCGGGTCGCGGGAGGATCGACTCACGAGAGGCGTCTCGTTTCCGCTCGGACCAGAACTCTTTATGTATAAAGCCTCGAGTTGGGAGAAATGTAAGAATTCCTTCAAGAAAACAGGAATTCTGGATATGCATCCGGCCCACGGGCTGCGTCTTTGATAGATACGTGCTCGCGTCGAATGCTTCGTGGTGTAGCACCCGTACGAGTCACCACTTGCCACCGGGAAACGCGTGTGCTGCGGAGCGCTACAGTGCAGAACACTGGCCAAGCACGAGCACCTCGCGAGGTGTCTGGGTCCGCGGTTGGACCGCACCGGAGCATCCGACGGTGCAGAACCTGGTACCAGCTGGTTATGCTTTCTGGAACGCGTACTGGCGAGAAACGTTGGTAATACCTCGAATGAAGCGCACCCAGGATAGGACGCATTCGCACTCCTACCGCGTCAAATCCTAGATTGCAGGCACAAGCGAGCATGAAAACGTTGACAGATGAGGCAAAATCGAAGCAGAATCGACGTAGCCCTGAAACTCCGATTCAAATGCATGATGATGAAGCGAACTACAACGGCCTCGAGGCAGCATTGACGTCTCCGTAAAACATTTGACAAGGAATCAAGGCAGCTGCCTGGTTCATGACCTGGCGCGAGCAGAGCTCGTGCTCTGGACGCTGGTGCGTCGGATCCATCAACCGCATCAAGCGAGGCTCTGTTGCGGGAGCAGTTTGCGCGTAACATGCTTCTTGACGCTGAGGAGTCGAAGAATGTAATGGAATGCTCCGAAATTATGCACGCGTTACCTGTAATCCGGGAAACGACCCCAGTCCGACGAAAACGCATCCACCTGCCGCTCATCGTAGTGCATGAGGCGTCCAGGGGATCATTTGGGATGCACTGGTTATACTCAGATTAGCGCATTCCGGAATACCTGTATCAGCATGCCCGCTTCGCTTTCGTATGATGCTCTCGCAGTAGTACTCGTAAGACGCACGTTCATCCCAGTCGATTAGACTTCATTCGGCAGTAGTGGAATACATTTTCGGTGGGCAATCAAAAAGGGGCAAACCGCTGTTCGCAAAGTCGTAACAGTCAAGCATTCTGGGAACATCAACGTTCGCAGCGACGCTACCGTTTGGTCACATACAAATCATGAAACGGACGCGATCGCTCAACACATGATCCACAGTTGAAGCAAGCTTCTTGGCTTTTTATTCCCACAATCTTCGGTGCTGCTCATGGGGAACGTCGCTTTCGATCACTAAAAAGCGATAAGAGGATGATGTGGCTGATATAGGTACTGAGCTGCGCTGCGTGGCATCCCGTTCTAAGTGCTTCACTCCAGCCGAAGGCGTGTTCTCTATTGTGAAGAGCCACGCTGGCACTTACCGGTCCATAGATGCGTCGCTCGTTCCTATGACACCAAAGTCTTTCGACAGGCGCTTCTCTAACGTCACCAATCCTAAACTGCTGTATTGCTTCGCTGCGAATGCGCGGGAGTGAGCGGAAAACGCGCTCCTGTCCGTGGGCATGCTCGTGACCGCGAGGGTGACGAAAAGATACTTGAGGAAACGGAGATCCATAGATAGATATGACGAGTCTCAGACCTATAGTCGAATCTGTTCGTCTGAATGCCGAGTAGAAAGCGGGTAAAGCGCAAAGCGATTACGTTCCTATCACTCCTTCAAGTCAAGGTGGCAGAGGAGAGGGAGTCGGTCTCTGCTAACGAGCATGCAGCATTCGAACAGCTTCACGAGGACCGTAGGCGGAGCTCTTTCCAGGTTCCGCTTTAATAAGCAGGAAGTGCAATGAAGTTTCCAGAAACAACGGAGACCAATAGACTGTCATTATGCACGCACTTTGTGAAACCCAAGCCGGGTCGAGCAACGAGACTCATGATCAGCCGCTCACGGTATATGAATCCGACGAATATCTAATGGAATGGATCTCGTGTTGGAGAACATCATGCCCGTAGCCGTACCTCAAGGACGAGACGCCGGAGCCAGAGATCTGAACGGAGAGCAGATGAAGCTGCTCAAATATCCCAGGGCTCGGGATCGTCAGGAGTTGGACACAATGAAAAGCCATGAGGCATACCAAAAAGAGGAACAACTGGGTCAAGAGCCTCCCCGACGCTCCGAGCACCATACGGAGCAGATACGGAAGCTAGATACGCTTCATTCAGAGCGAGTAAGTGAGCGCCCAAATGGCTCATGCGGACTATCTTTGGCAAGCGTACTTGGGATCGCGCTGGGCTCGCCAACGGTTTCGTTTCGAAGGGGCTGCACGGGGAGCGTATTCACCATTTCTTCGATGAGTTGCGAAAGAATATGACCAACGAGTTGCGTCGTTTGGAGGTAGCCTGCAGCGCTTGACACGCTGGAGGTTACAAAGCCTGGAATCCTGTGCTCCTTCGACGCGCGCGTGCAACGCGTGCAGGAAACGTTTCTGTACGATTTCCATCAATGCATTCAGGAGGATAAACGGGCATCACAAACATGGATGCTCGCTGCAAATCGTACAAAAGTAGCGTTTGGTATTCTGTACGATTTCCATCAATGCATTCAGGAGGATAAACGGGCATCACAAACATGGATGCTCGCTGCAAATCGTACAAAAGTAGCGTTTGGTATTCTGTACGATTTCCATCAATGCATTCAGGAGGATAAACGGGCATCACAAACATGGATGCTCGCTGCAAATCGTACAAAGGTAGCGTTTGATATCAAGCTGAATGCACTTTTTAGAGTACCTTGGGCTGGTTGGGCGTCAGATTCCTAAACAGTAGACGATGAGAAGCGAGCGCAAGCTGCACCAGGATTTCACAGCCTCGATCTACATCCGGAAACGTCTCGTGCTTCCGCAACGTGCATCGACTTTGTGTCCAGCGAATACTTGCGTGCATCCTCTAGGACTCAGTTAAGGTTCTGTGGTGAAACGCTGCACACTTTCCATGAAAAACATCAGTGCACAGAAAAAAGAGCATCGGATTCGTGCCTGGAACTCTGTCCCGGTCTACGATATGAACAGCCATCACAGCGAAGCTCCAGCACCGTACGTACACACAGGGAACGAATTCACTTGACACTTGGTGAACGATCATGGTACTCCATCGCTCGATACGACTGAGCATCGCGAAGATTGATCGTATACCTCCGGAGCAAGTCCGGAGATCGACGACATCGCGACTTGACGGCGTCTGGACGCCATCCAGCGCTGAGCACGATCCGCAGGACGTGATGGCTTCTGAATGAAGCCGCTAGGAACAAGACTCGTTCGCCTCGGTAGCTAGGTGTGTGTGTGTGTGTGCGGAGTCGACCTGCACCGCACCGTGTTACTCTGCTTGACACGATAGTGCAGTTCGTACGGTATTCGAAGCGTTTCTTCAGTTCGAACTTTGTCAGCGCCAAACGATAACGGAAACTGAGTGCCGCGAACGCACTGCTGCGCACGAGCGTCACACTCTCCGCTCTCCATGTTTGATGCGTTTGAAGCCGACGACCTGCAGCAGTGGGGGTATGCGCAAGCTATCCTGAAGCCGCTCGCTTCCCGGTTCGAACATGCCACCAGTCTGCCGGTCGTTGTGGTCACAGGAACGACCACTGGCATAGGGCTGCACACTGCCGCTATGCTGGCGGCGAGCGGCCTCTTCCGGGTCATCGCGACCATGCGACCGTCAAGTCTACCTACGGGAGAGCCGCGTCTGCGCGAGCTAGTTCAGCGATACACAGAAAGCGGAAATACCGTGACGACGACGACGACGACGAGGAAAGTAGCCTCGGCAGATGCACTCCGAGTATGCGCGTTGGACGTCACCTCGGAGGCGTCATGGAAGGCGCTCGCTACCCAGTTACCCGGCCCTGAGCGACGTGTGGATGTTCTGATCAACAATGCGGGTTACGGTGTGTCGGGATCGACAGAACAGGTTACGGTCGAGCAAGCACAGCAGCTCTTTGACACCAATGTGTTTGGGGTCATGCGGGGCGTCCAGGTGCTGGCGCCCTACATGCGAGCCCAGTCAAAGAGAAACCAGGCGCAAGGTCTATACACCGTTCTGATTCAGATTAGCAGCTTGGCTGGGCTTCGAGCGGTTCCATTCAGTGACCTGTATTCGGCGAGCAAGTTCGCTCTCGAGGGTCTTACCGAGGCCATGCGGTACTCGCTGGAACCTTTCGGGATTCGCTGTATCTGTGTGAATCCGGGACCCGTACGTTCGGCGTTCAGCACTCGGTTTGGTATTGCGTCCCGCGACCGTGGCTGCCGGCAGATCCCTGACGAGGATCCACTCGTGAAACACAAGCTAGACACGATGCACGACTTGTTCGTCAGAGACCTGGCGGAGCGGATGGCCAGTGCCGAGGTCGGACAAAGCAGTGCCCAGGTTGCAGTGAGCATCGTACAGGCTGTGGTCGACGGCCTCTGTCTCAGTGAAGCGCCTTCGTTGCATTACGGTACCAGTCCAGTTGTTGACGAAACCATTCGTTGCCTGAGAACAGACCCCGCAGCGCGCACCTCTGAACCGTATCGGCGATTCTGGGACGCAGTAGCACGAGCGCAAAAACAAGCCACCGATACAGCAGGAATGCCTTGAAGCATGATCTCCTCTAGCCGACAGCGAATAAGCGATTGCATCGATTGCAGGGTGACGTTCCTGGTGCGATACGAGAAAAAGACTTCATGCCTTGTATCCTGATGCTGTTGCGGAAGCACGTGTTCCGCATCTCGATTCGTATGGTGCAGGATCGCGGTCCTTGCATCGATCTCTTAAAACACATATGCGTAGCCGGATATCCTAGCAAGAGAGTCAGGTTCCACCGGGTTTCTTGCACAGTACCGGAACGCTGCATCGACCTAGATACCCGACATGGCATCCGTACATTCGAGTTACCAGGCGAGCGTACTTGATCCTTGCGTAGACATTTCCGATTTCCATGAAATCCTTAATGTTTCATAAAAAGCACGTTATCTTGTATTCTCTGTGATTTTGGTGCGCGTTTTTGCGCAGCTCAGTCGAGATGAGGTGCGCTGTATCGCGCGTACCGCATAGATCCTCATTCCCATCATCGGCATGGTTTTCCGCATCCAAGATATCTTCGCCATGCACCTAGTCATTCACAATCATTTCATCTGCATTGCAACGCGGTTTCACAAACAAAAACGGCTACGACAGGCATCGACCTTGTGGTGCTTCGGTACCTGCTTCGTTCAGTTTTGTGTACGCTTGGAGCATCTGTGTGTGTGTGTGTGGGAATCCACGTTTGCGAAAACCACCGCTGCGATGCAACTCGCCGGTAAATACAACCACGCGATGTGCATTGTACCGCGTTCCCAGCAAGCCTGCACCCCAGCCACTCCATAATTTGCTTCGCATGGCTGAGGAAACGCGGTTCTCGCGTCCTCGACACGCTCACATGGCGCTGAAGCGAGCAACCACCGATCGTTGCACTGTGCGGTGGATGACGTCTTCCTCTCTTTCCCCGGGAGCAGAGTCTGCGGCTACTGTTCTGGAAACAAGTCCGTCCATAACAGCAATAGTTGCCATCGGAGCCTCTCATAGCAACAGCTGTTCATGATAGCAAAAACCAGTACGCAGCCTAGCACAGACGAATCTTCTTCGGCGACTGCGGTGCTGGTCACGGAGAACGATCAACCTCGATCATGACAATCGTTTCCGATTGCATCTTGTCGATTACCGAACCTCGTATCGCAAAAACTTCTCGTGAGGAGAATCACAGCTCAGGTCGTGCCGCTGGACACTGTATGATGCTGGGGGTGCTTTATGTTGTCTGGTATTGCACTCACTCATCGATACGCACTGCAGGGCATGAACGCATCCACCGAAGGATGCACGATGTTTACGTCACGATACTACAACGGTGAGTTGTTGCAACGCCTCGAGGTCTATCACGATAGCCCCGTATTTGGACATGGTCGCTATCACGTGGGCCTCTGCAGATGGAAATGCTCTGTGCTCAAAAAGCGCAACAGAGGCGTGCCTGCCGATGTCCAGGACTGGCTTCCCGAAGCGCAGCGTCGAGGCATGCAAACATCTCTTCGTCTGTGTGCCTTTTTGTTCCCAGTACGGAACAACGTCATCGTCGCATTGTTCCCCAGCCAGCGGACCAAAGCCTGCTGTACCAGGGAGATTGGCGTCCGCAGGCACCCTATCCACGGATACGAAACGGAAGCGCAGGCACTCGCAGTTCTATGGTCTCTGGTGTGGAATCCTCACAACGCATGCGCTTCTCGTGGCGAGTGAATTACCGCATCGCAGCAACAGCAGCATCTACCTCGTTTGCATGTGCACTTTACGAGGAGCGTGGCAGAGGCTACCTTTTGCGTCCCGTGATCATCGCACAGCTCGCTCTCCCGAGTGATACACCCTCAGTCGCCTCAAGTCAAGCATTCTTGGGTTGTATCGGCGCCTCGACAGCGACAGCGCATATGCACACACGACCGCCATCAGTCAGCGTGCTTCCTACCGGAAAAAGTCGCACGCTGACGAGCCCGATTTGCGTAGATGTAGTTGGTGAAGGATCCCTCCCAGATTGTCGCGATACGGTACACCGCAAAGAGCAGCAACGTGAGCAACAGACCCAGGGTACTGCGTTCAAAAAGCGCCTCCGCAAGGAACAGCAACGAACTCCCATCGTACATCGGATGCTCAAAATGACTGAAAGGAAACGCAGAGACCTTGGATGGTTTCAAGATTCCGAAGTAGTCCCCTAGATACGTCCCGAAGAGACCCAGCTGAAGAAAGGACGTGGTCACCAGGACAAGCCCAGTGGCAAACGCGGCCCAGGCGACCGCGTCTACAGCCGAGGCTATCGTTCGTGGGGTGCAGAAGCGCCACACCACCGCTGGTATAAACGCCTGTGGAAACGGAGGCAAGCGCACCGCACTGGTCTGCATTGCCTCCAGCACTACCAGATCGCGATACAAGGAAAAGCTGAATACCCAACAGGCCAGCAGCAAGCAGGCGAACCGCCGTCGACCAAGGCAAAGGCGACTCCACACGCTCGTGTAGTACTCAAGTCGGGCGAGCACGTTCCATAACAGCGGTGCTGCGATGATGTACGTAATCGCTCGGGCACTGGCGAGATCTAGGTAAGCGCTTTGTTGAGCCAAGCGCTGGGCAACCACCTCCAGTGGTTTCCGTACGAACACCGTCCAGCGCTCGAACGCCAACGCGTACGCTCGCAGTACGATCAGAGCCTCCTTTTCCAACTGCAGAAAGCGAGCTCCTAACGTATCCATACAAAAATCGAGTGAAGCGTTGCTTTGACACAAACTCTGGAAAATACCTGGACGACTCGCAGTGTCCAGCAAACAAGTCTAACTGGGTTACAGGGTGTCCCAGTGGCGTCTACTCTGTACAACAGAAGCGCTGGTTTCGTGTACCCGTCGACGACGCCCCGTGGCGAGCCAAGCGATGCAGAAAATGTGTCGCTTTTCGTACATAACGCAGCTTTCTTGCGTTTTGGCGCTGGTGTTACGCAGCAGCTTCTGTGTGTGAAGGCACTGAGGTTTGGAGTCGACTAGTCTGTTCAAGCGGGTACTCGTACGTTGAGCTGCGGGTGGAGGCTGGTGTTCCACAGAGGCGTCTGTGAGGAAAAAACGCGCTTCCCTGGATACCCCGCAACACACGTGGAGCCAAAGCGCTGCGGTTCCTGTCACCCCAGACCCCTACCGTCAGAAGAGCGAGGCGAAAATTGCTGTCAAAGCTTCTCTCGCTGGGTAAAGCCTCTGACACGAACTGTCGTTCTCGCTGACAGCTTTTGACGTCCAGTGAGCGTGCAGGCAGCACGCACGAGACGCTTTCGCAGTGAATCCTCCGCATACTCGTGCGGGTGGTGGTGGTGGTGGTCTTCTGGAAGCGCACTCCGCCAGCTAGCCACAGTTCTTGGAGCCAAACAAACAACATCGACGGCAATAGCTGGACCCTGGGACGTTTCCTTCACTCGTTTCCATGGTAGTGGCGAACGGACGCTTTCGCTTCGCCATTGATCGCGGTGGAACGTTCACCGACATCTACGCGGAGCAACCCGACGGCACCGTGCGCTTGTTGAAGCTTCTATCAGAGGACAAGGAACACTACAGCGATGCGCCACAAGAAGGCATCCGCCGTATCATCGCCGAGTTCTACGGCACAAGGCACCACAGCACCGACACCATTGACCCACATGTCATCGAATGGATCCGAATGGGTACCACTGTGGCAACCAACGCGCTCCTCGAACGCAGGGGAGAGCGTTGTATCCTCCTCGTTACAGCGGGTTTACGCGACCTCCTCCAGATCGGCTACCAATCACGACCGGATATCTTTGACCTACGTGCTGCGAGACCCGCTGTTTTGTACGAGGATGTTGCAGAAATACCGGAACGTGTCCGACTGGTATCCGCCGCAGCCTACGAGTCGCTGGAAGCAGTGGAACGCCAGCACCTCATCGCTACCCGAACCGGTCAATGGGTGCAGGTATTACGCCCACCAGCCTTGGACGTGGCGGAAAGCGCCCTCAAAGAGGCACTCCAGAAAGGCATCCGCTCGGTGGCGGTTGTCTTCATGCACGCGTACGCATACGATACCCATGAGCAACAGGTAGGTCACCTGGCCCTCTCACTCGGTTTCCAACACGTCACGCTGTCGTCTTCGTTGACCAACATGCAGCGGGTTGTACCGCGCGGACTCACGTGTCTCGTGGACGCCTACCTGACACCATGTCTACGCAAGTACCTGGAATCGTTCCGCGACGGATTCAAAGGCCGTTTGCAAGACACCCTGGTAGAGTTGATGCAGTCCGATGGCGGCCTCTGTCCACTGGAGTCGTTTACCGGTTACAAGGCGATCCTGAGCGGCCCCGCTGGCGGTGTTGTCGGCTACGCGAAAACCATCTATCCGTTGACGGCGCTGTCGAGTCCAGATGGAAAACCTCAACCAGTCATCGGCTTTGATATGGGCGGCACCAGCACCGACGTTTCACGCTATGCCGGACAGCTGGAGCACGTTCTCGAGTGCGAAACAGCGGGCGTGATGATCCAGGCACCTCAGCTGGACATCCAGACGGTGGCGGCTGGCGGAGGTAGTCGCCTCTACTATCGTTCCGGACTGTTGCAGGTGGGTCCCGAGAGCGCCGCTGCCGATCCCGGCCCCGTGTGTTATCGAAAACCCGGCGGACAACTAGCTGTTACCGATGCCAACGTGGTGCTGGGGCGTCTACAGCCGCGCTTTTTCCCATCGATCTTCGGGCCTGACCAGAACGAAACCCTCGATGTAGAGGCCGCCCGCGCAGCTTTTGCCTCCCTTCGAGAACAGCTGACCAGAGACGACCCCGAGCGGAACCTGCTGAGCATTGAAGAGCTAGCCTTGGGCTTTATCCGGGTCGCGAATGAGGCCATGTGTCGACCCATACGTTCGATGACCGAGTCTCGAGGCTACGATCCCGCCCAGCATGTTCTTGCGTGTTTTGGTGGTGCCGGTGGTCAGCACGCCTGTGCAATCGCTCGGAACCTCGGAATGTCTACCGTGTACGTGCACCGCTACGCTGGTGTGCTTTCGGCGTATGGTATCGGCTTGAGTGAGTCCGTGGAGGATCTGCAAGAGCCGTGTGCGCTAGAACTCGCACGTGACCTGGAACGAGCGCAGCAACTGCTCCAGGAGTTGGAGCTACGTTGCCGGAAAGCGCTTGAAAGACGCGGTATTGCAAGCGATCGTATCCAGTGTGAGCGATTCCTCCATCTCCGGTACCAAGGTACGGATCTGGCGATGTTGATTTCGGAACCGTGTGCTGCGGCTACCTGCGAGGATTATGCAAGCGCTTTCGAACAGGCCTATGAACGTGAACATGGGTTTTTGCTGCGAGGTCGATCGATTCTTATTGATAATGTACGTGTACGCGTAGCTGGACAGTCTGCAGTGTCGCCTGTGCAGACGTATTCCACTGATACGACTGGTGCTGGGCATTCGGATTCGGGCGAGGATGCCGCGACACGGGCCCCGGGGCCGCAACAGCAGCAGCAACAGCAGCTCGAAACGCTCTCGTCTACTGGTGCGCTATTGTCAGTGCCAGAGCCGCTGGATATGGTTGCGGTCTACTTTGCCACTGGCTGGCATACCAGGACGCCGGTCTATGCTCTGGAGAAGCTTGCTCCATACCAGACGTTTTCTGGTCCAGCGCTGCTCGTCGATCCCGCCGGTGGTATTACGATTTTGGTGGAGCCTGCCTGCCAAGCTGCTGTGCTCGCGGATCGGACCATACGGATTGACTTGTCGTCGGTTGCTGGTGCGGCAACACACTCGAGTAGTAGCAGTAGTAGCACTGATAGTCTTTCTGTTGCTCAAAGCGTCATTCAAGTGCCGGACGCTGTCAAACGATCCATATTTGCACATCGCTTTATGAGCATTGCAGAGCAAATGGGTCGCACACTGCAACGCACTGCGGTCTCAACGAATATCAAAGAGAGACTCGACTTTAGCTGCGCACTCTTCGACGCCAAGGGAGGTCTGGTGGCCAACGCGCCCCATATTCCCGTCCATCTGGGCTCGATGCAAGACGCTGTTCGCCAGCAGGTGACGCTCCTGGGTGCAGACTGGCTTCCCGGTGAAGTGGTGATGACCAATCATCCAGCAATGGGCGGCACCCATCTGCCGGATATCACGGTAATTACCCCGGTGTTCCACGACGGACGACCAGTGTTCTTTGTGGCGAGTCGCGGTCATCACGCAGACGTCGGCGGACTGACCCCAGGCTCAATGCCGCCTTTCTCACGGACGCTTGCTGAAGAGGGCGCAGCCATCGCCAGTCTCAAACTCGTCCAAGGAGGCGTATTCCAGGAAGGACGTGTTCGAGAGCTTCTCCAGCACGCCGGATGTCGGTGTCTGCACGATGTGCTATCGGATCTGCGAGCCCAGATCGCTGCAAATCAACGGGGTATCCAACTCATGAACCAACTGATCCAGGAACAGGGTCTTGGTGTTGTCGAGCACTTTATGCATGAGATTCAGCGCACCGCTGCTGGATTCGTACGCGATGTCTTGCGACAAGTGGGGAAGCGCCATGGGAAACGCACCCCAACGGGTCGCTGGCTGCTCGAGGCTGCCGACGTGATGGATGACGGCTCCCGGATTCAGTTGCGGGTGGAGATTGACGACAACGACAACGACAACGACAACAACAATGACAATGACAATAATGACGACGACGGCTGCAGTGCTGTCTTTGACTTTACAGGAACGGATGCACAGGTGGTTGCCAACTGGAATGCCCCGCCCTCGGTAGCAGCGTCCGCGATCATTTACTGTCTACGGTGCCTCATTGGACGTGATGTACCACTCAACCAGGGCTTTCTGGATCCGATTACCATTCGAATCCCGGCAGGGTGTCTGTTGGATCCTCATCCCGAAGCCGCGGTTGTCGGTGGTAACGTCCTCACCTCGCAACGCGTAACCGATGTGGTACTGCGGGCGTTTGGCGCTTGTGCTGCGAGCCAGGGCTGTATGAACAACCTCACGTTTGGTACAGAGCACTGGAGCTATTACGAAACAATTGGTGGTGGCAGTGGAGCTGGACCCGGTTGGCACGGTGAGCACGGTATTCAGGTGCATATGACGAACACGCGTATGACGGATCCCGAGCTACTCGAGTGGCGTTATCCCGTTCTTCTGCGGCGGTTTCGTTTGCGATCCGGCTCTGGTGGTCGTGGACGTTGGTCCGGTGGCAACGGCATCGAACGAGAGCTCGAGTTTCTCGAGGACGGCATCCAGGTATCGATTCTGTCGGAGCGACGCGTGTTTGCTCCGTTTGGTTTAGCTGGTGGTGAAGCTGGCGCCCGCGGACGCAACTGGCTCATTCACGCACCGGACACCAGCCGTGCTGCGCGAGCAGAAACGAAGGAAACTGATCCCCAACAGACGCTAGGTGCAAGCGCTCCGAGCAGCAGTAGTAGCAGTAGCAGTAGTAGCAGTAGCGATATTGTCGGTGGTGCTGCGTTCCACGCAGGCACGGTGCAGGCGGCTGCAGGCGGCCTTGTGGACATTGCTGGGCGCGCTGGACAACCCGAGTCGCACAAAAGCGAGACGCGCTCATCAATAGACTCCTGGACCCGTACAGAAGCGCCACTCGAGCGTGCCTGGCTGGATGATCAAGCCGGTGTTGGCTCGCACAGGCACTTGCTGGTGAACCTCGGTAACAAGCAGTCGATCCGAGTTGTTGCCGGTGATCGGATTCGCATCTGCACGCCTGGGGGTGGTGGTTATGGTACACCTGGCGCTGTTGTTGAGCGAAACACTTGAGCATCGTGCGTACAAGCGACTGAACCGAAGCACTCATCTCGGGCAGCACTGGACAAGCGCTTGCGGCTCTGCGATACCCGCTACACCTCTAGAGGACGTGTGTCTCCCTGGCAATGCCCCCGATCGTCATGCGTTCTCTGCTTCCTTTTCGATTTCAGTACTTTCCAGGATTCTGAACCTGAATAGACATAATGTATGCATTGACGCATGCCTATGCACGGTTTTGCATTCATCCGGATACGCAAAACACGCCGAACGAATGCTAATGCTTGTTCCAGCTCTTTATCCTAGACCACGATATTTTTCCTGTCGGATATAGTCGCGTTCCCATTGATGTAGATACGGGAGTACGGGTGATGGTGTAAGCGCGTAAACGTGCCAACGTGCTCGTTCTTCTACCATAGACCACAGCTCGAGTAATATCGCGTGTAGATTCCGTAGAGCAGTATCGATCCAGGGGCGGTGATCGGTAGCCCGCTCCCTGACGCCTACTGAAAACCGCGAAGACTGTTGGTGCTGCTGCTGCTGCTGCTGTTGTTGTTGTTGTTGGCGCAAGTTGATCCACGCTCGCACCAGGAGCGGAACCAAAAACGGAGCCACGCGTCGGACGAGCCGCGGGTGCTGCTGCACCATCGCATACCAAAGCGTCGCAATACTCGCTTCTCCGGGGTACTGCTCGGTGACCCGCAACGCGAGCGCCAGAACCGGATGAAAAAGAGCTCCCGCTGGATCCGCTGAGCGATCGACCAAAGCGATCAGGAGCCGCACCAGGGTCTCCACAAGCCGGCAACGGCGTTGCGTTCCGGTCTGCGTCAACGCTCGAGCACTCGCTATCAGTAGCGCTTTCACCACGCGAAGCAATGCCTGGTGTTGATGACGCCAGTGCGTCCCGAGGCCGTGAAAGCGCGCACCACGAGCAAGGTGCTCAGGCCTGGGACGTGCAGCTGCTGCTGTGACTGCGGTTCCATATCGCTCTGGACGCTGAAGCGGGCGCCATAATCGCTCCACCAGACGTAACAGGTACCACAAAGCCGGTGTATCGTATTGAATCGATCCGTCTGGTTGGAGTTCCGGAAGCCTGTACTCCAAGAGTCTCTCGAGGACTGCCTCCAGCGTTGCGGTGTCCATGCTGGTGAGCCAAATACCCAGTCGCATCTCGATATAGCCGGCAGCGGAGCGTTGGGTGCTGCCGGCTGAGGCCGCACTCGCCTCCCCGGCGACATCTAGCACCGAGGCAGGTATTCCAGGTGCTGACGGTGCCTCGGCGCTCGACGCCAGTACCAACATACTCAGCAGCAGTGCCGTACGACCGGGTCCCAGGGAACGTTGAGTCGTTGCTGGTTGCGATTCTGGTGCGCTCAACGCCCTCCATGTGTCCTCGAAACAGTCCCAGATGAAGCGCAACGCGCGTCGGGGTAACCGTCTCGCCAGCTGCTCTAGCCAGTGCTGGATCCACAACAGACCAGCAAAGGGCTGCGAATCCAACCAGACCGGTGAACATGTCGCCAACACAGTGACCAGTGCATTCGCCAGCGATTGCGATGGCATTTCAGTGGGTATCTCCCAGCGCTCAGTGAGCAAACGCCGCCATAGCGCCCAGCAGCGAGGACGCAACGCGCGGGGAATCTCATCCAGAGGCGTCAGTGGCTGCAACGACGACAGCAGCGGCAGCAGCAACTGGTGCTGCTGCTGCTGCTGCTGCTGCTGAGGCTCCAGCTCGTGGCCAGCTGCAAAGTTCGTCGTATTCAGCAGCGTGTCGCAACAATGCAGGTAAATCAAGCGCCATGCATCTGGTGGATGCGTCCAGAGACTGCGCAGGAAGGCGCTGCACAGTTCCTGGTAGAGGCCCATGTGCTGATGCGTCCAGTACGGTACCTGTGCGTCTTCGCCAGCCAATTGCTGTTTCCAGAGAGTGCTCAGATGCTCAGCGAGCGCTGCACTACCTGTCCATCGCAAGGCAAAACGCGGACCGTATGCGAGACCCATACGACATAGCGCGAGCAACAAACGCGGTGTTCGCGTCCAGGTGTCCGGGGTCCAGGCGCAGCGCTCAAGCAATGCCAGTACCCGGGATGCAGGTAGCAGACGCAACAACGTATCTAGAAAAGGCTCCAGAAGAAACCGTTGCCGTAACCAGAGTGTTTGGGGCGCTGAGCCGTCGGTCTTGCTGGGCGACGCTTCCGCCGGCCAAACGCACTGCAGGCACTGAAACAGGGCCGCTTCCGCAGCAGTACGAAGCGCTTCCGTAGTCGTCGGCGACGTGGCCGCCGACGGTATCGTCACCGCCACCGTTGAGGCATTCGCTTCCATCCATAAATCCGATAAATGCACGATACTCCAGGTGGAAAGCGGATGCAGGTCCGCACTGCAGGGCGCCTGCGCGAACGCGCTCAACAGGCGGCAGAGCAGTAGCTCGACCAAAGCGGCTACCTTGGGGGTATCGCGGGGCAACTGCGGTATTGCTGTCACCAGTCGAAGACAAGGAACGGATCGTAGCGTATCGGCGTGCTGGCGGGCGAGGAACGCCAATACACAGCCAGCAGTCGTGGTGTAGTCGCTGTCATCATGCCTGATGCGGAGGTGCGGCGTATCGAGCCCAGTATCCGGCGTTTCCAGCACCTGTTCCTCGCTTGGACGAATCCGGAGCTCCCAGATATCCACATCTTCACAGATCCATTCGTTGATTCGGGGTTCATCAAGTGCCATCTCCAGCACTGCATCGAGCAGAGCGCGTTCCTCGCTGATGCGCACCAGCTGGAGTGCAGCGTGTGCCCACAACATGGTGCGCTCCTGTCGTATCGGCAAGCGACAGTCGCGCTGTGGCAGCCAAAGCGCACCTAATGACGTCTCCCTGTGATGACTCCGCATTGCGGGTATCTGCAGCTGTCGCAGCCACAGCTCAAGGACGCTCCGTGTGGCGGTATCCGGCTGCCAGCTGCGCAGCTCCGTTAACAGCTGCATCGAGGCAGTGGAGAGCCCAGGCTGCACCGTTTGTTGCAGCTGCAACAACGCCAGGCTTACCCGCGCAAGCTCCGGCAGCAGTTGCGGAGCGCTTTCGCGACCCCAGCGCCAGCATGCACGGCAGGCATCGGTGATGAGCGGATCGTGGATGTCGCCAAGTGTGCTTTCGAGCGCTTCAGCTGCGGCACTGAACTGCGACGCGATCGACTCGATGCTTGTCACGAGCAACGGGAGCAGCGACCACTTGGCTAAAGACGCTCGCTCTGTTCGCTTTGTATCGCACCCAGCGGCTTCTGGTGACGAGGATGCAGCAGGCGCTCGAACCGATTGCTCAAGCGCGGGCTGAAGCATCTGCAATAGCTGCATAAACAGGGACCAGCGTTGCGCTACGGACCAATGCTTGGCGAGGTCCTGCTCCATCCGGAGCTGCAAGCGCGGGCTCCACCGCACTGCTTGACCTGTTTCAATGCAATGTTTGATGAGCAGCTGGAACAGACGACTGCCGTCTCGATGTCCACCGAGGTCTGTCACTAACGCGACGCGAAAGGCGTCCACTGCCGGATCCGTTGCCGCCCTGTCAAAGAAGCAAAACGAAACGACCTGCGGATCTAGCAAGGGCTCAATCGTGAGACGCGTCAGCAGCCGAGGCAGCAGTCGACGCTGTGCCGCTAACGGCACCATGCTCCGGAGCAGCGACGATACCGACGCATCATCGCTATCCAGTCGAGTGAAGAGGCGGAACTGCCACGCGTCTGTGAGCACGCTGCTCCAGAGGCATCGCCATAGTTCATCAGGAAGCGACGGTAACGATGCCAAATGATGTAGGAATGTTGTCAGATAAGCGACGCCGTTGCGAGGTCGCTGGCTCTCACCAGCAACAGAATCCAGGTTTCGCGGCAGCGTGGACGCTATTCCCTGCGACGCAGCGGCTGCAGCGGAACGAGAGCGCTTCCGTGCCGCTCCCGGGACCCGCTCTCGGGTGACCGGAGCGCTGTCGCTGACCTCCGGCGACGACGCCTGACTCAAGCACTCGGCACCCAGTCGGAAGCACTGAATCAGGCTGGCTACCGACATCAGCGTCTGGGTTGTGGTCGCGACCCGAGACCCTAGTCGCAGCGACTCATTCGCGCTACTGCCCGGATCGAGGATAAGCGCCGGATGCTCGCCCAGCTGCTTGAGCGTATCGATTATCCAGGTTGCGTACGCAGCGCCAATGGTAGCATGTTTCCGACCGCCGCTCGCTTTCGACAGGTCATCGATGCTGCGATGGAGGAGCAATTTCAGGGGCAGACCCCAGGCCGCCTCTCGTAACGATATGAGCGAGAGGCACCCCAAAAGACCCGGTACGCTTTGGAACAAGGTCTCCAGCTGCTTCAGCGTCGCGTTCCGGAACTCGGCTCGTGCCTGGAGTCTTTCGAGGATCCGTGTGCGCACCTGTATGAGCAGTTGGTCGAGTTGGCGGCAGCGCTCGAGCACTGGCTGCTGTTCCGCAAGCATGCAAACGCGGACCACTGCGCCGACCAGTCGTAGCAGGGCCTCGGTTGCCGGTTGGAACGCAGGTCGCTCCAGCAAAGCAACCAACACAGCGAGAACGCTTCTTAGTAGTGGCATGTGCACGAGTTCTGGGCGTCGCTTGTGCTCTGGTGCCGGTGGCGCTGATGCCAGCGCTTTCTGCTCTTGTTCAGCAGTCGCGCGGAATGACTGCTCTTCCATAGCCAGTTCATCGTCGAGCGTACGTAACCAATACGAGGGATCTGTGCAGACGGCCGCGCTCCAGTCCACTACACAGCGACTGAGGGCAAAGACCACCACATCGACGAGCGCGCTCGAGAGCGGTAGCGGTTCGGTCGCTGCCAGACGCGTCAGCAACTGTTCAAGTTGCCTGATAAGCGCTTCCAGTTGCCGTGTAAGCTCCGCGTTTGCCGGGTTCTCTGGGTTCTCGCCAGCCGCCTCTAACTCCTGCACCGTGCCCAGTAACATGTGCGTCGTGATCTGGAGTGCCTCCCGTTCCGCTGCAGGCAAAAACCAGGCGATCCCTTGATTCGGTGTACGGTCTGCCAGTGCTGCAATGCATGCCAGCCGGTTCTCGAACGGCGTCGACTTTCGACGAGCCAGTGTGTGTACCTGGACAAAACAAGGCGGTGGCATGGAGGCTGGCTAGCGGCCGCACGCCTTTTCGGCTGCTGCCAGCAAACGAAACGTCTTTGAGGTTGCTGGAGCAGTACGACCAGATACTCGACAATACCCGGAAGTACAGATCGGATCGAAATAAGCCTTCTGACAACGAGTGCCAAACGCGTGCTGTATACGATAAGCACAGGCGGCTGTGGCGGCGGCACGCCTGCCGATCTGGTGGCATTTTCGCAGGCAGGCATTCGCATCTGTCCACTTGGGTGACAGGCGCATGGAAGCCTGCAGTGCTCGTTAGGTTTCTGGATTTCGATTCTTTCCGAACTTTAGAAATGTACAGTATCGAAAAGCAGGAATGCGAGCTTACGGATCCGCGAGTCATTCAAGAATTGCGGTCGTCTGCTTCAAGTGACTCCTGCGACACCCTGCCGCCCGAATGTGTGACGTCACTGGGAATCCAGATGACTCGCGACACCTACCAGCGAGGACTGATTCCTAAAATTAAAGACATGTTGAGCCACGATGGATACGTACGGGTTCCTGCTGCTCGTTCTTACGAAGAAAATGGCAATGGCAAGCGAGCCTCACGCGACAAATCCGTCTGGTGGAGGCCGTGGGTCAGCGATCGCCGCCAACGTCGGATTCGGGTCTTGAACGCTGCCAGCAACATCCACCAACTGCTGACAGTAGCGCTTTAGGGGAAAGACAACTGGAGCAGGCACACATCAACATCCCGCAAAAACAGGTATTGATGATATTGCAATGCGTCCCGAACGTTTCATGTGTACACCGCCGAGCCAGCAAAAAGCGTACCTGTTCCGTGCCGCGCGGACACGGGCGGAGGCAACGACATCGATCTGGGCAGCGTGCATGCAAGGGGCAACATCAGCGACATTACTATAACTTATGGGATGTTAAGGACAGCGATACAGCACGCATCATGCACGTTCATCCGTGTCACGCGTGCATCCGCCGCTTCATGTCCATGCATGTCGTTTATCGACATGCGTCCACACTCGTCTATTCGATTCGGAAAACATTGCTGCAACATATCCGTAAGGGAGAAGAGACAGGCAAGTCGTTTCGTTGACGCCATAATCGCCGCAGTCTTCGTACGCTCTCGCCTTGTGATTCGTGAGGGCGCCCGGCGACGCACCGGCGGGCGTCATTACGAGTACCAAAGGAAACAGGTCACGACTCGGGCCTCGTTCGATGACGCGCAATACCCGTCGGTGGAGCGATAAATCTGGAACATACGAGCTGCGTCGTGTGAAAATCGACAACTGGTAATCGTCATTGGTTGCATGGAGCACTGCAGCGAGCGTCTCCATGGAACCGATCTAACCTCGAGCAGTCGTGTTCTGCGGCTTGCGTACGCAATCGGCTGGGCAGTGCGAGCGGCATTAGAAACGCGAATCAGCTGTAGCGTAGTCTTGCATGAGCATTCGCTCCGGAGGTGCGCATTTCTGAATCGGAATCGTGGAGCCTGGCGTCGAACACATATGCACCATTTGCATGCGTCTTTGACCTTGCGGGAAACAGGTCACCGTACGCTGACAACGCGAAAATATGGTGCTCGTCCTCCAAAAAATTCCCTCGTCTTGGTCGAGTACCAAAACGCAGTACAGCCTCCTTCCGTCGAGCCCGCTTCCGGGTCAAACTGGTCTGAGCCCATGTATGCGCGGTCGGCGGTGGCGAGTCTCTCGAACGGCGCAAGTACGGGTACAGCGCCGGGCGTCGCTGGCTACACAGTGCGCAGCATCTGAGCGTTCATCTCCGATATAACGCCATCATCAAGCGTCAGTGTTCTCTAGGGCGCTGACTTTGGCACGCGCCATATCGATGACAGGGTGCGGGAATCCAGCCATTTCAGCAATATGGATACCAAAGGATCTTTCGCTCGGTCCCGGGCGTAGTTCATAGAGAAAGACAAGGCTGGCAGCGGGAGTGCCTCTGCCGCGGTCATTGATTTCGCTGTCGTCGTTGTCGCGATGCACCTGAGCGACGGCGACATGGGCGTTCAGCATCCGATGGCTCCAGGCTCCTTGGGCAAGCTTGGTAAGCTCATGAAAGTGGGTCGCGAAGAGCGTCCATGAAGCGCGCGACGCCAGCGCTTCACACAAGGCGGCAGCGAGGCCGAAGCCCTCAGCTGTGCTCGTTCCGCGTCCAAGCTCGTCGACCAGAACCAGACTGGACGATGTGGCGTGCCGAAGAATGGTCGACATGTCGAGCATCTCGGCCATGAAGGTACTGATGCCGCGGGTTTGCATATCGCCAGCACCGACACGCACCAAGATCCGGTCAACTACGGGTAACGAGGCAGCGTCGGCGGCCACGAAACAACCGCAGTGAGCCATGAGCACGGCGAGTCCGACCGAGCGCAGCGTTACCGATTTGCCGCCCATATTGGGGCCGGTAATCAGGAGCAGACGCCTCGGATGGGTGAGCACCACATCATTGGCGACAAAAGTGTGCTCGCCTTGGAGCGCGAGTTCCACCAGGGGATGGCGGAGGCCTCGCAAAATGACGCCGCTGCTTTCGTGCGCTTCGAATTCGTCCGATTCAACTAGTCGCGGGCGACAGAACTGACGCTCCGCTGATATCATCGCAAATGCGACGAGCATGTCCAGAAGCGCAAGGACGTGGCCGAGAACCTCGAGCATGGACGCATATTTGGCAAAGTGTCCAAACACTTGCGCCAATGTGGAGCGCTGCACCGCCACATAGCGTTGCTCCGCGGCGGTGTACGCGCTACTCCAGCGCCGAAGAGCGCTCGTTGTGAACCGAACACCGTCCTTGCGCGTTTCAAGGACGGTAATGGATTCTTTGCCGCGGATGCAAACTTCATCCTTGCGCGTCACCCGAAAGCAGAATCCGAGTCCGTCTTTGCGCTCTAGTTTGAGCCAGTCACCGCCAGATCCACGCACGCCGTCATCTTGCTGGAGCGCTGCTATCGTCTGCTGATACGTCCGATTCATTTCTTCAAGACAAGTGTCCATTTCCCCACGGATCTGGGTCATCTCAGTGCTCATGCTCGGTCGCAGCAAGTACTCGTGGTTTGTAATGCGCTCCAAATCGATGAAACGCTCCACATCTTCGATAAATTCCTGAGCTGCTGGTGCAACTGCCGCCAATCGATCAGCGATATCGCTCCGAAGCACTTGACAACACCGGGGACGGGTCTCTGTGTGCGCCAGCAACAGATCTTCCAGTTCCGAGCGCAAGGCCGGCAGTCTCACCAGGCTCTGATAGAGGCGCACCAGTTGTCGCAGCGATGTTTTGTCTCGCGCAAGTCGCCGCGCTATGGTGATGAGATCCGCGAATCCTTTCAGATGATAATCAGCGAGTCGCTGTCGCGCGATAACATCATGGACCAGGAGCTCCACCAGATCGAGCCGTCGTTCGATGGCTTCGCGGTTACCCAGCGGTTCAATCAGGGCAGTTCGCAGCAGTCGCGAGCCCATCGGTGTTCGACACCGGTCAAGCAGGCACCAGAGGGAGCCCGGTGGAGGACTCGACGGCGATGCCGGACCGGTTTCATCGCCCCAAAGCACATGGAGTGCCTTCAAGGCAGCAGCGTCGAGCTGGAGATTCTGTCTCCAAGCGAGCTGCTCAATGCGGTAGCGACCCCGTTCACCAACGCGCTGACCCAAATCAAGAAACCTGACGCACATGTGCGCGCAATCTGTTGCTAGTTTCATAGAGAACATCTCATCAAGCGTTAGTGCCTCGGGTCGCCAAGCGTCATCGTCACGTTGGCATGGGTCGGGAGTTTCGGATTCAGCAACAAGCCACCGAAGGTCGTGCTCGGCGCCTAGGCCTCCGCGGCGCACTGGGCGGAGCATGGCGCGAGCGATGCCGCCAATCCGTTCGAGGGCAGCGTCCAACTGGTGAAGTTCATATTCGGCAAGATCGCCGTCTTGGAGGACAAGCTCTCGTGCTCCGCTCCGCACCAGAGCCCGCTCTATCCAGTCAGTTAGCAGAAAGGCTTCACCAGAGGCGTCCTCCTGGCACTCGATCACCCGAAAAAGCCCCGCATGCGGAATGCAGTGGCAAGCGGCGACCATACGGCAGTGGCGGTGCCCAGTGTTGCTCTGTTCACCTGTGGCTCTCGTACGTACAGCGAGCACGCCGGCCGTTTCACCAACAAGCGCGATGCCTTCGGCATCTACGACACTGTCGCCATCAGCGAGTCCGGAGCTGTCCTGGGCTCGCGTGTTTCCCGGTAGATAGCTTGTGAGCGGACCTACTCTAGCCGGACTGCCAGCCGCTGCGAGAAACCACTTATTCGCAATTTGTAGCGGAAATCCGAAACCGCGTGCTTCACTTGTACTCGCGCTTCCCAACCGGCTCCCTGCGGCGTAAACTGCGACGGCCTTGCCAGCCTCCAGTCCGGCCAGAACCCAGGTTGCTAGTGTCGCATTCGTGCTAGCTCGCACCCGAGCCAGGTACCATTCCAGCACCCGCTGCTGCGCTTGACACGTCACCGAAACTCGAACGCTCTCACTTTGCAGCTGCGTAGAAAGCAGCCCGGCATCGCCGCTCAGCAACCAGAAACCAGCGGATGTCGACGCGAACTGGAGCACAAGCAGCACCGTGGAAGGATCGTACGCAACCGCGGCATCCGCCTCCAGTTGTGACTCGAACCACTCTCGTCCAAATTTATCCACCCCAGAAACACCTCCAAAGACCTGAACGAGGGCATCAGAGCCGTGCGCTCCCTGTACGTGAACCATCGCTGCTAGAAGCGGATGCACTTGTGCGAAGCTCGCGGACTCGGTTGGCGCCAAATGAAAATCCTGCGTGCTGCTGCGCAGCGTCTTAGATATATTGGTACAAACTCGACCACAGCCCCGCATGCGGCAACAGCGCTGCAGCGAATCCGCACTTGGGTGACAGGCGCATGGAAGACTGCAGTGCTCGTTAGGTTTCTGGATTTCGATCCTTTCCGAACTTTAGAAATGTACAGTATCGAAAAGCAGGAATGAGAGCTTACGGATCCGCGAGTCATTCAAGAATTTGCGCTCGTCTGCTTCAAGTGACTCCTGTGACACCCTGCCGCCCGAATGTGTGACGTCACTGGGAATCCAGATGACTCGCGACACCTACCAGCGAGGACTGATTCCTAAAATTAAAGACATGTTGAGCCACGATGGATACGTACGGGTTCCTGCTGCTCGTTCTTACGAAGAAAATGGCAATGGCAAGCGAGCCTCACGCGACAAATCCGTCTGGTGGAGGCCGTGGGTCAGCGATCGCCGCCAACGTCGAATTCGGGTCTTGAACGCTGCCAGCAACATCCACCAACTGCTGACAACGGAAATGGAAGGACAGTCGAGACCAGCGTATTTAAAGCCAGAGATAGGAGACAGGCTAAGGAAATCGTCGCAGAAAAATTCCACAGTGACAGGGGCCGTTTACAAAAGGAAGAGTCCCAAAATATACCGCTTGCACCCGATCCAGCGGCTTGACTCCGTTCGGTTGGAAGCTGGCACTGGCGTAAGATCGTCGGTAACGCGTAGAGTCCCAGACATACGGGTACGACCGACGCAATGGATCCGCGTACGGAACGAACGCTTTCTTAGAGCGCAGAATCCTTGACATCAGGCTCGGATTTCCGGTCGTGCGCTGGTCTTCCACGTCCGAGGAGGTTTCTATCACGCAGCACCGCACCTGCGAATTCCCGTAGCCACGACCCATTCTTCCGTATGGGGATGATGGTTCGTTCATACGATCCGTCAGATACCAAGCGTGCAATGTGCATCTTCTGTAACGCCTAGAATGCTGCTGCGTACACTGCACGGAAAAAGGACGCGTTCGTCACACTCCAGAACGCTCGTCGAGTCGAGACAGCGTTGCTGAGCCCGCACCCGCAGACGCGATCTTGGTGATCTATTGCCATTGGCCCAGAGTGCTGCATTGGCATTGCGAGAAACGCTGAGAACGACCCCTGCTGGAAGGACGCGCACGTTTCGAGTTAGCATGCCAGATTAGGAGTCCCGGGGGTAGAAGCTCGATGCAGCTGTGGCTCGCTGACGCTGTCGCTCGCGCAGTCGTGCACGCTCGTGCAAAGGGTGCCATTTTCGGCATTGAAACGACTTCCACTGTAGTGCTCGATCACGGATTTCCATTTCTTGTGCGCATCGTGTCGAGCTTACGTGACAAACCGGTTAACGAACAAGGAGAAAGCGCTGCTAGTTCTGAAGAACCCCCGGGACCTGTAGATGCGGCGGACGGAGCGTTAGGGCTGGCCGAGCGTGCAGCCACTTCGCACGTGGAGCTAGGCGTGTTTCCGGACCCGTTCCTGCCCTATGAAGAAGACCTGTACGTGGGCGATGTGCCACCTGCGCACGTCTGCCTGTTAAACAAGTTTAACGTTGTAGAAGGGCACCTACTCGTCGTGACCCGTGCCTTCCGGGAACAAACGCACCTGCTGGACAGCGGTGACTGCACGGCAATCTGGCACTGTCTGCGCCAGTATCCGGGCCTAGGTTTCTACAACTCCGGTAAAGTGGCCGGCGCTTCTCAGCGTCACAAGCACTTACAGCTCATACCCCTAGCTGGTGTGGAGGCTGTGCCTATTCACGAGAAAGTGGAAGAAGCGGCACGTTCCCGCGAGGAGCAGACCGGATGTTTTGTGGTACCCGCGCTGCCCTTCAAACATGCGATCATTGGCATGCACGATCTCTACTCAGAGTCTAAATCGGATGCGGAAATCGGGGCAGCCATGCATTCCCGTTACATGCAGCTGCTGCACTTCACAATCGAGGAACTCGGTGTACCCGCTTCATCATGGATGGCGTGGGAGGCTCGGTCGCATCACCCGCCAGCGTCTGCAGTAGGCCATCCGGCAAACGACAGTGAAACGGCGCATCCGTTCCCGTATAACCTTCTCTTGACCAGCAACTGGATGATGTTGGTGCCTCGACGTCACGAAAAGTTTCTAGGAGATATAAGCGTGAATGCGTTGGGGTTTGCGGGGTTTCTTCTAGCGAAAAATGAGTCACAGAGGGATCTCATTGTGAAGCACGGCCCCTTGAAGGTCCTGGCGCAAGTGGGGATTCCCTGGAACCACTGAGGATCGGACAGGGCCGTCTTCGTGCGAATTGGATGTTTTTGCATGATGCTATATGGAGCAGTTGTTTCCAGCAGCGGTAGATGGATGCTGTCCTTAAGTGAGGACTGTGTGAAGGGTTTTGCACCCATCATAGTTTCCTAATACTAGATGCAGTTGAGCGTAATCGCACGGAAACGGTTGCGAACGCAGCAGAACGAGTCCTATGTAGTTTACAATAAAACGCCTGGGATATCGCATCTCGACAACGACGGCAGGTGCGCCATACAACAGACATTGCTCGCTATCGTCATTGGACCTCGATACACGCAGTCATATCGAATAAAAGAACATCATTTTTGTTCAGCAAATTCCCAGGAAAATCGTTCTTGGTGGGTAGATACGGTGCGCAGACCTGGCTCGGTTGCTGATCTGCAGCGTACCAGAGCCTTGTGTCAGGCGAGAATCCGATGCCGTCATTTCTGGCTACCGTTTTTGTCTCATCGCAAGCCGTCAGCGTTTTACTCCAATGGCCACAATGAGTTCTCAGCCATTCCACTGGTAGTTCGCTCGACACTAAGCCGCTGGATGCTCTGGCAAAGCAATCGATGCTCCCGGATTTTGATCGAGGCTTTCAGGTCTTTGTGCATCAAGTGTTTTTGCGCATGATTGCTGGTGGAATCGTACCGCGGCAAGCCCTGTATCTGCAAATGCCTCGCTGAGGCATGTTCGGTCAGCTTTGCGCACACTCTCCAGCGCTTCCGGCTCTATTGCATGCGCTTCTTGTCTGCGCGTTTCAGGGTGCAGGCGTGCTCGAGATGTACATATTGTTTTCTAAACGCATCGATGGGCATCGTCCAAAATCGATGCCAGTACTCGGTTTACGCCGTCGTCGAAGGAGCCGGAGCGAAGCCTATGCGCGCTACAGCATGTCCGGTGCGATACGCGATCACCAGATAACGCGACTTGTCGACGGTTCCCGTTTCCAGCTCAGAGAACAAGTTGTTGAATGCCCGCTTCTCGTCATTGACCTATTGAAAGTATTGGCGAAAGCGGCGCGGCTTCATATATTCCTGCCAAATATCGTCTGCAGGAGCCGTTCGGACCCCGATGCACGCTCTTTATGAAGCGTCCAAATCGTTTCCCCACTCAATACGGAGCTCTGAGCGTCGCGATGGCTCCCAACATGGTCATTCCGTGCCATGGTATCGCAGCTGGCGTCCGGCAAGCACGACTCGTGGAGATCACGAGTCGTTTAGAAGCTGAGCAGCATGATCTGATTTCCGTCTAGGTCTCCAGTGACGTCCTCTTGATGGAGAGGTACGGCAACGGCCGTGATTTCCTTGAACCCCCAGTCGACGCTCGGTAGAAACGCATTCCCGCCATTTCTATGGAAGGCTTGAAAAAGATTCTCGTTTCTCGACGTATGCCTAGGTTTCATGGTGTGCATGCAGATTGACAGACAATCTGTCTCTGTCGTGCCTGCTTACATCTTCCCACTTGCTCCCTGCAAACGTGAAACCTTGAACGAGCTCCGCCAACATTCTTCGTAAATTTCACCGAATTTTTCGTTGTTGATCGAAGCGATCAGTTACTTTACCTCCTCGTCTACCTGGCGACGCTGCATGGTTGTGACCTTTGTTGTGTATATCCCGTTTATCTTTTGGATTTAGACACACTTGATCGACGATAACACTGAAACGTGTCACTTCTATCTATGTACACACTAATCCTCTGGTAACATGTCGTCAGCGTTTCCGTCGCGGGCACGTCAACCGACCGGGGCTCGCCTTTCCAGCCCTCACGAGCAGGGGCACAACAGCGACAGAGCAGTTCGGAATTGCTGAAGTTAAAGAGCGACTTGTGGAAGAACTGCGGTCTCACGTATGCGAGCGACTCGTCTATTCATCCGTGAGCATGTAAATTGGCTTTTGACTACACACAAGATGCTTTCGACTGGATTCAACCTCGGAGAATAGGCTGGCACGAAGAGCAGCTCAACGCCAATCCCAGCAACGTGCTGTTTGACAGATTTTTCGTGAACGAAAGCGAGTTTATCCAAGACATCGATAGAAGAATGTGAAACGTCGGAGTCAAGTAGAGTCATTGGACACCGGATGCGCTGTTGAACGATCCGGTGTGCTTAGCGATTTGCAGGCGACCAAAATGCAGCATCGCTGCTTCGACGGACGTTCTCGTCATTTTTGCGTGTCTACGGTTTACGGACAGCGTTTTGTCCGACTTTGAGTACCCACACGCAGACCTACCATTTCCTCCGAATGACTTGTCATTCAGTGAGATTTGCACCAGTTTCTCCTGTAAAAACCTTTCGCGATTCACTGCGGAATCGATACTTGTATTGTATTCAATCACACATGACAGTCTCCCAGGGAAGCGTACCTGTCTCTTTGTCTATCTGTGCTTCTTCATCATCGCTCATAGCCAAGGTATGGAAGCTTTTCATTACTTGGCTTCGCTGGTGGAGTTTCTCACCGGACACACGGGGTGGAATGGTCTCACACGGAGGCTGGCACGTAGCTAGCGTTAGCTCGGCTCCGTTTTGTGGGCACGAAGTTCAAATTAAGGACGACGAGATGCCCTGTTCACCCGCCGGCTGTCTTTAGGATGACTGGATTGTATAAGTGACGTCGAGTTTCCGACGCCAGCGATGGCAGCATAAAAGCTGTCTGAGATCTTTCTTCAGTCCATAAGGTCCAGTTTTTTGTTAAATCATTACGAAAAAACAAGTAGAACACAAAGGATGAGCAGATCCAGGCAATCCAGACGTTACTGCCTTCCATGCAGAGATGTTCGAGGCGATACCAGCGCGTTTTTGGCGTGCCCTCCCGTTATATCGGAACGCAGAATATCTCGATTTCCATGACTCCGACATAGAGTCCCGAATGTGGCTTCGGCTTGCCACAAAAGAGCCGGAAGCGTTCCTGCATATGCGCCTGTGACTAGCTGACAGGCTCACCGTCACTAGAGCTGAGCAGCTCCGCGTCGCTGCACGATCCTGCTCACGCTGGGTGCACGAGTCGCCTCCTGGCCCCCAGCGACTGCAGTACCTGCGAGCGAAGCTTGCAAACGTCTGAAGCGATGTGCAAAGTGCGGCAAACAATCCGCACGCAGCAAGTTGTATGATCACGTTGTGCGCTTCACGCACCATGAACGTCCACGAAACTCAAGGGCCGCCTCGCTCTTTCGTGTAGTCCGTGGGACACACCAACTGGCGCAGCGCTTTCACCCCGTCCCTCTGTCGTGTTCCTAATTCGAACGCGTGCAATCCTTATCAAACCCTCTCTCCAGAGGTGATCTCCGTAGAGAACGATGAGCATGCAACTATGCGTCAGGAAGAATACCTGCGACAGGTTCCCCACGTTCTTGCGTACGAAACAGATACCCCAGTAACAGGGCAAGGCAGAAGACGTGCCTGAGGGCCAACACTCGCACAGGCCTCTTCCGCTAGAACATCGAAATTTGGCCGCACTTTTCACACACAGACAACATTCTCGCAATAAAAACTGGTGTTACCGGTCCATTTTCATGCAACGCGGCCTCGTGTCTGGTTGTGAGCGCACCAGCTTGCCCAGCACCTCAGCGCCTACGCAATGCAGCAGAGGACCACCGCCGCTCCCCGAGAACGGTTGCGCGTACCGGCGACGTGCCGCTGCAGTCGCTCAACTCGCGCTGGGAACAGAGCGCTTAAACAACTTGCATGGCGGACTGGATCAGCAGTGGCGAGAGTTCCGAGAGCGAAGCGGAGATCAACACCATCGGAAACGTTCCTCTTCGCTGGTACGATGGCTACGAGCACATCGGTTATACCCGCGACGGGGAACCGCTCCGACGCCGTTACCCAGCGAACGCTTTGCAACAGCTTATAGCAGCTGGAGATGATCCCGAAAACTGGCGCAAACTCTATGACGAGAAAAACGATCGGGAGATCGAACTCACAGATGAGGATGTCAAGTTGCTCGTACAGTACAAACAGCGCCTGCTATCGTCGCTGAGCGGTGACGAGGAAATCATAGCCTGGGCGCCTCGCCAGGTGCTTCCTCTGCACCAGTCCGAGGAACCCAAACGCAGATTTCTTCCGTCGAAACATGAAGCTGCACGCATTCGCAAGATCATTCGAGGACTTGAAGAGGGTCGCATCGTACCTCTCTCGCAGCGGTACCAGCAGCGAGCACAGCAGCATGCACGCTGGCGATATCCCCAGGTGGACGTATGGACCGAGGACGACGATAGCGCATCGGATACCCTGGAACGTAAGCAGAGTCGCGCGGCTCGGGCACGTGCTCGCTCCTATGTCGCTGCACCAAAGCTTGCGCCCCCCGGACACATCGAGTCGTATAACCCACCGGACGAAGCGTTACCCACACCCGAGGAACGCGACGCCTGGGAACGAGCAGCACCCGAGGATCGGCTGTTGCCGTACCTCCCGCAGCGATTCTCCTCGCTTCGTGCTGTGCCAGCGTACAAAGCGTATGTTGAAGAGCGCTACAAGCGCTGCTTGGACCTGTATCTCTGCCCGCGAGTCCTGCGACGTCGCATGCAGACGCATGACCCAACGTCTTTATTGCCAGAGCTACCAGATCCTTCGGAGCTTGCACCATTCCCTGCACGTCTTTCGATGACATATTCAGATGGGAGTCAGCAATCTGCCGCTGCCCTTCGGTGTGTAGCAGTGCATCCGCAACTGGGCCACTGGTTAGCAACCGGCTCTGATGATGGCCTGGTTCGAGTTTTCGATGTCATTACCGGTGCTTTGGTATGTCGTTTGGACATGTGCGCCAGGCATTCAGGAAGCGCACCAGACCTGGCGAAAACAGCGCGCGACCCCGTGGTATCCCTGGTTTGGCTGCACGCACTCGAGCCGAGCGTACAGGAGATGCTCCTGCTGGTTGCCGTCGGACGTTGTATCTACATCCTCCGCGTCTATCCGTTGATCATGGGACAACGAGCCACAGGTGCGCGCGGAGACGATCCTGTGCAAACGCCGGAGTCGGCGGTGCCGCAGCGGGCGCCATCCACCTTGCCGCTTCCCGCTGATGTACAGTGGCGGGAGCTCAACGACGAGGATTGCGGGGCGCTGCCACGTGGCACGCTCCTTATCGAGCACGGCAAGCGAATTCGACACGTAGCAGTACATGCACGTTCCGATTATATCGCTGTTGTGGGCAGCGATAGCAACGGCAGCACAGTCTACGTTCATCAGTTGTCGCGACGGCATTCACAGACACCGTTTCGGAAGCACATTGCGGATGTTCAGTGCACCGCTTTCCATCCGAGTCGACCGTTTTTCTTTGTGGCAACGATGCAGCATATTCGGGTGTACTCGCTGGCAACAAGAAGCATCGTTCAGAAGCTTACACCTCGTGTTCGGTGGCTCTCAACGTTGGATATTCATCCTGGAGGCGATAACGTGCTCTGCGGGAGCTACGATAAGCGACTCTGTTGGTTCGATCTGGATTACGGCGAGAAACCTTATCGCGTTATTCGCAACCATTCCATGGCGGTTCGCAAAGTCTGCTTTCATCCGAGACTGCCGTTGTTCGCCTCAGCTGGCGACGACGGCACCGTGCACGTCTTTCATGCTACCGTCTACGATGATCTCGGGAAGGACCCGTTGCTGGTTCCGTTGCGGATCCTGCACGGACACCAGGTCAGCCAACGACTCGGCGTCTTCGATATCGCCTTCCACCCGCGTCTTCCGTGGTTGTTCAGTGTAGGTGCAGACGGAGCATGCCACCTCTGGACGGAGGTTTGAGCGTCGTGCACATGGGGTTAAACGTTGAGCGGGTCTCGTGTGGCTAGTAGGTGCTGGTGTCCTGCCCATGGAACACGCGCGGGGACCGGGACACACCAAGAACGATTGCGACCTAATCACCAATTCCTGGACGCAATGGAAACCTGCGAAACGAATACCCGAGAGTCGTGACGACCCTGGTGTCAGCGTCTACGGTGAAAGCAGCAACCACTCGAAGCGAGCCGAACTTGACTTGGACACAACACCTTGGAGGCGTCGCGTTAACGGGAACGATCGATTTGTTTCCAAGTGCTTTTGAGCCTTCAGCTCACGTTTGTTTCACCCTTGATGTGGTGTAGAGCAGGTGATCGACGTCACGATGCAATGTGACTTTAACATCGTGGACGCATGGAGTGTAGGATATATATTCCTTAATGAAGAGGGCACGGGGGACCGCATTCCTCCTTGAGTTCAGTCACACTGGAGTGCTCTGATGGCTGAGGAACACTGAAGAAACAAGTAGATGCGCTCCGCACCATGAAAAGGTGTTCGCAAAATGCCTATGCGGTCAATGGTAGATGACAACCCGTTGATCACCGTACAGAAAGCAAAAGCGACGATCATAGACGCCACGGGCGTCTCTCTTTCTCAACAGACGATTCGTGTGGTCGTGGAAACTTTGGGATACAGCCCCAAAAAACGTCCTAATTCAGGTACAGCCATCTTTCACCGAAATGGCAACTAAAGCGTGCGTAAAACTCAGAGATCGGTATGAAGCTGAGAGTCATTGGTTTGGTTTTTTTCCGTCGATACGACTCTCGTCGGATGAAACGGTCGGAGCGCTTATGGGTATACGCGGAGCAGGGAGCCCGTTCCATGTACAATGGAACTCGAAGAGAACGACGACCTCATCACCTGTTCTAGCTGCAGTGGATTCATTTGGCAGTCTAGGTTTCGTTCGTCGAGAGGGTTCATACAACAGTACCAACCACACCGCCGAATCATTGATGGATTTTCGCTCGACGTCTGACGACGTTCTTCTACTTGACAATGTGGCATTTCACCATTTCCCTTGCGTTCCAGCTTTTGCCGATTCTATCGGAATAAAGCTGCTTGTCATTCCTCCGCATACTCCGTGGTTGATGCCCATCGAAGGACTGTTTTCTATCGTGAAACGCAATGATCGCTCCACTGGGCGGATCGCTGCGTCTTTCTGTACACGGTGACACACCGGGGCACATGTCGTCTTTCTTCTGCAAGCTCTCTGCCCTGCGGGAATCTCCTCACCTAAAGGCATAAACAAGTTCCTTCATTTCAAAAAAAAAATTGGAGAGTGAGCTTCGACGTACATTTCAGAAGGTCGATATCGAGAGCAGCCAGCGGAGCGCATCGGCGATAGAAAAATACGGAGAGCTGACCTAGCACCAGATGGAACAGAGAGCGCGCGTTCTAGCAATCCCTGCATTCACGAATTTCATCAGAGTCAACAAACACATGGAGTACGCGAACTGAGACTCGCACGCCACCATCAATATCAGGCGACGTGTGATGCTGAGGACAAGGCCCGCAGACCTGTCGCGATCCAACGTTATGAGGCAACCCTTTTATGCTCGAAAAGTACATGGAGAAGCTGAAGCAGATAACAGTAGGCCGATCAAACAGGCTGGGAAGCGTCTGCGGGTTGGTGTATATCCTTACCATCCATGGTTATGAGGTGTTTTCCGTTTTTATCGGTATAGCTGTCGTGTCTATATCTTGGGGCGCTCGTGCAGTTCAGGTGCATCTGAAGCACCTGCGGCCAGCCAAGGCGCTCATGCGACGCTGCCCCGTACTACTACTACGACTACTACAGATCAAATTTCTAGTTTCTGGACACTGGTACTCGACAGGCATTCTCAGAGGATCGCCACACAAGGCAAGTCGCGTGAGCGATCGTCGCCTACTGCACCCCAAGGCGCGCACTCGGTGAGAGGATGTCGTAAACACGCACGGCCTTGAACCCGCCCCTGCTGCTGCTACTGCTGCCGAGGATGATGATGTTGGTGGTGGCGGTAGCGGAGGTAGTCGGGGCTCTGATGCTGCTGCTGCTGCTGTGTCGCAGGAAACGCTCATGTGTTCCATTCTGTCACTCGCGTTGTCTGCGCTGGTGACCTGCAGACGCAGCACCGGAGCCGACACGTCGACGCCTCGGTACCACCACGTGACGGACATCAAAGCGCCCGTTCCATATCAATCATGGCAGTCATGGCTGGGGAGTTTGCATCATCGAGGAGCACGCGCGGTGTCTCTGCGCGTGCTCGGCTCGCTAGTGGCTATCGGTTTCGGCCCAGGAGTTCTCGGCCCGCAGCTGAGCCTCTTCTTCGGGCGTAAAATCGTTTTCGATATTGAAGGTCGCTCGTATTTGCTCGGGGGTCTTGCCTCGTATCATGTCCGCGATGTGTCTACAACACAGATCCAGCAGAGATGGTATATCCAGAAAGTTTGCAGCCAGTGTTAAAGAGAATAGAAGACTCTGATCAACTCGCAGGAAATCGCGGTCCCAGAGCGTTCGTTCGCCTTTTGGGCGGTTCGGTTGCGCGTGGTATCGACAGTACTCAATGACCTTAGCCAGGGTCTTGGCGTCGATGTCTTCCAGAAGTATCCCTGACTCGTCGCTATCGGCAACGTCCTCAAGCAGGTTTCGAATAACGTTGGAGACTTTCAGGATGGACTCTTCTACGTCAAAAACTTCGCCTTCAGCAGAGCGCAGACGAATAACGCGCCCGCCCCGGTAACCTGGAATGAGTGGTGCCTCTGAAGCGCCGTCCGCGGTCTCCATCAAACACGCCACTTTCGCTCGCAAAAGCTACCGTCGTTCTACCTGCCGCTCGCGGTGGACAGAGCGTACGTGCTTGTCTCTGTATCGTTTTAAGACAGGCACCTTTCGTTTTCACAGGGTAGTCTACCCCAGCGGGAACGCTTCCCTCTAAACAGCAGCCAAGTGCCCCAGGAGCACCCGTGTGCAGCGCTCAGCGCTTGCCAGCAACACTGCACTGTGCAGTGCGAGAGTTGGCGCCGCCCAGCGCGCCTGCGCGCGGGACACCACGACGTCCCCAGTGAAGCGTTCCGCATTCCCCGATAGCTGGCACTGATCGACATCGGACACTGAACTGCTTGCTCTATTCGTGATTGATGAGGTTCTCCTGAACATTGTTTCTGAATATACAGCTTCGACAATCGAACTGCAACAAGAGCGGCTTATGGATTTGTGCGTAGTCTTAGGACTCTCGGTGGTGTTCGCGGAGAGGCTCCTTCGAAGCGCTCGCCAGTGAAATTCGTATCGTGACTGTCATCATGATGACGAGCGATACAATCGACTATAGTCTGTAAAGTATTCAGTTTTGTTATTCAATTCATACGTAGAGGCCTCTTTTGTCATGCATTCATGACGCGTAGCACAGTGAATGCAGGCATTATTGATGGACAAAAGAACCGGATACGGTTCTTCGGTGACTGGATCACAAGCTCCTGCTGATACGATACTGAGCATGTCACGTTCAGTTATCGAAACCATTCGGAACGCAAATCCTTCTGTCTTTGTGGCGATTGAGGAGACGGGATTCGATACCAGCACGGTACCTGTGACCGCGTACGCTCCCAGAGGCACCCGTACCTTCGATGCTGGGTGCCTGGAGAGGGCGTTGGAGTCGGCAGCGGATCATCGCAGCGCTCGCTTTCCGTGGAGCATGCGTCACTGTGTTGGATGAAGACGGCGCAGGCAGATTGGTATCTCTCAGCTTGCCGTACAGCCTGGATGCTTTTTCCGGTACTTGTTTTATCATGAACAACACCGTCGTCCTCAAAGCCTCTATCGAATGGTACCGCGAGCATTGCAGCGTGGAGCGGGTGTCGCTCAGAACACGCCTGTGATCGTCAGGTACGGCACTGCGAACGGAGGCAGAGGAGCATATCGATGCGATCCTTCTGCACCCGTGAAGAGCGTGTGCCGAGCGATACAAGCAAGCGTTCATGTGCCACAGGGCAGCGTTCTGAGCAGGATGAGAAGGCGGAGGTGGTGGCAGAGCAGGAGCATATGCTCTGGTCAAGGGGGCACGCCTCAGCACATTCAAGTGACACCGCTGCGATGGGTGCACCCGCACTGGGTACAAAGCTGATGAAAATGACAAGCTATCCGTTGATCGCAACTTTTGCCTGTGCCTGGAATGCGTCGACAGCGGCCTGCAACGGTGTCACTGGGGCTTTCATCGCGCTGCCAACACGCTTCGACCGCTGACTGCAAAGACAGAAGCAAAGAAGAGACCGGCGTATTGAAAGCCAGAGATAATTGGAGAGCAAGAGGAAGCAGCGGCAGGCGAAGCCAGCAAAAGCCGATGTTCATGATGGTAAAAAAAGAGACCCAAACTCCAGCGGGTACGCCCGTCTTCGCCCGATGGACCCGTTCCATTGTAGTCTGACACGGGTGTACGCGACGCTGCCGCATGCGTTCAGGTATACCTCCGAGAGATCCTCGGTATACGCCTGCCCGTACATACGGCAAGTCGATCTCAACGTCAAGCGCCGTAACACGTGCGGCTCCTGCTCCAGACGCCGGCCGCTTGATCGCAACGCAATCCCGTGTGCTTGACGAGCTTCAATAAAAACGCTTTGGTGCCGACGTTATCGTTGCACACCAGGCGCATGACCCGATGCGAAAGCTGGGCAAACGTCATCGCTCGGGGCTCGATCCGCAGCGGAACCTCAGCATGCTAACTCGCAGTCAAAATGCAGACCTTGTTTCTGATCGACGATGCCTGGACCTTTCCGGTGTCCAGATCCAATGCAGCCGTGTCACGTGCGCTCACTCACTCACACACACTCTCTCTCCCTAGAAAGCACAGATCGTATCTCTAGCCGCATGCACGTCTTGCCCGGTTCGAACGAGGCCTCTCTACGACAGGTTCATCGTTTGCGCTGTGGGTATGTTTCCGGTGCCAGTGATACCCACCATCCGCGGAGGCATGCGCTACGACCATCGCGATGGACTTTTGCGGCCTCCGCGGGCACACACACACACACACACCGAGTAACGCGGTTTATCGATTGCAGGGCGAAAGACAACCCGTTGCCAGCATAGGCATGGACAGGAGCATCCACTCGACTCGCTGGCGGCTCATCGAAGGGCCACTGGACCGCGTACGTTTCTTCGCTGACTCGTGGTCCGCTGCGTTCAATTGAGGTCGCGAATCTCCACTTGAACCTCTTTCTCCCGATCAAACTCATCCTCAATCTCGATCAAATGGCCCAGTTTGGCCTTTTTCGTGCGCAAGTAGCGGATATTCCACTTGTTTGGCGTAACCTTTACAGGCACGCGCTCCATAATGGATAATCCGTACCCACTGAGACCGGTGTACTTGCGAGGATTGTTGGTCATGAGTCGCATTTGCTGCACACCGAGGTCCACGAGAATCTGCGCACCAATGCCATATTCCCGGCTATCGACAGGTAGACCGAGATCCTCGTTCGCCTCAACGGTATCGCGCCCTGCATCTTGTAAGGTGTACGCACGGATTTTGTGCGAAAGCCCAATCCCTCGACCCTCTTGGCCGCGTAAATACACCAAGACGCCCTGGTTCTCGGCCGCAATTTTCTCCATCGCAAACTGCAGTTGCAGTCCGCAGTCACAGCGCAGCGAGCCGAAAACATCACCTGTACAACATTCACTGTGCACACGAACCAGTACGGGACGGTTACTGAATTGCTGCGGGTCCCCGCGGACCAACGCAAGGTGCTCGCAACCATCGAGCTCGCTAACGTACGCGTAGACCGTGAAATCGCCGTATTTGGTGGGCATTCTTGCACCCTGGGGCTCAATCCGGCGAACGAGCTTCTCCCGACGTCGTCGAAAACAAACGAGATCCGCAATACTCGTCAAGACCAGTCCGTGCTGCTTCGAGAACACTTCCAAATCAGGCATACGTGCCATACTCCCGTCGCTGTCGTTGACGATCTCGCAAAGGACGCCGACCGGTGCCAGCCCTGCAAGCCGGCATAGATCGAGACTCGCCTCTGTGTGACCTGCACGTTTGAGCACACCACCCTTGGCATAGCGCAGCGGAAAGATATGACCAGGTCGGCGAAAATCATCAGCTGTGGACCTGGGGTTCGCCAGCGCCCGAATCGTCGCACTCCGATCAGCGGCAGAGATGCCGGTCGTGACGCCGTGCTTTAAATCGACGCTAACCGTGAAAGACGTCCGTTTCGGATCTTCGTTATCGGGCACCATCTGAAAAAGGCGCAATTCGTTCAGACGCTCCTCCTCCATGGACACACAGATCACTCCGGATGTGTGGCGAACCATGAACGCGATCGCTTGAGGTGTCGCCTTCTCTGCAGCGAGGATAAGATCACCTTCGTTCTCCCGATCTTCATCATCAGTAACGACAACGAATTCTCCACGCTGCAGAGCTGCAATTGCATTCAGAACGGACTGCTCACCAAAACACCAGCCGACGTCTTTATCAGTGGTCGCAAAGCCCGAGGCGCCAACGCTCCCGTTCTCGGTCTCCATTTCCGCTTCAGGCGCGTCTCTGAGTGAATCTCCTAAGCGCTCGGCCTCGCAGAACACACCTCTCGCAGCTAGCGACTGTACGTGCGACGAGTTCACTGCAGCGGGCGCTGGTGCAGGCGTCGCTCCCGGTGCTCGCTCTGCAGCGGTGCCGTCACCAGCGCTCTGAGCCAGTGCACCGCGCATGAGACTTAAGTTCTTCATGGTGCCTATGATTTTAAAATAATTGCGCCTTCCTAGGAAATTTGAGGCTAGTTGTCGTCGAGCGTGAACACCAGAGACCGACCACGAGACCCTAGCGGGAACGCACTGAAACATGAGCCGCAGCAACCTGTTTCGTCGCACTTGTTGCTTGCCAAGTCGTGAACTTGCTAGTGTGTTCCCAGGTCGCACGAAAGAAAGATCGCAAACTGCGCTTTCTTGTCCAAACGCTCTGGATATTCTCGGGGGAACACGACTTTTGACGAATGCGTTGTGCTTCACACTAGGTCACCTGCGCAATGTCGCACGAACACCGAACTCTTTTCAAAAGAAAAACGCTGTCGCCAACGGTATACAGTAATAGCGGTGAACGCGTCCTAGAGAAGACGTCGCTAACTGAGGTGCAGACGCCACCCCGTCTTTCTCGACCGGCCACCCACTAATGCTTCCAACGTTTTCTCATATAGTTCACATTTTAGCAATTGTCCAATAAATTTCTTTCTTGTCAGCTCTGGAGGTCTTCTTTCCATCACCGCACATCTCCTGATATTGATTGCGGCGTGAGTGTCTCGGTTCACAAACTCCATACGTTTCTTGCCATCATTGGTTGTACTTACTAAAGCAAGTAGCCCTCGAACTTATGCCCTTCTTTCCATTTGCTCCTCCGTCAGCGGTCCGTACTTTGCTACATCCTCACGGCTCCTTTAAAAGCCCCACACACCACGCCCGGATGAGAGGTCTAGTTTTTCCGGAGGAGCTCTGAAAGTGGGTTAAACCGGGGTGTTCGGGCGACGGGTAAGGAAGCCCACGCCAGGGACCTTGACCGCAACGAACGGACGGGCGGAGGCAGCAGCACGAGGAAATATTGACGAGAGTTCTGAGCAGTCATCCGCTGCTCCCGAGCCAACGCTGCGGGTTCCGGCGCAAATCCCGGATCCATCCTCGAACTCGGGCTCAATTTTACCTTCTACCTTGGGTACCTACCTCAACTTTGGAAACAATGTCGGCGGATACTTTGGAAGACGGCTGTCGATATGCTCGTGGTCGAAGCTGGAACGAGCGCTTACCCGCCTATATGTTTGGGGAGCGGATACTAAGCCGCTGAAAGGTTGGTTCGTAGACTGTTCCCAATGGTTGCGGGTAGCTTCACGCGTCCACCAAGGTGACGGTCGCATTCGAATCGACCTTGACTAATGTACTTCTGATTCTACGCTCGCGCTGCGGCAGAAACTCAATGAACAACTGGAATGCAGGAGGCAATGGTGGCGTGTACGTTCACACACCACGTGGGGGGTGCGTCTAAATCGACAACGTATCTCTGGAGTACCGCAGCGTTACTCCTATTCCCTCACGCGCTACGACTCGATAGGTTTCGCGTCATGGAATATTTGCGGTGTGGCCTCGATACTAGACGACGAGATATCGAATTACCAGTACAGTAATGAAGAACTGATACAAGTCGAGAACTCTACAATAGGAAAAGATACCCAACGGAATACGGAGAAGGAGGCACAGGAAACTCATGATCCACGTAGATGCGAAATAACCAGAGAAAGCAGCTCAGGAAAGAGCCCGAAGAAGAAGAAGACCAACAAGAAAAGACAGAAGAATAGAGAGAAGAACTCCTGAACGAGCCCATAACCACTTATTCCCCGAAAGGGCACCCCAGCAGGAACTCAAGAAAGCTGCCGCCAAGCCAAGTCACCTACTCACAGCGTTGAAGATCCGAAAAGCCATGCATACAAATCTTTAGACCAATTGGCACGCGAGTATGTAGATGGGAATCAGAAGATTGCCAGAGAGCTGGGACTGCTTGCACCAGAACGCAACAGTTGCAAACCTCAGTACCTGAAACGACGTACCAATACCCGGATTGATGAATGCCACCGACTCAACAAAATCGTCAACCGCACCGCCATACATGCCAACGCCGGAGACAAGGAAGCGAAAGCAGCGCTACCGACGCTACAGGCGGAACATGAAGAAGCTATCAAAAGAAAGAAGAAAAT
>Ga0080006_1149271_pt1 | contig 39907 bp, 46 predicted proteins | sample RS3BMetagenome_FD_69209 | JGI IMG/M metagenome (GOLD analysis project Ga0080006, IMG submission 69209) | Ferric oxide microbial mat and aquatic microbial communities from Rainbow Spring, Yellowstone National Park, USA - RS3B (SPADES... ...
AGCCGGGCGAATGGCGCGGGGGGCCTCGTGGTCGCCCGCTCCGTCTTCGGAGGAAGGGCCACCGAAGAACTGGAACTTCCGGAAGGTTCCGCGGTGACCTTGAGGCCCAGCGCGTTTGCCTACGAACCCGCTCCCCGGGACACCCCGGCGGAGAAGGGGGACCTGCCCCCCCTTCCTGGCTGGGCCGGCACCTTGAAGCGTGGCGAGATCCGCCGGTCCCAAAGCGACCTGCCGGACCTGGCCGAGGCCCCCATCGTCGTCTCGGGAGGTCGCGGCCTCAAGTCGGCGGAGAACTTCGCGGTGGTGGAGGACCTGGCCCGCGCCTTGGGGGCGGCGGTGGGGGCTTCTCGGGCTGTGGTGGATGCGGGGTGGAGACCGGCAAGCTACCAGGTGGGCCAAACCGGCAAGACCGTGGCCCCCCAGTTGTACATCGCGTGTGGAATCTCCGGTGCTATCCAGCATTTGGTGGGGATGTCGAACTCCCGTTGCATCGTGGCCATCAATAAGGACCCCTCCGCCCCGATCTTCAAGGTGGCCAACTACGGCATCGTGGGGGATGCCCTGAGCATCGTCCCGGCCCTGACGGCGGCGGTCCGGGCCTCCCGAGCTTCCGCGTGACGGAGGATTCCCCCTTTCGGGTCGGTGGCGGTCATCGGCCGGACCCGGCCCCGGGGGGGACGGGGGCCGGTCCCCGGACGCCGTTGCGGGCGTTCTCCTGGGCCGATTCCACGATCTTCTCGAACTCGAGGGGTCGCACGATGCCTTCCCAGTCCTCGTTACCAAAGGCGCTCGGTCCTCCGGATTCGGCCGTGACGATCACCGTCCCGTATCCGAGGAGGCGCTGGCCCAAGCTCTGCCGAACATCCACCCCCCGGACCTCGACCAGTTGCAGCTCCTTGTAATCCCGGGACAGGATCCCCCTCTGCCGGATCAGACGGTCGGTGGTCACGGCGAAGACCGTGGTCGCGTACCGGAACCACCGGACAGCAAAGAACACCACCGCGAGGAGAACGAGGACCACCCCCGCGATCACTTCGGGAGAATGGACGCCAAAGACGTGCCCCCCGACATACCGCGGGAGTGGGATCCAACCCTGGATCGGGCTATCCCAGACCTGGTCCCAGATGACGAGGTTCGCCAACCCCACCAGCACCGCGAACACCACGGGCCCAGTAAGGTAGAGATATCGACTGGGTCGAGCCTCCCACAAGAGACTCTCCCCTTCCACGAGATAGGTTCTCTTCAAGAGCCTGGGAAGTCGGGAAGGATTGCGGGCCGCCTTCCGAAGTCCGGGCCCGACGGTCATGGCCAAGGGAACCTAGCCCGAATCTCTCTGAAAAAGGTATGCCTTCCGACCGGGAAGGACCCGTTCGGATTCTGGAGGGGGTCCCGATAGGGGGACACGCCCTTAGGTAGCCCTTCCTGCGCCCTCGAGCCCCGAACGAGAGGCTCGATCCCCGGGTCGCCCAAGGGCGGCCACCCAGGGTCAGGCCCCCGGAGCCAACGAAGAGGGTTTCAGGATCTTCTCACCCGGAATCGCCCTTAGACCCTTCCCGGTCTCCCACGTTGGCAGGATCTTCTCACCCGGAATCGCCCTTAGACCCTTCCCGGTCTCCCACGTTGGCAGGATCCCTTATCGGAGGGATCAGGCCGAAGGTCAGGGGTGCCATCGCGCAGGGGAGGCGTCGTCCCGACATCTCCCGGAAATGGGGATAGAACCCACGCCGCCAACCCGTCCGGGTCTGGAATCCGCGCCCGGGGATCCCTTTCGAGGATCGGATTCCTGACGCGCTTCTTACGGGGAACATACCCGGGGGCCCTCACAACCTCTGTTCGCAGAATTGATGGGTTGAACGGTGTGTGGGCGTGAGCATGGGTGTCACGGACTGCCACGTTCACATCAATCCGGCCTGGGAGATGACGCCCGATGCGCGGGCCCTCATCGAAACCTCCGGGACAGGGGCCGAAGAGCTCCTGCGGATGCTCCGGGAACCTCCGAGGTTTTTGGAGTACCTGGACCATTGCGGCGTGGAGCGGGCGGTCCTCGTGAACTACGTGAGCCCCCGAGTGGTGGGTTACACGGTGCGCGCGAACGAGTTCGTAACCCAGTACGTCCGCGGGCACGAGGACCGTCTCATCGCCGTGGGATCCCCGGACATGGAGCTGCGGGAGGACCCCCGCCGGACGCTGGAGGACCTGGCCTCGCGGGGTCTTCGGGGAATCAAGCTCCATCCCGCCCACCAACAGGTCCGCCCCAACGCTTACCGGCCTGAGGAGGGGGGTTGGGGCGCCCTGAGGACCTTCTACGAGGCGTGCGAGGACCTGCGACTCCCCCTCATCGTCCACACGGGGACCTCGATATTTCCCGGCGCCCGCAGCAAGTTCGCGGACCCGCTCCTTCTGGAGGATGTGGCCGTGGATTTCCCCCGGTTGACCCTCGTTCTGGCCCACGGGGGACGCCCCTTCTGGACCGAATCGGCCATGTTCCTGGCCCGGCGCTTCCCCCACGTCTACCTCGAGGTGTCGGGGGTTCCCCCCCGACGCCTCTTGGAATACTTTCCCCGCCTGGAACGGCTTGCCTCCAAAACCCTCTTCGGTACGGATTGGCCCGGACCCGGGGTCCGGGACATCCGACAGAATCTCGAGGACTTCCGGTCCTGCGGCCTCTCCCCGTCCGCGGTCCGCGCGATCCTGGAAGACAATCCCCTGCGGGTCTTCCCTCCCCCCTGACAGGAAGGCTCCAGGGTTGGTCTTAAGAAGGCTCCCGCTCTCGACCCCTTCGTGGAGAGGTCCGAAGAGAAGGGACCGACGGGGGAGGTAACCCCCCAGACCGCGGAAGCCCCGGTCAGCCCCCCGCTACCCGCGCCGACGGCCGAGACCCCCCTATCGATCGATGGAGGGGAAGGGATCGGCCGCCTCCCTCTTCCTCGGCGCGACCGGGGAGAGGTCTTCGCGGTGGCGAACCAGCTCCTCGGGGCGGCCCGAATCCGGGTCCTCTGCGAAGATTCGGTCTCAAGAATGGGACGTATCACGGGCAAACTCAAGAAGAAGATGTGGATCCGCGAAGGGGACCTCTTGATCGTCCGCCCGTGGGGCTTCCAAGAGGGCAAAGCGGACATCCTGTTCCGGTACAGCCGCACGCAGGCCGCCTACCTGAGCCGACGGCGGCTCCTGCCCGTCTCCGTGGACTTCTTCGCCAACGAAGCGATGGAGGCTCCTGCGGATTCGGGTCGCTAGGAAAGAGGAGGCCCCTCCCCGTGCCCGAGCGATCCCTATCGCTCCTGGAGGTAGCCATCCTGGAGGCCAACGCCGTCGCCCGAGGGGTCCCGGTGGACACCCTCATGGAGAACGCCGGCCGCGTGGTCGCCGAAGAGGTCCATGCGAGGCTCCCTCCCACGGGAGGGCGGGTCGGTTTCCTCTGCGGGACCGGGAACAACGGGGGGGATGGGCTCTCCGCCGCCTTCCATGTGAGGTCCTGGGGTCATGAGATTCGGGTCTGGCTGGTCCGCCCGGCGCTGGAGATCCGGACCCCCGAAGCCCGACGACGGTACGAGAGACTTCACACCGTCCAGACGGTGGTGGAGGGCCTTCCCTCCCTGGAGGAGCTCAGGGCTTGCCACCTTCTCGTGGACGCGATGCTGGGCACAGGAGCCCGGGGGGACCTTCGAGAGCCCTACCGGACCGCCGTCGAAAGGGTCCGGGCCTCCGGCGTACCCGTTCTCTCGATCGACCTCCCGACCGGTTTCGGGACCACGCAGGGCCTTTCCGCCCGGTGGACCGTGGCGCTCGAGACCCGAAAGGAGGGTATGGAGGACCCCCGTTGCGGCGAGGTGATTGTCCGGTCGATCGGGATGCCTCCGGAAGCCCACGAACGCACAGGGCCGGGGGAGTTCCTTCTCTTCCCCCGTCCCCGGGCGACGACGGTGAAGGGGGACATGGGCCGCCTCGCGATCGTAGGGGGAGGCCCTTACGCGGGGGCCCCCGCCCTCGCCGCCCTGGCCGCCCTCCGGGCCGGGGTCGACCTCTGCCTGGTGATCTCGCCCCGACCCACGTCTTCGACCATACAGTCCTTTTCTCCCAACCTCATGGTCGCGCCGGTGGGCGAGGAGGGAGCTTTCTCAGGTCCGGACGCCGAGGAGATCTGGAAGGTCCTGGAAGGATGGCGCCCCACCGCCCTCTTGATTGGCAACGGCGCGGGGCACCGTCCCGGGACCCTCGAGGCCCTGGCCTCCGTGGCCCGTCGAGCCACCGCGAAGCGCCTGCCCTTGGTTCTGGACGCCGATGCCACGCGCCTGTTGGCTTCCTCAAGCGCTCCCTGGGATCCCGGAGCGGACCCCCGCCGGATTCTGGTGACACCCAATCCTCGGGAGCTCGAGAGGATCCTCCCCTCAGGATCGAGTCCGGGACCGGCCCCACCGGACCGGCGACAACAGGTCCGAAACCTGGCCTCCCGCTACGGCCTGTGCGTCCTCGCCAAGGGGTTCGAGGATATCATCACAGACGGTCAGGACCTCAAGATCAATGACACCCACCATCCCGCAATGACTGTGGGAGGGGCGGGGGACACCCTGGCGGGGTTGGCGGCCTCGCTCATGGCCCGGGGGCTGGACGGGTACCAGGCGGGACGACTGGCCACCTACTGGATCGGGGTTGCCTCCATACGCCTCTTCCCTCGAAAGGGATACGGCATGCTCGCCACGGACCTCATCGAGGAACTTCCGGCCTGTCTCGTGGAGGCGTTGGGACGATTGCCGCAGGATTCCGCCCGGGTGACCTCCTGAAAGCCCGGAACCTCCTCCCCCTTCAGTTGGACCCCCGAAGGGGATCGATTCATGCGTACCGGACCCGCTGCTGGATCTCTCGGGACCGCTGGAGGACCTCTTCGGCCGCGGCTCCCCGGACGTCCCGATATCCGGTGAGGAAGGCCTCGTAGAGCCTCTCCGCCTCTGCCGAGAGGGTCCGCAAGTCCTCCTCCACCAGGTGCAGATCGATCCCGAGGTCCTCGAGCTCGGGCTGACGGCTGCCGAGAGAGAAGTCGATCAGGGCAATCCCGGTGCCCGTCCAGAGCGCGTTAGACCCGGTGAGGTCCCCATGGCTGATCCGGGCCTCATGAAGTCGGCCGACGCTGCGCCCAAATTCTCGGGCAACCTCTTCCGGTTGGATCCCCTCGGGCGCCGGACCGGTAAAGATGCGGGTTAAGGGGATCCCCTCGATCTTCTCGAGCACCAGTTCTTGAGAAATCCGGTCGAGGTCCAGAACATAAGGGGTCCGGACCCCGGCGTCCCGGGCCGCCCGCAGAAGGCGGACCTCCGTCCGGATCCGATCCTCCCGAAGACGAGCATCGAGACCCGGTTCGCGGTACAGTTTTGGGACCCGAATCTTCCGGACCGCTCGCAGGTCGAGGTAATCGGTCTCCACGACGCGGGCTTCCGCCCCCTCGGCCAGGTCGGGAGAGGCCGACGGGGGACTATCGTCGTTCGCCGGCATGATCGCGCCGGTACCGTTCCACCCGAAGGATGGCCTCCCGGGCCAGTCGGGCCGCGAGGGCGCTCGTGTTTCCCTGGTCCCAGGGGGGGGAGACCTCCATGATGTCGAGACCCACCAGGCGGGGGCTCGCCAGGTCGATCACGCGCTTGACCTCCAGGGGGGTCAGGCCGAAGGGTTCCGGGGTCCCGGTGGCTGGGGCGTAGGCCGGGTCGACCCCGTCGATGTCCAGGGAGATGTAGACCTTCTCGGTCCGAAGTTGGTCGAGGGCCCGGCGGGCAATTTCTGCGATCCCTTCCCGTTGGATATCGTCCGAACTGAAGAAAGGCATCCCGATCCGGTCGTTGTCTTCCTTTTCGTCCCGGGACATGGACCGGACCCCGAGGACCACCACGTTCCGGGCCCCGAGACGGTCCACCATCCGGCGGGCGGAGCAGGCGTGACTACGTCGGTCCCCGAGATACTCGTTCCGAAAGTCCAGGTGGGCGTCGATGTAAAGGACACCCAGGGAGAAATCCCGGGGGATGGCCTCCACCACGGGGGGAGCGCACGCGTGGTCTCCGCCGAGGGTGATCGGGAACTTCCCCTCCTCCCAGATCGGGCGCACGGCCTCCTGGACCCCCCGAACCATATCGGCCGCGCTGCCGAACTCCTCCAGATTCCCGAGATCGTGGATCGGCACCTCGGAGAGGTCCAGGTCCACCTCGAAGTTGTACGTTTCGAAGTTCCAAGAATGCTGGCGGATGGCGTCCGGCCCGAAGCGAGCGCCCGGTCGAAAGGAAGTCGTCCGGTCAAACGGGACGCCGAGGATCACATAACGGGCCTCCTTCCACCCCGCGCTCGCATCCGCAAAGGTCGGAGCCACGAAGGACGGCATCACCCGATGCCACGCGGAGGCGGTATTTGAGCCGCCGGGGGTCTCGGGCCATTCCCGGACCCCGGTCCCCCGGGTTCATATACAGTGCCGCAAGTCCCCGCCTCCTGGAGGGCGGAGGCGACATGGAATTCGAGCACCTGGGCTGGAAGGAGGAGGAAGATGGCGTGGTGATCCTGAGCCTTCGGAATCCTCCCGTGAACGCGCTCTCGACATCCCTGCTCTCAGATCTCGACCGTGCGGTCCGGGCGTTGTCCCAGGATCCGGCCAAGAGAGCGGCGATCCTCACCGGAGAGGGCCAGTACTTCAGCGCGGGGGCGGATGTCAAGGAGATGGCGACACTCGCCGATCGGTTCCGCACCGAGGCCCCGAACCTCGTGCGAAGGGTCCAATCCACCTTTCGGGCCGTGGAGACCCTGCCCCTGCCGGTCGTGGCCGCCATCAACGGTCTCGCGGTCGGGGGAGGGTTGGAACTGGCCCTCTCCTGCGACCTTCGGATCGCTGGGGATTCCGCGCGCGTGGGGTTCCCGGAAGTCACCCTCGGTCTTATCCCCGCCTACGGCGGGACGCAGAGGCTGGCGCGTCTGGTCGGGACGGCCAAGGCCCGAGAGCTAGTCTTCACAGGCTCGCTCATCCCGGCCGCCGAGGCCGCGCGATGGGGCCTTGTCAACCGGACCGTTCCCTCTGGCCAAGAGCTCCGGGCCGCCCGTGACCTCGCCCACAACCTGGCCACCCGGTCCTCTCCGGTGGCGGTCCGGGCGGCCAAGAGGGCCATCCTGGAAGGCTACGACCGGAGCCTCGAGGAAGGGCTCCAACGGGAGACGCAGCTCTTCGAATCGGAGGTCCTCCCCAGCCAGGACCTCTTGGAGGGGATCGTCGCTTTTGTCGAGAAGAGACCCCCCAAGTTCTCCGGTCACTAGCGGGGAGGGAAAAGTCCCATGCCGATCGAGCTGAGCTTCACCGAGGAACAGCAAGCCCTACGCGAGACCGTCGCCCGCTTCGCCCAGGAGGAGATCGCCCCGGTCCTGGACGACATGGACGAGAAGGAGACCTTCCCAGAGGCCACCGTCCGCCGGATGAAGGAGCTCGGTCTCTTCGGGATCCCGGTCCCCGAGGAATACGGCGGTCTGGGCCTCGGGAAGGTGGGGTACTGTCTCGCGGTGGAGGAACTCGCCAAGGTCGACGCCTCCCACACCGCCATCCTGGGGGCCCACACCTCCCTGGGGATGACCCCCCTGCTCTACTACGGAACCCCGGAGCAGAAGGAGAGGTTCCTCACCCCCGCCGCCCGGGGGGAGAAGCTCATGGCGTTCTCCTTGACCGAGCCGGGGAGCGGATCGGATTCGGGCGCCCTCGTTACCCAGGCCCGGCCCGAAGGGGACTACTGGGTCCTCAACGGGACCAAGATCTATGTGACGAACGGAGCCGAGGCGGACCAGATTGTCGTGATGGCCGCCAATGATGTGAAGAGGGGGCCCTCCGGAGGCATTACCGCCTTCCTGGTCGAGCGTGGCTTCAAGGGGTTCCGCGTCGGCCGCCGGGAAAAGAAAATGGGCCTCCACGGCACGAGCACCGCCGAGCTCATCCTCGAGGACTGCGCGGTGCCACGGGACCATATTATCGGCGAGGTGGGACGGGGGTTCATTGTGGCGATGACCGCCCTCGACGTCGGTCGCGTGAGCCTGGGCGCGGCCTCCCTCGGGGGGATGCAGGGGGCGCTCCAGCTGGCCCTGGAGTACGCCAAGAACCGGATGCAGTTCGACCTGCCCATCGTCGAGCACCAGGCCATCCAGTTCAAGCTCGCGGACATCGCTATGCACATCCACGCCCTTCGGGGGATGGTCTACCTGGCCGCCGCCTTCCAAGACCGCATGGGCCCGGACCCCTCGGCCTGGTCCCGGACAGATCGTCTAAAGAAAACACGGGACAGCGCCATCATCAAATGTCTGGGGAGCGAGTGGGCGAGCCGCGCGATTTCCGACGCCCTCCAGATCCACGGCGGGCTGGGCTACATCCGGGGCACCCCGATCGAGCGGGCCTACCGGGACGCCCGGATCGCCGAGATCTTCGAGGGCACCAACGAGATCCAGCGCCTGGTCGTGGCCCGGGACCTCATCCAGAGGGGCTGGGTGGACTAGCGGCGACGGACGGACGGGGGGCCGGGGTCTCCGCGCGAAGCTCCCGTCGCAGCACCTTCCCGACCAGAGACTTCGGCAGGCTGGACCGGAACTCGATGGTCCGGGGCGCTTTGAAGTGGGCGATCCGCTCCCGGACGAAATCGATCATCTCCCGTTCGGTGAGAGTCACGCCCGGCTTGGGGACCACGAAGGCCTTCACCACTTCCCCCCTTTCGGGGTCGGGGACCCCGACCACAGCCGCTTCGGCCACACCGGGGTGCTGGTAGAGGACCTCCTCCACCTCCCGGGGATACACGTTGAAGCCGCCCACGAGGATCAGGTCCTTCTTGCGATCCACAATGTAGGTGTACCCTTCGGCATCCATGCGGGCGACATCGCCGGTGAGGAGCCATCCGTCTCGGAGGACGCTGGCTGTCTCCTCCGGTTGGTTCCAGTACCCGAGCATGACCTGGGGCCCCCGGACCGAGAGCTCCCCGGTCTCCCCGAGGGGAACGATGCGGGCGGGATCTTCCAGGTCGACGATGCGGGCCTGCGTGCTCGGCAGGGGAAGGCCCACCGAGCCCCGTCGGACTGGGCCCTGGATGGGGTTGGCGTGGGTCACAGGGGAGGCCTCCGACAGGCCGTAGCCCTCCACGAGATGCCCTCCCGTCAGTTCTTCAAACCGCTTGGCCACCTCCACCGGCAGGGGCGCGGACCCGCTCAGGCAGGTCTGGATCGTCCGCAGGTCGTAGCGGCCCACATCGGGATGATGGATCAGGGCGTTGTACATGGCCGGGACCCCCGGGAGTTGATGGGGCCGGTAGCGGTCGATGAGCTTCAAGAGCAGCCCGGGCTCGGGACGCTGAGGGTTCACGATCAGGGTCGCTCCGATGGAAAGCGGATAGTTCAGCGCCACGGTCATCCCGTAGACATGGAAGAACGGGATGACCGCCAGGACCCGGACCGCCTGCCCCTCCCCTTCCGGGAACCAGGCCCGGCACTGGAGGGCGTTCGCGACGAGGTTGCGATGGGTGAGCATCGCGGCCTTGGGGCGCCCCGTCGTGCCTCCCGTGTACTGGAAGACCGCGACATCCTTAGCGGGGTCGAGGTCGGGTTCGGGGACCGAGGGGCGGGGTCTCAGTCCTTCCGCGAAGGGGATCCAAGGCATGGCCCGGGGCGGAGAGGGGTCCTGACCCTGACGGCGAAGGGTCCGATCGACGAGGGGCCGGGCCCACCAGGGGGACACTTCGCGCAGGGTCCCCACGACCACGGTCGGAAGGTCGACCTCCCCGCGGACCCGCTCCAGGTGATGGGAAAGGATGTCGAGGGTGACGAGCCCCCGCGCCCCGGAATCTTTCAGCGGGAAGACCAGATCCTGCCCGAGATAGAGAGGGCTGACCTGGACCACCGTGAGCCCGAGACGCAGGGCCGCCAGGTACGCAAGCACGTACTGGGGGCAATTGGGAAGATAGAGCGCCAGGCGGTCCCCCTTCTGGAACCCCCGAGAGACGAGGAACGAGGCGAATCGCCCGGAATCCCGCCAGAGGGCTTCGTAGGTCCACCGCCTCTCCACCCCCGGGGCCACGGCGAAGATCAGTGCGGCGCGGTTCGGAAAGCGCCGGGCCGCTTCTCCCACAAGTCCGGGGAGTGACACGGAAGGCAGGGGAATATCGGCAGGGATCCCCGGGGGATAGGAGGAGAGCCACGGTCGGGCCGCGTACGGGTCCCGGGGCTCCGAGGAGATCTCGGCCCCGGTGGACGACGCGACAGGGGAGGCCGAGTTCATGCCTGGGGGCCGGCCTTCTCAAAGACCATGCCGGCCTTGTAGGATCGGACCCATCGGACGGCGTCTCCGATCCGAAGGTCCTCAGGTCTCTTCACGGCCGGAAGCCACCCGCTCACCCGCGTCCCGTCCTTCAAACGGATGATGGCGTAGGCGTACGGGGCCTCGTTCAGGAACTCCTCGGCCGGGACGTTCTGCAGGGTGAAGGCCTCGACCACCCCTTCGGGGGGCAGGACGGTCTCCCGAAGACCGTCCCGCCGGTGACACTGCGGACATTCCCCCACGACCGTGAGGGTTCGGAAGCCGCAGTGAGCGCATTCCACCCCCAGCAGTCGACCTTCCTCCTCGTACCCCCGGGTGAACTGCGCCAAAGAGTGGACGAACGGCGACGGGGGGTTCGAGGAGGCTCGCGGCTCGGCCTGGCGTTCGACCGCTTGGGTGTCGCTCGTCATTTCCGGAATCCTCCCTCAGACCCTCTCAAAGATATGGACCGAGCAACTGCCCCCGGTCGCTCCCACGTTGTGACAGAGTGCGTACCGCGCGTGGGGGACCTCCCGATGCCCCGCCAGGCCATTGAACTGTTCGAAGACCTCAACCACCTGGCCAGCCCCGGTCGCACTCACCGGATGCCCCTTGGCCTTCAGACCCCCGGACGGGTTCACCGGAAGCTTCCCCCCGACCTGAGTCTCGCCGTCCACCCCGGCGGGGGCGGCCTTTCCCTTGGGATAGAACCCCATGTCCTCCAGGGCGAGGATCTCCGCGATGGTGAAGCAATCATGGACCTCGAGGAAGCTGATATCGGACCTCTCGAGGTGGGCCTGCCGGAAGGCGCGCTCGGCGGCGAGACGCGAAGCGGGCAATCCGGTGAGGTCGGGCCGGTCCTGCAGGGCGGCGATGTTCCCGGCCCGGGCCGAAGCCCGGATGGCTGCGGGCACGGAGCGGATCTCCGACCGGTAGCGCCGCGGGTTCACCACCACGACCGCGGCGGCCCCATCCGAAAAGGGGCAACAGTCGTACAGACGCAGGGGCCAGGCCACGGGGGCCGACTGGAAATAGGTCTCCAAAGTGATCGGCTTTTGGAAATGGGCGTGCGGATTGTAGGCGGCGTTCTGATGGTTTTTGACCGCCACCGCCCCCAGCTCCTCGGGTCGGGTCCCGAACCGGTGCATGTGCGCGTTGGCGATCGTGGCGTAAAGCCCGGGGAACGTGGCGCCGTTACGGGATTCGAAGGCGTAGTCGGCGCCCATGGCGAAGTAACTGGTGGAGCTCAGAGTATCCAGATGTGAGAGCTTCTCGACGCCCACCACAAGGGCCGCGTCGAGAAACCCTCCGGCCACATGGACGAAGGCCTCGTGAAGCGCGGCCGAAGAGGAGGAACAGGCCGATTCGATCGTACACGAAGGGACCTCCGGGATCCCGAGGGCGGTATTGATCAGGGGGCCCACGTGGGCCTGCTTCTCCGCGATTCCGAACGCATTGGACACGAAGGTATAACCGATGTCCGTGGGCCGGAGGCCGGCCCGGTCCAGGGCTTCGAGCGCCACCCGTACGGCCGCCTCCCGACCGGTCTCCGACATCTTGCCGAAGCGGTTCATGGCCGCCCCTGCCACCCAGACTTCTTCCATGGCGGATCCCCTCGGAGAGGGCCACGCCCTGGCCCCTTAAAAGCCGGAGGAATCCCTCCCGGGTCGCTCCCGGAAGCCCTCGAGGAGAGCAAGGATCCCTTGGAAGGCCCTTTGCGCCTCCCCCGCGTCCTGGGTCTTGAACACAAGGCGTCCGTCGGCCGCGATCGTGATCTCCGGTTGACCCCGGATGATGAGCATCACCCTCGCGTCTACGACCTCGCGGCCGGTCGCCTGCAGAAGGTCCCGGATGGCGGGAAGGTCCACTCGGGCGCGCCGCGAGGGGATCGCTTCGAAGGCCCCCTTGCCCGAGCACAGGCGGACCTGGGAGTACTTCACAGCACCACGGCCTTACGGATCACATCCTCTAGGATCTGGTCCACGTCAATCTTGCCCTCTTCCTGGAGTATTTGCACGAGGTTAGAACGGGTTGCCGGGCGGTCCGGTACCGCTTGACAACAGAGCCCGGGCCTCGTGGAGATCCCGTAGGTACCAATCGCCTGGGCCCGAGCTTCGATCTCCCGCTTATCGAACCCGATGAGGGGCCGGACAATCGGGAGCCGAACGGAGGCGGTGGCGCTGCGCATGTTGGAGAGGGTCTGGCTCGCCACCTGACCCAGGGCCTCTCCCGTGACCAAAAAAGTTGCTCCCTCTCGCTGGGCCACCATCTCCGCCGACCGCCACATGAACCGTCGGCACAGGATGCAACCGACATGGCGCGTGGTGTTCCGCATCAAGGTGATCTGGGTCGACCCGTGAGGGAGGACGTACAACGGGAGACGGTGACCGTGGCGTCGCTGAAGGACGTCCAGGTGGTCCCGGACCTTCTCCAACGGGGTGTCGTCTGTGAAGGGTCGGTTGTCCATATGAACGGCCACTAACTCATGTCCTCGGGACAGGATCATGTCGGCGGCCACGGGGGAGTCGATCCCGCCCGACATGAGGACCACACCGCGGGACATCGGCCTGAGAGGGAGAAGACCGTATTTGATTGTTCGGGGAACCCATCGGGGAGCCGCCCTCTCCGGGACGGGGCGAGAACCCGCCCCGGATCGAACCCCGGTTCCCCTCGACCACGCGGGAGCCCCGGGGGATCTGAAATTCTCATACCCCCGGGCCGGTGCCGCCGCCGATGGGCAATCTGTCGGAGACCCCTGCCCGCTCGCCGCCGTACAGGGAACGGGGGCGAGGGCCGGATCTGGTGCTCCTCCATGAACTGACCGATTCGGCCCGGGAATGGGCGGCCGTCTCGGAGCTCTTGGAAGGGCGATTCCATTCGATCTGCCCGGAGCTTCCGCTGTCGCCGGCCGCGGGGGGAGGGGAGAACGGGCCCCTGGACGTACCGCGGCAGACCGCCGCCCTGGGCGAATGGCTGGACAGCCTCGGGGTCCCGGAGTTCTTCGTCGCCGGGATAGGCTGGGGTGGGTTCCTGGCCCTGGAGATGGCCCTGACGCGTCCGGATCGCGTCCGAGGCTTGGTCCTTATCGGGACGGCGGCCCATCTTGACCGCTACACGCGATCGGTCATGGCGGCCTGGTTCGACGCGGTGGAGAAAGGGGGATCCTCCGGCTATGTGGACCGGTATATGCGCGATGTGCTCCATCCCGATTACCTCATGGACCATCTGGAGGACCTCCCCCGCCTCCGCGCGGACTTTGCGGGGAAGGGCGTCATGCGGGCCAAGCCCAGCTTCGAGGGGGCCTGTTCCTACGATGCTCGCCGAAGGATCGCGTCTATACGGTCTCGAACCCTGGTGATTCACGGCATGGAGGATCGGGTTTTTGACACCACCCACGCCCGGATCCTTCGACAGACGATCCCCGGGGCCGCCATGCGACTGTTTCCAAACGCCGGGCATGACCTGCCTCGGGAGAAGGCCGAGGATTTGCAAAAGCTCCTGGGGGAGTTCCATGAATCGATCACCTGAACCCAGCAGCCGGTGCGCCTCGAACTCCGGCGCTTATCGGCCCCCGCGGGAACGCCCCGAGACCGCCTGAACCGGAGGATTGGCGACGCGATGGGGGAGCAAGCGGAAGAGCCGGTCAAGGCCGCCGAGGATACGACCGGTCCCCGCTCTGACCTTCTTCGCCTCCTGAGGGTCGGATTCGAACGGGACCGGTCGAGCCGACGGCCCGCTCTCCCCACGGGTCCCGCTCGGGCCTCGGTCCTGGCCGTCTTGCGCCATTCCGCCCACCAGACCGAAGTTCTCCTCATCCGACGGGCCGTTCGTCCGGATGATCCCTGGTCCGGGCAGATGGCCCTACCCGGAGGCCACCGTGAAGTGCAGGATATCGACGAGGCAGCCACCGCCCTCCGGGAGCTCCGCGAAGAGGTGGGACTCGAGACCACGGACCTCGAAGGTCCTCCCGTCTATATGGAGACCCGAAGCCCGGCAAACCGCCCGGACCTTCCCGTGGCCGTCTTTGTGGCTGTTCTCCGGAGCGACGTCCACCGCTCCGCCGTTCCGGGAAAGGAGGTGGCGGAAGCGGTCTGGATCCCTTTGCGTGATCTTTCGGTCCCTTGGCAAACGCTCGTCCCGACGCCTCGAGGCCCTTTGGAAGTCCTCGCCACGGGGCCCCGCTCCCATCTCGTCTGGGGATTCACGCGGAAGGTCCTCGCCGACCTTCTGGACGTGATCCCCGAGGTCCTCACGTAGGACTAGAGCCAAGGAAAGCTCGGCCAGAGCCCTTCGAACCCTTCGAAGCAGGGGCTCCATGTCGGGGCCCCGAAGAGCCCCCCGGAGAAAACAACGTTTATAAAGGTCATTTAAATACCTCACGAGGAGAGCTCCAATGGCGAGGATCCGGATCGAAAATGTGGTGGCCTCAACCTCTCTAGGCGATGAGCTCGACCTGCAGTCCATTGCGGTCGGCCTCGACGGGGCCGAATACGAGCCGGAGCAGTTTCCCGGGTTGATCTATCGCTTGAAGGAGCCGAAGACCGCCATCCTGCTGTTCCGCAGCGGAAAGGTGGTCTGTACCGGGGCCAAAAGCATGGCGGAGGTGGAGGAGTCGATCCATCGAGTGGCCCAACAGATCCGCAAGGGGGGGCAGAGGATCAACATGCACCCCAAGATCGAGGTGCAAAACATCGTGGCCTCCTCCGACCTAGAGTCCGAGATCAACCTGAACGCCATCGCCGTCACGTTAGGGCTGGAAAGGGTCGAATATGAACCCGAACAGTTCCCCGGTCTCGTCTGCCGCATTGACGAGCCCCGCGTGGTCGTCCTCTTGTTCGGGAGCGGGAAACTGGTCTGTACGGGGGCCCGCAAACCGTCGGACGTGGACGTGGCGGTGAAGAAGATCACCAATGAGCTGAGGGGAGCGGGGCTCCTGCGCTAGCCCCGTCCAGGGCCACACGTTTTCCCCGACCGGACCTAGGACGACCTTTTCTCCCTCCTCGTTACCGATGAAGCCCCGGTTCGACCTGCCGGTCGTGGACCATCATTGCCACCTTCGCCCGGGTCCCATCGCCCGGGAGCAGGTCCGCCGGTTCGTAAGGGCGGGGGGAACCCACCTCTTTCTGACCACCCAGAACTATCGGGACCAACCCCCCTCCACCCTCGAGGACTACCAGGACCAGTTTGAGACGACCGTGGGCCTGGCCCGCCAGCTCCGCCAGGATTTCGGTCTGGGGGTCTATGTCGTGCTGGCCCCGTTCCCCGTGGACCTGGTCCACGTCACTCCCCACCTGGGACTGACCAAGGCCGAGGACCTCCAGGACCAGGCCCTGCGGCTGGCGGCCCGCTACATCCAGGAGGAGAAGGCGGTCGCGCTGGGAGAGGTGGGCCGAGCCCACTTCCCCGTTCCGTCGGACGTGGGGGAATCGCTCGAAAGGGTCTTCGACAAGGCTCTAGAGATCGCCCGGGACATCTCCTGCCCTGTCGTCCTCCACACCGAGGATCTTACGGAATCCACCTGGTCCTCTCTCGCCCGTCGGACGCGGGGGGTCGGTCTATCCCCGGAGCGGGTGGTGAAACATTACGCTCGCGAGATTGTTTCGGCTTCCGTTCGCGAGGGGCTCGGGGTCTCCTATCTCGCGAAGAGGGACCTCGTTCGCTTGGCGCTCGCGGATGAAGGCCCGTGGTTCCTCGAAACTGACTACCTGGACGATCCCCGTCGCCCGGGCCTCGTTCTTCCTCTGGATACCGTCCCCCGGAGGGTTCACTGGCTCCTGGACCACTTCCCCTCGCCGGGATCGGAGACCGGGGCGCCCGGGCTCTCCCCCGAAGAGGTCCGAGAGCGATTACGGATACCCTTCGAAAGGGCGTTCGCTCAGGTCTACCATCTTGCTTTGGAAAGGCCGGACGGGCTTGCCTTCCCGGAGACGCCAGGCTCGCCACGTCCTCCCCCGGCGTTCCCGGGGGGCCATTGAGGAGGGAAGATCATGTCGAACACCCCGGAATCCCCCGGCCTCCTGGTGGGACTGGAGGGGATCGACGGGAGCGGGAAGACCACTCTGGCGCTCGCCCTCTCCCGACGTTGGCGTCGACAAGGGCTGAGGGTTAGGCGCTGGAGGGAGCCTTCGCGCGGGCTCGCCGGAACTTTCGCCCGCGGCCCGGGACCCCGGACGCCTCGAGAGCGCGCCCTCTGGTTCACCCTGGACAGGGCGCTCCGGCGCGAAAGGCTCGAACGCCAATTGAAAGGGTCCGACATCGTCCTCTCGGACCGAACCCTCTATTCGACCTTGGCCTACCAGGGTTCGAGGCTGGGGGCCGAGGATCGAAGGGCCCTCCGACGCCTCCAGGAAGAGGTGGCCCGCTTCCCGGACCTCGTGATCCTCCTCGACCTAGACCCGCGGACCGCCCATCAACGCATCCGCGCCAAAGGCCGGCGGAAGGACCGTTTTGAGAGGTTCGACGGGCTCCTGCGCGTCCGTCGGGAATATCTCGCGCTCGCGCGACGGGAATCCTCCCGGTTCGTGGTCCTCCCCGCCCACCGAACCCTGGAGGAACTGACGACCGAAGCTTCCCGCGCCGTCCTCCGCCTCCGGTCCGGGTCCCGGCTTCGGGGGCCGCGGGAGCGTCGCGGATAAGAGGCCTCGGCCCCTGGACCCGGGGGGGACCCCATCTATGGCCGGGAGCATTGTCATCCGGGAAGAGGTCCTGGACCCCTCCTTCGTCCCTCCCCGGCTCCTCCATCGAGACCGAGAGCTTCAGATCGCTCGCAAGAATTTCTCCCGGGCCTTCCAACACGGGCTCCCTTACCATCTCCTCGTCCACGGGCGGGTCGGGACTGGCAAGACCTGTTTCGTCCGTCGGTTGGCGGAGGACCTCGCGGCCGAAGGACGCCGGTTGGATCGACCCGTTCGGCCCGTCTACATCAACTGCTGGAGACGCAACGCCGATCGCGTGGTGGCCTTGGAGCTGTTACGGGCCTTCGGGGTCTCCTTGCCGGACCGGGGATTCTCCCTCGCCGAGATGATGGATGTGCTGGAGCAGGGCCTCCGTCGGGAAGGAGGCCGCGTCCTCATCATCCTGGACGAGGTCACCTCCCTGGTCCGGAACGGGACGCGCCTCGTCTACCTCCTGTCCCGGGGACGGGAGGTAGGCCTGGGAAACCTCTCCCTGGTCCTGGTCGCTCCCCAGGACGTCCTCCCGTACCTCGACGAAGCGAGCCGCTCGGGTTTTGGCCCGACCCATCAGATCCCGTTGGAGCCGTACGACGCCGAAGCGCTCACGGACATCGTCCTGGACCGGGCCACTCTGGCCTTTCGGCCGGGATCGATCGACCGGCCGGTGGCCCAACAGATCGCTTCGGTGGCCGCTCCGACGGGAGATGCGCGCCTCGCCCTGGAGCTCCTCACCGCCGCCGCCCACCACGCCGAGGACCGGGGCTCCCGGGAGATCGCGCCGGAGGATGTCCGGGAGGCCCACGGCGCTCTGTACCCCACCTTCCCGTTCCAGAAGCTCGAGGGTCTCTCCCTCCCCTCGCTCATGGCCCTGGAGGCCGTCGCGCGGGTCCTTTCCCGGGGGCTTCCCGAAGCGGAAAGCGCCGAGGTCCGGCGGGCTTACGCGGGGGTGGCCGAAGAGATGGGGATCCCCCCCCGAAGTCGGGTCTCCTTCTGGAGGACCCTCCGGGACCTGGAGCAGGAGGGTCTGATCGAGATCCGACGCAGTGGGCGGCGCGGAGAAGCCTCCCGTCTCGTGCTGAACGACCTCCCCCTGGCGGCTTTGCGCCCCGAGCTGCAGGAAAGAATCGCCCGCCGCCGGGCGTCGGGTTCGGAGCCGCTTCCTTCATGAGGGGAACTCCGCTTGGAACCCCCGTTCCATGACCCCCGAACTGGTTCGGCCGGATCCCCCCGAGCGCATCCCCTCCTGGATCCGCGCCCCGTTGCCGGGTCGCCAGTACGAACAGGTCCGAGAGCTGTTGAGGTCGCAGGGACTTCACACGGTCTGCCGGGAGGCCCGTTGCCCGAACCTGGCAGAATGCTGGTCAGCCGGCACGGCCACCCTGATGCTCCTCGGGGATACCTGCACCCGGCGCTGCCGCTTCTGCGCGGTGACCACGAGGTCGGCGGGGGGCCGGGTGGATGAGGAGGAACCCGCCCGGGTGGCCGAGGCGGTCCGGCTTTGGGGTCTCGCGTATGTGGTCCTCACCATGGTCTGCCGGGACGATCTCCCCGATGGGGGAGCCTCCGTGGTGGCCCGAACGGTCCGCGCTCTTCGGGACCGGGTCCCTCACGTCCGGGTGGAACTTCTCACAGGGGACTTCCGAGGTGATGAGAGGGCCCTCTCCACGGTTTTGGAGTCCCGGCCCGAGGTGTTCGCACACAACCTGGAAACGGTCCGTCGGCTCAGCCCCGGGGTCCGGGACCGCCGAGCCTCCTACGAACAGAGCCTCGGCATCCTGCGCCGGGCCAAGGAGAGCGGTCCTTCGGATCTCATCACCAAGTCCTCCCTCATGCTCGGTCTCGGGGAAACCGAGGAGGAGATCGTGGAGGCCCTGCGCGACCTTCGAGGTGTGGGCGTGGACCTGGTCACCCTCGGGCAGTACCTGCGGCCGGGAGGGCCGGGGTTCTCCCCGGTGGTGCGCTACGTTCCCCCGAAAGAGTTCTCCGAGTGGGAAGTGCGGGCCCGAGCCCTGGGGTTCCGCGGTGTGGCGGCCGGGCCCCTGGTGAGGTCCTCCTACCGGGCCGACGAGCTTTATCGGTCCTGCCGTCCAGGGGGCTGAGCTCACCATGGCCAAGAAAGCTCGCAAGAAGGTCGAAGAGAAGGATGGACTCGCCCATTTCCGGTTCCCTCCCTTCGACGAAGCCAAGTTCATCCTCTACGAGCTCGAGCAGTCCAGTGCGACCGCGATCTCCATCGTTCTCGCGGTCCTTCTGGCGCTGGCCACGTGGCGCCTCACCCTGTGGGGGATCTCCCAGGGCATTGGTTGGGTGTATGGAACGGTATCCTTGGTGCTCGGCATCGCGGGCGCCGTGGCGCTCCCGTTCCTCGTCGGCTGGGTCCGCGAACGGTCCCACGAGTACAAACGAGGGGATTGGGCCATGCTCCTCGCCCTCTACGTCTTCCTCTGGCTGGGTCTCTGGACCCTTCTTCTCAACCTCTGAAGGCCCGGATCCGGATTCTCCCGCCCCACCCTTTCCTTCAGGGACGGGCCGGCCGGGGCCAATCGAGCCAGGGGAGCCGCTTGCTCCAGAGCCCCCGGAGGGCCTTGCGGACCGCCGGGTCCCCCAGGACCTCCGAAAGGTCCTCGAAGTGGACCTCGGGACGCAAAAGCGAGCGCAGATCCCGTCCCAGCGGGATCTCCTCGAGAGATCCCTGGAGGATCTCCCGGATGTGGCGGGGGGGCCGGGGCACCTCGATCCGCAGCCGTCCCTGGGCCTCCACGTACGGCCCTTGAAGGACCCGGCGTTTTGGATCGGTCCACTTCTCCAGGAAACTCCCGGTCTGGGGAACGCCCACCGGGGGACCCTCCTGGGGTCGGACCTCCCCCAGCTCGGCGCGATCGGTCTCCAGGAGGACTGCGATGCGTCCTTCGCTCACGGCCGAGGAGGTGTTCAGGACCTCGAACCCCCTGGCCTCGGCCAAGGAGGAAAGTCCTCGCTCGGCCTTCCGGAGCTGGGGATACAGGATGTCGTCAACCAGGTCCGGGGCCGGCAGTCGCAACACCGTGACCGTGGTCCTGCGCTGCTCCCAGGTCCGCTTCGCCTCCGCCTCCGTCCAGACTGGTTCTTCCTCCTCCATGGCGAAGAATTCGCGGCGGGGATGGGCGAGGTATTCCTGGGAGGCCAGGATGAAGAGACCGAGGTTCATCCGGGACAACGCCGAGGCCACGTTCCGGTTCGGATCCACAGGGTCCGCCAGGATGAGCGCGGTGTCCTTCTGGACCGAGGTCGGAAAGCGCCCTCCTTCGAGATCCTGAGGGATTCTCCAGGAGGAAGCGGCCCGGAGGACCTCCCGGAAGCTCCCGTAGCGGAGGACGAGAAGCTCCACCAGGTAGCCGGAAAAGCCCGCGGTCCGGGCTTCGGCCCCGTAGATCCGGAGGGCCTTGAGGAACTGCTTGAGGAGCCGGACCGAGTCCCGGGTCGAGGGCGTATGTCGGGATTCCAGGTATATCTGATGGAAGGGGGTCCGGTCCACCGCGGTCAAGGGTTGGTCGGATCGTTCCACTCGGTAACCCGGGACGGCGTCGACGGGGATCCCCCGGTACCACCCGCGGACGTACGGATGCTCGGCATACCGCTTCTCGGTCCTTTCGAGAATCCGGAACCCGATAGCGAGGCCCGCCTGCTCCAACTGTTCCCGGGGGAGAGAAGGATCGAACAGCAGGAACAGGTCCATATCATGGCTGGAAGGCAGGTAGGTTTCTCGGGCCGCGCTGCCCGCGACGAGCGCCTCCCTCAAGGGGAGGCCCAACGTTCGGGCCGCTTCCTGGGCGTCGTGAACAATGAGCTCGCGGGCGTGCCGGATCCTTTCCACGAGATCGGGAGAAGGTCGGAGCTCCTCGGCCACGGCCTTCTCGACGCCTTCGAGGTCCCGGGCGTCGTCTCGGGATTGAGCGGGTCCGTTGAGGGTCCCCTCCGGCATGCGTTCGCCTATGGTCTGACCAATGGCTTGAACATTGCGACGACTCGCCCCCGCACCCTCCCCCCGGGCCGTCCAGCCGCCCTGGGGGGCCCTCCCCAGGGAAGGAGGACCGACCCCTGGGTGCTCGGCCGAGGGTCCCCTGAGGACGAACGGAGGTCCTCCCCCGGTCTTCCTGAGAGGGGGAGCCACGATTCTAACCGTTAAACCCTCACAATCCCTCTCCTAGGAAGGATATGTCCATGGGGGATGCCCATCCTGCGCTCCTCTCTGAGCCGCTGGCCGGAGGCAAGGTCCGCTGTACGGCCTGCGCCCGGTACTGCACCATACCGCCCGGCTCCCACGGCTTCTGCTACGTGCGCGCGAACCAGGATGGTCGTCTTGTGCTCAAGAGCTACGGTCGAGTGGCGGCTATCCAGGTGGATCCTGTGGAGAAGAAGCCCCTCCTGCACTACCGGCCGGGGACCCGGGTGTTTGGCATCGGCACGGTGGGATGCAACTGGCGCTGCCAGTACTGCCAAAACTTCCAGATCAGCCAGGAGAAGGGGGTCTGGGGGAGGGCCCTCTCCCCGAAGGAAGCCGTCCGATGGGCCCGCAGGGAGAACTGCCAGGGGATCACCTTCACCTACAACGAGCCCACGATCTTCATCGAGTACGCGCTGGATGTGATCGAAGAGGCCCACCGACAGGGCCTCTTTGCCAATTTTGTCACGAACGGCTACATGACCCCGGAAGCGGTGGATCTCCTGAAAGGACGTCTGGACGCCGTGTCCGTGGACTTCAAGGGAAGCGGCGAACCCGGTTTCATGCGGAAGTACATCCTGGCCAAGGGGCCGGACCCCATCTTGGAGACCCTGGAAGCGCTGGCCCGCTCCGGGTCCCATGTGGAAGTCACGAACCTCATCGTTCCCCAGGTCGGGGACGATGAGGGGGCCCTTCGCCGGCTCGCCCGGTGGGTCCGGGAGCGGCTGGGCCCGCAGGTCCCCTTCCACCTCTTGCGGTGGCATCCGGACTACAAGATGCTGGACCTCCCGGAGACCCCGGTCCGTACTTTGGAGAGACTGCATTCTATTGCCAAGGAAGAAGGATTGGACTACGTCTACCTGGGGAACGTTTGGGGCCATCCCCTGGAGCACACCTACTGCCCCCGATGTGGGACACGGGTCGTGGACCGCTATGGGTTCTACATCCGAGAGTGGCTCCTGGACGCCCAAAATCGCTGTCCGGAATGCCGTCACCCGATCCCTATCGTGGGCACCCTAGATGCGCAGTACGAACCGACCATGGTGACCCCCTTGGCCTGAGGTCCCCCTTCAGGCCGGTTTGGTTCCCCACGCCAGGCCGTGAAAGCGGGAGAGAAGGGCCGAACCTACCTCCTCGAAACCGGCCGCTGTGAGGATCTCCTCGTAGAACTCCATCGGATGGAAGGTATCTCCCAGGAGCGCCTCCAGGTACTCCGAGAAGGACATGAGGCGGCCACTGGGGGTGCGAAGATCCTCCTCCCGCCGCGAATAGGGGAACTCCGATACGAGGAACAGGCCCCCGGGTCGTTGGAAGCGAAAGATGTTCCGCACGGCCCTCGCCGGATCCCGGGCCTCGTGGAGCGCGATATTGACCAGATATACGTCCCCCGGAGGGAGCGGATCGCTCTCAAAGGAGGCCTGTACCCATTCCACGGCGGGCCCTCCGAGGGCTTCGGATCCCCGGCGGCGGGCCGCCTCCAGGGCTCGGAAGCTCGAGTCGACACCCACGCATCGGAGGGCGGGGTGGGCCCTCGCGATCCGGAGCAAACCTTCCCCCCGGCCACAGGCCAACTCCACGAAGGTCAGCGGCTCAGCCAGTCGTCGAGCGAGACCGGGGACCCGCGAAAAACCCTTGCGCAGGAGCCGTGTATAGAACGTCCGAGAACTGTCCGAGACGGCTTCGGAAAGCTCCTCCGGCAATTGGTCCCACCAGGCGCCCTTTCCGTCAGCCAGATGGGCCGCGACACGTTCCATGGGGTCGGACATCGCGACCAGGAACCGGGCAAGCCCGGTGAAATAGGCGGGAGAATCCGGCTCCACGAGGGGGGCTCGGAGGTCCTCCGGAAGCGTATAGCTGTTCCCGCTCCTTTCGAGCAGGCCCACGGAAAGAGCAGACTCGCACCAGACCTCGACATAACGCCTTGACAGGTCCAGGCGCGACGCGATCTCCTCTGGGGTGGCAGCACCGCGGGAACGTGCCAGAAACTGCCAGAGGCCCCATCGGCGACCCAGTTCAACGGTCCAGATGGCCCCATAACCCGTGGCATACTCCACGAGACGGTCCAGCGCGCGGGGGGCCTGGCTCCCCGTCTCTGAGGGCTCTTCCGAGCGACCCATAGAGGTCCTCGTCCCGCGCCAGTCGGGGCCCCGCATAATCCTATGGTGGAAAGTATCGGGTCTCCGCCGGGGCGAGACATGGCCTGTCACGTGGCAAACCGCTTTAAGGCGACAAAACTTATACCCGCTCCAATCCCTCGATTCGTAGGGGGTGCAAGGAGGAATGCAAACATCAATCTCGGGCGGGCGAAAGATGTCCCTCAAGGGCCCGCTCCCATTGTCATCCATGACGGCGAGCAAGAAGACCCCAACCCATCATTCCCCCCGACGGGAAGAGGCCCCTCAGCCGCCCGTGCCGGAGGGGACTTCCCCCGCCATCGACCTTCAGACGCTCGCCCGGGCGGTCCGGTACGGGATCGGCCATGATGGAATGCGAAAGGAGGATGCAGAGGCGATCTCCTCCCAGATCCTGAACTTCTTCGGTTTCAATGAGAGGATCATCGATAATGTCTTGGAACCCGACGATCGGGATATGTTCTACACGCTGGAGGACTGCGGGATCCTCGCGACCGAAAGGGATGAGACGACCCTGTATGATGGCCGCGAGTGGCGGATCCACTACTGGATGTTCCGGAAGGATCGGATCCTCGAATACGCGCGGCGGGACCTGGAGGAGTATGGGGACGAGGATCAGGAACCCACCGTGTCGGGGGGCTACCTTCAACCTTCTTTCCCTCCGGTCGACACCAATGTGTACAAGGAGCTGGGGGACGACGCCTGGACAGAGCGGGAAGGGGTTGAGGATCTGACGCCCATGACGGTCCACCGGGTCGTCCGCACCCCCCGTCACCGATCCCCCTCTAGCCCGTCGGGTCTCCCTCCGAAGTAGGATACCGGGCCTGTTTCGGTCAGGGCTCTGCGTGCCTCGCCGTTTCTTCCTCTTTTGTCACCGGGTCCCTCCTGACGGCACCTTTTCCCTAAATGACCTGGCCGGGAGCGGAGGTCGCCTCGACGAGATCGCCCGGGTGGTGAATTCCACCTTTATCGTGTCCAACGGGATCCGGCGCGACTGCTTCCTGGACCTCTGGCTCGTGCGGGACCTGCCCCGGGCCCGTCGGATCCAGCTTTCCGGAGCCCGGTTGAAGTACCTCAACCCCGACGAGCGATCCACCTCCGCCCTTCTCAGGAACGCCCTAATACGGTCCTGGGACCGACCTGGCGAGACGCTCGAGATCACCCCGGGCATTTGGGCGGGGCCCCTCGATCTGGATGGCGCCTTGGAGACGTGGGGACGGGGCCCAAACCCGATCTGGCTCCAAGAACGGGGGACCCTCTTGCGGCGATCCGATCTCCCCGACGACCTTGGCGTGCTCCTGAGCGACCCCTACGATCTCACCACAGAGGAGGTCCGCCGGGTGGAAGGGTTCCCCCACCAGAAGATCTCCCTGGGCCCCGTTTCCCTGCCCTCCTCACATTGCATCGTTCTCCTCCATAACGAGTTGGACCTTCGGACCCCGGAGGGGCGCCCTTCTGAGGCCCCTCCTGGCTAGGTCATGGACCCGGAGGCCTCGAGAGAACGCTCGACCTCGCTGCGGCCGAGGCCCCCGACGATGGCGGTGACCCGCACGTGGTTACGCGGTTCCCTGTGGATCCGGGCCCCAAAGGCGAATTCCGGGGGGTCCCGCAGCCCCCTGCGAAAGGCCGCCAGGATCCTATGGAGGCCCGCCAGGGTAAGATTGCAGCCCCCTTCCACGTGGAGCAACGTGGGCCCGGGCCGGCGAAGGTCCAGTTCCAAGAGCCCCTCCCGGACCGCTTGTTGGAAAAGCCGATCCGGGTCTGCGACGTCCCCTTCGGAAACGAGGAGCGTGGAGAGCCCGGCTCCCCGCACGTGACGGTGGAGGTGCCCCAGGTCCAAGTTGATCTCGCTGGGGTTCTCCACCATGTCCACGACGCTCAGGGTCAGCATGTGAACATAGGCATTGCGTAAGGTCAGGACCCGCTTGAGGGGCTGGTTCTCGTACCTCCGGAGCCTCTCGTTGGCCAGGAGCACCAGTAACCCCGGCTGGCGCTCCAGTTCGCGGAGCGTCGAAAGGGTGTTGTCCCGGCGCGAGGGGTTACTCTCGAGCTCCACCCGGAACGGCAGGAAAGCCACGGGGATGGCCAGGCTCCCCACTCGCCTCGTCGTGTCCATCAGGAGGGGCAGCAGAGCACTGCCGGTTCCCCCTCCGAGACCTGCAAGGAGGAAGTTCACATCGTAAGGCCGGACCCGTTCCAGGAACTCGTGGCGGGAATCCTCCCCCAGGTGGCGAACTATCTGACGGTCCCCTCCGCTCCCTCTTCCCCGGAGGGTCCCTTCCCCCAGGAGGATCTTCTCCTTCAAGGGCAGGGATTCCAGGTGCCGGCCGTCAGTGTTTACCGCGAGGGTGTCGATCCCGGCGGGGAGCCCCATTTGGATGAGGTCGATGAGGGCCTCGGACCCGGCCCCCCCGAGCCCGATGACCTGGACGCGCGGCTTAGCGGCGTACCTGGCCCAAGGGAGCTCCTGCGTTCCGTCCGAGGGCGCTCCAGGGGCTCCCGACATCCTCTTTTCGCCCCATGGGGTTTCCAGGGCACCTACGAGGAAGGGGCCGAGCCTCCGGCTTCCTCCACGAGACCCTTGGCCTGTTCCTGCGCGCTTCGCGACGGGGGTGTTCCCGTCGTCGGGTGGTGCCCCAGGGATTCCAGTTTCATGCGGACATACTCGCGGACGGCCGAGCGGATCGCATCGTCCACGGAGACAGAACCCCCCTCATGGACAAGCTCCTCGAGTTGGTGATTGTCCTGTCGGGACAAATCGACCACGATCTTCTTGATGTTGGAAGGGGTCATCTTGAGCTCGACGTACCTCTCCAGGCCCTCGCGGATGGTGTCCGAGATCGTGGCGTGCCCTTCGGCCACCTGGACCTTCTTCAACTGTTCCAGAAGGTCCTGTGGGATGCGGACCGTCACCCTTTCCGATGTGTCTGGCATCTTCGTCCGACAACGTGACCTGATTTGTCCGACAGTTGGCATATGATGACCGGGACACATAAACGTTTGTGAGCAAAGGGCAAGGTGCGGCCCCATCCGTCAGGTCTAAGCGTCCGATCCGCTGCATCTTTGAGCAGGACCCGTCGATCGCGCACGACCGCGTTCGACGGGGTGAGTGGAGAAGGATGAAAGTCCTGGCGCAGGACCGCAAGACCGGCTTCTTTCGCCTGCGCCTGGAAAACCCCAGCGATGTCTGGAGGGTCTCCCGGTTGACCGTGCCGGGGGACGAGGTGGGGGCGGTCACCTCCCGCCGGGATTCCGAGGCCCCGGAGGACACGCCCGCAGCCCAGAGAGAGCGCCGGACACTCTTCTTGACGGTCCGGGCCGAAAACATCGAGTTCCACGAGTACTCCCATCACGTCCGGATCACCGGGCCCATCGTGGAGGGCCCCTTCGATCTGGGCCGCTATCACACCCTGGACGTTTCCGAAGGGCAGGAGGTGACCCTGCGCAAACCTTTCTGGAGCGCGGCGGACCAGGCGCTCCTTGAAGAAGGGCTCCGCGCCGCCCTGGACCCCAAGATCCTCGTGGTCTGCGCGGATTGGAGCGAGGCGGCCGTCGTACGTCTCCGGGGGAGGTCCCTGACCGTTGTGGACCAGTTCATCTTCTCCGCGGGAAGCAAGCGGGAGGGCGCGAAGGACTCCACCCGGGAACGGGAGCGCCAAGAGTATCGGCGACGGATCCGGGATGCTTTGGCCCCCGAGGTGGGTTCCGTACAGGGTGTGATCGTGGCCGGACCGGGGTTCCTGAAGGAGGAGCTCGCCAAGGAGATCCCCGAGGCCTTCCCGGTGCTCAAGGGAAAGGTTTACGTCCTTTCCGCCCCCGAGGCGGGTCTTGCGGGTGTTCAGGAGCTCTTGCGTTCGGGTCGAGCCGAGGAGGTCCTGGGGGATACCGCGGCGGCCCAGGAGTCCCGAGAGGTCGAACAGCTCATCTCCACTCTCGCGGAGACAGGCCGGACCGCGCTGGGTGTCCCCCAGGTCCGCGGCGCGCTCGAGGCCGGGGCGGTTGACACCCTGTTGGTGCTGGAGGACCGGCTCCGGGACCCTCTCGTTGGGGACGCCCTGGACAAGGCGCGGGAACAGAAGGCCCGGATCGTGATTGTACGGACCGGTGGGGAACCCGGACGACGCCTCGCCGGCCTCGGGGCCGTGGCCGCCCGCTTGAGATTCCCTTGGAACCCCCCGGCGGCCTCGGGAACGTGACGGAACCCTCGCACCCCGTCGGGTGCGCGGGGGAGGCGAACGGTGGTCCCCCTGAAGAGCCGACCGGGGCCCGCCTACGGGAGACCCAACACCGCTTCCCGGAGGTCCTCCAGGCGGCGCTTGAGGTCACCGAGGGCATAGCGAAGGGTCTCTCGGGCCGTCAACGATCCGTCGGTCTCGAATCGGAAGAGGAAGTCCTTGTCACTGGCCTCCACACGGATCCCGCCGTGGGGGCAGGCCTCCACGCAGGCCTGGCACAAGATGCAGCGGTCCTCGTCCCGGACCTTGAGCTGACCGTCGGAGAAATCGAACACATGGGTCGGACAAGCATCGGCCGCCCGCTTCAGGCAGGCGGAGGTGCAGTCCTTGGTGGGGTTGACGCTCACGTGGGGCTGGTAGCGGTACCCCGCGGCCTGGGCCACCTGCCACTTGGCGTGGGTTTTGGCCGTCCCCAGGACCGCCGTCGCATAGGCCAGGAGGGCCTGCCCCACACCCAACCGGACGATGGGGATGTTCGGGTCCTTGATAGCCAGGGAAGGGTCCCCTAGCGGGACCACATCCTTGGAATAGACCGTCACGGGCCCCTTCTTGTCGATGCTGTAGAGGATCTGACAATGGGGGCACCCCTCCCCGCGGCAGGAGCAGGATTCCCGGAACCGGAACTGCTTGAGGTCCGTGGGGATGGGCAGGAGCCCGAGCCGAAGGGCGATGGACTCATCGAAGATGCTCGTGGATGAGTCGTAATCCTTCCCGGTGGATTCGTCGCGGATCGATCCGAGGTGGAACTCCACGTCCTCGATCGCCATCTTGGGGACGTCGGCCAGGAGGGCCCGGCGAATGGCGTTCACCTGGCTGGGCGTGGCCCCGCGGATGCGCAGCTCGGCGTGGGTCTCCTTAAGCTCGTCGATCTCGATTTCCATGTGGCCGTCCTTCCTGATGAGGGGTGGGTCTACACCCGTCGTCCCCGCCGTCCCCCCTTGGGCTTCGTCCCATCATGAGGGATGGGGGTCACGTCCTCGATGCGTCCGATCTTGATGCCGGCCCGGGCCAGGGCCCGGATCGCCGCTTGCGCCCCGGGCCCGGGAGACCGGGACTTGTTCCCCCCGGGGGCCCGCACCCGGACATGGAGCGTGTCGTATCCCTTCTCTTTGATGATACCGGCCACCAGGTCAGCGGCCTTCATCGCCGCATAAGGGCTCGACTCGTCGCGGGCCGCCTTGACCACCATACCACCGGTCGCCTTCGCAAGCGTCTCGGCTCCGGTGATGTCGGTGACGGTGATGTGGATGTTGTTGTAGGAGGCGTAGATGTGAGCGATGCCGATCTTGCTCATGGCGACCCTCCTTCGCTCCCCCCGCCCGCCTCGCTCACGATCGCGATCGGGGAGGTCCCCTCCGATCTCTCCCGAAGGGCGACCCGCAGCGGATGGGACTCGTCGAAGAGCGGACTGAAGGGGGCGTAGGAGATCTGAGGTTCCTCATCCCGGCGGACCCGGTATCCCGGGCGTGTCACCCGATGGGACCCCACGGCAATATGGCCATGAACGATCAGTTGTCGGGACGCCACGGGGGTCGGCGCCAGCCCCTTTACATAGACCAGCCATTGGAGCCTCCGCTCGATGACCGATTCGACGCTCAGCGCGAGGACATCATCCAATGTCGGTGTCGTCGTGGTGAGCAGCCCCTCCCGGAGGAGCCTTTCCAAAAGCCACCGGGTCTCCTTTTCGGCCTGGGGCTCCTTGGCCCGAAGACGGGCCTGGAGCGTCCGGGCCTGGCGACGGATCGTCCGAAGTGTGGACTGGGCCTTCCACAACTCCCGCTTGTTCTTCAGACCGTACTTCTGGAGGAGCTTGCGCTCCTCATCCATCCGGGCCTGTTCCCACGGATGCTTCGGGGTCTCATAGGTCCGCCGGGAAAACTTAGGATCCCCCATGTCGCCTCCGATCGTTCGCGGGAACCGAACTACTTCTCCTTTTTGGATTCCCCGGACGAACCCTTGGCCTGGGCTTCCTTCGCCGCCTTCTTCAGGACGCCGGCCGCCATACCGGTGCGTCCGTTGGACTTGGTCCGCTGCCCCCGGACCTTCTGTCCCTTCTCATGGCGGATACCCTTGTAGCAACGAATCATCTTCATGAGGTTCACATCGTCCCGAACGCCCGCCTCGACATCGGCCGAAATCAGGTGGCGGGATTCTCCTGTGACCCTGTCCAGGGGCCGGTTGAGCATCCACGGCGGAAGATGCCGGCCCAGGTCGGAGAGGAGCCCTTCGAGACCCTCGACCTGGGTCTCAGAAAAATTCCCCAGGCGCTCCCCCGGGTTGAGGCCGGAGAGCTGAGCGGCGGCCTCGGCCACCCGGACACCGATGCCCCGGATCCCGGTCAGCGCCATAACCAGAGGGCGACGCCCGTCCAGGTCCGTATTGGCCAGCCGGACGATGTAGCGGAAGTCGGGGTTATCCGGGACGAACTTCTCCTTCTTCTCCCCGCCCACCGGACCCTTGGGGGCCGCCCCCTTGGCGGTCTTCTTCTCTGGAGTCTTGGCGGCCTTTCGGGCTCCCTTCTCTTCCACCGGTGCCGCTGGGGTTGCCGTCGGTCCGCTCGGGGCCTCCTTGGGTTCGTCGTCCTTGCCCTTGGGCGCTGTGATTCCCCCTTGTAAATCCCTCGCCTCTCGGCGAGCAGGCGCGGGGAGAAGGGTCCCTCATTTAAGATTTGCTTCCGGTAGACGGCCTGTCTTCTCGGTCTTCCCGTTCCCGCCCGGCCCGGTCTGCTCGGCGCCCGGCGGGCATCAGGGGACCCAGGACTCCTGGCCCCTCACGTTCCGGGGCCGGGGGAACCTGATCCTCACCGTCTCGGGCTGCTCGAACGACCACCCCAACGGGCTCTGGACCTGCTCCTTCCGAGACACTCCCGTCCGCCCCTACCACCTCCTCGGGTTCGACGGGATGATCGCCGTGGGACCCGCCCGGTTCAGCCTCGACCTCCTCGAACTCAAGGTCCTGGGCCTCTTGGCGGACAGCGGGGAGGGTCCGCCTCCTCCTCCGCGACATTTCGCGCCTCTCGGTGGAGTTCCGGGTCCGCTGGAGAATGTTCTGCGAGGTGGCCCTTCCCCGCCACCGGGAGAAGCTGGGTCCTCTCGTGGTGCAGGTCGACGTGACAGTGGTGGAGGAAGGCCCGGCCACCGGTCGGGCCCAACACGCCCTCACGGGGGCCATGCTCTCCGCCGAGCAGATGGAGGCGGAGAACGTTGGCCAGGACGCCGGAGAAGGGAGGCGAAGGATCCTGGCCATGCCGCGGGAGGGGAGGAGGCCCCGGGTGGTACTCCCGCGGAGGGAGAAGGGACGGGAGCGGTTGGAGGTCCGGGTGAGGTTGATCGCGGGAGAGGATCCGTTGGAACCCACCCCGTCGACGTGGGCAACCTCGGTCGCACCCACCCCCGATCAGGACGGGGGGTGTGTCTGACGGCTATTGGAAGTCAGACACTGTCTTCGAGAGAGTCCTGACGGGGAATCCCGCTGACCGACCGGGGCCCCCGCGAGCCCCGGGGGGACCTCACCGCGTTTCGGGGGGCTCGGTCCAGATGGTCTCCAGGACGCGGTACCCTCCCCTCCGGCCGAGGATGGTCACCGTCCCCCCGCTCGCCTTCAGGACCCGTTGATAGAACAGGATCCCCTGCCCCCCTTTCCCCACGACGAGGAGGCGCCCCCCGGGTTTGAGATGGGACCGGGCCCCCGAGAGCAGTTCCAGGACCGTCGGGCGCCCCGCCCGGTACGGGGGATTGGAGGCAATAAGGTCGAAACTCTGCCCGATTACCGGCTCGTACCCGGGACCCGAGAGGACCACCACATTTGTGACGCCGTTGCGAACCGCGTTCTCCTTCGCGAGACGGATCGCTCGTCGGTTCACGTCGGTCATCCAGACGCGTCCCCGGGGCAGGGAGAGGGCGGCGGCGATACCGATGGCCCCCCAGCCGCATCCCAGGTCGAGGACAGTTTCGTCGCCCTTCAGCATCATATTCTCGATCAGGAGGGCGGTCCCCGGGTCCAGAGCTTCGGAGGCAAAGACCCCCGAATCCGTCAGAAACCGCAGGGGTCGTCCCTGGAAGAGGAATCGCAATTCCCGTCGCCGGGGCGGCGCGCGGGGGCTCTCGGAAAAGTAATGCTGGAACGAGGGCGACCGGTGGGCCTGGGCCGGCGGCCGGAGACCCTCGGGATTTGGCTCCGTCATGGTTTCCGCCGACCGAACAGACCGGAGCGGGTCCGGGACCCCGTTGCCTCCGAGGATTCCCCCAGGGCCTGCCGAAGCAGGTCCTTCTGGGCCGAACTGAGATTCTGGGGAATCCGAACATGCACGGTGACCAGATGGTCTCCGCGCGGTTCGCCGTGGGGGCCGGGCAAACCTTCTCCCCGCAACCTCAGCGTCGCCTCCGGCTGCGTTCCGGCGGGAATTGTCAGGATGGCCTTCCCTCCCAAAGTAGGGATCGCCACCTCCCCTCCCAGGACCGCGGTCGCGAGGTCGACCGTGATCTCGGAGTGGATGTGACGGCCATCGCGGACGAAAGGTCCCCCCGGATCGATCAGGACTCGGACGTAGAGGTCCCCCCGACGTCCTCCGGGGCCTCCCTCTCCTTCCCCGGCGACCCGAAGGACCGTCCCCTCCTCCAAGCCCGCGGGGATGCGGATCCTCAGGCGGCGGGGGACCCTCCGTCGACCGGTCCCTCCGCACGTTTCGCAGGGCCGTAGGATCCGTTGTCCGCGACCTTGACAGCGGGGGCACTCGGTGATCGAGACCAGACGCGTGAACCCTCTCTGGCTCGTTCGTTGGACCTGCCCGCTGCCACCGCATTCCGAACAGGTCTCCAACGCGACGCCCCGGTCCGCGCCCGTGCCCTGGCAGGCCTCGCAACTGTCGACCCGGACGATCTCGATCTCCTTTTCCACCCCGTGGACCAGATCGGCGAGCGTGACGGTGAGCGAGACCTCGATGTCTCGGACCCGCGTCCCGGAGGAACGTCGGGGTCCCATCGTCCCCCCGAACAGAACGTCAAAGAGCCCCGACCCTCCCATCCGGCCGAAGAACTCCTGAAAGAGCTCGGCCCCTCCTCCCCCAAAAATGTCCTGGAGATCGCTCGTGTGGTGGAAGTTCTGCCAGGTGAATCCTCCGGGCCCGAAATCGCTCTCGACCCCGGCGAATCCCAGCTGGTCGTACCGTCGTCTCTTGTCCTCGTCCGCCAGCACCTCGTAGGCCTCGGAGATTTCCTTGAACTTCTCCTCCGCCGCTTTGGGGTTATCCTTGTTCAGGTCGGGATGGAACTGGCGGGCCAGCTTCCGGTAGGCGGATTTGATCTCCTCCGGCGTCGCGGTACGGGGAACCCCCAGCACTTCGTAGTAGTCTCTCTTGGGCATGCGGGGAAACCGCTCCGTCCTCCAGAGGATGGGGGTTCTGTTAAAGCATTTCCGACCTTGAAGTGATGGACCGACCCGCCCCCGGGATCCCGCGCCCCGGGGAGCAAAAACCCGTTCCTGCCGGACGGCTGTCTTTCTCTCCCAACCTCGGGCACCTTCTCCGACCCTAGGCGCCTTGAAGGAAAATTTTCTCTCCCGGTCGGAGATGAAGCCTTTCGTCCGCCCGTCCCTGGTTCACGCTGAGCTCGGCGAGACCGAAGCTCGATCCGAGCACGGCCAAGGTCCCCAATGGGAGGTCCGAATAGGTCCGTGCGATCGGAACCCGTTCCCGGTGCCGCCCCGCCCCAAGGACCACCGAAATCTCCGAGGCTCCCCAGCGATCCCGGACCGCAGTCATGGGAACATTGGTAATGCAGTTCCCGAACCGGTCCACGTGCAGGATCGTCACTTCGAAGCCCTCCGAGGTGGCGACGGGCTCCGGTAGCTTCAGCCTCTGCCACGCGACGGGGGGGCCCAAGCTCTCGGGGGATTCGCCCCGAGAGAGACGGGCCGCCGCGGGCGCAAAGATGTCTCTCCCTTCGAACGTGGCACTGGGGGTTTCCCCGGGGATCACCCGCCCCGGGTCCAGCCGGTAGGCCTCCCGCGCCCCCAGGATCTCCGCGAGGGGGGAGAGGACCCCGTTGTCCGGTCCCACGAGCCGCGTTCCTTGCGGGCCCACCAGACAGATCCGTTCGCGGGACCCCCCCACCCCGGGGTCGACCACGGCCACATGGATGCATCCGGGGGGAAATGGACGGGCCATGTGAAGGAGGAGGAAGGCCCCCTCCAAGATCTGGTGAGGGGGGACGTCGTGGGTGAGGTCGATGATCCGGGCGCGGGGGTTCCGGCTCAGGATCACTCCCTTCATCTGGGCCGCGTAGGCCCAACCGATGTCCGTTGTGAGCGTGATCAGGGGGTCAGTATCGGACGACACCTCCGGCGGACCCCCACCCTTTGGGAATATCGACCGTCCGATTGGCCGGCCCGTTCGACCTTGAGGAACCGAGGGACCCGGATCCGTCCTTGACCCCAGGGACCCACAGCCCGCGAGGTCCCGACCTCACGACCTCCTCTCAGGATTTCATGATGGCGACCAGGAAGATCCCGACCGCCAGGGCCGCGCCGATGATGGAGGCCACCAGGACCACGACCAGTTCTTCGATGAGGGCGCTCAGGTGTCCCTCGCTCAGGGAATGATAGTACAACGCGGCACCGACCCCGACCACAATCCCCACCACCAACAGGGCCACCCCGATCATCCGGCTCTTGCCGCTCCCAAAGTAGGCGGTGAAGATCCCGGCCAGGAGCATGAAGAGACCGAAGAGCAGCGCGATGATGACCACAAACTCCCAAGTCCCGATCCCCAGGCAGACCCAGCTCGACATTCCTCCGGCGGCTGCGGAACAGACTGACACTTTGTCTTCCCTCCCTTACCTCTCCTCAGAACTTAATCCCTGTCAATGTCTTGGTGTCGATGACCCCCGGAACGGACCGGATCTTGTCCACCACGACCTGCCCCAAGGCGTTGAAGTCTCCCGCTTCCACCTTCGCGATGAGATCATACTCTCCAAAGAGCGGGTGGAGCTCCACGATCTCCTTGACCCGCAGGAGCTCCGTGTACACCTCGTGCTCCTTGGCCGGGGCGGTACTGATCAGAACAAATCCGATCGCCACGGTTGCCTCGGAGGCCGCCTAGTCCGGCCACCTTTATAAACGGTTCCCCCGGATGGATCTCTTGAGGGCCGACGGTCGCCCGTTGATGGAAGGACTTCGTTATGTACTCACGGCTTCGTCGAGGGCGCCGTGTCGGGGAGCCCTGGCCCGGTCCGGGAGGGGACCCCGGGACCGGCGATCCCCTATTGGTTCTACGTTTTTGTACCGGTCAGTGCGGCGAGCGCGGGATTCTCCGTCCTCCTTCCTCTGCTGATCCTCATTCCCCTCCACGGAAACATCCTGGAGGTGGCGCTGGCTCAGAGCCTTTACAACTCGGCCCTGATCCCGGCCGCGGTCATCTGGGGTGTCGTGGCGGACCGCTCCCGTCGCCGGGCCCCGCTGCTCCTGGTCAACTACACCTCCTTTGCGGTGGCCTTTGCCCTCCTGGCCTTGGTACCCAACATCTCCGCCCTCCTGGTCATCTACACCCTCTATGGGTTCGTGGCCCCCTCGGGGGCGGCCGCGGCCAGCCTGATCATCCTCGAGCGGTTCCCTCCCGGCCATCGCGCCCGGGCCTTCACCACCTACTCCGAATTGACCGTCATCGGGAGCATCCTGGGGCTCCTCGCCGGATTTCTTTGGGTCTCCTCCCTCGTGGCGCATGCCAGCCTGGAGGCCTTCCTCTACGTGACGACCATCCTCTCGGGGGCGAGCGCCCTGGGCAGCTTCCTGTGGATCCGGGACCCTCCCCAGCGAGAGACCCGGGCCGCCCTTACCCGGACCCCCCTCGGACTGGCGTCCCGCCTCCGCAACGGGATCCCCTTCTTCCTCTTGGTTCCTCACACCCGATCTTGGTTCCGGAGGGCGGGTCGCTGGCTGGTCCAGGAAGCGACCCACGAAGTGCCGTTGATTCTGACGGCCGGCTTCCTGTTCAACCTGGCGACGAACCTCTTCAACACCTCCTATATCCCTTACCTTCGGGCTTTCGGCCTTGGCGCGGCCAGCATCTTCCTGGTCAACCTGGCCAACAATCTGGGCCAGGCGGGCATGCTTCCCTTCTCCGCCCGGGCGTGCCAGGGACCGGGGATGGACCGATCCGTGGTGCGGGCCACCTGGGGACGGGCCCTCGGGTACGCGGCGGTCCTTGCCTTTGCCGCCCTCCCGATCCTCGCCTCCGTGGGGCACGCCAACTTCCTGGGCTCCAACGTGGTGGCCTACGCTGTCCTCGGAGCCGCGGCTGCCTTGTACGGCACCGCGAGCTCCCTGCTCCTCTTTCGTTCGTTGGAGGGACGGACGGCGGGGAGCCTCATCGGGGCAAACAGCGCTCTGGGAGGGCTTGCGGCCGTGCTCGGATCGGCCGCTTCGGGTGTGGTCTCTTACCGGCTGGGGTTCTCGTGGACGTTTGGGATCTCCGCCCTCGTCATGGCGAGCTCGATCCCTCTCTGGCGTCGGGCGTCCCGAGCCTACCAAGAGCGCCGCTCGACGCCTGCGGTATCTTCATAGTTCCCGCGGGGTAGTTGCCCCTATGCAGGGTTCACCGGTCTACCGGGGTCTGGCCGACGTGGTCGTCACCACCTCCCAGATCACCTTCATCGATGGTAAGCAAGGGCGTCTGATCTATCGCGGCTACGACATCCGGGACCTGGCCACCCACTCCTCCTTCGAGGAGGTCGCCTACCTCCTGTGGTATGGACACCTGCCCCGACCCGAGGAGTTCGCCCGGCTGAAAGAGCGACTCACCTCCCTGCGGACCCTCCCGGACGGGCTGGGGGCAATCCTTCGCGCGATCCCCCGGAACTCCTCGCCGATGGAGGTGCTTCGGACCGCGGTCAGCGCCTTGAGCTCCTTCGAACCCCCGGAGGAACAGAAGCCGGAGAGCAGCATCGGGGGGGCGCTCCGGCTGACGGCCGTGCTTCCCACCATCGTGGCGACGTTCCATCGGCTCCGGAACGGTCAGGACCCGGTTCCCCCTCGGAAGGATCTGGGACACGCGGCCAATTTTCTCTACATGCTCTCCGGACGGCTCCCGTCTGAGGAGGACGCCCGGATCCTGGACGTCGCGTTGATCCTTCACGCGGACCATGAGCTGAACGCCAGTACCTTCGCCGCCCGGGTAACGGCCTCCACCCTCTCGGACCTTTACTCCGCGGTCACGAGCGCCATCGGGACCCTGAAGGGACCCCTTCACGGAGGGGCCAACGAGCGGGTCATGGACATGCTGGAGGAGATCCCCTCCCCGGACAAAGTAGAACCCTACATCACCGCCAAGCTCGCTCGCCATGAGAAGATCATGGGGTTCGGACACCGGGTGTACAAGGTCGAGGATCCCCGAGCGACCATCCTGCGGGAGTACTCCCGCCGGCTGGCGGAGCAGCGACAGGATCGTCGGTATTACGACCTGTTGAGGACCGTGGAGGAGGTCGTGCATCGGGAAAAGGGGCTCTACCCCAACGTGGACCTGTATTCCGGGTCCGTCTACACGCTCCTCGGCATTCCCAAGGACCTGTTCACCCCGGTCTTTGCCATCAGCCGGGTCGCGGGCTGGACCGCCCATGTCCTCGAGGAGTACGCCGATAACCGCCTGATCCGGCCCATGGCGGAGTACACGGGACCGGTGGACCTCGTCTGGACCCCCCTGGACCGGAGAACCGGCTAGGGGGGCGTGTCCCGTTTCCGGCTCGCGCGGGTCGCCCCCCGTTTCGGGGATGGCCCGGACCGTACTTCGAGAAGCTCCATCAAGGGGTACCGCAGGTCCGGCCGGTAGCGCAGGCGGGCGCGAGCCCGGGCCCGGCCGAGCCGGACCCGAAGGTCCACCTCCAGCATCGGAGCGGTCAGGTAGCGATACCCAAAGCGACCGCGGCCCGAGGGACCCCCTCGACGGGGATCGATATGGACCCGGATGGATTCGACATAAGGTTGCAGCGCTACGGCTCTCTCGATGGCCCGGGCCAGGTCGGGCGCGGTCGCCGGAGAGACCGGGGTCCCGACGAACTGATGAAAGATACCCCCGAGCTTGATCCCCGCCTCAAAGCCCGCCCGCACAGGGTCGAGAGGTTCCCTCATCAATGGCCTCGATGCACCTTTCATCCTTTTCTCCCCCGTCACGCGGCGACGTAAAGCGCCCTCTTCCGATGGACCGAAAGGGGGGCCACGGCATAAAGGACCAGAAGGAGCCCGAAGCCGGCCAGCGTGGTCCCCGCCGCGGTGAGGTATGGAATGCTGCCCCGAGAGGGGGAAAAGACGAGGATCAGCAGGGAGACCGCGGCCAGTAAGGAGATCGCCGCGGTCAGGGAACGGGTCGACACCCCCCGACGAATCTTTGGGTAGGGGATGGGTAGCACCATCAAGGGGGCGAACGCCAGGGCGATCCCCAGGAGCCACAGGGGTTGTTCGCCCAGGAACCCCGGAACCTGGAACAGGGGGATCAGGAAGACCAAGAGGAGGGCGTTCTGGGGCGTGGAGGCCCCCTGGAAATGGGGCTGGTCGTAGGCGGTCCGAGTATAGTGGATCAGCCGGAACACTCCCAGGGACGCGACCGTGGCGGCGACGCCATAGGCGAGGGGATCGTAGGGGGCCCAGAGGGACCGGTCGTAGGTGTTCAGGGCCAGGAGGACGGCCGGGGCCCCACAGAAGGTGAGGGCGTCGGCTAAGGAGTCGACGACTCGTCCGAAGACTCCCGACTGGAGACCGGAGCGGCGCGAGAACAACCCGTCCATACCATCGAAGGCCATTCCGGCCAGGATCAGGAAGAGGGCGAACAGCTTGTTGCCCCCAAGCGTGTAGCCGATGGCTCCCGCGCCGCAAAGGGCGTTTCCCAGGGTGGCCAGATTGGCGGCCCACCTCCACCCGGAGATCATGGTCGGAGGTCCGCCAGGGTGCTCGTCCCCGCCCATACCCGTTCCCCGAGGTGGACGCGGACCTGGACCCGTTCCCGAGGCAGAAGGACATCCACGCGGGACCCGAAGAGGATCATGCCGAACCGTTCCCCCTTGCGATACCCGCGGCCGGGGGAGTGGAACGGTTGGCAGCGCCGCGCTACGATCCCCGTGATCTGGATCACCTCCATGACCCCCACGGGAGTTCCAAAGAGATATCGTTTCCTCGCATTCTTTCCCGCGGAGGAGGAGTAGGCGGGATTTCGGGGTCCCGAGATGTCGTCGATCCGAACGAGGTACCCTCCCAACGGGGTCCGGTTGACATGGACGTCCGTGACGTTCATGAAGGTCCCGATCCGGACGTTGCGGCCTTCCTCCTGGATGACGAGGACCTTCCCATCGGCCGGCGCCACCACGCCCATCCCGACGGCCCTTTCCGGATCGCGGAAGAAGGGGAGGAAGAGGACCAGTAGCGCGCCTCCGAGACCCGCGAGGGCGAGAAAGGTACGGCCGCCTCCCAAGATCCCCCCTCCCAGGCCGACCGCGGCCACCGCTGCGCCAAAGAGAACCCAAGCCACCCCCGCGCGGGCGATAAGGGCCATCTAAAGGGGGGACACTTGGGGGAGTATCTCCTTTCGCTGCGCAGGACCGCCGGGATTTGTATCTTTATTGGTTCGCAATAGTATTCTTATGCTAAGAATTCTCTCCATTCTACGAGCATCGTTTCGAATTCACTAGGTCCTTAGCTAATTTATTTACTTCTTTCGTATTCCTTATTACAAATATTTTTTGAATACTATAGCGTCTTCATACAATATTACGACAGTGTACTGATCTTTCTGTAGATCCCTAAACCCTGTACCTTCCCTGTACTCACGACATAGCCTCCATGTTAATGTACCTTCTTCCCGTCGGCCATTCCTCGTTTATGTTCATCAGAATGGCCACTGCAAGACGGAGCAGCGACCTGTCGTTGGGAAGCGCTCCGGTGTTGCGTGTCCTCCATTTATACGCTCAAGCATGTTCGATGTCCTGAGCCTTTTCCACTGCTGCCTGGGAAACGCCGAATAGCTGTGAAGCGAATCCTGAAAACGGTCGAACAGGTCAATGGCCTTTGTCATCCCCTTCCGCTCGAGCAGTGCCCTGGCGTCACCCAGCCTGGAAGGGTCGCTGAGTGCGAGCTGTATCGCGTCGACAACATCACACCAGCTCTTCTTCGGTATGACCTTCATCAGATTCCTGATGAAATGCACCTGGCACATCTGCCAGGATGCTCCGAGGAAGCATCTCTCCACCGCACCCCTTATTCCTTTATGCCCGTCGGATATGACCATCTTCACATCATGTAGGCCCCTCTCCTTCAGTTCCTGACCGTCGAGAAGATGCCTTGACGCTCCCGGACGACAATCTCACCTGAACACCTCCTTTTCGACGATTCAGGGGGGAAGTTTCGAGGAG
>Ga0080006_1152364_pt1 | contig 39899 bp, 35 predicted proteins | sample RS3BMetagenome_FD_69209 | JGI IMG/M metagenome (GOLD analysis project Ga0080006, IMG submission 69209) | Ferric oxide microbial mat and aquatic microbial communities from Rainbow Spring, Yellowstone National Park, USA - RS3B (SPADES... ...
GGAGGGGTTTACGTTCGGGACGTCGTGGTCGCTGGGGCGGAAGGCGTATCCGGATGAGCATCGATTTGAGCTGGCAGATCTGCTGACGTGGGTGCATGGGAGCAATCAGTTGCAGGCGGGCGCGGATGTGAGCTTCGTCGAGGACACGATCACGGGGCTGTACAACACGCAGGGCGCGTTCCACTATGACAGCGGCGTGACGAATGGACATGCGGGCGGGCTGGTGGACTGGATTACGGACTATACGTGCGGGGTGAATGCGTATCAGAATGGCGGGTGTCCGTCGATCTTTGCGGCGGTGCATGACTTCTGCTTCCGGTCGTTCTCGCAGAGCTTCGGGCAGCAGACGGTGTCGTTCGGGACGCAGGAGTGGGCGGCGTTTGTGGAGAACGGGTGGCGCATCGGGCCGAACCTTACGGTTCATGCGGGGGTGCGGTATGAGTACGAGTTTCTGCCGCTGCCGCAGCAGCCGAACCTGGCGCTGGATCAGGCGTTCGGCGCGACCGGGGCTACGAGCGTGTTTCCTGAGGACCGGAATAACTTTGGGCCGCGTGCGGGGCTGTCTTGGGCTCCGTTCGGGTCGGCGGGCACGGTGGTGCGGGTGGGCTATGGGATGTACTACGGCAGGCTGCCGGGAGCGACGATCCGCAGCGCGTTGATGGACACGGCTCTGCCTGCTTCAAACACGCATGTCTTTATTACACCTGCTACTGTTACAAATTGTCCGCAGGTGGCGGGCGGAGGGATTAACCAGGGATTTGGCTATCTGTGCACGTATGACACGGCTCCTCCGGCAGCGGTGGCGCAGACTACGTATGCGATGGTGTTCGACCGGAGGTTTCGCCTGCCGGCGGTGCAGCAGGGGAGTTTGACGGTGGAACGGTCGCTGGGCGCGGGGTTCGTGGCGAGTGCGACGTACCTGATGAATCTCGACCGGCAGTTGCCGAACTCGGGGGACATCAATATTTTGCCGGCGACGGGGATGAAGGTGTTTCAACTGGTGGGCGGGACGGGAGCGCCGGGAGTGCGGGATGGCGAGACGTTTGCGGTGCCGCTGTATACGGTGCGGGCGAATCCGCTGTTCGGGGCGGTGACGGATATTGTTTCGAACGCGAATGCGAGCTACAACGCGGTGGTGCTGGAGGCGAGCAAGCGGAGCCGGGGCGGGTTTGAGTTTCGCGCGAGCTATACGTGGTCGAAGGGGCTGGACTATGGACAGGCGGGCGGGTCGTCTCCGCGGATCAACGGGCAGTTCGATCCGTTTGATCTGCACTACGATCATGGGCTGTCGTCGCTGGACTATCCGCACCGGATTGTGGCGAGCGCGGTGTGGCAGCCGAGGGTGGATGCGGGGAGGGGATGGGTGGCGAAGGCGGTGAATGGATTTCGGATTTCGCCGGTGTTGTTTGAGTCGAGCGGGCGGCCGTATACGCTGCAACTGTTTGGCGGAACGCGGCTGAAGGGCGGGCATGAGAGTATCAACGGCTCGGGCGGCGCGTACTACCTGCCGACGGTGGGGCGCAATACGATGCGGATGCCGGATACGGGGCTGGTGGATCTGCGGGTGACGCGGGATGTGTGGACGCGGGAGCGGGTGCGGGTGCGGGCGAATGCGGAGGTGTTCAATGTGACGAACCGGGTGAACTACTCGGCGGTGGTGCAGCGTGCGTACCTGGCGGGGACGGAGGTGGATGGGATTACGCCGCTGGTGTTTCAGAGTGCGGCGAATGTTGCGGCGGAGGGGTTGAATGAGCAGCCGTTCGGGACGTTTACGGCGGCCTCGGGGAATCAGGCTCCGGAGCGGCAGGTGCAGCTTGGGTTGCGGGTGCAGTTTTAGAGCCTGTTCGATGACTCATCAGGCGGGGGTAAAAGCAAAGGCGGAATGCGGGGATTTCTCCGCTGCGCCGCGCGATGGTGCCCGCGCGGCTCCGGTCGAAATGACGACTTCTTTTCCGTCCGATTTCTTTTTGTTTGCCAGAGAGTTGAGAAAGCCCGCGCGGCTCCGGTCGAAATGACGACTTTCTTTTCGGTTTGCTGTTGGCGGGAGTTTCGTGTGCGGGCTGGGGGTTGCGCCGTATAGTACGTCTTGTGGGGAGAGCCAATGGGCCTGATGGACGGGATCGCGCAGCACGGATATGCAGTCACCGGGCTGGTGCTGTTCTTCGCGTCTCTGGGTCTGCCGCTGCCGGTGTCGGTCACGCTGCTGGCGGCGGGCGCGGCGTCGCGGCACGGGTTGCAGCCTGGGATCGTGCTGGCGGTGGCCTGTGCGTCGGCGGTTGCGGGCGATGTTGCGCTGTTCTTTGGAGGCCGCTCTACGGGCTGGTGGCTGCTGTCGGGCATGTGCCGCATCTCGCTGAATCCTGAGCAGTGCATCTTCAGCTCGGCGGAGTATTTCTACCGCCGCGGGCGCAAGACGCTGCTGTTCGCGAAGTTCATCCCGGGGCTGGGCGCGATGGCTGCGCCGCTGGCAGGTTCGCTGAACATGCGCTTCGGGCGCTTTCTGCGGCTGGATGCGCTGGGCACGGTGCTTTACTGCACGGTGTGGACGGCGGCGGGTTTTGTCTTCAGCGGATTCATCGACCGCATCATTGGTTCGGTGGAGCAGGCCGGTCATGCGGCGTTGCTGCTGGTGCTGGGGCTGGCCCCGGCGTACGGGCTGGCGTTTGTCCTCTTCCCGCTTCGGGCGCGGCGCTATGGGACGATCGACCGCATCTCGGCGGGCAGCCTGCAGGAGCGGCTACGGGAGGTCTCGCCGGACAGACTGATGATCATCGCGGATGTGCGGAGCCATGGCTACTACGACCCGGGAATGCAGCGCATCAAGAACTCCATCCGCGTGGAGCCACACCGGCTGAAGGAGGAGCTGATTGCACTGCGCGAGTTCATGGCGCCGGAGTGCGAGATCTATCTCTACTGCAGCTGCATTCGCGATACGACAAGCGTGCGGGTCGCGCACATGCTGAAGCAGGAGAACTGCAAGACGCAGGTGATTACCGGGGGAATGAAGGCGTGGATCAAGGCCGGGGGCGCGGTGGAGCGTGTGCCGGAGGCCGATATGCAGCATCTACCGCGATTTGAGTAGAGCGTGGCGGGAGAGGCTTCAGTGCTGGGAGAGGGACAGGGTGTTGCCGTCGGGGTCTTCGAACCAGGCTACCTTGGCGCCGCCGGGGGCGGTCCAGACGCCGTCGGGACTTTGCTCGAAGTGCGGGTAGCGTTTGAAGACTATGCCTTTGGCGGCCATGGCTGCTACGGTGTCGTGGATGCCGGGGACGGCCCAGCCGAGGATGGTGAACGGGGCGGGGGTGAACTGGCCTACGCGCACGATGCGGAGCATGGTTCCGTTGGCGTCCATGACGAGGGCGAAGTTGTCGTCGCTGACGAAGGACAGGCCGAGCCGGGTTTCGTAGAAGTCCCGGGCGCGGGCTGCGTCTGTGGTGGGGATGAAGGCAATGAGGGGAGTTGCATCAAGCATGATGTGACCTCAGTGTTCGTTAGCGCGGCCTGTATTGCCGGGCGGCGGATTGCCGGGCGGCGGGGTGTTCTGCGGCTGGTTCCTGTCGACGCTCAGCGGGATGGCGGCGAGTGCGGCGAATCTTGCGGTGGGGAATGCGTTCGGATAGTTCTGCTGAATCCACTCGGTCATCTTTTCACGGACGAGGCAGCGGAGATCGAAGTTTTCGCTGGAGTTGCGGGAGCTCATGAGGCAGCGGAGCTCCATGGAGCGGTCGGTGAGGTTGGTGACCTGGAGGCCGCAGACCTGCTGGTTCCAGAGGGGCGAGGGATGGACGATGGACTCGAGCTGGCGGCGGAGCGCCTCGACTGGAATGGAGTAGTCGACGTAGAGGAAGGCGGTGCCCATGATGTCGGAGGACTCGCGGGTCCAGTTCTGGATGGAGTTTTCGATGAAGTAGCTGAGGGGGACGATGAGGCGGCGGAGATCCCAGATCTTGACGACGACGTAGGCGGAGTTGATCTCTTCGATGCGTCCCCACTCGCCCTGGATGACGACGACGTCGTCGATGCGGATGGGTTCTGTGATTGCGATCTGGAGGCCGGCGAGAAAGTTTGCGGCGGTGGATTTGGCCGCGGTGGCGAGGATGAGCGAGGCGATGCCGGCGGAGGCGAGCAGGCCGGAGCCGTAGTGCCAGATGCGCGGGTCGTTGAAGGTCCACAGCAACGCGCCGATGTCGATGATGACGACGAAGACGATCAGCATGCGGCGAAAGAGCTGGAACTGCGTGTGGACGCGGCGGGCCTGCATGTTGTTTTCGGTCGTCATGTCGTACTTGCGCATCATGACGGCCTGGAGGACATAGATACAGCCGATGGCGAACCATCCGAGGGCGGCGACGATGGCCATGACGAGGATCTGGCGGAGGGTTGGCTCCCAGCCATCGGGAAGGCTGGGGATGGCGGGCAGCACGAGAAGGAGACAGGTCAGCAGAAAGATGGCGCGCGCCGGCCGGCCGAGATACTGCTGCAGACCCCAGCCTAGACCGATTCCGCGGCCGGACTGCTCTTTGCGGCGCAATACGCGGAACAAGACGTAGTGCACCAGGTTGGCGACGACGAGGGCGGCGCAGAAGACGAAGATGGCGAAAAACCAGCCGTGACGAAGATGAAACGTTGCAAGCATCGAGTGCTCCCCGGCGGAATGCTGGTTAAGATGCGGGAGTAAGCGAGGTGAGATGTGCGCGTACAGGGTTGCGGGAGCGCGAGGTGCGGGGTTCTTTGAGTGCGCCGCGCGATGAGGCTGCGGGGCGCAACCTGAGATTACGACTCTGCTAATTTGTTTCTGCCTGAGGCGCGTGTCCTTACTGCTGGAGGGTGGCGAGGCCGTCGAGGATGGCCTGCTGGAGGGCGATGCGGTGGTCGGAGTAAGAGTGGTCGGTGTCCATGTGGATCTCCTGGACCTGGGTGTCGCCGGTCTTCTGGAGCGCGGCGAAGAAGGCGTCGTTGGATGGGGCGAGGCCGTCGTTGGAGGTGATGACGAGGACGGGGCGGGTGGCGAGCTTCGGTGCGAGGTTGACGGTGTTCCAGGCGTTGGCGTTGACGATGATCTCTTCTGCGAGGCTGGCGGGAGTGCAGCCGGCGAGTGGCGCCATGCCTTCGGCGGCGAGGCTGGAGGCGATGGGATGAAGGGCGAGCCTGCGCTGATTTTCCGGGACGGGTTGCAGTTGATCGACGCCCATGTCGGCGGCGGAGATGAGGCCGACGGCTTTGACGGCGGGGTCGTTGGCGGCGACGTAGCGGGCCATGAAGCCGCCCATGCTGTGGCCGATGAGGACGATGTAGGCGGGGTTGGCGCGGAGACTCTTTGCGTTGGCCGGGTTGCGCATGTAGGCGATAGCGGCCTGGGTGTCTTCGATGGAGTGGGTGAAGGAGAAGTCGCCGGGCGAGCCCCAGGAGCCGCGATAGTCGAAGTAGAGAACGTCCCATCCGGCGCGGCGGATGGACTGGGCGAGGTCGAGATTCTTCTCGTTGCCGGGGAAGCCGTGGAGGAGGATGACGACGGGATGCGGGCCTGCTCCGGCGGCGACGTAGACGAGGGCGTTGAGCATGGCTCCGTGGCTGGGAAGCTGGAAGCTCTGCATGGTGGCGGGATTGGTCTTGTCGGGTGCGGGGTCGGTGGTAAGCGCGGCGGAAGTGGGCTGCGCGTGGAGTGCGGAGGCGCAGAGGAGCGCGGTTGCGGCGAGTATGGATGAGAGCTGCATCGGACGATTCTTCCCTGTGAGGGGGGAATTGTAAATAGAAGAGTCAAGTGTCCTGCCGGACGGGCCGCCTGCGCGGCGCGCGGTCACTTCGTGACGTGTATACCCCTTCGGTTGGCCCTCCCGATGGTCGGGAGCCCCTTTGCTGCTGATGCGCCCATGCCGCACGGTATACACACCACGAAGTGGTCGCGCCGCGCGTAGCGGGCCCGTCCGGCAGGACATTTCTTGTGACCTAAAATAAGGCTGTGAGCTTTATCGAAGAGTTCGATGTGGTGGTGGTGGGCGCGGGGCACGCTGGGTGCGAGGCGGCGATGGCTTCTGCGCGGATGGGGCTGCGGACGGCGATCTTTACGCTGAATCTCGATCTGATCGCGCAGATGTCGTGCAATCCCGCGATCGGCGGTATTGCGAAGGGCCACCTGGTGCGTGAGATCGATGCGCTGGGCGGCGTGATGGGTGAGGTTGCCGATGCTACGGGGATCCAGTTTCGTCTGCTGAATACATCGCGGGGGCCGGCGGTGTGGTCGCCGCGCGCGCAGTGCGACAAGGCGCTGTATCGCGTGAGGATGCGCGAGGTGCTGGAGGGACAGAAGAATCTTTTTATCAAGCAGGCGGAGGTGGTGGACCTGATTGTGGAGGGTGGGGAGTTTGATATCCGACCCTTCGCAAATTACGCGAAGGATGGGGCACCCGGTTGTTCCGGGGTGGGCGGTGCGGATGGGCGGAGAGTGGTGCGTGGGCTGAGGCTGCGCGATGGGCGCACAATTCATGCGGCTGCGACGATTGTTACGACCGGCACGTTTCTCAATGGGCTGATTCACTGCGGCGAGCAGCAGTACACGGCGGGGCGGAGCGGGGAGCCGGCCAGTGTGCTGCTGGGCGAGGCGTTGAAGCGGCTTGGGCTGCGCGAGTGCCGGTTGAAGACAGGCACGCCGCCGCGGCTGGATGGGCGGACGATCGACTGGGCGCAGTTTGAAGAGCAGCCGGGCGATGCCGATCCTACGCCGTTCAGCTTCCGGTCCGCGGTGGCGAAGGGCGGGCCGCTGCCGCTGCGGCAGATCGTGTGCCACATCGCGCATACGACGCCGGAGACGCTGCGGCTGATTCGGGAGAATGTGCATCGGTCGCCGATGTATACGGGGCAGATCGAAGGGATCGGCCCGCGGTATTGTCCTTCGATCGAAGACAAGATCGTGCGTTTTCCGGATAAGACGCGGCATCAGTTTTTTCTTGAGCCGGAGGGGTTGAACACGCACGAGGTCTACATCAACGGCATGAGCACGAGCCTGCCGATGGAGATTCAGGCGGCGATGGTGCATTCGATCCCGGGGCTCGAACATGCGGAGATGCTGCGGCCTGGGTATGCGATCGAGTACGACGCGATCGATCCTACGGAGCTTGATCGTACGCTGCGGGTGAAGGCGTTTGAGGGGTTGTATCTTGCGGGACAGATCAATGGGACCAGCGGATATGAGGAGGCGGCGTGCCAGGGGTTGATGGCAGGGATCAATGCGGCGCTGCGTGTTCGTAAGGACGCGGCGTTCACGCTGGATCGTACGGAGGCTTATATCGGGACGCTGATCGACGACCTGATCAGCAAGGGGACGGCTGAGCCGTATCGGATGTTCACGTCGCGGGCGGAGTTTCGGCTGCACCTGCGGATCGATAATGCGGACCGGCGGCTTACTCCGCATGGACGGCGGCTGGGGCTGATCGACGATGCGGCGTGGTCGGACTATGAGGCGCGGCAGGTGCGTGCGGCGGCGTTCGATGCGCTGCTGCATTCGGCGCGAGTGCGGACGGGTGAACTGCCTGTGGAGCTGGCGGAGCGGCTGGATGGCGATGCGCTGACGGTTGCCGGGCAGACGTTTGCGCAGTTGCTGAAGCGGCCGGAGGTTTCGATCGAAGACGTTGCGCCGGTGCTTCGGGAACGCCTGGCGAGTGAGGCTGCCCTGGTGAGCTGGGCGGCGGGTATCGATGGTGCGGGCGGCAGGCTTCCGGTGTGGGTGCGCAATGAGATGAAGCCGGTGGAGACGGGGATCAAGTACTCGGGATATCTGGACCAGCAGCGGCGGACGATCGAGAAGATGCGCAAGGCGGAGTCGAAGAGGATTCCGGAGTGGTTCGAGTATGGCGCAATCAGCGGATTGTCGACGGAGATGAAGCAGGTGCTGACGCGGGTTCGGCCACAGACGCTGGGGCAGGCGAGCAGAATCTCCGGGGTGACGCCGGCGGCGGTGGGGCTGATTCATGTGTACCTCGAGATCCAGGGGCGTGAGCGGGATGGGGATCGGCAGCTCCTGGCCTAGAGGCAACGACCTGCGGGGATCGATCGATCGCGTCACCCGGTCGAGCCGGGGACGAGCTGATTGACTTTGCGTGCGAGAGCCTGCGCGTCTTTGGGAGCGAAGACTTTGGCGTCGTTATCGAAGTAAAGGAAGACGTCGCGTGCGGCCCGCTTGCGTGCCGGTTTCGGTGATGCGTGATTGTCCGCGGCGAGCTCTCCGCCTTGCGCCCAGGCCGCAATGCGTGCGGCCCATTGATCGAGCGCCTGGTCTTTGTAGCCGCTGGTGTAGAGGACCTCGGAGCCATGCAGGCGGCAGTAGATGAAGTCGGCGGTGACATCCATCAGCAGCGGCCACTCTACGGTGTCGGCACAGACCAATGCGATGTTGTAACGGCGCAACAGTGCGATGAAGGCGGGAGTGACGAAGCTGGGATGACGGATTTCGATGGCGTGGCGCAGGACAAGGCGGCGGCCGAGTGCGGTGTAGGCGCGTCCTTTGAGGCGGTCATCGTGCCGGGTGGCGAGCTGTGCGGCGGCGTGCGTGTCGCGGGGCAGAAGTTGGAAGAAGGCTTCGAGCGGGTTGAGGTCAAGCTGGAAGTTGGGCGGGAACTGCCAGAGGACAGGCCCGAGCTTGCGGCCGAGGGCGAGTAAGCCTGAAGCGAAAAAGTTTGCGAGCGCCTGTTCGACGTTGCGCAGGCGCAGCATGTGGGTAATGTAGCGGCTGCCTTTGATGGAGAAGACGAAGCCGTCGGGGGTCTGCTCGGCCCAGGCGGCAAAGCTCGATGGACGCTGCAGCGAGTAGAAGGTGCCGTTGATCTCGATCGAGCGGAACAGGCTGGCTGCGTAGGCAAGTTCGCGCTTCTGCGACAGGCCTTGCGGATAGAAGACACCGCGCCATGGTTTATAGGTCCATCCCGAGATGCCGATGAGGATTTGGCCGGCCAAGATCGTGGCCCCTTCTGCCTGCGTTGGATGGCTGAAGATGGAAGCCTCGCAGGCGGCTGCAGAAGGTGAGATGCTTTGAGATGTATCCGGCGGGGGCCTTCGCGCGTCCTATGAGAGGTGAAGATGCGGCGGAGAATGAGATGAGCGCGATGGGCAGGTTGGTTCTGGTTGGGCTGGGTACGATTGCGGTCGTGGTGTTGCTGTTGGCTGGCGTGAGGAGACTGAGTATGGGAAATGTGATGGGTGCGGAGAGGACGTCGCCGCTGCCGGCGCCGGCGGTGGATCAGCCGCATACGGCTGCGACGACAGAGACGGCGGTGTTTGCGGGCGGGTGTTTCTGGGGCGTGCAGACGGTGTTTCAGCGGGTGAAGGGAGTGACGGCGACTACGGCGGGGTATTCGGGCGGGTCGGCGGATACGGCTACGTATGATCAGGTTTCGTCGGAGAGTACGGGACATGCGGAGTCGGTGAAGGTGGTGTTCGATCCGCAGAGGATTTCGTATGGGACGCTGCTGCGGATCTTCTTTTCGGTGGTGCATGATCCTACGCAGCTGAACCGGCAGGGGCCGGATGTGGGGACTTCGTACCGGTCGGTGATCTTCTACACGAGCCCGGAGCAGGAGAAGGTGGCGAAGGCTTACATTGCGCAGCTGGATGCGGCGCATGCGTTTGCGAAGCCGATTGTGACGGAGGTTGTGCCGCTGAAGGCGTTCTATAACGGCGAAGACTACCATCAGGATTATGCGGAGAAGAACCCGAATAATCCGTATATCCAGATCTGCGATGTGCCGAAGACGGCTGCGCTGAAGGCTGAATTTCCGGAGCTTTTTCAGGATTATAAGAAGAAATAGCGCTGCCGCGCGGGCCCGCTGCGCGCGGGGCGGTCACTTCGTGGTGTGTGTACCGGTCTGGGCGCTGCTGGGGGCGTGGGGCCTCCCGATGGTCGGCGTGAGAATCTTTCATCCCGACCATCGGGAGGGGCCAACCGAAGGGGTATACACGTCACGAAGTGACCGCTCCGCGCGCAGCGGGCCCGTCCGGCAGGACCTATCTTTACTGGGTTACTTCGCCTTCAGGCTCGTCGGTGGGGTTTTCTATCTCTGCCTGAAAGCCTTCGAGCAGGCGATCCATGAAGGCGTCGAGATCGGTGCCGTCTTTTTGCAACTGGTGCGCGAGGGCGATATGGCGCGCGAGGTCGGCGAGGACGATGCCCCAGGCGAAGGGGTCGTCCCATGCTCCGCTCTGGATCGAGACGTGCTGGCCGTGTTCGGCGATCCAGACGCGGAGGACCTCGAAGGAAGCCTTATCGCGCTGCGCTGCCGGTGGTAGGCCGAGAGCTTTTTCAATTCCCATCGAATGATCTCCTGCAGCTCGTGTTAACAGCTTACATTGCGAGCCGATGCGTACCTGGAGTCTCAAATATTGGCTTCATGCGGGATTGCGTTTGCTCACGATGTCTCTCTTTCGGCAGATTTCGCGTTGAGACTTATTGGGTCGATGGCTTTGGGAGAGAGTGCAAAATGCGGGGATTTCTCCACTCCGCCGCGCGATGAGACCGCGCGGCTTCGGTCGAAATGACGATTGCGAGTTGGTGCAGAGGAGAGCCATACCGGCAGCATTAGACTGTAATCGCTCGATTTCGATACTGACGGCCCATGGGGAATCATATGACGGTCCATGTGGAATCAACGTCGATGCCCCGTTTTCCTAATCATTCGAGATATCCGCAAACGAGCGGTGGTCTAACCTCAAAGATATCCATGGCTACCTTTCCGCACCTTGTTCGAGACGATGACGATCACCGGCCTGCTTCGATTCATGCGGAGCGGACGATTCTGGGCGGGATGATGGTGGATGCGGTCGCGATTGTGGATGCGACGATGCTGCTGCGGGCGGAGGACTTTTCGCTGGACTCGCATCGGCGGATCTATGCGGGGATGCTGAAGCTTTCCGAGGCCGGGCACGCGGTCGATATCGTTACGGTGTCGGAGGAGCTGCGGCGGACGAAGGAGCTCGACTCGGTGGGCGGGGTGGCGTACCTGGCGTCGCTGAGCGAGGGGCTGCCGCGCAAGCTGTCGATTGAGAGCTATGTCCGCATTGTGCGGGACAAGGCGCTGATGCGCGAGCTGATGACGGTGTGCGATATGGGCATGATCGACGCGGCGGACCAGAGCCAGCTTGCGCTCGATGTGCTGAATAATGTGAGCGCGCGACTGGTGGAGATCTCGGAACACGCGATCACGAACGGGTTTTCGGGTATCTCGGAGATTGTGAAGGACTCGTTCGGGTCGATCGATGCGCTGTATGAGCAGGGGCGCGAGGTCACGGGGCTGGCTACGCACTATCTGGAGTTCGACCGCATGACGAGCGGGTTGCAGGAGTCTGAGCTGACGATTATTGCGGCGCGGCCTTCGATGGGCAAGACGGCGTGGGCGATCAATATCGCGGAGAATGCGGCGGTGCGCGGGGGCAAGATCGTCGCGGTGTTTTCGCTGGAGATGTCGAAGGCGAGTCTGCTGCGGAGGATGCTGGCGTCGCAGGCGCTGGTGAACTCGAAGGCGATTCAGACGGGGATGCTGATGCGGGACGACCGCACCAAGCTGATCGCAGGGCTGGAGCGGCTGATGGAGTCGAAGCTGTTTATCGACGACACGCCGGGGATCACGCTGGCGGAGATGCGGGCGAAGGCGCGGCGGCTGAAGCAGCAGCATGGGTCTTTGGATTTGATTGTGATCGACTACCTGCAGTTGATGACGGGGTCGAGTGCGAATGCGAAGGGGTTTGAGAATCGGACGCAGGAGGTTTCGGCGATCTCGCGCGGGCTGAAGGCGCTGGCGAAGGAGATGCGGGTGCCGGTGGTGGCGCTGTCGCAGCTCTCGCGTGCGAGCGAGCAGCGGGGCGGAGATAAGAAGCCGCTGCTGTCGGATCTGCGCGAGTCGGGTTCGATCGAGCAGGATGCGGATGTGGTGTGCTTTATTCATCGCGAGGAGTACTACGATCGCGAGAACGAAGACCTGAAGGGCAAGGCGGAGATCATCATCGCGAAGCAGCGCAATGGGCCTACGGGGAGTATTCAACTTGCGTATCTGGCGGACTATACGCGGTTCGAGAATCTGGACCATCGCAGCGGGGATTGAGGATTCATGTCCTGCCGGACGGGCCCGCTGCGCGCGGAGCGGTCACTTCGTGACGTGTGTACCGGTCTGGGTGCTGCTGGGTGCATGGGGCCTCCCGATGGTCGGTGCGAAGATCTTTCCTCCCGACCATCGGGAGGGCGACCGAAGGGGTATACACACCACGAAGTGGTCGCTCCGCGCGTAGCGGGCTCGTCCGGCAGGACTTATCTTTTATCTTTTACCGGTCAAGAGAGCTTTCATGCTGTTGCCTGCGTTGGCCGGGATGAGCCGAGGCCGCGCTGCTGCGAACTTCGTCGCGAGATTGGGCGGCCAGAAGGGGTCTGCGGCTGCGATCGGGCCGAGGGCTACGTCGGGAATTTTTGTGTTCATCGAGGCGTTCATGGTGTCGATGAACTGATTGGCTACGACGGCATAGCCGGTGTTGGTGGGGTGGATCCCGTCGAGCGCGAAGAAGCCTCCGAGAAAGGCTGCGGTGCCGGTGTAGCCGTTGATGGCGAGGCCGGAGGCGGTTACTTTGGCGAAGAGGGCGTTGATGTCGACGAGGGTGGCGTTGACGGATTTGGCCTGGGCGGCGATGACTCCGTTGAAGGCGGTGACCTGCGCCTGGACCTGCACGACTTCGGCGGCGGAGAGGACGCCGGCGTCGTCGATGGGGCCCTTCTGGGCGCCGCCGAGGATGAGCGGGATTTCGGCGAGGCCGGTGGGGTTGACGTAGTCTCCGGGTGCGATGCCGAGGATCTGGCTGAGGACGGCGGCGGGGAGGCCGGTTTCGGCTGAGGTCTCGGCCAGGACGAGGGCTGCGGGAGAGAGATAGGGCACCTGGGTGACGTCGGGGATGTTGGCGATGACGAGGTGGGCCGGGGCCATGGTGGAGAGCTGGTTGATGAGGGCGGCGTACTGCGTGGTGAAGGTGGAGACCGAGGTCATGGAGCTGGGCATGCCGGTGATGTCGGCGACCAGGGCGTCGTTGTTGCCGATCCAGAGAAAGATGGTGGTGGGCTGGGCGAGGACGGCGAACCCGGACTGGCTGAGGGCCTGGCCGTAGCCAAGGCCGGGGAAGCCGAGGACAAGCTGGTTCAACTGCTGCTGGCCGGGGGCGGGGTTGGCGAGAGGAACGGTGTTCATGACGTCGCTGAGCAGCGCTCCGGGGACGGCGAGGTCGGTGACCTGGGTGGCGAAGTTGTCGCGGCCGGAGGTGGTTCCGGGGGCGGTGGTGATGACTGGCGGAGGGCCGGGGGAGACGAGCTGGAGGACGTTCGGTGCGCCGGGATAGGCGATCAGGGGCTGCACGATGTTGAACTGCGCCTGCGCGGCGACCAGAGGCGCCCAGCCGTGGATCTGCTGGGTGTCGAGGAGCGAGCCGCTCTGATAGCCGGCGGTGAGGGAGTCGCCGAGGAAGACGCTGTTGGAGAAGTTGCCGACATTTTTGGCCTGCGCGGCCTGGATGGCGGCGAGGGGATTGGAGCTGCCGCTGCCGCCGCATCCTGAGAGGAGCAGGGCGGCGGCGGCCAGGGAGGCTCCGCAGCAAACCGCAGCGGCAACTGAACGGTCATTCATTTTCTTCACGACAGAGTTCTCCTTCGAAGAGGCCGCAATCCGCGTTTGCTCACGGTGCTACTGCATTCCTGCGGACGTGGTTTTGTATCACACTGAGTGTGCGATGGGGAACTAAATCCTGCGTGGGGTAGTGTTGCAGTTGATGGGGGCTTTCGGCTGCTGGAATGACGGCTTTGGTTTTGCTGGGGAAGTGGCGGGTGGCTCGGAGAGACGCTTAAGAACCTGTCCAGAAACTACGGAATGGGCCACTGGCGATGAAGGAACAAAAAGCAAAGACCAAATGCGGGGGTTTCTCCACTCCACCACGCGATGAAGCGGCGCGGCTGCGGTCGAAATGACGACTCTTTACAGTTTCTGGACAGGTTCTAAGAACCTGTTTATAAAAAAACTCATAAACCGAAGGTGTGCGGTAGGCAGAAGGGCAAAGGCAAAGACCAAATGCGGGGGTTTCTCCACTCCGCCGCGCGATAAGGCCGCGCGGCTGCGGTCGAAATGACGGCTTAGAACTCCGCCGTGCGGTGGGGCCGCGCGGTTGCGGTCGAGATGACGACTCTCTACAGCTTTCTGGACAGGTTCTAAGATAGAAGGCGTGAAGAGCTGGCTGGAGATCTCAGAGGCGCGGCTGGCGGCTAACTATGCGCTTTTGCGCGCGGTTGCAGGGGCGGAGACGCCGGTGCTGGCGGTGGTGAAGGCGAATGGGTATGGGCATGGCGCCGTGGTTTGCTCCGGTGTGCTTGCGAGAGCCGGGGCAGAGTGGCTGGGGGTGACGGATGCGGCGGAGGGCGATTGTGTTCTGCGGGCGCTGGGGGGCGATGCGGAGATGAAGGGCCGAGGGCAGCCGAAGATTCTGGTGATGTCCGGGATGCTTGCCGAAGACGCCGACGTGATTGTGCGGCGGGGGCTGGTTCCGGTGGTGTGGACGCGGGAGCAGATGGAGTGGCTGCTGGGTGCGGCGGCGCGTCGAGGCGATGCGGTTCGCGTGCCGGTGCATCTTGAGATCGATACGGGGATGTCGCGGCAGGGCGTGACGCCGGGGCTGGAGCTGGATGGGCTGCTGGAGTGGCTGAAGGGGCGGCCGGAGCTGCGGCTGGACGGGGTGATGACGCACTTTGCGTCGGCGGAGGTCGCCGGGTCGGCGCAGACGCGAGGGCAACGGGAGAGTTTTGAGCGGGCTATTGGTGCTGTGGAGCGGGCCGGGCTGCGGCCGGACTGGGTTCATGCGGGGAACTCGTCGGTGGTCGATACGGAGCCGGGCGAGGGGAATCTTGCGTGGCTTCGGGCGGTTGCGCTGCGTGCCGGAGCGCGGCCGATGGTGCGGGCGGGGCTGGCACTGTATGGCTACTGCCTGCCGGTCTGTCCGCCGGGTGAGGCGGCGGATGCTTTCGCGCCTGCGGTGCGGGGTGGGCTGCGGCCGGTGCTTGGCTGGAAGACGCGGATCCTGAGTCTGCGGGAGGTTCCGGCGGGGGCGGCGATCGGGTACAACGGGACGTTTGTTGCGGCGGATGCCATGCGGATCGCGCTGCTGCCGGTGGGATATGCGGACGGCCTGCGCCGCGAGCTGTCAGGGTCGAACTCTGTGCCGGGCGGATGGGCGATGGTGCAGGGCAGGCGCGCTCCGATCGTGGGCCGGGTTTCGATGAACCTGACGACCATCGACGTGAGCGGGATTGCCGGGGTTGAAGCGGGCGACGAGGTGACGCTGCTGGGCGACGGGATCACGGCGGACGATCACGCTGGTATAGCGGGCACGATTGCGTACGAGATTGTGTGCGGCCTTCGCGCGCCGGGGTGTGCGGTGCGGAGGTAAGACCGACGACCCTCGCAAAGCCAAACGGGAGAAGCCCGCACAAGGCATTCTCCCGTTCGAAGTCGTTTTCCTTACCAGAGTGCCAGCCGGCTCCAGTCCATTGGAGGCCAACTGCAAGACAGAAAAGCCCAGCAGGTGAAACAGTGCCGCAACTTCTAGTACCGGACGCTCCCGGCTTCATGACTGGCCATTCTCGGCTCCAGCAGCCTCCGCTCCAGGAAGATTGCCGTCAGCGTGTCCAACGCCCTGGCATATCTCCTGTGGACTGTCCTCAGCGGAATGCCCTTCATCGCCGCGATCTCGCCCTGCGTGTATTCCTGCAGCGCGATCCGCCGAATCAGGTACTGTTGTCCGTCGGTCAACTCCTTCAGGCAGCGGCCCACGTCGTGGACAAAGATCACCACGTCGTCGAAGCCATGCATGGTGCAGTTGGTGACCCGCCCGCGAAACATCTCCCGGCCCAGGATCGACGGCACTCTGCCCGATTCAGTGGACATGGTCATGTATCGCCTCAGCATCGCCTCGGTGTACTTGCGGTAAAACGCCATCTCGGGCGGCGCCTGCGAAAGCCCGGTCTCCTCCTCCTGTTGTTCGCTCTGTTGTTCCATGGTCCCGGCGGGTTCCAGTTGCTCCGCCACCTGTTCGTACGACTCGGTCGCCCATACCACCGGAAGAATCGCAAGAGCTGCACTCATCGCGCACCTCCAGCCGTCGTGGTCTTCGCCGCCGCGCATCCCGTCCTCGTTCTCCTGGGCCGGCCGCCCGCATGCCGTCCCTTTGGCGCAGGAAACTCCGCCAGCCGTCCAGCGCAGCCGCGGCAGTACACGCCATTTACCATGGCCCCACGGAGCCAAAGCGCTCCGCATCCTTCACATACCTTCAACTCCATACGCAGATCGTTCACGTTCGTCCTTTCGAGGCATGCTTCTCCCCTGGCGATCCCACTCCGGCCTGCGAAGCCGGACCACCCAGGCTGCTAGGAAATGCCTTCACCCTTCCGCGGGTGCTCTATCGGCCCCATCGGAGTGGCGAAAGCATTCATCTGTCGGTATCTGTCGCGATAACGCACCGTGGGAAAAATCGAATCCACCCTGCATCTCCCTCCACCCGGGATTGGCGATGCTGGAACTTGTGGGATGCGTCTTCAACTGCAAAGCTGCGGTTCCTTGCCATCTCAATCCCGCTTTCGGAAGTTTCAAGGTATAGCTTTTGACAAATGATCTGTCAAAAACATATTCATTCAGTTATGATCGTGACGTATATACCCCAAAAGGGTCATACAAAATGATGTTACTTATGTTGCATGCGAATCAGTAGGTGCTTATCTAAGCTTTGCTTATAGCAAAGTACAACTCTGCCATTAGCCATGGTAACGGAAAACAATGAACTTCCACGATCTCCATGAACTCCTGCGCGTCGAGCTCCTGCGCCGCATCGAACGCGGAACCCTCACCGGCAGCCGGCTCGCCCAGCAGGCGGGCTTTCAGCAGGCACACATCTCGAACTTCCTGAACCGGAGACGCTCGCTGTCGCTCGAGGGGCTCGACCGCGTCCTCGCCTCCCAGAGCCTCAGCATCGATCAGCTCCTTCCACTGGATCTCAACGCCTCGTCAGCGGCTGACGCCGAGCCGAGCGAGGCCATCCCGATCGTCTCGCCATCGGTCGCCATGGACCATCTCCGCGTCTCGCCGTCCGCGATTCTCGACACCCTCGAGGTCGCCGTTTCACGCCTCTATGACAGCCGCATTGACCGCGCCAACCGCGACAGCCAAGCGCACCCCGCCAGCCAGGCCCACCTCGCCAGCCGCCTCACCCACTGGCAGCGCTTCCTCGCCATCCGCGCCGACGCCCAGCAATCCGCGGCCATGGCTCCCCTGATCGCACCTGGAGCCATCGTCGTGATCGACCGCCACTACACCTCGCTGGCCCCCTGCCGCGGCCACCAGCCAAACCTTTACGCGGTGCGCTGCGGAGCCGCCCTCCTGCTCCGCTTTGTCGACTTCGACGAGGGGCGCCTGATCCTCCGCCCCTGGTCCCTTGAATTTCCGGTTCAACTGCTGACGCTCGCCGCCCACCAGACGCCCGCCGACTACATCGTAGGCCGCGTCTGCCTCCTCTTCTCCGAACTGTAAAACTCTGAACATCAACCAGCAAACTCCGGGCGCATCATCCTGGACAGACGATAGAGAATCGCCCTTTCGACCGAAGCGACGCGGCGCTCATCGCGCGGCGAAGTGGAGAAACTCGCGCCGTGAATCCGATACGCCTGTGGCACCCGACGAAGAAGCCGCACCGTACCCCGAAGCCACCGTCCAAAGCACCCCTACGACCGGCAGCAGGAACAGAAAGCCAATCCCCCGGACCAGCAGCCACGGCGCAACCGGAGCGATCAGAGCAGCGATCGACAGCGCGAGCACAAGCGCCTGTCGGAGGCAGAGCCCACCCTGAAGAAGACGACTGAGAACCACCGCAAGCGGAAGCAGCAGCAGCACCAGATCGTAGGGCTGCAGATGATAGCTCACCAGCATCGCGATCGTGAGCGCCAACGGCAGGGAAGGCGTCTTCGTGCGAGCCCACAGGATCGTCGCAATCGAGCAGACAGCAGCCGCAGCCTGCGCGGCAAGACTCCCGTGGGTCAACGCGAAGAAAAATCCATGCAGGGTCGGCATATCGCCCGCGAACATGCCGTACGCCTGCGTCGCCGCGGCGGGGTGCAGCAGCGAAGCGCCGGCGACCTGGCGAAGGCCGCCGAGGTACTCCGCTACGCCAGCCGGCCCCGTGATCGCAATCGAAACCACGCCGGCCAGCACTGCGCCACAGAAAAAGCCGCCGACAAAGCGATGCACCCTCCAGCACAGAAACAGAAGCGCGACAGGAAGCGCCGTCTGGAACTTCGCCAGCGCCAGAGCCGCGACCAGCCCCGCAAGAAACGGCCGCCGCTCTTCCAGAAGCAGGTAGGACAGCGAATAGATCAGCAGCAGCAGAAACGAGATCTGCCCCTGCGTCCACGCAATCGCGACCGGAAACAGGCAAGCGAAGCCACCCACCACAAGCAGCCACGGCAACCTGTGCAGCCCCTCCAGCCGACGGCGCAGAAGCGTGGCCGTCAGCGCAAGCAGCCCCCCATTGATCAGCCAGAAGACAGCAAACGCAACCCGGTACGGCATTCGCGCGAGCGGCACAAAGAACAAGGCGCTGTACGCGGGGTAGAGAAACGGCAGCATCTGCCCGTGTCCGGCGAAGATGCTGCCCTGCACCTGCTGCTCCCACGCCATACGATAGAGCGCCGCGCCCTGACCCGAGCCCACGATGCGCCCCGCGGCATAAAAGGCGCGCATATCGACGCTGCCTGCGAGCGACCGAACAAGACTCCACCAACAGAATGCAAACTGCGACACCAGCAGAGTGCCGATTGCAGCGGCCAACCCCGGCAGGGAAGGCTTCTTCTCAGATCGTTGCACCGGCGCTTCACCCGGACTGGCAGCGGCTTCGCCACTGTGGTCCCGCGCCGCGAACTGCGCTGCCGCCGTCTGCACGATCATCCCTCTCGAAGGAGCTTCTAACTACAGCTTCGCTAAGCCCGCGCGCGCACGTCGAGCCTGTCGCCAACGGCCAGCCCCGAGCGGCGCGCCCGTCCCGCGGGAAGCTCCAGCACGCTGCGGGTGCGCAGACCCAGCCCCCGTATTCTCCACGGTCCAATGTCTTCGTAGACGCCAAGCACACAGCCACTCTTGTCCAGCGTCACAATGTCGATCGCAAACGCCATTCCGAACGTATGCACCCCGGAGCAGGGCTTCAGCAGCAGCCCGGCATCCTCCGCCAGCCCGCTCCTTCCCAGCAGACCAAACAGCCGCGTGCGAAACGTATCCGCCAGCGAAGCCGACGCGCACACAACCGACTGCTGCGTCCGATTCACAACCGAGATCTTCGAAGAAGCCATATGGCAACCTTCTTCCGGAGGTTTTGTAACTGTAGAGGTGACTTATAAAGAGTCCCTACGCCGCACTCTTGCGGCGCATCACAATCACGCCCAGAATCACGACACACAACAGACCCGCGACGATCCTTACGATGACAGCAGCGTTCATGAATTCCTCAATTCCTCTCGAACAAGGGTTAGGTACAGCGATGAGTGTGCCGGAGCGTCGCGCGGAGCCAGCCACCAAATAAGCAGCCGGACCGGCCCCGAATTGCCCCGGCTATCGCGCCGCCGTCCAGTTCCAGGCGAAGGCGATAGAGGTGACTAAAACGGTAAGCGTCACATTCGTAATCCAAAGATTCACGGCAAAGACCCCCGATTCCTTGAAGCACGCATTGAATGGTGTGTGCTTCTCTCTCTATCGGCCGGACTCTGCCAGCGGATGAGGAGATTGAGCGATGGAGCAATCGATCCGATCCTCGACTACCAAAGAGGACTGTAAGAGGCTGCTGAAAAACTGGCGACCGGGGCCATTGGAGAGAGCGCAGGGACGTGGATCCCGGATCTTTCTCGCCAGACGCCACGATCAAGCCTTCAGCAAACCTCGTCAGCCGTATGGTGAACTTCAGGAACTGCAATCGGAACGATCCTCAAAGAGAGCAATTGCAATGAGAGCAATTGCAAGAGAGCAACTGCAAAGAGAGCAATTGCCCGCCGCCGCCTAGGTTGCGCTTGCCAGCGAACTGCCGACGCTGCTGAACGCCGTGCTGATCTTGGTGCCAAGGCTGGACATCGCAACGACAGCAGCAAGGCCGATCAGCCCCGCAACCAGCGCATACTCGATAAGGTCCTGGCCCGACTCGTCCTGCAGGAAAGACAGAAACAACGCCTTTTTAGTCTTCATGGTGAATTCTCCTTGATGATGCAAAATAGGTTCCGGCATTCCGGTCTGCGTACTGGCCGGGCTGCTTCTATGAGGAGAGGGTAACCAGGAAATGTCTCCGAAGGAATCGCTAATTGCGTTGCTTCGAAACGAAAGTAATGTAACTGTCGTGGTGCTAGATCGAATTCCGGGCTGATGCTCGCTGAAGGAGCCTTCGATGCAATGAGGGCCTCCACGCATGAGACGGAATGAAGCGTTACCCGCTACGGCGGGGATCGACACGCTGGACGGAACTTAATCAGAGTATCGGCCGCGCTCCTTTGCCTTAGAACCTGTTTAAAAACTCATAAAACCGAAGGTGTGCGGCAGGCAGAAGGGCAAAAGCAAAGACGAAATGCGGGGGTTTCTCCACTACGCCGCGCGATGAGACTGCGCGGCTCCGGTCGAAATGACGACTTCTTTTCTGGCTTTTTTCTATTTGCCAGAGTTTTTATACAGATTCTTAGAACCTGTTTAAAAACTCATAAACCGAAGGTGTGCGGCAGGCAGAAGGGCAAAAGCAAAGACGAAATGCGGGGGTTTCTCCACTACGCCGCGCGATAAGACTGCGCGGCTCCGGTCGAAATGACGACTTCTTTTCTAACTTTTTTACTATTTGCCAGAGTTCTTATACAGATTCTCAGGGATGCTCCGGCGTTACGTCCTTAGCGGTGTCTCGTGGCGGGACGGGGTCGAGGCCGCCTTTGGCGAAGGGATGGCAGCGGGCGAGACGGCGAAGGGCGAGCCAGCCTCCGCGAAGGAGGCCGAAGCGGGTGAGGGCGATGTAGGCGTACTCGGAGCAGGTGGGGAGATAGAGGCATTGCGAGGGGCTGACGGCGTGGAAGACGGGCGAGAGGACGGACCGGTAGAGGCGGTAGGCGGCGCGGATGGCGAGGGTGGGCTCGGGGCCGGTCACTTCTGTTGGTTGCGCTTGCTGGAAAAACTGGAGGCTTAACACCGATTTTCACCGATGGGACCGATTTTAAGAACGGACAATGGCGACGGCAAATACAGGGGTCCTTCACTGCGTTCAGGATGACGGCGAAGGACGAGCAAGGGCGACGGCGAAGGACAGGCAACGGCGATGGACAGGCTGTTGGAGATGAGCCTTGGGAAGAGCATAGTTCTTATCCGTTTTGATCCGCGTTATCCGTGGTCGACCGTTTGCTTGCGGCGGCTCTCTGGATGGCGCGGAAGACGGTGCTGACCTCGCGGTCGAGGGTGGCGAAGTCAAGGTCGATGACGGTGCGGCGGGGATGGAGGATGATGTCGACGGGCTCGCGCAGGGCGGGAAGGTTTTTGCGGATGGCCTCGCGCATTCTGCGCTTGATGCGGTTGCGGTCGTGGGCCTTGCCCATGACCTTGCCGACGGTGAGTCCGACGCGGGGGCTGGGGCCGGCGTTGCGCAGCGGCTTGCCGTCGGGGCCGTTGGCCGGGCGGAGGAGGAAGAAGTAGCTCATCTGCCTGGCGAACTGCTTGCGGCTGGACTTGTAGACGCGCTGGTAGTCGGCGTGTTTGCGGAGACGGGAGGCCGCGCTGGGGGTGGGGGTCATGGCAGGTGGCTCAGGGCTTATGGTACATCGGTGAGCGCAGCCGTGGGATGGCGGCGTCGCACCTGCAAAGGCAAAATGCGGGGGTATCTCCACTGCGCCGCGCGATGAAGCTGCGCGATTCCGGTCGAAATCAACGCTTCTCTTCCATTTGCCAGAGTTTCTATATAGTTCGAAATGACGACTTCAAGCTGGCGCCGGGTGGATCAGAGGCTGGCCTTTGGACAGAAAAAGGCCCGCATGGGAGCGGGCCTTCTCGCACATGTCCGAATTTTTAGAGTAGCGGCTTTACCTCTTGTCGTGTGAACTGCCGGAGGATTGTCCAGTGTGGCTGCCGGCCTGCTGGCGGTTCTTGTCTGTGGAATGGGCGTCCTGCGAAGGAGTGTGCTGCGCCTGCTGCTGCTGTTTGGGGTTCTGCTGGTGGGTCTCCTGCTGCTTCTTCTGATCTTGAGTTTTCTGGTCCTGAGTCTTCTGGTCCATAACGAATAACTCTCCTTTGCCGGGGAGGCACCGTCTAGTTCCGGCAACAACCGCCGACAGGAGATAGGACGGCGCGGGAGCGGGGGGTGTTGCCTGTTGGCGGGGGGATTTTAGTGCTGATCGACTGGGAGACAGGAGTTTTGCACAGGATGATAGTCAGTGCCGATTGTGCGTGAGGCAGATGCGGGATTTAGCTACGCCGCCATGCTGCGAGGCTGCGTGGGTGCGGTTGATATATGGAGTTCAGGCAGGGAGTTTATGGTCCGGGAAAAGTCGTGGTCCCACCCTTTGCGCAGAAGACGCGCAAAGGATGGGGCACCCGTCACCCGGTTCCGGGATGGGGGCACTCGAGGCTTTGGGTGGTGGGTCAGGTCAAACTGACCGACTCCACATATTTCTTTGAGAGTTGAGATGGTCCGTCCGGGCGAGTTTGTCGACGATTGTGCCGGAGGGCTTTGCGCGGTGAGGCTAGTCGCGGAAGCCGGCGCTGACGGCGATCTTGTGACGGCCCTTGGCGCGGCGGCGGCTGAGGACGGCGGCTCCGGCTTTGGTCTTCATGCGGGAGAGGAAGCCGTGGGTCTTGGCGCGGTGGCGGCGGTTGGGTTGGAAGGTACGCTTCGGCATGACGGAAAACTCCTGCGCGGGGGGAGAGTCACCCGCTTAAACTTTTGGGTTGTTGCAAACCTCTTGCGAGTATACCGGATGGACGGGAATTTTGATAGCTTCAAAGGGCGATGTGAGGGCATGGTCTGTTCTGTATGGTGCGGGACCGACCGGGACCCGAAGCAGGCGCAGAATGAGTGCATGAAACAGCCCACACCCACCCCCGCGCGCGTCGTCAGTTCGGATCAACTCGACGGCGATCTGATTGTCACGTTCAACGATGGCCAGTGTGCATTGTTCACGGCCAGCTTTCTGCATGACCATCTGGATCAGGCGAAGGTGATTATCGAGTCGGATGAGGAGTAGGCCGAGAGCCCGGGCAGCCGCGCTTCCACTGGCGGGATCAGAGTTCATCGGGAACAGATTCTGTGCGGTTGTGCGACGACACGCGGCTGACTTGCGAGGGCGGCGATATCACACCACGGCGCGCGCGGCTAGAAAAAAATGGATGCGGTGGGAGGATTTCGGATAAATGCTTGAGCATATTTGCGCGTGGAAAACGGCTGGTCGCGTGGACTTCACCGGGAATGGTGCAAGTTGATTTTTTTGCGGCGAGGCCACAAAAAACGCCCGGATTTCCGTGCTACTATCGAACCCGTTTGGTAGATCGTTTTTCTGCACCTCCCAACCCGTTTCGCACTCTGGTACTCGTTGCTCCACCTCTCTTCGGCGCCGATTTACGGCAGAACTTCGGTCCTGAAGAACTCCTCAACACGCGCTTTGTTTCCCTTGTTCCAACGCGGACAGGACGGCCGGTTGTTTTTCTTCGTCGCAGAACGCGATGAGAGTTTTGCAAGGTGCTAGGGTTGGGGCAGAGGACGAGAGCGACGCAGGATTCGGAGCGCGGCGTTTTGGAATCGGCGATTTGAATACGGCCAGGGAACACGATCGAGAGCAAGAGAAGGAAGAAAGAATGTCATTTGTCCCGACGGCGACTGCCGTATTGAACTACTGGGTTCGTATCCTGGCTGCTCTTGAGAAGAAGATCAACCGGCAATCGTATGAGACGTGGCTGAAGCCGACGCGCTTCTCGCATATCGAGGGCCGGAAGCTGTTTGTGCGGATTCCTTCCGCGGACTTTCAGCATGTGGGGGACCGGTACGGCGATCTGATTCAAGAGGCGATCGACAATCTTGGACTGGATCTGGACTCGGTGGTGTTTTCCACGCCGGAGCAGGATCCGAGAGCGCCGAAGGTGCGGGAGGATGGCGGCTTCGCGCCGGTGCCGAGCCACAGCCAGAATGCTCCCCGGTATGGACGGGCAGCGGGGGGACCGAATGCAGCGCCGGGGCCGGAGCAGGCGCGGTTCGACTGGTCGGCGGCATCGCAGTTGAATCCGCGGTACCAGTTCGACGCGTTTGTGATCGGCAGCGGAAATCAGTTTGCGACGGCGGCGTCGCAGGCGGTGGCAGAGCGGCCTTCGAAGGCGTACAACCCGCTGTTTCTGTATGGCGGAGTGGGGATGGGCAAGACGCATCTGATGCATGCGATCGGGCATGATGTGAAGCGGCGGCAGCCCCATGCTTCGATCTCGTATGTAAGCGGCGAGAAGTTTACCAACGAGATGATCAACTCGGTGCGCTACGACAAGATGACGGGGTTTCGCGACAAGTTCCGCAATGTGGATGTGCTGCTGATCGACGATATTCAATTTCTGGCGGGCAAGGAGCGGACGCAGGAGGAGTTCTTCCACACGTTCAACACGCTTCACGAGAGCATGAAGCAGATCGTGATTGCGAGCGACCGGCCGCCGAAAGAGTTGGCCGACTTTGAAGACCGGCTGCGGTCGCGGTTCGAATGGGGCTTGATCGCGGATATTCAGCCGCCGGACCTTGAGACGAAGGTGGCGATTCTGCAGAAGAAGGCGGAGAGCGAGCAGACGCAGTTGCCGACGGAAGTGGCGATGTATATCGCGTCGAACATCCGGACGAATGTGAGAGAGCTCGAGGGCGCGCTGGTGCGGCTGATCGCGTGGTGCTCGATGCATGGCGTGGAGATTACGCTGCCGGTGACGCAACAGTGTCTGAAGCAGTTCATCGACACGCAGGTGCGGAAGATCACGATCGAGACGATTCAGCGGACGGTGGCGGAGCAGTTTGCGATGCGGGTGTCGGAGCTGAAGCAGAAGAATAATTCGCGGCAGATTGTGGTTCCGCGCCAGATTGCGATGTATCTGGCGAAGCAGTTGACGGAGGCGAGCTTGCCGGAGATCGGGCGGCAGTTCGGGGGCAAGCACCATACGACGGTTATGCACTCGATCTCGAAGATCGATGAGCAGCGGCGGGCGGATAAGGATCTGAACCGGACGATCAATAAGCTGATGGAGACTCTTTCCTAGACGCTGGTCCTGCCGGACGGGCGTCCTGCGCGGACGGCGGTCACTTCGTGACGCGTATACCTTGCGGTATGGGTGGATGAGCGGCGTGGGGCCTCCCGATGGTCGGCGCGAGGATTCTCATCCCGACCAACGGAAGGGCCAGCCGCAGGGGTATACACACCACGAAGTGGTCGACCGCTGTTGGGGGAGGTGGGTGGGTGCGCTACAATTCCCGGACCGGGCCAGACACTATATTTCACATTGCAAAGGAACTTACGATGAGCACAGAAGCGTCCGTGACGCCGGAACGGATCATGCAGTTTGCGTGGGGCTACGTTCCCACACTGGTTCTGGAGGCGGCGATACAGCATCGCGTCTTCGATGTGCTGGACGGTGCGCCGAAGACGGTGGCGGAGACGGCGGCGGCGACAGGAGCTTCGCAGCGCGGGCTGCGGGCGGTGATGAATGTGCTGGTGGGGCTGAACTTTCTGGCGAAGACGGATGGGGAGCGCTATGCGCTGACGCCGGAGAGCGAGGCGTTTCTGGTGAGCACCAAGCCGAGCTTTCAGGGCGGGATGCTGCGGCATACGAGCAAGCAGCTGGTGCCGAAGTGGCTACAGCTTAATGACATTGTCCGCACCGGCAAGCCATCGGTGGCGGTGAACCAGGAGGGGATAGGAAGCGACTTCTTTCAGAAGCTGGTGGTCGATATCTTTCCGATGAGTTATCCGGCGGCGCAGGTGCTGGCGAAGCACCTGGCGCTGGGGAAGGCTGGGGCGGCGGCGTGCACGGTGCTGGACCTGGCGTCGGGCTCTGGGGTGTGGGGCATTGCGCTGGCGCAGAGCTCGGAGCAGGTGAGGGTGAGGGCGGTGGACTGGGTGGAGGTGCTGCCGGCGACGCGGAGGACGGTGGCGCAGTTCGGGCTGACGGACCGGTTCACGTTTGTGGCGGGCGATCTGGAGTCGGCGGAGTTCGGGACGGGTCATACGGTGGCGACGCTGGGGCATATTCTGCACAGCGAAGGCGAGGCGCGGAGCCGGGCACTGGTGCGCAGGGCGTTCGACGCGCTGGGGCCGGGCGGGACGATCTGCATTGCGGAGTTTCTGGTGAACGCGGATCGGACGGGGCCGGTGGGGTCTCTGTTCTTCGCGGCGAACATGCTGGTGAATACGGATGATGGGGATACGTATTCGTTCGAGGAGATTCGCGAGTGGCTGACGGAGGCGGGATTCAAGGACGCGCGGCTGCTGGAGAGCCCGGGGCCTTCGCCGCTGCTGCTGGCTACCAAGCCGTAAAGAGTGGTGGGCTCCCACCCCTGGCGCACCCGGCTACTGAGCCTTAGATCCTCTTCAGTGAGCGGTCGAGACGGCTGGGACGAGTGGTGGACTCCCACCCCTGGCGCAGAGAACGCGCCAAGGATGGGGCACCCGAGTTGTGTGGATTTGACCTTAGAACCTGTTTAAAACTCATAAACCGAAGGTGGGCGATAGGCAGAAGGGCAGAAGCAAAGACGAAATGCGGGGGTTTTTCCACTGCGCCGCGCGATGAGACTGCGCGGCTCCGGTCGAAATGACGACTTCTTTTCCAAGTCTTTCTCTATTTGCCAGATTTTTTATTTTTCTAAGTTTTTCTCTATTTGCCAGATTTTTTATTTTTCTAAGTTTTTCTCTATTTGCCAGATTTTTTATACGGATTCTCAGGCTGCTTCTGGTCGGTTGCCAGGATTTTCATTTGGGACGGCTTATGCTCGTGGGCGGCGCGGCGCTGTGAAAAAACGGGGTGGCGGAAGTGCAAGATTTGACGGGGGTTCGTCTGTATTCCCACGGTTGGCACCGTGTCTTCTCAGCAGAGCGCGGTCGGTGGTGTGAAAAAGAGGCATAACGAGGGACGGGAAGAGGACGAGAGGGCTGGTCTTCCTCACGGTGCGAGAGGGGCGGCCGGGTTTTCTAAATCGGGACCGGGAGTGAAGCCGCCTGCAATGAGAGGAATGGGAGGGATATCCACTTTTCAAGCGACAACGGTTACTGCTACTGGTATTTAGTGTCTTTTCTTTAAGTTTCTTAGAAGCAGTACGGGGTGGGCAATCTGGTCTTGGTGGAGATGGATACCGCTCTTAGCGCCAAGTGCCGCGCACCCGGGGTTTTGATCGTTATGCTTTCGGGTGTCACACAGAAGCGACCCTGGTTTCCACAAAGAAAAGTGTCGCGTGGGGGTGGGGTTCACCCCTAGAATCAAGCAGGCGATGTGCGTGACGTGTGCGGTTCGGTGTAGAGTTTGGCCAGCGGCACCGGCGGCGCGCGACGTATGCCCTGACGCGGACGACAGAGAGACCGGAGAGACCGAACGTGACGATTGCGACTGAAGAAAACCGGGAGAATGTAATGACTTTGGCGAACGATGCGAGCGCAGCCCCAGCCCCGACCGGCAATCTGGAGTTCACGGTTTCGCGCGCGGAGCTGCTGCGGGAGCTGACGGCGGCGCAGAGCGTGGTGGAGCGGAAGACGACGATTCCGATCCTGTCGAATTTTCTGTTTGAGGCGGTGCAGGGGGAGGGGTCCGACCGGCTGCGAATTACGGCGACGGACCTGGACCAGAGCCTGCGGACGAGCTGCGCGGCGAAGGTGAAGAAGACGGGGGCGTGCACGATTCCGGCGCGGAAGCTGTTCGATTACATCAAGCTGCTGCCCGAGGGCGATATCTCGATCAAGCTGATGGACAACCACTGGGTGCAGATTCGTGCGGGGCGGTCGAACACGAAGATGGTGGGGATGGCGCGGGCGAACTTTCCGCAGGTTCCGGAGTTTCCGGCGACAGGCGGGGTGAAGATCTCGGTGGCTTCGCTGAAGAACATGGTGGCGAAGACGATTTTCTCGATCTCGAATGAGGAGTCGCGATATACGCTGAACGGCGCGCTGCTGGTGCTGAAGGCGGAGTCGATGGCGATGGTGGCGACGGATGGACACCGGCTGGCGCATATCGAGAAGCTGGGCGAGACGCTGGAGGGTGTGTCGGGGGAGAAGAAGACGCTGATTCCGCGCAAGGCGCTGAGCGAGCTGCAATCTCTGCTGGGTTCGACGGATGCGGAGACTCTGGAGTTTGCCGATGACGAGCAGACGCTGTTCTTCAAGGTGGGCGGACGGGTGCTGACGAGCCGCAAGCTGACGGGCCAGTTTCCGAACTACGAGGCGGTGCTGCCGCGGGACAATACGAAGTTCGTGATCGTGCGGTCGGAGGAGCTGATGGGGTCGATTCAGCGGGTGGCTCAGTTTGCGGATGAGCGGTCGGGGGCGATCAAGATCCGGCTGGAGCAGAATGAGCTGAAGCTTTCGTCGTCTTCGACGGATGCAGGTGAGTCGGAAGACACGATTGAGACGCCGTACAACTACGATCCTCTGGTGGTGGGATTCAACAGCCAGTATTTGATCGATTTTTTGAAGGCGATCGGGAATACGGGCGAGGTGCGGCTGGAGTTCAAGGACGCACAGAGCGCGGGGCAGATGCGGCCGGAAGATGCGAACGAGGATGTGAAGTACCGGTATATTCTGATGCCGATGCGGATCTGAGCGCTGGAAACAGGCCGACCGCGGATTGGCGCGGATGGCGCGGATTTAATTGCGGAGACGACAACGGCAGGGTGGGACGAAGCCCTGGAGGAGGTTCAATGCCTACGCGAAATGTCAGTCTGACAGAGGAGTTGGACCTCTACGTTGAGCAGAGTGTGCGAAGCGGACACTACGAGGACGCCAGCGAGGTAGTTCGGGCGGCGATCCGGGGGTTGAAACAATCCGAGGAAGAGGACAAGGCTAAAGTGGAGGCGCTCCGTGTAGCGATAGCGGAGGGACTGCAGGCGCCTTTCGTGGACGGCCCTGAGGTAATCGAGGAGATTCGGAGACGTGTTCGCCTGAGAGCGGATGCGAATCGGAAGATGGCTGACATCGCTTGAGTCTGTATCAGATCGGACCAAGCGGGGTCTCCGACCTGGCGGAGATATTCGATTACACAGTCGATACGTGGGGTGAAGAGCAGGCGGAGCGTTACCTTGATGAGCTTGCCCGGTGTTTTGACAGGCTCGCTGATCTGCCTGGTCTTGGCCGGCCCTGCGATCGGATCTACCCTGGCGTCCGCCGTTTCGAGCATGGCAGGCATGTCATCTTTTATAAGCCGGAGATCCACGGCATAGTCATCAGCAGAGTCCTTCACCAGAGAACGCTGCCGGCCCGGCTCTACTTCATGGACGTTTAACTTGTACGATTCTGCATAGAAAGATTGGCCATGGCGCCTACGGTGAGGCATGCAGTTCGGGAGAGGGATGAGCGACGGGATGCTTGTGGAGGGTGGGCCGGGGCGTTTTGTGTGGCGGGTTCTGCGGTTTGTGCTGATTGCCGTTTGCGTTGTGGGACCGGCGTGGCGCGGTGCGGTGGGTGCTTCGGTGCGGGCGGTGGGCGGTGGCGCGGGGCGTTCGGGGGTTATGGTGGATACGATTCCGGATGAGGTGCGGTCGGATCACTTTCTCGTGACGGTGGATGGGTTTCGGACGGAGGTGCTGCATGCGGCTACGGGATATTACCTGCTGAACTTTGAGACGGCGGGGCCGGTGACGGTGTCGGTGACGGCGAAGGACGCGCACTACTGGGATGCGGGGGTGGAGATACAGCCGATGCGGCTGGGGATTCGTCCGGTGCGGCGTGGGGCGACGATTACGTTTCGCATGGCGGGGCCGGAGAAGCTGACGGTTGCGCGGCCGGGCGATCACTTTGCGGATGCGGAGATCCTGTTTCTGTTTGCGAATGCGGTGGACCACTCGGGGATTACGGCGGCGACGGCGGGGGTGCGGTACTACGGGGCGGGAGCGCACCACGAGAATATCGATGCGCGGTCCGGGGAGACGATTTATCTGGCACCGGGAGCGGTGGTGTTCGGGTCGCTGAATATCTGGCAGGTGCATGATGTGCATGTGCTGGGCACGGGGGTGGTGATCTATGACGGGCCGCAGGATCCGCACAGCGACCAGGGCTGGATGCACAAGCCGAACTGGCATGTGATTGTGATGGACCAGGCGGAGAATATCGAGATTGACGGGATCACGTGCATCACGCGGAGCCGAAGCTGGCAGATCCAGATGAAGGACTCGCACCACATCGGGTTTTACAACGTGAAGGCGATCGGGGGAAACCCGAACGACGCGAACCAGGACGGGATGGACTGGCTGGGCGGCGGGGATACGACGGTGCGGAACAGCTTCTTCCGCGCTTCGGACGATGTGTTTGCGCTGCAGGGGAACTGGGACGGATACGATGCTGCGCTGATGCGCGTGCCGGGGCACAACGTAAGCAACATCACGATCGAGGATACGATCGCGTCGACGAGCATCTCGAACACGGTGCGGGTGAACTGGCCGCAGAAGACGTTCAACAGTGCGCACTTTCAGATGTCGGATGTGGATGTGGAGAATACGGGATTCGGGGCCTGCAAGGTGCCGTTTGCGTTCTTTGAGCTGTGGGCGGATCCGGAGGGGAAGGGTTCGCAGCGGGACTACCGGTTCCGCGATATCCGGCTGGAGGACTGGTACTCGCTGTTTCAGATCCGGCAGCCGCTGCCGGAGGTGCGGGAGATTTCATTTGCGGATGTGTGGTCGCTGGATGGGCCGGCGATGGTGCCTTCGGTGGTGAAGGGCGATGTGTCGGGGGTGATGCTGCGCGGAGCTACGGTGCAGGGAGTTCGCGGTGCGGAGGCGGTGGTGGAGGATGGGGCGGCGCGGGTGGAGAGTACGCCCGGCGCGGTGGATGCCGGCTTTGCGTATACGGCTGGACTGCTGCGGCCGGGGCGGGCGGTTACGTTTACGGCGTCGGCAGCGGAGGCGGAGGGGCGGCGGTTTGAGTGGCTGTTTGGGGATGGGACGCGGGGTGAAGGGCGTGTGGTGCGGCATGTGTTCCGGGATGCGGAGGGGACGCTGCTGGATGGGTCGGGCCGGTTTCGGGTGCTGCTGCATGTGACGGAGGGGGGCGGGCGCGGGCAGGCCTGGCGGAGTGAGGCAGTGGTGCTGGCGGGGGCTTCGAATCTCATCGGCTCGACGCTGGTGACCGATGCGCGGCCCGCTGCAGGCGTGGAGGAACGGGTGATTCACGTGCCTGCGGATGGCGGATATACGTTTACGCTGCTGACGAGCCTGGAGGGCAGCATGGCGATCGATGATCTGCCGGCGGTGCATACGCCGAAGAGTCGCGCGCAGGTGTGCGGGGCGGAGGGGAATGCGGTGCAGCCGGTGCGAGTGAGTGCGGCGCTGCGGGCGGGCGATCATCGGGTGCGTATCGTGCGTGGTGCGGGGATCGAAAATGCGAGCGGACCGGCGGGTGCGGATCGGCCGGTGGTGCTGTGGGAGGGTCCGGGGATTGAGCGGGAGTTCCTGCCGGCGGGCGCGGAGTCTGCTGCTTCGCGGTGAGCCGGTGGCTTTGGCGATTGCATGGAGCGGCGCTGCGATTGAGGCTGATTAACCGGATGCGGGTCGCCGAGTTGTGTTCGAGGGGCTCCCGGCCAACGAATCGCCTGTTGTTGCACTCCTATCGAGTTAGCCATGCACGTTGGCATATGAAGCAGCCTGGAGAATGAATCATGAGTTTAGAAAACGTGTTGATCGATGAATTGCGCGATCTGTACAGCGCGGAGAACCAGCTGGTGAAGGCACTGCCGAAGATGGCGAAGGCTGCGGTGAGTCCGGAGCTGAAGCAGATTTTTGCTTCGCACCTGGATGAGACCAAGGGGCATGTGGAGCGGTTGAAGCAGGTGTTCGAGCATCTGGGCAAGAAGGCTACGGGGCAGCACTGCAATGGGATGGAAGGCTTGATCGAAGAGGGGAAAGAGGCGATCGAGAAGGATGAAGAGGGCGCGACGAAGGACGTTTGCCTGATCGGGGCAGCGTTGCGCGTCGAGCACTATGAGATGGCAGGGTATACGGCGGCGATTGGAATCGCGAAGGCGCTGGGGGAGAGCGAAGCGGTGAAACTGCTGACCGAGACGCTGCGAGAAGAAGAGACGGCAGGCAAGAAGGTGCTGGCGCAGTCGAAGCCGGCGCTGGCTGAGTCGCGGTCGCAGGGCGATGAGGACGAGGACGACGCCGCGCCGAAGACGACGAAAGAGAAGGAGTCGGCGCGGAAGAGCAAGCAGGATGAGCGGGCGGCGCAGCCTGGTTTGAAGAAGACGGCGGACGCGGCCTAGGTGCTGCCGGACGGGCCCGCTCCGTGCGGTGCGGCCCGTCCCGCTACTGTCCTGCCGGACGGGCCCACTGCGCGTGGGGCGGTCACTTCGTGACTTGTATACTCCTTCGGATGGCCCTCCCGATGGTCGGGGTGAGGATTCTTGCGCCGATCAGCGGGAGGATTCGTACAGGACATTGCTCACTGTCTAAGTTCGACTTCGGTGGCGCCCTGGCCGCCCTGGTTCTGGGGTGGTTCGGCGACGGTGGTGACGTGGGGGTGGCTGCGGAGGTATTCGCGGAGGGTGCGGCGGAGGACGCCCATGCCGGTGCCGTGGACGATGCGGATGCGGGGCAGGCCGGCGAGGAAGGCGCGGTCGAGGAAGCGTTCTACTTCGGTCTGGGCTTCGTCGGCGGTGCGGCCGATGACGTTGATCTCGGAGGTCATGTAGTCGGTGTCGTTGTTCGCGGTGGCGACCGTGATGCCGCCACGTTTGCGCGCCGCTTCGAGTGGCGTGACTACTTTTACGGATTCGACCTCGGCGATGTCGGTGATGGCGGCGCGCATCTTCATGGGGCCGATGGAGACTTCGAAGGTCTTTGCGTCGATGACCCGATCTACGCGGGCCTGGCGGCCGAGGGATTTGAGTTTGACGAGGTCGCCTACTTTGATGCCTTTGAGGATGTGGGGCTGGGCGGCGGGGTCGTTCCTGTCGGCGCGGTTGGTGTGGGCTACGACAGTGGAGTTGAACTGCTCGGAGAACTCGCGGCGCAGGGTGGCCATGCGGCGGTCGGAGTCGCGGGAGATTTTTTGCGCTACGGTTTTGTCGTCGATGGCTTTGACGGTTTCGCGGAGTTGGTAAGCGAAGTCTTCGAGGAGGGAGTTGAGCTTGGCTTCGAGCTCTTTGGTGCGGGCTTTTTGCTCGACGCGGCCTTCGACCTCGACGCGGGCCTTTTCGCGAGAGAGTTCGCGCTCGCGCTGCTGCATGGTCTCGCGCTCGGCGGCGGCGGCGGTGAGCTGGTCGTGAAGCTGGTCGAGGAAGGCTCCGATGTCGGCGGTCTGGGTGGACATCTGGGCGCGGGCAGAGGCGATGATGTCTGGCTGGAGGCCGAGGCGGGCTGCGATGTTGAGGCCGGCGGAGGCTCCGGGGACGCCGAGGCGCAGCTCGTAGGTGGGGGTGAGGGTGTGCTGGTCGAAGCCCACGGCGGCGTTGAGGACGCCGGGGTGGTTGGCGGCGTAGACCTTGAGCGAGGTGAGGTGGGTGGTGATAGCGGTCCAGGAGTTGAGCGCGAGGAAGTGGGAGGCGATGGCTACGGCGAGGGCTGCGCCCTCTTCGGGGTCGGTGGCGGAGCCGAGCTCGTCGAGCAGGACGAGAGAGCCGGAGGTGGCTTCGCGGGAGATGCGGTCGAGATTGACGATGTGGGCGGAGAAGCTGGAGAGGTTGCGCTCGATGGACTGGGCGTCGCCGATGTCGGCGTAGACGCTGGTGAAGAGCGGGAGGTGGGCGGATTCGGCGGGGATGGGAATGCCGGCCTGGGCCATGAGGGCGAGAAGGCCGAGGGTTTTGAGGGAGACGGTTTTGCCGCCGGTGTTGGGGCCGCTGAGGATGAGCTGCTTCGTGCGCGGGGGGAGGGTGATGGTGAGGGGGACCGGGGTTCTGCTTGCGGGGTCTTCGCCGGATTCGAGGGCTTCGGCTCTCATGCGGAGTTCGAGGAGCGGGTGGCGGGCGCCGATGAGGGAGAGAGTTTGCGGGTTGGTGGAGACCCATGTCTCGGAATTGAGACCCTTGGGCGAGCTCAGGGTAGGGGAGATGCGGGGATCTGTCCGCTCCGCGACAGACGATGAAGCTGTCTGTTGCTCCGGTCGAGATGACGGTGCATTGGGGGGAGTGGAGCTCGCGGGGGCGGAGGATGCGGAGTGGGTGGAGAAGGTGGGGCGGGTGCAGAGGAGGGCTTCTGCGAAGCGGGCCCGGGCGGCGTGGGATTCTACTTCGGCGAGGATGGCTGCGCCGAGGTGGATGGCGGTGGCGTTCTGGCCGAGCGCGCTGGTCATGGCGACGAGGATGCGGTGGATCTCGGATTGCTCTTCGTCGAGGAGGCGGACGAGTTCGTTGTTCTGCTCGATGGCTTCGAGGGGTTCCACGAAGACGGTTTGTCCGGAGGAGGAGGAGCCGTGGATGACGCCGGGCACCTTGCGTTTGAACTCGATTTTTACCGGGATGACGAAGCGGTCGCCGCGGATGGTGATGAGGTCTTCCTGGCTGGCGCCGCCTTCGCTGAGGCTGCGGAGGGATCTGCGGAGGCTGTCTTCGATGGCGCGATGCTGGCGCTCCATGGCGCGGCGGATGCGGCGAAGTTCGGGGGAGGCGTCGTCGTTGAGGCTGCCGTCGGGTTCGATCTTGCCGCGGAGGAGACGCAGAAGCGGGGCGAGGTCGTGATCGAGGAGCGGGGTGGAGAGGTGGGCGATGCTGTTTTCGGCGGGGGAGTCTGCGGTGCCGGGGGAGACCCAGGTCCTGGAATCCGGTGCACCTGGAGTTGTGGAGAGAAAGAGGTTGCGCCAGGCGGCTACGCGCTCGACTACGGTGAGGAGGTCGCGGATGCCGGTGGATTCGAGGGCGGCGCCTTCGATGCGGGCGTTGTCGAGCAGGGTGGTGGGGTCGAAGAGGCCGCGGAACTCGAAGCTGCCGCCGCGCTGGAAGAAGGAGCGGAGTTCGGCGGTGCGCTGCTGCTGGCGGTCGATCCAGGCGCGGTCGGCGGAGGGTTCGAGGGCGAGGACCCAGGCGCGGCCGAGGGGCGATGCGGTGCGGGCGGCGATGTGGTCGCGGAGGCGGGGCCATTCGAGCGCGGCGGCGCTGGTCTCGCGGAGTGGGGCTGGGATGAGCGGCAATAATTCTGGCGAATTCACTGTCTTTATCGTAAGGCAGGGTGGAGGGGAGAGGGGGGAGGGTAGAGAAGTCAGTGCAATGAACTTTCTTTCGGCTTGACCGTATCTGGTTGTAGTGTGATCGTGTAGCGGCGTGCGTAAGACAGGGTTGAGGGGAGAGGGTTGTCCCGTCTTCTAGACCCTGTCCCCTCTGCCCTCACCCCTGCTTCAGGAGGTGTTGCGATGGTTTGTCAGGCGTGTGGTGCTTCTGTGGTTGAGGGGAGTCTGTTCTGTTCGAGTTGCGGCGCGGGGGTTCCGGCTGCTCCGCCGGTGTATGCGGCTCCTCCTGTGCAGCGTCCGGTGATGATGCCGGTGTCGCGGGTGCAGCGGCACCTGCAGACGCTGGGGATTCTGTGGTGCGTGTTTGGCGCGTACCGGGTGATCGGCGGGTTGATGGGGATGTTTGTGCTGCGGGTGATTACGCTGCGCAACTTCAACGGCGGCTGGCCGTTCAGCGATCATGCCGGCGGCGGGTTCGGACCGGCTCCGGGATGGCTGGCGGCGCTGTTTCCGTTTATCGCGGTGGCGACGGCGGTCATGGCGGGTCTGGCGGTGCTGGTTGGGTACAGCCTGCTGACGCGACAGCCGTGGGGGCGGATGCTTGCGATCGTGGTTGGGATATTGACGCTGTTCAGGCCGATCCTGGGGACGGCGCTGGGGATTTATACGCTGTGGGTGCTGGCTCCGGGCGATTCGGGATTGGAGTACGACGCGATCGCGGACCGGAGCTGAGTGCTGGACGTAGACTGGAAGGATGAATTTTCCTGTTACGCGATTGCGGCGGTTGCGGCGGACGGAGGCGATGCGGTCGCTGGTGCGCGAGACGCATCTGCATCCGGGAGCGCTGATTCAGCCGGTGTTTCTTTGTCCGGGCGAGGGTGTGCGCAAGGCGATCGGGTCGATGCCGGGGGTGTTCAATCTTTCCATTGATGAGGCGTTGAAGGAGGCAGAGGCCTGCGCGGCGCTGGGGCTGGGCGGGTTGCTGCTGTTCGGGCTGCCGGCGGAGAAGGACGAGCAGGCTTCGGGGGCGTGGGCGGAGGACGGGATCGTGCAGCAGGCGCTGCGGGCGATGAAGAAGGATAGGCGGCTGGATGCGCTGGTGACGATCGCGGATGTCTGTCTGTGCGAGTACATGTCTCATGGGCACTGCGGGATGGTTAATCGTGACGGTGACAGTTACACAATCGAGAATGATTCGAGTGTGGGGCTGATTGCGAGGACGGCGGCGTCGCTGGCTGCGGCGGGCGCGGATGTGGTGGCGCCTTCGGACATGATGGATGGGCGGGTGGAGGCGATTCGCGAGGCGCTCGATGCGGGTGGATGCGAGCAGACGCCGGTGATGAGCTATGCGTCGAAGTTCGCGTCGGCGTTCTATGGGCCGTTTCGCGAGGCTGCGGATTCGGCTCCGGAGTTTGGGGATCGCAGGAGCTACCAGATGGATGGCGCGAACCTGCGGGAGGCGATGCGCGAGATCGACCAGGACATCGCGGAGGGCGCGGATATGCTGCTGATGAAGCCGGCGATGCCGTATCTGGACGTGGTGCGGGCGGCGCGGGAGCGGTACGATCTGCCGCTGGGGGCGTACCAGGTTTCGGGGGAGTACTCGATGCTGCAGGCGGCGTTCGAACGCGGGTGGCTGGAGCGGGAGCGGGCGATGATGGAGTCGCTGCTTTCGATACGACGGGCGGGGGCGGATTTTATTGTGACTTATTTTGCGAAGGATGCGGGGCGGGTGCTGGGGTAGGAGTTCAGGCCTGGGTCAGCATGTCGTCGAGTTCGGCGAAGACTTCGGCGAGGGAGATGCGGATGGGGCTGTTGGGGACGGTGAACTCAGCGTTGGCGGGTTTGTGGGTGCCTTCGGGGGTGGCGACCCAGGCTTTGCGGCTGATGGGGTCGATGAGCCAGATGTGTTCGACGCCCATGTGGATGTAGTCGTCGATGCGCTCCTGCATGCGGTGGATGCGGTCTTCGGGAGAGAGGACTTCGATGCAGATCAGCGGCGGTGTCTGGACGATGTTGTCGGCGGGGTCGGTGCGGCGCATGACGCAGACGTCGGGAATGCGGTAGTGATTCGCGGATACTCGAACACGCAGTTCCGGTGCGGCGACAATGTCCCAGGCGCGACGATTGCCGTTGAAGATTGCATACAAGATGCCCTGCACATAGGCGTGGGGACGTTCTCCCACGTTGCGCTCCTGGAGTTCGCCGTCGATGTAGTCGCAGTCGGGGCGGTAGGTGGTGGTGAGATACTCGCTGACCGGGATGAGGGTGCTGCTGGCCATGGGGATAGTATCGCGCAAAAACCCACCGGCGGCTGAGGTTTTTCAGTTTCGCAGAGTCGATGAAGGGATGGAAACCCATGTCGCAGAATCGGGACATGGGGAACCCGGCTTGTACCTGAGTGGGAACAAACAGCAGATCCCCTTCGGGGATGACAACAAGAAAAGCTGGGTGCAAGTGCGAACAGCAGATCCCCTTCGGGGATGACAACAAGAAAAGCAAGTGCAAGTGCGAACAGCAGATCCCCTTCGGGGATGACAACAAGAAAAGCAAGTGCAAGTGCAAACAGCAGATCCCCTTCGGGGATGACAACAAGAAAAGCAAGTGCAAGTGCAAACAGCAGATCCCCTTCGGGGATGACAACAAGAAAAGCTGGGTGCAAGTGCGAACAGCAGATCCCCTTCGGGGATGACAACAAGAAAAGCTGGTGCAAGTGCGAACAGCAGATCCCCTTCGGGGATGACAACAAGAAAAGCTGGGTGCGACAGCGGGGAGTCTCCGCGATGGAACGGTGGTGGGGGGATGTTGCGTTTAGGATGGGGAGGCGGAGGTGTTTCTTGATGCGGAGGCGGATATGGTTTGTGGCGGCGGTGTTGGGGGTGGTGATGTTTAAGGCGGGTGCGGGTGTCGAGGCCGATGCGCAGGATAAGGTGGGGAGCGGGGTTGCGTTTGGGCCGTCGAATCCGTTTTATGCGGCTAGTACGCTGCCGTTTCAGGCGCCTCCGTTCGACAAGATCAAGGATGCGGACTATCAGCCGGCGATCGAGGCGGGGATGGCGGAGCAGCGGCGGGAGATCGATACGATTGCGAACGATCCGGGTGCGCCGACGTTTGAGAATACGATTGTGGCGATGGAGCGTTCGGGGCAGTTGCTGCAGCGTGTGATGCTGGTCTTCAGCGGGGTGACGGGGGCGAATACGAATCCGGAGCTGCAGAAGGTGCAGGAGATCGAGGCTCCGAAGCTGGCGGCGCAGAGCGATTACATGAATCTGAACACGAAGCTGTTTGCGCGGGTGGCGGCGCTGTATGAGAAGCGCGCGTCGCTGGGGCTGGATGCGGAGTCGATGCGGCTGCTGGAGTGGGACTATCTGCAGTTTGTGAAGGCGGGCGCGAAGCTGGGCGAGGCAGATAAAGAGAAGCTGAAGAAGCTGAACGAAGAGGAGTCGACGCTCTCGACGGTGTTCAACAACAAGCTGCTGGCGGCGACGGGGGCGGCGGCGTACCGGACGGACGACAAGGGCAAGCTGTCGGGGCTGAGCGCGGCGCAACTGGAGGCGGCCGCGGGCGAGGCCAGGACGCGGAAGGTGAGCGGCTATGTGATTCCGCTGCAGAACACGACGCAGCAGCCCGCCCTCGCGGAGATGAGCGACCGTTCGGCGCGGCAGGCGCTGTTCGACGCCTCGTGGACGCGGGCAGAGCGCGGCGACGCGAACGACACGCGGGCGACGGTGGCCCGGCTGGCGCAACTGCGGGCGGAGAAGGCCGGTCTGCTGGGCTTTCCAAACTACGCGGCGTGGGCGCTGACGGATCAGATGTCGAAGACGCCGGAGGCCGCGCTGAAGTTCATGGATGCGCTGGTGCCGGCCTCGACGGCGAATGCGCGGGCGGAGGGCAAGGAGATCCAGGCGCTGATCGATAAACAGAATTTCGCTCAGAAGGACGGGGACTTTTCGCTCAAGGCGTGGGACTGGGAGTTCTACTCGGAGCAGGTGCGCAAGGCGAAGTACGATCTGGATGCGGCGGAGCTGAAGCCCTACTTCGAGATTCACACGGTGCTGCAGGATGGGGTGTTCTATGCGGCCCATCAGTTGTATGGGATCACGTTCCAGGAGCGGCACGATCTTCCGGTGTACCAGCCGGATGTCCGCACGTTCGAGTGTTTCGACAGCGATGGGAAGCCGCTGGCGCTGCTGTATTTCGATTACTGGAAGCGCGACAACAAGAACGGCGGCGCGTGGATGAGCGAGTTTGTGAACCAGTCGAAGCTGCTGGGCACGCTGCCGGTGATCTACAACGTGGCGAACTTTTCGAAGCCGGCGGCGGGACAGCCGGAGCTGATCACGTTCGAGGATGTGACGACGATGTTCCATGAGTTTGGGCATGGGCTGCACGGCATCTTTGCGAATACGAAGTATCCGAGCCTGTCGGGGCCGAACACGGCGCGGGACTTTGTGGAGTTTCCGTCGCAGTTCAACGAGCACTGGGAGAG
>Ga0080006_1152390_pt1 | contig 39889 bp, 51 predicted proteins | sample RS3BMetagenome_FD_69209 | JGI IMG/M metagenome (GOLD analysis project Ga0080006, IMG submission 69209) | Ferric oxide microbial mat and aquatic microbial communities from Rainbow Spring, Yellowstone National Park, USA - RS3B (SPADES... ...
GGGAGAGGCTGGGACGTGACAGGAAAGAGGTCGGTGCAAGGGTGGACATGCTCGAGAAGGATGGGATGGTCGAGAGGAAAGACGGTGGCGTAGTCCTGACAGCAAAGGGGAGGGGGGAGATAACAGTCGTATTCATCGGAGGTGGCTTCGAGGTCCTGCATCCAGGCCACATCCACACGATAGAGCAGGCGAAGAGGCTTGGGGACGTGCTTGTCGCTGTCCTTGCAAGGGACAGCACGATAAGGAAGACGAAGGGAAGGGAGCCTTTCTCGGACGAGGAGCAGAGGGTGAAGCTCGTCTCTTCTGTCAGGCAGGTGGACGCTGCGATACTCGGAGTAGAGGGAGACATCTACAGGAGCCTGGAGAGGGTGAGGCCTGACCTCGTGGCCCTTGGCTACGACCAGAAGCACAGCGAGAGGGAGATAGAGAGGGAGGCGAAGAAGAGGGGTATTGAGCTTGAGGTTGTAAGGCTGACCTCCTCGATGCCAGAGGTCAAGACCTCGAAGATACTGCGAGGGCTCTAGCTGCCGCGTCAGCCTCAACCATTCCCTTGAGGCACACCTCTCCGTGACTTGAAATGATGCTGCGCAGCTGAGCGAGAGTGACAGAGAAGCCGGGGCTCCAGTACCTCCTTCCACTGCCAATGCCTGTCACATAGCCGACGGTGCGCCCTCCGAGTGAGATGATGGAGACTCTGCCTCCTTTTACAGCGAAGCCAGCGAGAGGCGATTTCGCTATACCGATGCTGGGGAGACCGAGAACCCTTCCGCACACTGTGGCGAGCCCTGCTCTGCTTGGATGGGCTACACCGTGGCCGTCGAAGCAGACAACCTGAGGCCTTGACCGAAGGCCACGCACTGCCTTCACGGCGAATGGGCCCTCCCTCAGGTAGAAGAGGCCTGGGACGTAAGGGAAGGTGGGTCTCCCCCTGTAGAAAGAAGTCTCAGCGACAGCGCCGCCTTCGAGAAGAACAGCGGCTGAGAAGGCATCGGCACCAGAGTATGCGACGTCAACGCAGCAGATTCGCTTCAGCCTGCTGGGCAGTCGCCTGCACTTCCGACCGGCAAGGACGTCCCTGAAGAACTCCCTCTCGGCCGGGTCAACGGCCCCTTCTTCTGTCAAGCTTCCTCGAGAGCCTCTCCATGGAAAGGGAGAGCCTCTCCCTTCTCGTCTCCTCTGTGAGGAGGCCACGCGTGTCCTCAACGAGCATTCTCGCCACGTCTATCTTCCTTCTCGCTCCGTTGAGGACGTGGTCGTAGACAGCCAGTGGAGAGCAGAGGGAGTATGTCTCCTCCATCAGACCGAAGAACCTGGTTGCCTTCTTCATGTCTCCCTTCATTATCGAGTCAAGGACGAGCCTTTTCAGCTCACCCACGCTGTCCAGAAGGCCGAGCACGTAGGCCTCTGGCGATGAGCCAAGCTCTTCCCTTGAGGGGAAGCCCCTTCCCCTTACAAGGGAGTAGACGACGCTTGCCTCCACGTACTCCGTCTCGGGAGAGACGAGGTATTTTCCGACAGGGCCCTCGCCCGCCTTCTTCAGCTCTGAAAGGAGGGACCTTGCCCTCCTCAGCTCGTCCGCTGCGTCCCCAAGCCTCCCCTCGTGCACCCTGATTATCGCCCTGGAGCTGGACGATATCACGTCCCTGCTCTCCTTTATCAGCCTCTCACGCCTCTGGAGCTGGTCCAGCAGGCTCTTCTCGACCTCTGCAAGTGAGTCCCTTAGCCTTTCCATCTCCGTATGGGGCTGTGACGGAGTGTGATAAGCTTAGCCAAGAAGCTCAAACACTTATCAGCCAAGTATCTTTTGCTGAGGCGGTTGAGGAGGGAGAACGCCGTTGCCCTTGCCCAGACTGCACTCACAGCACTTCTGTGGGGCACCTCTTTCCCTGTGATAGGGTACGCAATCAGGCTTGGCCTTGACCCGAGGGTGTTCGTCTTCCTCAGGTTCGGTGTGGCTGCTCCGATTATGGCCGCAGCAGCTCTTGCTATGGGCAAGGGGCTGGGGGGCGTGCTTCGGATGAAGCCTGTCTGGGTGCTTGGTCTGCTTAACGCGGTCGGCTTCGTGTGCCAGTTCGTCGGGCAGGCGTACACGGACGCATCAGTAGCCGCACTTCTTGTCAACCTCTCGATACTTGTGGCTGCAGCAGGGAGCGCGGTCTTCCTTGGCGAGAGGTTCGGTGGAGCCAAGGTGGCCGGTGTTCTCCTCGCCCTTGCTGGCACAGTACTGCTCACAACGAAGGGAGACATCTCTCTTGTGGGGAGGGGGCAGCTCTTCGGAGACGCTCTCTACCTCCTGGCAGCGCTGACATGGGGTTGCTACATAGTGTACAACAAGCGAGTTACTGACGAGACAGGCTGGGACCCCTTCGCTGTCACCGCTGCGATAATCATGCTGACAGTCGTGTTCGTTGCGCCAATACTGCTCACAGGGGGGCTAGACTTCGGGCTCACGACGCTTTCCTGGGAGGCAGTGCTGTACACTGCAGTGATGAACACTGCGCTACCTTACGTACTTTACCAGAGCGGTCTCAGGCATCTCACCGCCACATCGTCTGCGATAGTTCTTATGCTTGAGATAGTGACAGCGGTGCTGATATCTGTCGCCTTCCTTGGTGAGACGATGAATGCTTTCTCCGCCGCTGGCGCTGTGCTTGTGCTTGTCTCCATATTCCTTGTGTCAGGGCTCGAGCTGGGTGGCAAGAGCTTATCCGTTGCAACTGGGAGCGGTGACGCGGAGCGCCTGCCTTAGCCATGGTGATGACAAGGTACGCAAGGGGGAGGGCGAAGGAGTACGCTGTGATGAGCATGCTGAAGAGGGAGGGATGGCTCGTTTCAAGGAGCGCTGCGTCGCACGGGGCAGTCGACGTGTTTGCAGCGAGGAACGGCGAGATACTGCTGGTACAGGTGAAGAGCGGGAGGGCAAGGGTGAAGAAGGAGGAGCTGGAGGAGCTGATAGCTTGGGGGAGGCACTCGAACGGTGTGGCCGAGGTCTGGCACTTCAAGGGTAAGGGGAGGCTGGAGAGGAGGCGTGTTTATGGCAAGAGCGGGGGCAGCGGATGAAGCAGAAGTGCTACTTCTGCGACACGGAGCTGGACGCAGTGACGCACACATTCAAGATAGCACTGAGGGAGGAGCCTGTCTGCGAGGAGTGCTTCATCAAGACAGTGAACAGGAAGAAGGCGAAGGAGGAGGAGTCAGACGGGAAGAAGTAGGCCTGTGATGTACATCAGCACTATACCAATGAGAAGGCCGGCTGCTATCCTGCCTGCCTTGGCCTGGACAAGGGCAACCCTTGAGAGCTCTATCACGACGTAGAGGATCGCACCAGCGGCTACAGAGAAGAAGAGAGTGCTGAGCATGCTTGACTGCGCCAGCGAGCCTATCACGCTCCCAACGACCGTCGGGAATCCTGCTATGAGCCCGAGCAGAATAGGCTCCTTCAACCTCGTTGTTATTGAGGCAATTGGAGCTGCTATTCCGAAACCCTCCGTACCGTTGTGAAGTGCGAAGCCAACCACGAGAACAGAGGTGAGTACCAGGTTCCCTGTGGAGAGCGCTGCACCTATCGCAAGACCCTCACCAAGGTTGTGCAGCCCTATACCGGTAGAGATCATGTAGGCTGTGAAGAAGCGCATCCTTGCCCTGCTCGCCTCGTCCCTCAGGTCAAGGGAGGCATCCGGCGCCCTCCTCCTCGCAAGTAAGAGGGGGCCAGAGAGGCCAGCCACCATACCGAGGATGAAGACAAGGGAGTTAGGGCCTGGAGAAGATGATAGCTGCTGGGCTGCACCCAGGACGTCAGCGAAGAGGAAGAGTAGGACGCCGAGTGCGAAGCTGACTAGAAGACCGCGCGTTCTCTCCGATATGTTCCTCATGAACCAGAGAGGAACGAGGCCCAGGTAGACTGGTATCAAGCCAGCGACAACTCCGAGGAGGGCCGCGAGTATTAGGTCTGGCATGAATGAATGCCGACGAGCCGAATAACGTATGTTATATAAGTAGTACAGCCAGGCCGGCCAGCTCAATGCACAGGAGGTTCCTGCAGCCTGTGCAGCCGGGAATAACCGTTAAAATCCGAGCCGTCAGGGCGCAGCATGATGACCCCCTTCTCGTCGCCTGCAGACCAGGAGTTGTTCTACGTCGTGTACTTCGTCTGGGTCTCCATGTTCGTTGTTGAGAGGGCATTGATAGGCAGAGGAGGTGGAGGGGCTGCCAGGAGGGCTGACAGGGGCTCCGCCCTACTAATCTACGTGAGCGTATTCGTGTCTGTCGCTGTAGCGTACGCGTTTGCTCTCTCGGGTATAACGCTTCTCCCGGAGCCCTTCTTTTACCTGGGAATCTCGATGATGCTCTTTGGGATAGCAGTCAGGGAATGGGCAGTTGCCACGCTGAGGAGCTACTTCTCGTACGTTGTGAGGGTAAGGGAGGACCACAGGGTAATCCAGAGCGGGCCGTACAGGTACGTGCGGCACCCAGCGTACACTGGGAGCATCATCACGATACTTGGCCTGGGGGTTGCACTCCGCTCCCTTCCGGGCGTCCTTGTCCTTGTCGCGTTCTTCAGCGTTGCCTACTGGTACAGGATAAGAGTGGAGGAGAGGGCGCTTCTCTCGGCCCTGGGGCAGGAGTACGGTGAGTACATGAAGAGGACCAAGAGGCTTGTGCCGTTCGTGATCTGAGGCCAGACGCATTTTCAGGCGGAAGCGCAGGCCCTTTTGAGCTGCCTTATCATGGTCGAGCATTCGGTGAACGAGTCAGTGTCGTCCGACCTGAGGTAGCAGTCAAGAGCCCTCTCGTACTCCGGTAGGGCTGACATGGCCTTTATCGGGGCTGGTGTGCTCGGCTCTGCAAGTATGAGCTGGCCTGCGGTCTCGTACCAGCTTCCTGCCTCGTCGAACTGCTCGAGCTGGTAGAAGCACTTTGCGACCCACTCGCAGACATCGACCCGCTGAGGGGAGGAGAGCAGGCTCTGAAACTCGTCCTTCAGGATGTAGACCATTGGGTTGGATGCCCTCATTCTGCTTGGCGCGTACGGGTCGTGCGTGCCGTTCAAGCTGTCCTCTTAGCAGGGCGGAGAGGCTAATAGAGCCGTGCTCTAGAAAGATTGAGCCAGTGATTAACCCGGGCTATGGCTTGTGGAATGCGTCCTCGGCCTCCCTAAGCTTCCGCCTCGCCATCGCCTGCTTGTACCTCCTCTTCTCCTCCTCAGTCACAGGAATGACCTTTGGTATGGGCGTTGGCCTTCCCTGCTCGTCAAGTGCGACGTATGTGATGTAGCAGGAGCCAGTGTGGTGAGTCCTGCCCGTGACAGGGTCCTGGGCCTCTATCCTCACCCCTATCTCCATGGATGTTGTCCCCACGTAGTTCACCGATGCCTTCATGATCAGTATATTCCCGACGTAGACGGGCGCGTAGAAGTTCATCCTGTCTATTGAGGCTGTGACGCAGTTCTTGCCAGCGTGCCTGAAGGCCACTATTGCAGCCACCTCGTCCATGTACCTCATTATGGCGCCACCGAAGACGTTCCCCATTATGTTCGCGTCCGTCGGCATCATGAGCCTGACTGTTGTCAGCGCAGACTCGGATACCTTCTTTGCCTTGACTCGGGCCATGCCAGTGGCATGCAACCAAGACGTTCATAAAAGAACCTGCCGCCCTCCTGCTCCGTGGAGTACCTGACGTCGCGTGAGATGGCTGAGGAAGAGAGGAGGGCGGCCGAGAGGGGAGTGACTGTCGAGGCGATGATGGAGAAGGCCGGCCTGCAGGTCGCCAGGGTTGTCAACGACAGGTACGGTCCGCTTGCTGGAAGGAAGGTAGTCGTTTTCTGCGGAAGCGGGAACAACGGCGGCGACGGCTTCGTTGCGGCGAGGCACATGGCAGACATGGGTGCGAGCGTGACAGTCGTGCTCCTGGCAGACCCGGGCAGGATCAGGACGCCGGAGGCAAGGGCCAACTGGGACAGGCTCTCAGGTGTAGACAGGAGGGTTGTTGTTACGAAGGAGCGGCTCCTGGAACTGGCAGAGATTGTTTCGGACGCTGACGTGATAGTGGACGCCATATTCGGCACAGGTGTGAGGGACGAGATAGGCGAGCCGTACAGGTCTGCGATAGAGATGATTAACGGCGCCGGAGCGCCGAAGGTCGCGGTGGACATACCGTCTGGGCTGGACCCGGATACAGGGGAAGCAGCAGACCCAACTGTGCTGGCCGATGTCACTGTGACGCTGCACAGGCCGAAGGTGGGGCTCAGGGATAGAGTGAAGTACACGGGCGAAGTGGTTGTTGTCCCGATAGGTATAGAATGAAGGTTAGACAGATAGCTGTGGGCCCGATGGCCAACTTCGTCTATCTGGCTGTCGACGAGGGGACGAGGAAGGCTGTCACTGTAGACTCAGGATGGGAGACAGAGCCAATAATCCAGGCCTCGCGCGAGGAGGGGGCGAACATTCTGTACGTGATTGCCACTCACCAGCACTTCGACCACGTCTCAACTGTGGAGGAGCTTGCATCCAAGGTGGGGGCCGAGGTTGTGGGCCACAGGTCTCTGCCAATCAGGTGCGACAGAAGGGTGGAGGAAGGCAGTGTAATTCAGGTGGGCGGTTCGACAATAAGTGTGCTCCACACCCCTGGGCACACTCAGGACAGCATATGCCTGCTCGAGGGTACCAACCTCTTCACAGGGGACACACTCTTCATAGGGACTGTCGGCAGGTTCCAGAGGGGGACAGCAGCCCAGATGTTCGCCAGCCTTGAAAGGCTGAGGAACCTGCCCGACAGGACTCTGATATACCCGGGGCACGACTACGGGGAAGTGCCCTTCAGGACGATTGGGGAGGAGAAGAGGCTCAACCCTGCGCTCTCCGTCACGACCCTCGACGACTTCGTCTCTCTCTTCTGCTGAGGATGAGACTGAGGAGTTGAAGGGATATGTTGCCGCCACTGACGAGAAGGACAGTGCTCTCGCCTGGCTCCTTGCGAAGCGGGCCACGCAGGGCGGCAAGCGGGGAAGCACCTGCGGGCTCTGCAAGGACTCTGGCCGTCGAGAGAAGCTCGTAGACCGCGTCCTCTATCTGCGTGTCGCCCACAAGCGCCACCCTGTCCACGTACATGGACACTGCCTCGAAGGTCAGCTTTCCAGGTATGGAGGCCTGCATGCCGTCTGCTATCGTCTTCCTTGGTCTCACACCAGTCCTCTCCCTCCTTGCAAGAGAGACGTACATCGAAGGAATCGCTTCTGTCTCGACACCGTACACGCGGACACCCTTTGAGAGAGACTTGAGTGCTATTGCGACCCCCGAGATAAGCCCGCCCCCGCCTATCGGTACGACTACGGAGTCGGCCTCGGGAAGCTGCCTTGCGATCTCCAGGCCGCACGTCCCCTGTCCTGCTATGACGTCCCTGTCGTCGAAGGCGTGGACGAAAGTGAGTCCCCTCCTCCTGGCTATTTTCACCGAGTTTTCATACACCTGGTCGTAGTTCGAGCCAACCTTCAGCACCTCTGCCCCCTGCTCCTCGATGGCAGAGACCTTCTGCGGGTTCGCGCTGTCGGGTACGCAGATGACAGCCCTTGTGCCGAACAGCCTTGCTGCGTATGCCACTGCAAGCCCGTGGTTCCCTGACGAGGCAGTTAGCACTCCCCTTCTGAGCGAGGAGTCGCCAAGGCAGAGCAGCTTGTTGAGCGCACCCCTCAGCTTGAAGACGCGGATCGGGTTGAAGACCTCTAGCTTCAGGTGGACGTCCCTTCCGCACAGGAGCGAGAGAGCCTTCGAGTGCTCGAGTGGTGTGGGAGGGAAGTACCGCCTGAGCCTTGACTCCGCCTCCTCAACGTCTCGTAGCTTCGGGAGCCCGCTGTCTTTCATGCAGCCCTCCCGATGAGAGGTACGAAGACGCAGTCGCAGACGGAACGGAAGCTCAGCCTTCCATCACTGCCCTTTCTCACCTTTGTGAGCACCTGGACAGGGCCCTCACCAAGCGGGATAAGGATCAGTCCGCCCTTCTTGAGCTGCTTCACAAACTGCTCGGGGAGTCGCCTCGCGGCAGCTGTGACGGCTATCCTGTCGTACATCTCCTCGCCGGACATGGGAGGGAAGCCAAGTGAGCCGTCCCCCTGCTCAACCTCGACGTTTGTTATTCCCGCCCTGGACAGGTTTCTCCTTGAGAACTGTACGAGCTCACCGTTCAGCTCGACGCTCACAACCCTGCCCCTGCTGCCCACTATCCTTGAGATGCAAGCTGCGTTGTACCCGCTCCCGCATCCAACCTCAAGTACCGTATGGCCCTCCTCCAAATCCAGCTCCTCCAGCATTATAGCGACCATGTGCGGTGCGGATATAGTCTGACCTGTGCTCCCGAGAGGCAGCGGAGAGTCGGCGTACGCCATGTTCTCGTACCCCTCCCAGACGAACAGCTCCCTTGGCACAGAGAGAATTGCATTCCTGACTGCAGCGGTGCGGATGACACCTGCCGCCTCCAGGGATGCAACGAGACGCTCCCTCTGAGAAGAGCTCAACCGAACCACTTTTCCAGTGTCTCGGACGCTGGCGCAGACTTCTCCAGCCTTGCTATCGCGGCCTGGACACGCTCGAGTGAGAATGAATGCTCTTTCACGAGAAAAGAGATGAGCCTGTCCCTGTCGATTGGCCTCCAGACTGGCTTCACGTCCCTTATCGCTGGCGCCTCGAGATAGATCTTCCTTATCGCCATGTAGTCAACCTTCGAGAGCTCTTCCTTCAGCTCAGTCACATCCTCCAGCCTGCCGTGCGTCCTGATCAGCTTCAGAGCCCTGGCAGGGCCGATCCCCTCGAAGCCATCCGGGTTGAAGTCCGTCCCGAGGAGGATGGCCAGGTCGACAAGCTGCTCACGTGTGAGGGAGAGGCTCGACAGGACCTCGGAGAGAACTATCTTCTCAGGCTGGACGTTGATGTATATTCCCTTGCTCGGCAGCTTCCTCCTTCCGGAGATTGTGACGTTCCTGACAAGGACGGGAGCGCCGAAGAGGAGGGAGTCGTGGTCCTGCGATGCGACAGCGTTCACAGTCCCTTCGGAGGCCATGACTGAAGCCTGCGCCTCTCCCTCTGAAGGTGCGTCGACCCATGGTATACCCATTGCGTCGAGGAGAAGCTTCGCGTCGGAGACCATGTCCCTCTTCAGGACAGTCGAGGCTTCTGCGTACTTCCTTGCCTGCACTATGTCCCCTGCCTGGAGCGCGCGGAGGTACTGGTCCTTTGCCTCCCTCCTTGCAGCCACCCTCCTCTCTATCTCAACCGCCTTCATCTCAGGCGGCTTGCCGTCGAAGACGTAGACGAGCCTTATACCCAGCTCCATCAGGTTCACGTTCCTGTAGAACAGACCGCTCAGGTGAGAGGTCACCCTGCCGCTGCTGTCCCTGAGGTGCGTGCCGTCAGCACCCCTGATTATTGCAAGAAACTGGTAAAGTGTGTTGTAACCGTCCACAGCCAGAGTCCAGCCGGAGAGGCTCTCTAGCTCTATCTTCTCCCGCGGCAGTATGTCCCCGAAGTCGACACCCATCATCCGGATACGTCTCTATCAGGCGATATAATGGTTAGCCGCGCTGCTGCGGCTGCTGCTCCTCGGGCGCCTTCTCAACAACCTCTATCCTCCTCTTGTCCTTCCCGACCCACCTGACTGTTATCAGGCCGAGTATCTCAAGCTGCATCAGTACCTTGTTGAGATCGTCGGGGGAGCACTTGTTACCGTTCTTGTTGAGTGCCTCCAGTAGCTGGTCGTCGGTGGCGCTCTTCTCCTCCTTGAGCCATTCATATGCGGCGTATCTCAGCGGGTAGCGCATCATATATCACGCAGAAAAGGGAATGGTTTCATCCTTCATTGCCTGTATAAAAAGAGTTCAGATGCGGCAGGCTACGAGGGCGGAAGCCTGCTTGACATCCTGCTGACGCCGAGTATCTCGTACTGGCCCACCATTGGCGCCCTGGATACGGATGCCTCGACCCTCTCTATGGAGCCCTCCTCCTCCGGCGCTACAACGTCTATCAGTATCGCTGAAAGGCCGAATGCGATGGGCTCGACCCTGTGCCCCCTGAGCTTCGCGTCGGCCGGGAGAGACATGGCTACCGAGTCCACTATTCTCTGCGTGTCCGCTGTCGCGTCCTGTGGGAGAAGCTTCATCCTGATCACGTATGAGCCCATGCTGCGGCCTCCTAGGGTCCCTCGAAGCCGCAGTTGACGCACTTGTAGCGGCGTGAGAACTTCCTGCACTTCTCACACCTCCATATCAGCACCTCGTGACAGTTGGGGCAGTAGAACTTTGAGGCCCTCTCACCCGGCTTCACCGGCCTGTTACATGAAGTGCAGACTGGAAGCGATATCGTCTCCGACAATTTCTGCCAACCCCCCCTGCTGGGTGCTTATCTACGTTGTCCTGCCCATGAGGAGGGACCTGGCCTCGGCCGAGGCAAGCACGCCAGCGAGCCTCAGGACACCGCCGATGCCGAGTGCGCCGAGGAGAGATGTGGCGTGGAAGTCGAAGTCTGTTTCGGAGAGCTTCCCAGCAAGACCTGAGGATGAGATTGACTCGACGACACTGTCTATCTCTCTGTTTGAGAGCGCCTCGAAGACACGCCTGAGACGCAGCATGGCCGCCATCTCCCTGCCGAACCTGGAGTCCCAGTCATGCTTGTACCTCTCCAGGAGAGACTGGTCCCCAAGCTGTATCGAGTCGCTCACCCACCTGGCTGCTATAACGCCGGCAGCCACGGAGGTTGTTATCCCGCCTGCTGTGGTTGGCTTCACCTGGCCTGCTGACTCCCCTACAAGGACCCTCCTTCCAGAAACGTAGGACCTTGCAGGCCCGCCCACGTATATGGGGGCCGCCACCTTCCTGAGGACCCTGTGCTCCCTTCCCGAGAGGAAGCTGTCGAGGGCCCTGAAGGCGTTTATCCCCCTGCCAGCCGCTCCCACCTTTGCCCTGCCGCCCCCGAAAGGTATCACCCAGGCGAAGAACCCTGGGTACCTCTCCTGGTCGAGGTAAACCTCGACGACGCTGTCCATCACCCATGGGGCCTCTATTTCGTACTTCGCTGCTGAGAGTATCCCGCCCCTGGGGCTTGAAGCAGGGCCAGTGCAGTCGATGAAGTACTTCGCCTCGACAGTTTCGCCTCCAGCCCTGACAGACACGCCGTCAGGCATTGTTACAACTTCGGAGACGCGCGCGCCGGTCCTCAGCTCCGCCCCCCACGAGAGCGCCTTCTCTGCGAGCTGCGCGTCGTACTCGCTCCTGTCGAGCACAACAACGTCGAGCCCGGTGGCATTAACAGCGAGGGAGAAACCGGCGGGGGAGTGAACCACCCCTGAGGCAACCTCGTTCTGCACAACAGCCCTGCTTGGGGCGAAGCCGTACTGCCTGAGTAACCTGAGGCTGACAAGTCCGTCGCACTTCTCTGGCTCACCTATCTGCGAATGCTCCTCCGCCACAAGGACATGCAGCCCTCTCTTTGCAGCCTCGGCAGCAAATGTGAGCCCCGCCACGCTCCCGCCTGCCACAATGACGTCGTACTGAGATGCCAAGCGAGAAGCGCCTCCTGCACAAGGCTTAATCGGAGCGATATTAACCGTTGGCTGACGGTTTGAAGCAGGTAATTGTTGTCAGGACAGACATAGGGATGGGCAAGGGCAAGGTGGCTGCGCAGGTGGCGCACGCGTCTCTGTCCGCTGTCGAGGAGGCGATGAGGAGGAGGAGCGACTGGGTGCAGGAGTGGAAGGCAGAGGGACAGCCGAAGGTGGTGCTGAAGTGCTCCTCCGAGGACGAGCTGAGGGATATGCAGAAGAAGGCTGGCGCAGCCGGCCTCCCCTCGGCCCTGGTGGAGGACAGGGGACTGACGCAGGTTGACCCGGGGACAGTTACCTGCCTCGCGATCGGACCTGCGCCCGACGAAAGGGTTGACGCGATAACTGGCAGACTGAAGCTGCTTTGATGCACCGAAATAAATCGGACTGCCTGCAGTTCGGCTCTGTCAAGTTAAGGAATGGATGAACGGTCTACTCTCTTTGCTTGCGGACGACATGCGGGGATGAGGACCCTCACGCCTCATGAAACCTTGCAAGTTCATTCTGCGTGAGAGGACGACCTTTCAGTTATTTTTTGCGGGGTGTATGTCTACTCTTGCTCAGACAGTTTGAGGAGGGCATCAGGATTCTTAAGCACTGATCGAAGGTCTCACGAAGCCCTCGGGGAGTGGGTTCGAAGCATCTCACCGGTCTGCGACAGGTTCGAGGCGAACATGAGAAGGGTAGTGAGGATCTTCATGGACGAGACGACGGTCAGGGGAGGGCGGGCCTGGGTCTGCTTTCTATCTTGTCGTGAATGACGCACGGACGCGCGTGTGAATGTGTGTGAGTATGTGTGGCCGACGGATCCGCCCGGCGTCGATGCGAAGCGAAACGATGTAAGGCGAGTTGCCCATAACAGATAAATCAAGTCAGGGGGAAGTCCGCAATGCTGGGCTGCGCATTGGCAGGGCAGAGGAGGCTCGCCGCGATAATGTTCACTGACATAGTGGGCTACACCTCGATGGCTCAGAGCGACGAGAAGGAGACGATGGAGCTGCTTGCAGAGCACAACGTGATGCTCAGGAATGTCTTCAGAAGGTTCGGAGGAAGGGAGGTCAAGACGATAGGCGACTCCTTCCTCGTGGAGTTCTCGAGCGCGCTCGAAGCGGTCGAGTGCGCTCTTGAGATACAGAGGCTGGTCAGGGAGAGGAACGATGACCTGGCGCAGGGCAAGAGGAGGTTTGAGCTCAGGATAGGGATCCATGCGGGCGAGGTCATTACTAGCGGGGAGGACATACTCGGCGACGCCGTCAATGTCTCCTCGAGGATCATACCGCTTGCCGAGCCTGGAGGAATATGCATCTCGGGCCAGGTCTACGACAACGTGAGGAACAAGGTGGACGTGGACTTCGAGAAGCTCGTCGAGCCGAAAATGAAGAACGTGTCTTTGCCTATCGACGTGTACAGGGTCGTGATGCCCTGGTCGAAGGAAAGGAGGCCGGGCACGCTGAGGCCTGATAGAAGGAGGATAGCAGTCCTGCCGCTCGCCAACATCAGCATGGACCCGAACGACGAGTACTTCGCTGACGGGATGACAGAGGAGCTGATAAACGCTCTCTCGCATATCAAAGGGCTGGGCGTCATAGCGAGGACATCCGTGATCAGGTACAAGGAGAACCCAAAGCCCATCTCAGAGGTGGGAAGGGAGCTGGGTGTCGGCTTGGTGCTGGAGGGCAGCGTGAGGAGGGCAGGTAACAGAGTGAGGGTGACAGCACAGCTCATCGACGTGGCGACTGAGGAACATCTCTGGTCGGAGAACTACGACAGGACGCTCGAGGACATATTCGAGATACAGAGCGATGTGGCGCAGAAGGTCGCTGACTCGCTGAAGGCCAGGCTTCTTGACAGCGATAGAGAAAGACTCAGGTCAGGGTACACCTCCAGCCCGGAGGCGCACGGGAAGTATCTGCTGGCGAAACACAGCAGGACGAGCGACCCTTTCGTCAGGGTCCGCTTTCTTGAGGAGGCGATAGCGCTCGACCCCAACTTTGCGCTCGCGTACGCTACGCTCGCCGACCATTACACGCTAATTTCAGGTGACTTCGTCCCGCCCAAAGAGGCGGCTTCCAAAGCTAGGGAACTCGTTTTGCGCGCGCTCGAGCTTGATGATAAGCTCGCGATGGCGTGGACCGCCAAGGGGAACATAGCCTTTCAGTTCGAATGGGATGTAGTTGAAGCAGAAAGGTGCTTCAAGAAGGCAGTAGAGCTCGACCCGAACGAGTCTGCGGCATACGAGTGGTACGCAGCGCTGTGCGCTGCAACAGGAAGGGACAAAGACGCACTGCAACTAGCTCTTAGGGCCAGGACAATAGACCCTTTCCCCGTCAGGCCGCACTTTCTTGCTATCTTTCTCGCCCAGTCGGGCATGAAGGAGGAAGTCGTCGTCGAGTGCGACAGACTCAAGGTAGCGTACCCCGGCGATGCCTCGACCAACCTCATTCGAGCCATAGCGTTCGGCTTGGTCCGCATGTGGAACGACGCAGTGAACGAAATGGACGAGCTCCGGGCTCGAATCAAGCGCGCCCGAGAATCTGGGGCAAGAGGATGGACAGCGGGAGTTCCGGCAAGCTGGTATACGTTCGGCTCGTTCCTTTACGCGGCTGTAGGCCGTCGTGAAGATGTCAGGAAGATGATACGCGAGGCGGAAGAAGCCTCGCGTAGTGAGTATGTCGAATCGTTTCACATGGGGGCGTTGTACATCGCTTCGGGGGACAAAGAGAAGGCGTTCCCCCTCTTCGAGAGGGCGCTCGAAGAGAGAGACCCTGGAATATTCTTGTTCCACAGAGTAGTGAAGAGGTTCGTATCGATGATACCTGCCCTTTCGGAATCGGTCGGCTCAGACCCGAAGTTCGTATCGCTCTTTGGGCGGGTAGGCGCTGGGTAGGCACAGCCACTTCATCCGAGGGCCCGCGCGTAAAAGCCCCAGACCATCTGCCAGCGGAGAGACAGCGCCAAGCTCCACAGCATATGCAGCCTTCGTCCTCACGTTACCGTACTTCGCCAAGAACCTGGAGACGGACCCGCCTGGTCCTGTCTCGCGGAGCTTGCTGTCGAGGCTCTGCTCTGCCCTCCGCTCGGCTACCAGGCTAGATAAAACCAAAACTACATCACTTTCTCACCCTACGCTGCCTTGACCCACCCGCCAGAGATCGATGTCGCAGTCGGGATGGAGGTTTACGCGAGCATGTCCGAGCCGTGCGAGGCAAGGCTAAGGCTGAGCGACAGCGATTTCATTGTGACTGAGGTACTGAGGGCTGAGGTTCTGCAGGAGCGCAGGGAAGGGTACCTGCCGGTGTACAGGGTCGAGAAGCGCTCGATAGACACGATGCATATGGCAAGGGAGGTCTCCAGGGAGCTGAGGAGCAGGGTCTCGTACTGCGGCCTGAAGGACAAGAGGGCAACTGCAATTCAGTACCTGACTCCGACAAGCAGTAGGTCGGCAACACCCGCCTTGATAGAGGGGAGGGGTTACAGGGCTGAGCTCATTGGCTACTCGAGGAGGCCGCTTGGGAGGGGCTCTATAGCCGGGAACAGCTTCAGGATAACCATGAGGGGGTGCTGCAGCAGGATGGGGGAGTGCCTGGGTGAGGTGTCTGCGCTTGCGGCGCAGAGGAGGCTGCCTAACTTCTACGGCCACCAGCGGTTTGGGGGGAGGGGGGCGTCGACTCACTTGGTTGGAAGAGCCATCGTCAGGAGGGACTTTGAGGGTGCTGTGAAGACAATAGTGTCAGAGCCGAGAGCCACGGACGACGAGCTGACTTCGAGGGCGAGGGAGCTTGCAGCCAGAGGTGAGTACGGGAGGGCAGCAGCACTGCTGCCTGCGTCGCAGGATACAGAGAGGCTTGTACTACAGAGGCTGGCGAAGAGAGGGGACGACTACGTGGGAGCACTCCGCGCAGTTCCAATCCAGCTCAGGCGGATGTTCACGACTGCGTACCAGTCGTACATCTTCAACAGGACACTGAGCGCCTGCATGCGGACAGGTCTTGACATATCGAATGTGCATGAGGGGGACAACTGGGGCGAGGTGGATGAGTTCATGTCTGTTGTGAAGGTCCACGGAGTGAGGGAGAGGGCGACAGAGGGTGCGGTACCGCTGATACAGATGGCGGGATACGCGTACAGGAACTACGGCTCTAGGTTCGACGCCTGCCTCGAGGCAGTGCTGAGGGAGGAGTGCGTCTCGCCAGCTGACTTCTACGTGGAGGAGATGCAGGAGCTGAGCGTCGAGGGAGGGTTCAGGAGGCCATTCATGTCTGTCTCTGGAATGAGATACTCGGGGGACGGGGACACGTGGACAGTCTCCTTCAATCTGGCCAGGGGCGAGTACGCGACATCGCTTCTCAGGGAGGTTGTAAAGCCGAGGGACCCTGCTTCCTGCGGCTTCCTTTAGTCAGGCGAGAACCCTTTATAGCCCCTGGGTCGGGCGCCGAAATCGTAGCCAGATGTCACAGGACGTCTACGACATCACGATAATAGGTGCCGGGCCAGCGGGTCTCTTCGGGACTTTCTACGCTGGAATGAGGCAGATGAAGACAAAGGTGATAGACGCACTCGAGCAGCCTGGAGGTCAGGTTGCAGTCCTGTACCCGGAGAAGTACGTCTTCGACGCGCCTGGCTACAAGAAGATACTTGCGAAGGACCTTGTGAAGAACCTTGTGGACCAGGCATTCCAGTTCAACCCGACTGTTGTTCTGGGCGAGAGGGTGATATCGCTGAAGAAGCAGGACGGTATCTTCCAGCTCCTGACAGACAAGAACACGACTCACTACTCGAAGACAGTTCTCGTCGCTGCAGGCGTGGGTGCATTCTCCCCGAACAAGCTAGACGCACCCGGCGTGGCTGAGTACGAGGGCAAGGGTGTGTACTACTTCGTCAGGGACAAGTCACTCTTCAAGGGGAAGAAGCTCCTGATTGTTGGAGGCGGGGACTCGGCGGTGGACTGGGCGCTGAATATGAACGGCTGGGCGAGCAGCGTCACGCTTATCCACAGGAGGGACGTCTTCAGGGCACACGAGCAGAGCGTGAAGGAGCTGATGTCGTGCGGGGCTGACGTGAAGCTCTTCTACGAGCTCAGGCGCGTGACAGGGGACGGGACGGGTGTGAAGCAGGCTGTGATATTCGACAACAGGACAAACGCCGAGATGACTCTGGACGTTGATGCAATACTGATCAACGCTGGTTTCAGGGCAGACCTTGGACCGATAAGGAACTGGGGGCTGGAGATACAGGGGAGGGAGGTAAAGACAAACGGAAGGATGGAGACGAATATACCCGGCGTGTACGTGGCTGGAGATATTGCTGGCCCCGCCGACAGTGTGAAGCTCAACCTGATAGCGACAGGGTACGCGCAGGCAGCGATAGCCGTGAATGTGGCGAAGAACTTCATTGACCCGAGCTCAAGGGTCTTCCCAGGGCACAGCAGCGAGATGAAGCAGTAGCTTCCTTCTGCTCAGTGGAGTATTCCGAGCGCCCTCTTGTAGTTGTAGTCAGCCTTCACTGACGCATTGAGCGGGTCGACAAGGACGCACTCGTACCAGGCGAACCTACCGTCCTGCCAGAGCGGGTATGAGCCAAGGACAATTGTGTTCGGATACCTCTCCCATGCCCTTCTCTCAGCCACCTCCTGGGAGGAGACTGCTGACTTTAACTTCAGGACGCCCAGGTGCTTTGGCCTCCTTCCTGAGACAGGCCTCTTCCTCCTCATGCCGCCCCTGGAGACTCTCACCCTAACGACAATGACACCCTTCTTCGCCTTGTAGCCTATCGCCCTCGCCCTGTCAAGCCTCGTCGGCCTCTCGAGCCTCACTATCGCTGGCTCCTGCCTGAGCTGGACAGCCCTTGCCCTTATGTCTCCAGCCTTCTCGTGGAGGACAGACTGCCATGTTCTAGATATCTGCCTGTACAAGGCCATCTTTTGCCTCCTTTCAGGTCTCCAAATAAACGTTCTTGGAGGTCAGCCAGCCCTGAAGAACTCGGCTATCTTCCTGCCAACGACTCGTATGGCATCGGACTGCGCCTCGACTGTCTGGCCGCCTATGTGGGGCGTCAGGACAGTGTTGGGGGCTGAGAGGATAGGCCCTGAAGGTGGCTCACTCTCGAAGACGTCAAGCCCTGCGCCTGCTATACGACCAGCTTTCAGCGCCTCTGCCAGTTCGGCCTCGTCCACGACCCCTCCCCTAGATGTGTTGACAAGAAAGGACCCGCTCTTCATCAGGGAGAGAAGGCGTTTCCCTACCATCCTGGAAGTCTCCCTCGTCAGGGGGACGTGGAGCGTCACGTAGTCAGAGGACGAGAAGAGTGTGTCCAGGTCGACGATACTGCACTTCAGCTTCTCGACAACCTCTCTCGGGACTGGGACGACATCGTAGCCAAGGATTGACATGCCGAAGACGGAGCAGAGCTCCCCGACCCTCCTCCCTATCTTCCCCATACCGACGATGCCGAGTGTCTTACCCCTGAGCTCGTACCCCGTGAACCTTTCCTTCTCCCAGAGCCCCGACTTGGTGGAGAGGGAGGCCTCGACCACCCTCCTGCTGAGCGAGAGCATCAGGAGGACGACGTGCTCTGCGACCGCCTCGACGAGCGACTCGGGGCTGTTCAGAACCTCGATGCCCCTTGACCTGGCGTACTCTACGTCTATATTGTCGAGACCTGTGCCCGGCCTGGCAACAAGCTTGAGCGAGGCTGCCCTGTCGATAAGCTCCCTGTCAACCCTTGTTCGGCTCCTCACAACGAGCACGTCGTACCCGCTCACAAGTGACAGGAGCTCCTCCCTTGAGATGCCTGGCCTGTAGTCCACGCTGAAGCCTTGCCCGAGCTGCAGCTTCTCCGTGTCGACGCGGTCGCAGATGAGAACCCTAGGCAGAGCGGAGCGCCTCCCTGGCTGCCTCGGCGACAGGGGATATATCGGTTCCAGTTGGACTGTCGTAGCTGAGGAGCTCGCTCAGTCGGAGCCTGAGAGACGCTATGATTGCAATCGCCTGGGCCCATTTGGAGGAGCCAATGCCCACCATCTGCACACCGTGAACCTCATGCGTCGCCGAGTCGTAAACAACGGCGCAGAGGGGTCGCCCCCCGGCCCTCCCTCCCCCTAGCGCCTCCCTGGCCCTGAATCCAGCAAGAAGAGCATCCTCCAGCCCCAGGCCTGCAAAGGCTACCTCTGTGCCGAAGAAGGACCCGCTGAAAGAGCCTGTAACGCGCGCTGTGCGTGTCCCGCCAGAAGCGTTCGAGCCTGCAACGTGCCCCATGATGACGGCCGAGGACTCGAACATGAAAGAGAAGCTTGAGGAGCCCACCTTCAGCTCTGCGCAGTCACCAGCGGCGTAAATGTTTCTCAGGGAGGACCTCATCGTTCCGTCGACAAGTATCCCGCCAAGCCTGCCCCTCGTCGCGTTGACCCCTTCTGCAAGTGGAGCCGGGGCTGGCACGATTGCCACAGAGCTGCACGGGACAACCTCGCCCCCTGCAACGACAGCCTCCACCCTTTCGAGCCCGACCACCCTCTCTAGCCTTGCCCTGAGAAGGCGGATGCCAGCCTCCTTCACGGCAGACTCAAGCTCAGCAACGAGAGCCGCGCCCAGGTGAGAGCTCATGACACCGCCTGGAGCAAGGAGTGTCACGGCCGAGCCGCAGAGTGCAACCCTCTCGCACACTGAAAGGGCGAGAGGCCCCGCGCCACAGACTACGACCCTGCCCCCCTCCCTGGCCTCCCTCCCGAGCAGCGAGAATGAATCGGGCTGAGAGAGAATGTGGACACACCTCTTCTCACGGCCAGGGACAGAATCTGGCATGAAAGAGCTCCCTGTTGCCCAGACCAGTGCGTCGAACTCCTCCCTCCCAGAGGATGTGGAGAGGGAGCAGCCCGGGCCAGCGGCCTTCACGCGTGTACCCAACCTGAGAGAAACACCCAGCGCCTCCAGCTTGCGCACAGTGACCTCCGCGGTAGTTCGGCCAAGTATCAGCTCAGGCCATGAGCTCTTCGGTGGAGGGACAGATTCAGCGGCCTCGAAGAGGGCGACAGAGCCGCTCTCAGAGGCGGAGATGGCTGCCGAGATGCCGGCCACACCTGCACCCACTACAGCCACCCTGCTCATCGTCCTCTTTCTCTACTCGAAGAGGGTTATAACGTGCTCTGTCTCCTGCCAGGGCGATGCTCGTTGGTGTGATAGGGAAGCCGAACGTGGGGAAGTCGACCTTCTTCGCGGCGGCCACGATGAAGGACGTGCAGATAGCTGACTACCCGTTCACGACGATAAAACCGAACGTCGGTGTTGCGTACCTTCGGACTGAATGTGTGTGCAGGGAGATGGGTGTTGTCGACAATCCAAGAAACTCTGTCTGCGTTAAAGGGACGAGGCTGATACCGGTTGAGCTGATAGACGTGGCAGGGCTGGTCGAAGGGGCATCCAGGGGCAGGGGTCTGGGGAACAGGTTCCTCGACGAGCTGAGGCAGGCTGATGCAATGATACACGTCGTGGACGCTTCAGGCTCGACAGACAGGGAGGGAAGAAAGGTACCGCCTGGCACGCACGACCCTGTTGAGGACGTAGAGATGGTGGAGAGCGAGTTCGACGCCTGGGTTCACGGCATAATGAGCAGGGACTGGGAAAGGGCTGCGAGGTCGACGGAGCAGTCGGGTGGAAAGATAGCAGACCATATCGCTGGCAGGCTGAGCGGCCTAGCTGTGTCTCTCGCAGATGTAGAGGGAGCTCTTGACAGGCTCGGGCTGAAGAAGGAGAGGCCAACGACCTGGACGGAGGAGCAGCTGAAGGCACTCGCGAGCGAGATAAGGAAGAGGACGAAGCCATCCCTTATAGCTGCAAACAAGGCTGACCTGCCGACTGCAGCCGAGAACATAAGGAGGCTTGCAGGTACAGGGAGAAAGGTCGTGCCCTGCGCGTCGGAGGCCGAGCTGCTGCTCAGGAAGGCAGCCGAGAAGGGGCTCGTGGAGTACACGCCTGGAGACCCGACATTCAGGTTGAGGGATACGCAGAGGATGACAGCGGCACAGCTGGAGGCGCTCAGGATGGTTGAGGAGAGGGTGATGAAGGTCTACGGGGGGACTGGTGTGCAGCAGGCGGTCAACGGCGCATACTTCGAGCTTCTGCGTGCAGTCGTTGTATTCCCTGTGGAGGACGAGAGGAAGCTCTCCGACAGGAAGGGTAACGTGCTCCCTGACGCCTTTGTGCTCAGGGGCGGCTCGACTGCGCTTGACCTGGCAAGAGAGATTCACACAGAGATAGCGGACGGGTTCCTCTACGCAATAGACGCAAGGACAGGGAAGAGGCTTGGTGCAGACTACGAGCTCAGGAACAGGGACGTGATAAAGGTGGTTTCAAGCGGCCACAGGGGGTAGCTCGACCTGCTTCTGCTCTGGCCTTGATATGAGCTTGCTCTTCCTTATGCCGACATGCCTGAGATGTGTAACCTTCTTCGCCTCGTTGTAGACGTCTGAGGCTATCTTCTGGAGCACCATCTCCTGCGCGAACTGGTCGTACGTGAGTGAAGCGGCCCTCTCACGTATTACCTTGTCCATGACAAGCCTGAGGTCGTGCTTCTTCGAGCTGTTCATCCTGCCCTGCGAGAAGGCGATACAGTAAACGCGGACCCTGTAGCCGTCCTTCGTGACGTAGTCCTTGATGAAGTCGCTCATAGAGGACCCTCTCCTTATCAGGCTCCTCAGGAACTCCCTCGAGTACTCGTGCCCTTTGAATACCGTGTGGGCGTTCTCGCCCTCGACCCTGTCGAGCTGGAAGTAAAGCTTGAAGGCGTAGTGCTGCGGGTCCTGCTTTAGTATGTCGTAGAGTGTTGTCTCCACGACCCTGCCCCCTGGCTTCTCAACGTCTGTGAGTGGAACCCTTGCTATCGGGGCGTTGCCGAAGGACGGGGAGGCGAGCACAGTCACCCATGTCTTCAGCTTCCACTTGTCCCTTACCTTGGATACCTTCTTCGGCAACCTGTCCCGCCCGCCCAGGCCGTGTTTATAACTTCACTGATGGACAAGCTCCTCCTGGCCGTCCATGTATGGCACAAGGGGGGCTGGTATCGATACTGTCCCGTCACGCCTCTGGTAGTTCTCGACTATCGCAACGAGAGCCCTAGTTGTCGCCGCTGTCGAGTTCAGCGTGTGGACAAGCCTTGTTGGCTCGCTCTGCCTGTCCCTGAACCTTATCGCAAGCCTCCGCGCCTGGTAGTCTGTGCAGTTGCTGCACGACACCATCTCCCTGAACCTCCTCTGATTCGGCATCCAGGCCTCCAGGTCGTACTTCTTCGCCGCGACAGAGCCCATGTCCCCAGTGCAGACGTTGACAACCCTGTGGTGGAGCCCGAGGCTCTGGAAGATTGCCTCCGCGTTTGATATCAGCTCCTCGTGGACAGCCCAGCTCTCCTCAGGCCTTGCGAAGGCCACCTGCTCGACCTTATAGAACTGGTGTGTCCTGAAGATGCCCTTTGTGTCCTTGCCGTGGGAGCCTGCCTCCACCCGGAAGCAGGGCGAGAAGCCGCAGTACTTGAGAGGCAGCCTCCCCCCATCTATAATCTCGTCCATGTGCATCGCCACAAGCGGATGCTCTGAGGTGGCTATCATGTAGAGGTCTTCACCCTCTACCTTGTAGATCACAGGTCCGAAGTCGTTCAGGTCTGTCACCCCCTCGTACGCCTCCCTCCTCATCATGAATGGTGGCTCAACTGGAAGGTATCCCCTTGAGCTGATGTAGTCTATCGCGTAGCGCATTATAGAGTGCTCAAGCTTCACAGCGTCACCCCTCAGGAAGTAGAACCTCGCGCCAGATATCTTCCCTGCCCTCTCTATATCGAGCATTCCTAGCTCAGTCAGTATGTCGACGTGGTCCTTCGGCTCGAACTCGAACCTCGGCTCCTTCCCCCAAGTCCTTACAGTCACGTTATCCGTGTCGTCCTTCCCGACAGGGACGCTCTCATGAAGTATATTCGGGAGGCCCATAAGTATCTCTCGCAGCCTCTTCTCGCTCCTCTGAGACTCCGCCTCCAGCCTCCTTATCTCGTCGGGTATTCCCTTCACCTCTGCTAGCTTCCTCGATGCGTCCTTCCCCTCCTTCTTCAGCCTGGCTATCTCCGCGTTGAGCTCGTTCTGCCTGTGCCTTAGCTCCTCCAGCTCTGCCTTCAGCCTCCTCCAGTTCCTGTCTACCTCGATACCCTCGTCGACAAGCTTCAGCTTGTCGAGCAGCCCCCTCTTCCTCAGGTCAGAGCGGATGACATCCGGGTTCTCGCGGAGCAGCTTGACGTCGAGCATTCCAGTTACCCTGATGCGCCCGCGGTGGATTCGCGAGTTAAAAGCAGTATCTCCTGGAAGAGAGAGGCGTCAACTAGGACGCTGTTGACTGAAGTGAAGGCAGACTTCACCATCTCTGATTCAACTTGCACTGTGAGCGATCTGTCCTGCACCTCCATGCTGAATGTCTGCCCGCTGGGCACCTTGTTGTCTGGCTTCAGGACGGACGCGAGCATGGAGACGGTCTCTGCGCTGTCGCAGAGTATCTTCAGCGTCAGGGATGCCTTCATGCCTGGATCATTTCAAGGACCATTCTTGCGAAGTCGTCAGCCTTCACAAGAGGTATCTTCGCGCCCGCAGCCATCGAGTGACCCCCGCCAACGCCCTGCACAGCAAGTGCTGCTTCCCTCATAACTGCACCGAGGTTCACTTCCCCGCTGAATGAGTCCCCGACCCTGCTTGAGACCTTCAGCTCTGTCTCGCCAGACTTTGTCCTTGCGACGACGACCTTGTCCTTGAACGAAGGGGAGGAGGTGAGTATGGATGTGACTGGGCCGAGCAGCCTTTCATCGACCACCCCGTCCCCCCTGACAAGGACAGCCCTGCCGCGCTGCTCCAGCCTAGTTGCGTCTGTAAGTATCCCCTGGATTGCCCTGTTTATCGCCTGTCTGTAGTCGGAGAGGACCTTCGTTGCAAGCTTGAGAGAATCCATTCTATCCCCAAGGCAGATGGCCGCCCCCAGGGCAGGCTCGCCCATCCTGCCGCACGCGTTAAGGAGGGTTGCGAACTCCCTCGCGTCCCTGAGCGGTGTAAATGCGTCCTCGAAGTTAAGTGTGTAGACCTCGCCTATCAGGCTTGAGATCGCGTCTTCGCCGCCCGAGCCGGGCTGAAAGGCGCCAGCTATTATCTCGACAACCTTCTTCTTCTCGTCGCTCGAGAGCTCGGAGACGGTCCTCCACCTGCCGTCCTCCTTCAGCTTTATCCCTGCCTGGAGGAGCGCTGAGAGAGACTGGTCCTTGCTTCCTGTCAGCCCCGGGATGTAGGGATAGGAAGTGTTTGCTATAGACTCGTGGACCGGCCTTGTCTCCCTTCCAGTGAGTAGCAGGTCCTTCGAGACACTGACAAGCCCGGAGGAGAGGGCGTCTTCGAGAGGGAGCCTGTTGAGACCTGTTAGGGAGCGGCCAGGCCCGCCATCCTGCCTGTCGGCGACAGCGCCTACCACTGCGAGGGGGGAGAGGTCCCTGTTTCTATCGTCTATGGAGCGCGCAAGGATGTAGGCGACTGTGGAGGAGCACGACTCCTTCCCTCCGTCTATACCGAACTGCCAGGCGTTGAGGACTGCCTCGTTGCCGAGAAACTCCGGCTGTATCTGGTGGTGGTCGACGATAAGGTAGCGCGAGCCAAGGGCTGAGATCTCACCCACCATCCCCGAAGCGAGGTCAGTGAATATCAGGAGTTCGTACCTCTGGCTCGAAAGCCTCTCAACGGCCCTGCCGTCCAGCTCCGGGAGGGCACGGAGAGCGACGTTGGCGCCCCTCCTCCTGAGAGAGGCGAATATTATCGAACCACTTGCTATTCCGTCAGCGTCGATGTGCGTCACGACGAGTATCTTTCTTCCCTCAGACGCGAGCCTCGTGAGGTCTCTGGCTATTTCGCCGCACCTGCCGACAAGCCCGGATAAGTCGGCCATTGGTACAATAACCCCCGGGCCTATGAAAGCTGCGCGACCACCGCTGAGTACTTGAAGTCGCTGGGGAGAAGGCCCCTACTCTTGTAGAACTTCGAGAGCCTGTATATCTTCGCCTCCACAAGCTCGAGTGAGTGGACGTTCTTCCTGTCGCTCCTGTGTGTCTGGAGGTGCCTCTGGACCCTCTGCGCCCTTTCAATCAGGTCCTGAAGGTCCTGGGGTATCTTGGGGGAGAGTTTGCTCTCAGCAAGCACCTCCGTTATTGACTTGCCAAGTACCGGCTTGACGAGTGGAACGCCGTAGTCGTCCCTGAGTGTGACACCTATCTGGCTGGGCGTCATGCCCTCCTTCGCAAATTTCACTATGAGCGCCCTGACCTCTTCAGGCGTGTACTTCAGCCAGCTTGGTGGCCTCTTGCTCGTGGGTCTGGTCTGGTGTGACTTCCCGTGCCTGTGAGAGTGTATTCTTGCCAAGCGCGAACAGGTTTAACCTGTCCTTACAGTTGGGCTGATAAACGTTGCCCATTCGTCTCCGTGAACCAGGAGGCGAAGGTGCGGAATGCAATCGCCCTGTGTGATACTGCGCACTTCTCTCTGAATGAGAGCTCAGCGAGTGTCCTGTCCAGCCCCGCCGGTACGAACACTGCGTCGAACCCGAAGCCTCCGTGGCCCCTTGGCCTGACTATCCTGCCACTGAGCCTTCCAGTGAAGACGACAGGCTCCCCTGACGGCTCGCAGTAGGCGACGGAGCTGACGAAAGTGGCGCGCCTGTCCTTACCCCCCAGGAGTTTAAGGAGTGAGGAGGGGCCGAGCGTCCTGCAGACGAAGGAGGCGTAGGTCCCGGGGAAGCCATTGAGGGAGTCGACGAAGAGGCCCGTGTCCTCGACCAACACGCTGCGGCCGTACTCCCTGGAGCAGCGGGCTGCGGCGAATCGGGCTATCTCTGACACGTCGTCCGACTGGACCTCTGCCCCCTTCGAAGCCAGCCTCTTCAGCCTGATGCCGAATTGCTGAAGGATGTGCGCAGCCTCCCTGAATTTGTGAGCGTTGGAGGTGGCGAAGGCAAGCTCAGACAACCCTGGCGTACCTTCCCCTCCTCTCAATCTCAGAGAGCTGCCTCATCACATGCCTGAACCTGCTTTCTCCGACTTCAGAGCTGTACCCGCTGAAGAGAGAGTCGAGAGCCTCACGCGAGATTGCCGGATGCGCACCCGTTATAGTCTCCTTGACCAGCCTGAGGTCGACGGCGTGGTCCTCAACCCTCCCTGACGAGATCGAGAGGCCGAAGTCTATCAGTACAAGGGACCCGTCCCTGATGACCACGTTGGAGGTTGTCAGGTCGCCGTGCATGATGCCTGAAGTGTGAAGCCTCGCGACAGAGGCACCGAGGGCTGCGGTGAGCCTTGCAACTTCGTCCCTGTCAGAAGAGAAGAGCGCCTCCCTTAGCCTTCTGCCCGAAACGTACTCCATCACTATCGTCGCGTTCTCAGGCTCGACGCAGTACAGGTAGGGTGAGCGGACGCCAGCCTCCTTCGCCCTGTGGATCATCTCCGCCTCCCTTATCGTTCTCTGTCGCCTCAGTATACTGTCGAGCGATGCGAGCCTGTAGCTCAGCCTTTTCCTGACCTTGCGGATAGCTTCCCTCCCGCACCAGGAGGTCCTGTAGACGTCAGCCTCCGCACCCCTGTATATGAGCTCAGGCCTCACAATCAGCCCTCCATGGTATGTCGACCGAGTCGAGCCTCCATGACTGCTTTACAACAGACTCAGACACAGGTACTGTGACCCCGCTCTTGAAGGCGAGAAGTCCTGTCCATGCTATCTGTGCGCCGCAGTCGCCGCTGTACTCGAGCGGGACGACCTTGAGTTCTGCAGAGTGCCTTGAAGCCATCGACTTCATCATTGCTGAGAGCCTCCTGTTGGCGGCCACGCCACCCACTATCATAGCCTCCCTCTTCCCTGTGAAGGCAAGGGCCCTCTCCACGACCTCGACTGTCATCGCGAATGCCGTCTCCTGAAGCGAAAAGCAGACGTCGGGGAAGGGCTCGCCCGAGTCGTAGAGCCTCTCAGCTGCTGTGAGCATACCGGAGAAGGAGACGTCGTTCCCCTTCACAGTGTACGGGAGCTGCAGATATCTGCTGGAGCCTGATGCTGCCCTCTCTATCGCTGCCCCGCAGGGGGAGGAGAGGCCTGCGTGCCTCCCGAACTGGTCCAGAAGCTGCCCGAGAGTGAGGTCGAGCGTCTCGCCAAGGACACGCCACCTGCCAGCTGAGAATGAGATGACCATTGTGTGCCCCCCGGAGACAAGAAGGACGAGCGGGTCGGTTGCCCCTGTCAGGAGGCAGCCCACTTCTATGTGCCCGACAGCGTGGTTAACAGGCACGAGAGGCTTGGACGCCGAGGAGGCGAGCGTTCGAGCGACCACAGCACCAACCCTGAGGCATGGGCCCAGCCCTGGCCCCATCGCGTAGCTGACTGCGCTGAGCTCACACGGCCCAAGGCCGGCCTCAGAGAGAGCCCGCGCAACTATGGCCGGCGCAGCCCTCTGGTGATTCAGGGAGGCCTCGAAGGGGTGGATCCCGCTGCCCTCTGGCGGCACGTAGACGCTCTTAGGGTTCGAGAGTATCTTACCGTCTGAGGAGACGACAGAGGCAGAGAATGTGTGTGCCGTGCTCTCTATTCCAAGGACGTACTCAGTCATGCAGACACACTACATCTTCCTTGACTGCCTGTAGAGGTCGCCAAGCAGGTTGATGTATGGCTTCACCTCTACAAGGAAGTCCTCGAACTTCGCCCTCTCGAACGCCGTTGTGCGCCTCCTACCGTCGACAACTATCTTGGCAGCGAGGACTATTCCGCCGCTCCTCTCTGGCTGCGGGCCAAGCTTCGGGAAGTGTATCAGTGCGCCGTACCCCACCTTCCTCCTGCCCTTCGTGAAGACAAGGTTGTAGTACATGCTCAGTGTCTTCCTGAACTGTGCCAGCTGCTTCTTCCTGCTCTCGCTTCTCTTCACGTTGTCGAAGTCAGATGTGGAGAGTGCGTCTATCATCTCCCTGACAAGCTTCATCTCACTCACCTTCTTTGTGTAGCCGGCGTACTCTATCGGCATCTGGTAGACGCTGTGCATGACGGAGTCCCAGTCGTCGGCAACAACGAATGTGCTCGTGTCGAGGTTCATCTCCCTCTTGAGCTCGTCAGAGAGAATGTCCTCGACAGTCAGCTCCTTTCCCATGGCTACAGTCCGAAAAAGAGCTTATAGTTATCGATTGCGCCTCGGGGTTCGATGAAGGGTCCGATTCAGTCTGTGGAGGTCACTTTTCTTGTCCAGGCCACAGAGGACTCTAAGAGGGTTGAGACCGCTGTGAGGGGGCTCCTGGGCGACGTCGAGATCACAAGGGAGGAGCTTGAGGGCCACTTCGGAAACAGGATAGTGAGGGGCAGGGCTCACGTCACGGGCCAGGCTGCGACTGCCGCATTCGAGTCTATTGCTTCAAGGCTCTCGCCAGAGGCAAGGGAGGAGCTTCTGAAGAACACGGCGAAGTACATGGACGAGCACTCCGCGCTGTACATAAGGCTTGACAAGCAGCTTCTTGTGAATGGGAGGGTGGAGCTTTCCCAGTCAGACTCTGTCAGGATAAAGGTGAAGCCGAGGCTGCACGGGCTGAGGGGAGGCGCACTCCAGGTGTACAGGAGGATGATCTCTCTCGGCTAGGGTGAGGAAGAGGTACATCCTGCTTGAGGCGGAGGGGCGGCTTGGTGCTGCGGAGGTGGCTTCTATCAGGCGGTACGTCGAGGAGAGGTTCGGGAAGGTGAAGCTGATACAGGTGAGGGAGAGCGGAGAGCATGTGATAGTGAGGACGACGGCAGATGTTGCCTCTGCGATAAGGGCAGGCCCGGGCGAGTTCAGGGCTGGCGGGATGAAGGTGAGTGTTGTGCTCACCTCAGGGAGCATAGGTAAGCTCAAAAGGAGCCTGAGTGCGGGCGGTGGAAGAGACGATGGCAAAGTACCTTAGCGACGAGTACTTCGCTGAGCTTCAGGCTACACTCGCTGCGGACGCGCAGTGGAACGAGAGCACGAAGGGAGTGAAGACGAGCCTCCTCTTCAACGTGACTGATACGGGTCAGAGCTACATGCTGAGCGTGGAGAACGGGACGACAAGTCTGCAGAAGTCGCAGGCTGGGGCTGCTGCTGAGTTCACAATAGAGGGGACGTACGAGAACTGGGTGAAGGTTGCCAAGGGGGAGGTGGATATACAGTCAGCCATCCTGAAGGGGATGCTTAGGTTCAAGGGCTCGATCACGAAGATACTCTTCTACAGGGACAGGTTCATGAGAATGGCCGAGCTGATGAGGCAGGTCCCCAAGGAGTTCTAGGCAGGGACGAAGACGTAGTAGGGGTTCCCCTCCCTGCTCTGCCTTGCCTCCAGCCTCATCCCCATGCCTGGCTTCAATTTCTCGATTGTGGTGCCCTCAAGCCAGGCAAGTACCTTGAGGCCGTTCGTGAGCTCCCCTATCGCAATTATGTACGGGTCGTTCTCGACGAAGCTGGCTGGCGTGACCATCACATGAGTGTACGTCACAAGCTTTGCTTCCGTGCCGAGCGCCACCCATTCGTGGTCCCCGCTTCCGCACCTCGGACAGTCGGCCTGAGGTGGGAAGGAGATTTTCCCGCAGCTCTTGCACTTCGTCGTTACGAACCTGCCATCCCTGAGCGCATCCCAGAACTCCCTGGTCTTGGCGATCGGTATACCGAACCTTAGTGTGAGCGACCTTCTTGACTTCAGAGTTGGCTCTTCCTGCATATTCAATCCCTCGAGAGGACTGTGACGTAGCAGTAGTGTCCCGTCCCGCCAACGTTGTGGACCAGTCCTATCCCTTTCTTTATAGCTGCCTGCCTGCTTCCCGCCTCCTGCCTTAACTGCTTCGTTATCTCTACCATCATTGACACGCCTGTTGCGCCTATTGGGTGGCCCTTCGCCTTGAGCCCCCCGTCCAGGTTGACGGGTATCCTCCCGCCCTGCATTGTCTCTCCATCCCTGATAAGCCTGGCACCCTCTCCCTTCTTGCAGAAGCCAAGGTCCTCGTAGGCCATTATCTCGGCTATTGTGAAGCAGTCGTGGCATGTGGCTACGTCAACCTGCTCCGGCGTTATCTTGGCAGCGGCGTAGGCCCTCTTGGCTGCCTCCACTGTGGCTGAAAGACCCACGAAGTCTGGCCTCTTGCTCAGATTGGCTGAATCTGAGGAGTAGCCTATCCCCTTTATCCAGACTGGCGTGTCTGTCAGCTTCTTTGCCGCCTCCTCGGAGGCAAGGACGACTGCAGCCGAGCCGTCCGTGAGCGGGCAGGCGTCGTAGAGCTTGAGGGGCCACGCTACGACCTGGGAGGAGAGTACCTTCTCGACTGTTATCTCCTTCTGGAACTGGGCGAGCGGGTTCATGGAGCCGTAGTGGTGCGCCTTCACTGCAACCCTCGCTAGGTCCTCCTCCGTTGTCCCGTACCTGTTCATGTGCGCCACTGCGTAAAGAGCGTAGTATGCAGGGAAGGTCATGCCGTAGTTCTCGAACTCCCACGTGTATGAGCCTGCCCTCCCGATGAGCTCTACAGAGGTCAGAGTGTCGACCTCCGTCATCTTCTCCACGCCAACTGCCATTGCTATGTCTGTCTCGCCGCTCACTATGCTGTTGTAGGCGGCCTTCACAGCGGCGCTCCCGCTGGCGCACGCGGCCTCGACTCGCATTGTACCGACTGAGTTGAAGCCTGCGTACTCGTTGATTATTACAGCGGGCAGAGCCTCCTCGTACCAGCCGCCTGCGCTTCCCACCACGACGTTGCCTATGTCTTTCTTGTCTACACCTGCGTCGTCCATTGCCTGCTTTATCGACTCGAAGGCGAGCTCAGCGACGTTCACGTCTGTCCTCCTCCCGAACTTCGAGTTCCCGATTCCTACTATTGCAACCCTCATTGGTCGAGCAGCTCCCTTGAGAGTATCCACCTCTGCACCTCAGATGTCCCCTCCACTATGTCAAGTATCTTCGCGTCCCTCAGGTACCTCTCCAGCGGGAGCATCTTGCTCACACCGTAGCCGCCGTGTATCTGTATAGCCCTTTCGCAGACCCAGACTGCTGTCTCGCTTGCGAAGTACTTCGCCATTGCTGCCTCCTTCATGAACTCCCTGCCGCTGTCGTGGATGTAGGCAGCGTGGTAGGTGAGCAGTCTCGCAGCCTCCAGCCTTGTGGCCATATCGGCTATCATGAACCTGATTGCCTCGTACTTTGAAAGCGGCCTGTCGAAGATGGTCCTCTTCCTGGCGTATGACATGGACTGCTCGAGAGCTGCCTCTGCAACGCCAACGGCAGCGGCTGCAGCCCCTATCCTCGACTCCGCAAGTATGGACATGGCTATCAGGAAGCCGTCTCCCTCGTGCCCAATCAGATTGGATGCAGGTATCCTGCAGTCCTCGAAGACAAGCTCTGCCGTGGCTGTCCCGCGTGCGCCCATCACCTCGAGCCTCTGCCCGACCCTGAAGCCTGGAGTTCCTTTCTCCACTATGAAAGAGCTTATCCCTGCCGCCCCGTCCTCCTTCGTTCCTGTCCTCGCGAAGAAGACAAGCAGGTCTGCCACTGCTCCCTGAGTTATGAATATCTTTGTCCCGTTGACGACGTACTCGTTGCCTTCCCTCACAGCACGCGTCGATATCGCGGCTGCATCAGAGCCGGCGCCCGGCTCAGTCAGCCCGTAGGAGCAGATGAGCTCGCCCCTGGCTATCTTCGGAAGGTACCTCTCCTTCTGCTTCTCGCTTGCGAACCTGGAGAGGACGTTCCCCGCGAGGCCGTTCTGCACGCCAAGTATGAAGCTTGCAGAGAGGCTGACCTTGGCTATCTCCTGCCCCACAACAACCGAGCTCATCAGGTCAAGACCAAGACCGCCGTACTTCTGCGGTATGTTGAGGCCAAGAAGGCCGTACTCGCCCATCTTCCTCTCGAGCTGGAGCGGGTACTCGTCAGACCTGTCTATCTTCTCGGCTAAGGGCGATATCTCCCTTGCCGCGAACTCCCTGGCCCACTTCCTGAGCTCCTCGTACTCCGACTTCGTGATGATTTCTGGGAACTCCGACATGGTAACAACAAGGTTACCATGTACGGGCGTGAACTTAACCTTTCGCCTCAGTCGCGAAGAGAGCTACTCGCCCTTGAACTCGGGCTCCCTCTTCTCAAGGAGGGCAGAGATACCCTCGTTTGCGTCCTGGGTGGAGAGGAGGAGGCTGAAGCTTGAGGCCTCGAAGAGCTGGCCTATGTCTGCAGGTGCCTGGGTGGAGAGTGTGAGGGCGTGCTTCGCGAACTTCAGTGCGAGCGGGGGCTGCTTTGCAAGCCTGAGTGCGAACTCTGTGACCGACCTCTCGAAGTCGTCCTTCTTGAAGACAGAGTTCACCAGACCAGCCCTCAGTGCCTCCTCCGCCGAGAGCCGCTGGGCGAAGAGGACCATCTCCTTCGCCCTAGGCAGGCCAACTATCCTGACAAGCCTCTGCGTCCCCCCTGCACCTGGCAGGAGGCCCAGGTGCGTCTCCGTGAGCCCTATGACGGCCGTCTCACACGCAAGCCTGAAGTCGCACGCAAGCGCGAGCTCGCACCCGCCACCCAGAGCCATGCCGTTTATGGCTGCTATCACTGGCTTGTTGAGCCTCTCAACGACGCTGAACGACTCGAACCATGACCTCGCCACGTCGAATGCCTTCGCAGGAGAGGAGACCTCCATAGAAGTCAGGTCTGCGCCTGCACTGAAGGCACGGTCGCCCTCGCCCCTTATTATCACAACCCTGACTGACTGGTCTGCCTCGAGGGACCTGAGAGCTGTTACGAGCTCCGAGACAAGCTTCTGCGTGAGAGTGTTCAGCCTGTGGGGCCTGTTCAGAACCACCCACGCCACTGGCGGCTGCTTCCTCACAACAACCTCCTCCATCTTCGTCTCGTTCTTGGAGTAATCGTAGAAGCCGCGGCCAGCCTTCACTCCTGTCATGCCCTCCCTTACCATTCCCTCAAGAAGCGGGTCTGGCCTGTAAAAGTCGCCGTGGGACTTCGCCTTCTCCGAGAGGACGGTCACAACGCGGTCTATGCCCCAGACGTCAGCCATCTGCAGGATCCCTGACGGGAAGCCAAGCCCGAGCTTCACTGCCTTGTCCAGGTCTGAGACGGAGCAGACGCCGTTCCTGAGGAGCCAGGCAGCTGCGTTTATCGCAGGCGCGAAGACAAGGAGCGGGTCAAGACCCTGGCCAGCCTCCCTGGGTATGCTCGGCCTCTGCCACTGGTCTGCCGTGTACCTGTAGAAACCCTCCCCTGTCTTCCTTCCAAGCTTCTTCTGCTCAAACTTCTGCCTGAAGAGGTCGGCGACGAGGACGTTCGAGGGATCTCTGGACCTGACAGCCTCGGCCGCCCTGTATATCGTGTCTATTCCGCTGTAGTCAGCGAGCTCGAAGAGGCCCATCGGGAGTCCGACCTTGTAGAGTGCCATTGAGTCCACCTGCTCCACTGTTGCCTGGTTTCTCGAGACCACCCAGGCCGCCTCGTTGAGCAGCGGTCCTAGTATCCTGTTCACTATGAAGCCAGGCACGTCCTTTGCGCAGATGACGACCTCCTTCCCGAGCTTCCTTGCGAAGGCTACAGCAAGAGCGACCGATTCGTCGCTTGTCCTTGAGCCCTTTATCACCTCGACAAGAGGCATGAGTGGGGGCGGGTTGAAGAAGTGAAGGCCCACGAAGCTCTGCTCCCTCCTCGTCGCGGAAGCTATTTCGCTTATTGGCAGTGTGCTCGTATTGGAGGCGAACAGGGCTGAATCGGGCGCGTAGGTGTCCACCTTTGAGAAGAGGTCCCTCTTTATCGAGATCTCCTCTGGCGCTGCCTCTATCACTATGTCAGCTGCCGAGACTGCCTCCTCGAGCCTCGCTGTGGTGCTTATCCTCCCGAAAGCGAGTGAGGCCTGCTCCTCCGTTATTGACTTCTTCTCGACGAACTTGCTGAGGCTCCACCTTACCTTCTGCAGGGCAGAGTTAAGTATCTCTTCCGTTATGTCGTAGAGCCTCACCTGGTAGCCTGACATGGCCGCCACCTCGGCTATACCGTGGCCCATCACGCCAGCGCCCAGCACAGCTACGGTCCTGACTTCCTCCAGCTTCAAGGCTGCCAATGGGCGGCTGGCAGGCACGTTTAAAGGATTAACATTGTCACTCCACGACTCGCTCCTCCCTGAGTCTGGATATCTCCGCAGCGCTGTAGCCGAGAGACCTCAGTATCTTTTCGGTGTGCTCGCCGAGCCGTGGCGCAGGAGTCAGTCTGGAAGTGCGGAGTGGCACAGAGGCTTTCACAGGGAACGCAAGGACATCCCCGTCGCCCTTGACGTGTACGAGAGACCCGTATTCCCTGGCCCACTCTGAGTTCAGCGCCTCCTCCACAGAAAGGACTGGCGTGACGCATGTGTCCTTTCCCATCAGAAGGCGGGCCCACTCGTCCCTTGTCCTTGTCGCGAAGACGCGCTGTAGCGCCTCACGGACCTCTGCCCTGTCTCTTTCGCTCCCCAGCCTCTTTTCCACCAGGTGCGAAAGCCCGAGCTCGCGGAGTGTGTTCCTCCAGAACTCGTCCTCTATCGCAGCGACAGCCATATACCTGCCGTCTGAAGTCCTGTACAGGTTGTAGTAGGAGTCGCTCCCGAAGACAAGGCTGTGCCCTTCGGATGGCGAGTGCCTGGTGACAAGGTAGGCAGCAGTCGGAATTATGGCCAGCGAAAGGAGAGACTGTGTTATTGGAACGTCTATCAGGACTGCTCCCCTCCTCTTTCTTGCAAGTGCTGCGGTTATGGAGAGTGCGGCGAAGAGGCCTGAGCTGAGGTCTCCGAGCTGGAGCATCGGCATCTCTGGCTTCCTGGAGTAGCTGAGCATGCCAGCCATCGCCTGGAAGTTTATGTCATGCCCCGGCATTGAGCTGAAGCCGCTCCTCTTTCCGAATGAGGATATCGAGCAGTACACGATTCGCGGGTTGACCTTCCTGACCTCTTCGAATGAGAATCCGAGCCTGTCCATCACTCCTGGCCTGAAGCCCTCCACGAACACGTCTGACCTCGCAAGCAGCTTGCGCATGATGGTCTTTCCCTCCTCCTTCTTCAGGTCGAGCCCGATGCTCAGCTTGTTCCTGTTGACTGTCGAATGGACAGGGCTTACCCCTCCAGAGGTGGGGGGCGTCATCCTCATGTAGTCGCCAAGCCCTGGCTGCTCAACCTTGACCACCTTCGCGCCCATGTCTGAGAGGAGCATGGTGCAGTAGCCGCCGGGTAGGAGGCGCGTCGCGTCAACAACGGTGACGTGGTCGAGGAAGCCCACGGCTCAGGCATTGCCAGCCACGAATAAAACATAAATGGAGGGACGCGGCTCGATGGCCGACGATGAGGTGAACGCCGTCCCAGTCATAGCCCGAGATAGCTCCGAGGGCAGATGATGAACTCGCGACGATACCGAGTCATGAGTGTCTGCTACGCTTATTAGTGGCCGGGGGCGGAGAGGAAACGTGGCCAAGACAGTCAAGGTCCACGACGACACTCACACGGCTCTGAAGCAGCTTAAGGCGCAGAGGAGGGGGAGGAGCATTGACGAGGTGATAAGGGAGATGGTCAGGCAGACAACTGGTCAACCTGTCGAGAGGCTGACCGCAAAGAAGGGCTCTGAGTTAACTGCCTTCCTGCAGTAGCGCGGGCAAAGCAGAAATAAGAAGGAGGGAGGGCGTGGTGGACTGATATGGCCAAGTTCGACGGCATCGTGGGTAAGGCTCTTCTTACTGTGACAGAGAAGGAGAACGAGCTGACTCTTGTATTCGCCGACAACAGGTTCCTCTTCGTCACAGTCGAGAACGGAAGGCTGAAGACAGAGAGCGTCCCTGAATGAGCTACTCCTTCGTTAGTATCTGAACCTCGCAGCTCCTTCCAACAAGCTTCCTGAAGCGCTCGGCGTCTGCTGAGCTCCCGACGATCGCACCGTAGTGCATCGGTACAGCGACCTTCAGCTTCATCGATTTCGCTGCATCGGCAGCCTCCTCTGCAGTCATGACGTAAGTGCCTGATACTGGCAGGAAGGCGACGTCGACTGAGAGGGACCTCATCTCCTGGGTGGCGTCTGTGTCGCCCGCATGGTAGAATGTAGCGCCGTCGAGTTTCACGACGTAACCCACCCTACCTTCCTCCTTCGGGTGGAAGACCCTGCCAGGCTCCCTGAACTTGTTTGTGTTGTAGGCAGGGACGGTCTCCACCGTCACGCCCTTCACCTCCACGCTTGAGTTCGGCTGCACGAACCTCTTCTCAAGGTCGAGACTCTTCAGCCCTTCCTCACAGATGACTGGGGCGACGACTGTGGTCGAGCCTGCCACGAACTTCCGTATGTCCTCCATGCTCATGTGGTCGAAGTGCTCGTGAGTGAGGAGCAGTATATCCGCCCTGTAACCACCCTTCGCCTTGAAAGGGTCTATCACAACAGTCCTTGTGCCCTTGAGGACGAATCCGTCGTGCCCGAGCCAGTGGACCTCGACGCCGCCGTACCTCCACAAGACAGCTTCCCCCTACAGGTTGATCGCTTCTTCCTTTATTCCGTTGTGGTCGACAGTGAGTACGTCTATTCCGTTCCCGCTCATAGCGTCCCTCTGTATAGCTGCCTTTATCGAGGAGACAAGGAGGTCCCTCGCTTCCTTGTGCGTCATAGACTGTGTGTAGGACGCCTCTATGACGCCCGTTGCCATCTCCGCCCCTGTCCCAACGGAAGCGTACTGGTCCGGTATGACGCTGCCGAGTGGGTCGAGGACGTAGACTGTGGGCTTGGCCGCCACTCCCCCCAGTATCACCTGCGTCAGCAGCGGGGCGAAGCGCCTCTCGAACATCATAACAGACATCAGCTTCGCGACAGAGTTGGGCTTGAGAGCCTTCTTCGACTCGAGCTCCTTCAGCTTGGCGTAGACTGAGACCTCCTTCACAAGGTTCTGCATGTCTGCAACCATGCCCGCGCAGACAGCGCCTACGTTGTCGGTGACACGGAAGACCTTCCTTCCTGCCTTGCTTATCACGTAGTTGCCCAGTGTGATCCTCCTCTCTGCCCCAAGGACGACGCCGTCCCTGTAGGCTATGCCGACAGCAGTCGCCCCTGGCATGTACACCTCGTTGAACGCCAAGTGATAATCGGACCGAGCGGTGCGGGGCACCTTTTTAGACGTTGCGGCTGTCTGCCGGGGCAAGCAGAAGGAAACGTGGAATGGAGATGCGGTCACCTCGCGTCAGTCTGGCCTGTGCCACGAGGGAAGACGGTAAGCAGGTCGCAGCCTTCTCTCCTCTCGAGCGTGTATGCGCCTCCTGTGAAGAGGCGGGCCACGTGGAGGCTTGTCGTCAGGTGGCCCGTTGCTCCAGGGATGAGAAGCCTCGAGGGCCGAGGCGCAAGCATGAGGAGAGGGGCAACCATGTCAGCCAGGTTGCTGTCGACGCATGGAGGGCCAAGGGCAACCTCGAGGAACCTGCCCGAGGCCTCAAGGCCGACGGACTCGGCCCGCTTGCCCCTCGCCCCGAGTGAGTCAGACCCGAAGACGAAGCCATGCCCGGAGGCGCAGACAAGGATGGAGGAGCCAGGGGATTGAGACTCCTCCCTCGTCACGACTGTCCTTTCCACACGGATGCCCGCACCGCGAAGCGACTTCGTGGCAGAGGATGCCTGCCTCTCAGCCACTTCCTTCGGGAGGGAACCGCACCTGCTGTATATTGAGGCAGAGGGTTCCCCGCCCCTCTCGACCATATCCAGGGGCGAGACCATCTCTGCCTTCTCTATCCTCGCCTTCACGACCCCGCCCCCCGCAGGGTAGTAACCCCTCCTCAAAGCAGCTGCGTGGAAACGGATTCCAACCCTGTCGAAGCAGTCCTTCACGACGAACGCAAGGTAGTCGAAGGTTGGGCTCCAGGGCACGTCAGTTCCTCCCACGACCTCGAGCTCCATCGTGCTTCCGGAGAGGGAGACGGCCGGAATAACTGCCTGGAGGGCAAGTGTTATGCTCGCAGCAGTCTTCATATCTATTCTCAGCGATGCTGACTCGACAGTGCCAGGCTCGAAGGATATCTCTGTGGAGCCCACCTCCGCACCATCAAGCTTGCCAGAGGATATGTCGCGGAGGAGCCTGAGCGTTGCAGCGTGCTGTGTCCTGAGGCCGGGCACGCCCCTGCCAGCCCTTATCTTTGTGACCCTTATCGGCCTTCTGAGTATGATTGAGAAGGCGACGGCAGTCCTGAGTATCTGGCCGCCCCCTTCGCCGTAGGAGCCGTCTATCTCGAGCTGTTCCAACGGCCTGGCTGGGGAGAGCAGTGGATTTAGCGATGCACCTATCTTAAATAGGCCCCGGCTTCGCGCGCCGACGGAAAGGGAATGAGGGTTGGTCTCCTGGTTGGAAGGTTCCAGCCATTTCATAACGGCCACCTCGCCGCGGTGAAGTTCGCCCTCGAGAGGGTCGACTACCTGTACATAGTTGTGGGGAGCGCTCAGAGGAGCCACGAGAGGGACAACCCGTTCACAGCGGGGGAGAGGATAGCAATGATCAAGGGCGCGCTCGACGGGAACGGGGTGGACCAGGCGAGGTGGATGGCGATACCAATTCCTGACGCCGATTCTCACTCAGTCTGGGTGTCGAGCGTGAAGTCGATGGTCCCGAAGTTCGACATCGTGTTCACGAACGATTCACTGACGTACATGCTCTTCAAGGAAGAGGGGCTTGAGGTTGTTGCCGTCCCGTACCTGGACAGGAAGCACTACTCTGCGACAAACGTCAGGAACAGGATACTCGAGAGGAAGGACTGGGAGTCGCTGGTGCCCAGGCAGGTGGCAGAGCTTGTGAAGGAGTTCGGAGGAGTTGAGAGGGTCAGGACGCTTCTGAAGAAGGACCTTGGGGGGAGCTGAGCCTGGAAGAGGGCAAGAAGCTGATAATGCTGCCTGGACCAACGAACGTCTCGGAGCGCGTTATGAAGGCGATGCTCCGGCCCGTGATAAACCACAGGGGCGATTCCTTCAGGGAACTGTACAGGGGTGTTGCGGAGAAGACGAGGCACCTCTTCCAGACAGAGGGGGACGTCGTCCTTCTCTCGTCTTCCGGGACTGGCGGTGTGGAGGCAGCCGTGTGGAACGTGGTGAGGAATGGGGACGTTGTAATCGTCCCGGTGTTCGGCGAGTTCAGCGAGAGGCTGGCCGAGACGGTCGAGCTTGCGGGAGGGAAGGCTGTGAGGGTGGAGTGTGAGCCTGGTGGCGTCCCAAGGCTTGAGGAGCTGAAGGCTGCGTTCGAGGGGCAGGCAGGTGTCAACTCTCTATTCATAGTGCACAACGAGACGAGCACGGGCGTTGCTGTCCCCTACCTTGAAGAGGCTGTGAAGCTCGCAAGGGAGGCGGGCGCCCTTGTTGTTGTTGACGCCATATCGAGCCTTGGCGGCTACTCAATACCCACTGACAGGCTCGGGATAGACGTATGCGTGACAGGGAGCCAGAAGTGCATCGCAGCCCCGCCTGGTATTGCACTCCTCTCCGTTAGCGAGAGGGTTGTCCAGCTTGTGAAGAAGTCTCCGCCAAGGACAAGATACTTCGACATAGGGAGGTACCTGGAGTACGCGGCAAGGGGGGAGACGCCGTTCACGCCCGCGCTCCCGCTCTTCTACGCGCTCGACGAGGCGCTGGGCGAGCTGCTTGAGGAGGGTCTAGCTAACAGGGTCACGAGGCACGAGAGGATGTCGTCGATGCTTTACGACGGAATAAAGTCTCTAGGACTGAAGCAGGTGGCTGAAACGGAGGTGAGGTCGAGGACTGTAGTTGCTGCATACTACCCGGAGGGTGTTGACGACAGGGAGTTCAGGAATACCATGAGCAGGGAGCACGGTGTGGTTGTGGCGGGTGGCTTCGGCCCGTTCGCTGGGAGGGTCTTCAGGGTTGGCTGCATGGGACTGATAAAGGAGGAATACGTGGAGAGGACACTGGATGCAGCCAGGAAGACGCTTCAGAGGCTCGCTCGTTAGAAAGGATAAAAACCCAGTGAAGGGGGCTGGAGAAGGTCCATGCCAATAGAGAAGGGGACACTCATTCTCGCGCACTTCACCTCGAAGGTGAAGGACACCGGCGAGCCGATAGAGACAACTAGGGAGGAGGACGCGAAGAAGCTGAACATCTACGACCCTGAGAAGAGGTACGAGCCAAGGCTGATAGCTGTGGGCGAGAACTGGGTGATATCTGGGCTTGACCAGGAGATAAGGAAGATGGAGGTGGGGCAGAGGAGGGAGATCGAGCTCCAGCCCGAGAAGGCGTTCGGGCAGAGGGACCCAACGCAGGTGCGCATG
>Ga0080006_1155236_pt1 | contig 39830 bp, 32 predicted proteins | sample RS3BMetagenome_FD_69209 | JGI IMG/M metagenome (GOLD analysis project Ga0080006, IMG submission 69209) | Ferric oxide microbial mat and aquatic microbial communities from Rainbow Spring, Yellowstone National Park, USA - RS3B (SPADES... ...
CATATCGATCGCTTCCCGTGTGGCGGTCACGCGTTGTCCCCGCAACTTCGGCGCGGCTCTCCGGAACCGGCGGTCGGGTGCGCGGTCCCGTCGTGGTCGGCGCGGTAGAGGCGGCGCTTGGAGACGTATTGCACGACACCGTCGGGCATCAGGTACCACAGCGGCCGGCCCTCCTCGGCGCGCCGCCGGCAGTCCGTCGACGAGATCGCCAGCGCGGGGATCTCGACCAGTGTCAACACGTCGTCGGGAAGTTCGCCCAGCACGCCGGTGATGTGTTCGCGCCGCAGCTCGTATCCGGGCCGGCTGACGCCGACGAAGCGCGCCGACTTGAAAAGGCCTTCCCAGCCTTCCCACGACAGGATCGAGGCCAGTGCATCGGCGCCGGTGATGAAGTACAGCTGCGAGTCGGGGTTTCGGGCGTGCAAATCCCGCAGCGTGTCGCGGGTGTAGGTAGGGCCGGCGCGGTCGATGTCAACCCGGCTCACCGAGAACCGGGGATTGGACGCGGTGGCGATCACCGTCATCAGATAGCGGTCCTCAGCGGCAGAAACTCGCCGTGACTTCTGCCACGGCGCGCCACTCGGCACGAACACGACCTCGTCGAGGTCGAACCGGTCGGCGACCTCGCTGCCGGCGACCAGGTGCCCGTAATGGATGGGATCGAACGTCCCACCCATCACACCCAGCCTGCGAAGCTGCTTTTGCACGATGTGCCAGCTTACTTGAGCCGACGCACCCGGCCGACTTCTGAGCCCGGGCCGCAGCATCCGGGCGGTTTCGCATGCGGCCCAGATCTCCGCGCCAGGTGGGACGCGCCCCGGATAATCCCGCGCCGAAATCGACGCTACCGCGCACCCTTCTCGCACTTTTTCGCGCTGGCGTCGATCTCGACCTCAGACCGGCAACAACTGGTCGATCACCGTCGCCAATTGTTTGGCCGACCGGCACTCGTGCATCGTGATCACCTCTTGGTAGCGCGGCACCGCCGAGTCGCCGCTGCCCCACAGATGCTTGGGCTCGGGATTAAGCCAGTGCGCATGCCGGCTCGCGGTCACCATGTGGGCCAGCAGCTGGGTCTCGGGGTTGCGGTAGTTGGTGCGCCCGTCCCCGAGCACCAGCAGCGAGCTGCGCGGCGACAGCACATTCGGGAAGTTCTGCACGAACGACGCAAATGCGTTGCCGTAGTCGGAATGGCCGTCGCGGCTGTACACCCCGGCCTCGCGCGTGATCCGCTGAATCGCCACGGCTAGATCGGCATCGGGGGAGAACATGTGGGTCACCTCGTCGGTGGTGTCGATGAAGGCGAACACGCGGACGCGGGAAAACTGCTGGCGCAGGGCATGTACCAACAGCAACGTGAAGTGGCTGAACCCGGCTACCGAACCCGACACGTCGCACAGCACCACCAGCTCCGGCCGCGCCGGGCGGGGTTTCGCCAAGACGACGTCGATCGGCACGCCGCCGGTGGACATCGACTTGCGCAGCGTCTTGCGAAGGTCGATCGACCCGGCCCGGGTGCGCCGACGGCGGACCGCCAACCGGGTCGCCATGGTGCGGGCCAGCGGCGCCACCACCCGCCGCATCTGGCGCAGTTGTTCTCCGGAGGCGCGCAGGAACTCGACGTTCTCCGAAAGCTGTGGAATGCCGTACATCTGGACATGGTCGCGACCCAGCTGCTCGGCGGTGCGTCGCTTGGTCTCCGCGTCGACCAGCTTGCGCAGCTGGGTGATACGCTGTGCGGCAAGTGCTTTGGCAATCTGCTCCTGGGTGGGCGTGGGCTCGTCGCCGTACGGGGCGAGCAGCCCGGCCAGCAGCTTGCCCTCCAGCTCGTCCAGTGCCATGGCCTTGAGCGCCTGATACGACGAGAACGACGGGCCGCGGCTGGAGCTGTATTTGCCGTAAGCCTCCACGATCCGGGCGATCATCGCAACCAAGCGCTCGTCCATGTCGGCGAGGTCGGGGTTTTCGGTGAGCAGGCCCGCCAGCATCTGGCGCATCGCCTCGACGTCGTCGGGCGGCAGGGAGTTTTCGTCGGGCTCGGACTCGGCCCCGTCTTCTGACACCACCGCGCGGGCACCCAGCGCCGCCGGGAACCACAAATCGAACATGGCGTCGTAGGTTTCACGGTGGTCGGCGCGGCGCAGCACGGCGCAGGCAATGCCCTCACGCAGCACCTCCCGGTCGCCCAGGCCCAGGGTCGCCATCACCCGGCCGGCATCCACCGTCTCCGAAGGACCCACCGCAATCCCTTGTGCCCGAAGCGCTTCGACGAAGCCAACCAGATGGCCCGGCAGCCCGTGCGGGGCCAGTGGACGGGTGGGGCGGATACGGCGCGCGGCCACGGGTTTCCTAGTTCAGCCGGAGCTCGCCGATGGCGCGCTGCTGATCGGATTGGTGTTTTAGGACCACGCCGAGGGTGGCAGCGACGACCGCGTCGTCGATGGTGTCCATACCCAGCGCGAGCAGCGTGCGGCCCCAGTCGATGGTCTCGGCGACCGACGGCACCTTCTTGAGTTGCATCGCGCGCAACACCCCGATGATGCGCACCAACTCCTCGGCGAGGTGCCCGGGCAGCTCGGGGACACGCGAAAGCAGGATGCGCCGTTCTAGATCGGGGCCGGGAAAGTCGATGTGCAGAAACAGGCAGCGACGCTTGAGCGCCTCGGACAGCTCGCGGGTGGCATTGGACGTCAGCACGACGAACGGCGGCCGCTCGGCGGTGAGCGTGCCCAGTTCAGGGACGGTCACCGCGAAGTCGGACAGCACCTCCAGCAGCAAGCCCTCGATCTCGATGTCGGCCTTGTCGGTCTCGTCGATCAGCAGCACCGTCGGCTCGGTGCGGCGAATGGCCGTCAGCAGCGGGCGCTGCAGCAAGAACTCCTCGCTGAACAAGTCGGTTTTGGTCTGATCCCAGTCGACCTCCCCGGCGGAGCCGGAATTCGAGCCATGCGCGGCCTGGATGCGCAGGATCTGCTTGGCGTGGTTCCACTCGTAGAGCGCACGCGCCTCGTCGACCCCCTCGTAGCACTGCAGACGGACCAGTCCCGACCCGGTGGCCTGCGCGACGGCGCGGGCCAGCTCGGTCTTGCCGACCCCGGCGGGGCCTTCCACCAGCAACGGTTTGCCCAGGCGGTCGGCCAGGAACACCGCCGTCGCGGTGGCGATGTCGGGCAGGTAGCCGGTCTCGGCCAACCGCCGCGAGACGTCCTCGATATCGGCGAACAACGGCCTGGGCCGGGCGGGCACGCTCACAATCGCATTCTCCTCAAGCATTTTTGGTGGCAGGTCAGGCCGGGCGGATCTGCCCGTCCCCCCACGCGATCCACTTGGTCGAGGTCAGTTCAGACAGCCCCATCGGACCGCGCGCGTGCAGCTTCTGGGTGGAGATGCCGATCTCGGCACCGAACCCGAACTGCTCGCCGTCGGTGAACGCGGTCGACGCGTTGACCATCACCGCGGCCGCATCGACCCCATCGGTGAAGCGTTGCGCAGCAGCCATATCGGCGGTCACGATCGCCTCGGTATGCCCGGTGCCGTACTCGTTGATGTGGGCGATGGCGGCATCGACGCCGTCGACCACCGCCACCGCGATGTCCATCGACAGGTATTCGCGGCGCAGGTCTTCCCCGCCGGCTTCCGGATCAGAGCAGAGATGCACCGTGACGCCGGCATCCTGCAGGGCGGCCACCAGCCGCGGTAACGCGCGTTCGGCAATAGCCGCATCGACCAGCAGCGTCTCGGCGGCGTTGCAGACGCTGGGGCGGCGAGTCTTGGAGTTCAGCAGTATCCGCTCGGCCAGGTCCAGGTCGGCGCCCTCGTCCACGTACACGTGGCAGTTGCCGACGCCGGTCTCGATGGTGGGCACCCGCGCGTCACGGACCACCGCATCGATCAAACTGGCTCCCCCGCGCGGGATCACGACGTCGACCAGGCCGCGGGCCTGGATCAGGTGCGTCACGGTGGACCGATCGGCGGTCGAGAGCAGCTGTACCGAGTCGGCCGGCAAGTCCTCACGGGCCAGCGAGCCGCGCAATACCTCGACGAGCGCCCGATTGGACCGCGCCGCCGACGAACTGCCGCGCAGCAGCACGGCGTTGCCGGACTTGAACGCCAACCCGAAGGCGTCGACGGTGACGTTGGGCCGGCCCTCGTAGATCATGCCGATGACGCCGAGCGGAACGCGCTGCTGACGCAGCTGCAGCCCGTTGGGCAGGGTATAGCCGCGCAGCACCTCCCCGACCGGGTCGGGCAGCCCGGCGACCTGGCGCAGGCCGGCTGCGATCCCCTCGACACGCTTGACGTCAAGGGCCAAGCGGTCGAGCATCGCTGCCGGCGTGCCGGCGGCCCGGGCGGCGTCAAGGTCTTCGGCGTTGGCCGCCAGGATCGACTGAGCGTTGCCGCATATCGCCTCGGAGGCGGACCGCAGCGCCTGGTCCTTGGCGACCGTCGGCAACAACGCAAGGGCGCGGGAGGCGACCCGGGCGCGGCGTGCGGCGTCGTGCACCTCGCGGCACACGTCAGACTCGCGCTGCTGGCTCGTACCCCCGCCCTGCGGGCGGGCAGTACCCGCATCCCTCCGGGATGGTGCTTGCAGACTCATTTGACCAGGGTAACGGGCGTCAATCAACCGGATGACGCGACCCTTTCGGGGCGTCGCCGCGGGTGTCGACGCTACCCGACCCGTTCACCGTGGCGGACCTGCCGTACTTTGCTCCGGCGCTCTTCGAGAATGTTGCCAAAGGTCTGCAACAGCACCGGTTCGTTCATCACCAAATGCTCGAGGTGTTCGCGACCGATCTCCAAAGCGGTCACCTCGTCCAACGCGTAAGCGCTGGCGAGGTTCGGTTGCCGGGTCAATGCGGTCAGCCCCAGGAATGAGCCCTCGCGCAGCGTGCTGATCGGCACGACCGACCCGTCGTCGGACGTCGCGGTCATCTGCACACGCCCGGCGATCAGAAACGTCATGGCGGTGGGCACCTCACCGGCGTTCTCCACGACTTCATCGGCGCCGTATCGGACGATCCGCGCGCACGATTGCAGCGACCGCTGTTCCTCGGCGTTCAACCGCAATGTCGGCGCCACCACGGTGCGCAACGCATTCTCCACGTGCTCAGCCGTCGAGATATCGTCATCGGCCCCGTCGAGGTGGAGGTTTTCCCGCCGGGCCGCATACCAGACCCACCGCAGGAATGTTGCCTTCGCGGCGCCCGCGTCTTCGGGCGAGGTCAGCCCGATGGTCGTCCGGTACTCGGCCGCGCCCGTGGGTACCGAACGCGGGACGCTGCCCGACCCGAGTTGCGGCAGCGCGTACGCAACGCGCGACAGCATCGCGCACACCCGGTCCGGCGGATCGGCACCGGAAAATGTCGTCGTGATCGTCAGTTTGTGCGCGCCCGGCGGGCGACTGAGATTGGTGAACGCGGCGGTGGCCAGCACCGAGTTCGGCGTGATCCGAATTCCGCTGCCGGTGTCGATGTGCACGGCCCGCCAGTTCACCTCGACAACTCGTCCCTGCGCCGTGCCCGTATCCAGCCACTCGCCGATCCGGAACGGCTGCTCGAAGAGCATGAACAAGCCCGACACGATCTGGCCGACGGAGCTCTGCAGCATCAGACCGATGACGACCGAGGTGACGCCCAACGCTGTGAAGAGCCCACCGATCCGGACCCCCCAGATATACGACAGCATCACCGCCAGGCCGACGGCGATCAGGACGAAGCGAGCAACATCGAGGAAGATGCCGGGAAGCCTTCTGCGCCAACTATTTTCGGGTGCGGCCTCGAACACGGCGGCGCTGAGCCCCGATAGCGCCAGCACCAGCACCAGCAGGCCGAACACCGTGGCGAGGAGCCGCACCGGGATGTCCCGGGCCGGAATCTCCGAGGCCTGGACGAGCAGCAGCAGCAGCGCACCGAGCGGCAGCAGGTAGTTGCGCAGCAGACTCACCTGCCTGGCCAGTCGGCTGTTCCGGCGGACCAATACGTCTTGCAGCTCGGTCAGAGAGATCAGCGCGACCGGTAAGCCGACCGCGATACCGACCGCCCAGTAGAACCACGGCGAGTTGAGCGAGTTCACTACCGCTCCAACAGGCGGTAGATAGCCTGTTCCGTACCGCCGACCGAGATCGTGCCGGCGGGCGCGAACTGCCGGACGTCACGCATCGCTTCGTATACTTGCGAGCTGACATAGATGCCCGGCCGGTTTGCGCCACTGTGCATTTGGTAGGCCAAACTGACCGCGCCACCCCACATGTCGTAGACGAGGCTGGAGCGGCCCACCAGCCCGCTCACGACGTTACCCGTGTTGACACCCACCCGCAGGCCCAGCTGATGGCCGGTTTGGCCGTTGAACCGATCGATGACGCGGCCGATTTCGAGGGCGAAGTCGACGCTGCGGTGCACGCTGTCCAGCCGGGGCGTGACCACGCCGCAGCTGGCGAGATAACCGTTGTGGAACGTGCGAATCCGTTCGACACCTAAGGATTCCGCGGCCGAGTCGAACTGCCGGAACAGGTCGTCGATGGTCGCGACCAATTCGTCTTCCGACATCTCGTTCGACATCTCGTCCAAACCGACGATATCGGCATAGATGATGGCTACGTTTTGGTGTTTCTGCGCGATGGTCTCCTCGCCCCCGCGGTAACGTTGCACCACCGACTCGGGCATCAGCGCCAGCAGCAGGCGGTCGTTCTCCCGGCGCTGCTCGTTGAGCAACTCCTCCTTGATGGCGAGGCTCCGGCTCATCTCGTTGAAAGCCGCCGTCAGATCGCCGATTTCGTCGCGCGCCATGACCGGAATGTTGATGTCGTAGTCACCGGAGCCGATCTTGCGGGTGCCCTCCTCGATGCGCCGGATGGGCCGCACCGCCGCCTGCGCGATCAGCATCGAGACGATGCAGATGACGAAAACCATCCCGGTGACGGCGATGACGAGCCCCTTGCTGAACCTGCCCAGGCGCGCGTAAGCATCGGAGTTGTCCCGCGTTGCCAGCACCGACCAGTGCAGGTCCGAATTCGGAATATTCAACGGGGCATAGGCTTCCAGCTCTTTGTTCCCCATGTAGTCGGTGGCGCTCATGACTCCGGTCTCGCCGCGCTGGGCGGCGCGCAGGCCCGCGGTGGCAACCGGCTGCACCAACACCGTGGTACCCGTACGGATCGCCCGGTCCACGACGTCCGGCGGTGTGCCGGCATCGATGGCCTCACGCCGATACACCTTGGGATCTTGAATGAATTCGCGGGAATCGGAACGCATCAAAGAGTCGGGACCCGCGAGATACGTCTCGGTCGCGGTGCCCATGCGGCTGCGCTCCCAGTGGCCGTTGTGGTTCATGATCTCGTTGATCTTGACGCTCGGCACCGGCAGGGCCATGACCCCGTCGATTTTGCCGTTCATGCCAACCGGCGAGACCACCCACGCCGTGGGCAGTTCACGCAGCGGCTGAAACGGCTGGAAATCGGTGATCCAGACGTAGTCAACGTCATTGGAGGCCAACGCTTTCTGGTACGCCTCACGCAGCTTGGTTTCCCGGTAAGGGCCGGTGAGGATATTGGTCCCGAGATCAGGACCTTTCATGACGGTGTAGACCACGTTGCCTTGCATATCCAGCAGCAGGGCGTCTTGGTAGTCGAAGCGGGTGACGACACCGCGGAAATAGAAGTCGAAGCGGGCGTTGGCGGCCGACCACGCGCTGCCGTCACCGGCGTCCTCGACGGGCAGCGCGCCAGGAGTCGGCCGGGGCGGTGCGGTGTAGAACGCCTGAAGGTACTTCTCTGCGTTGGAACTCGGCAGCACGGCGTTGAGGTCGATGGACTCGCCGGTGGCTTTTTTGATAGGTGCGATCATGTCGTTCTCGTAGTAGGCGACGAGTTCCTGCCGTTGGGCCGGGGTGATCGTCGCGTTGGCCAACTGGGCGAACCCCGCGGTGAGGGCCGTCATCGCCTCGTCGGCGCTGAATCCGCCGCTGTAGACGATCAGCGAGTTCGTCACTTGCCGAAAAAGCGCCTCCACCGCCCGCTTCTGGGCATCGCGCAGATCGATCAACCGCTCGGACTCGACCGCCCGCAGCGCGCTGCGGCCCGAGACGACCCCGATGAGGCCGATCACCGCCACGCCCAGGATGCTCGACAGCAGCATCACGACGAGGACCTTGGACTGAATGCCGAACCGGAAACGCGTCCATATCAGCGGCCGACGCGTCCGGTTTGGCGCCTTGCGGGCTCCAGCGGTTTCCGCGGTGGTTCCGCCCGCGGTTCCCGGGTTCTTTTCAGAGGCCGGTTCGGCGTTTTCTAGCTCGGTCGCTGTCAATCGCCTTTGCGCCTTTCTTTTGCCAGAATTCAGCTTCGCTAAGGCAGCACACTATCGCGCCGAACTCAAGATATCGGCGTTTGCGGTAAAGGCCGGAGCGAAATCGGCCTCCGGCTTCTTCGCGCATTCCCGCCCGAGGCGACTACCGTCGGCGCAATGGCTCGGGTTTGCGTCGTCGGCAGCGTGAACATGGATTTGACATTCGGCGTCGCCGCCATTCCACGTCCGGGTCAGACGGTGCTGGCGTCGTCGTCGAACTGCGCACCCGGCGGCAAGGGCGCCAATCAGGCCGTGGCCGCGGCGCGCGCGGGAGCACGGGTGCAGTTCGCCGGCGCGGTCGGCGACGACGCCGCGGCCGAACGGTTGCGGGCGCATCTGCGGGCCCGTGGCGTCGGGCTGGACGGGACCGTCTCGGTGCCCGGGCCGAGCGGCACGGCGATCGTCGTGGTCGACGCCAGGGGCGAGAACACCATCGTGGTGTCGCGGGGCGCCAACGGTCGGCTTGCGCCGGCCGCCGCGGCCGTGCGCGCGGTCGTTGCCGACTGCGATGTGCTGCTGACCCAGTTGGAGATCCCGGTGTCGACGGCCGCGGCGGCGGCCCGCGACGCCCGTGCGGCCGGGGCGGTTGTCATGGTCAACGCCTCACCGGCCGGCCAGGACGAGGACGCTCTGGCGGAGTTGTCGGCCCACACGGACGTGGTGATCGCGAACGAAACCGAGGCAGGGGAATGGCACTGGCGGCCAACCCACCTGGTGGTAACCCTCGGCGCGCGCGGCGCCCGCTACGTCGGCGTCGACGGCGAGTTCATGGTTCCCGCACCCGTCGTCGATGCGGTGGACACCACGGGTGCGGGTGACGTGTTCGCCGGGGTGCTGGCGGCGAATTGGCCGCGCGGCCCGGCCGCCAACTCCGGTTCGAAAGGTGAGCGGCTGCGTGCGTTGCGTTGGGCGTGCGCGGCGGGTGCGCTGGCGACGCTCGCGCCCGGTGCCGGTGACTGCGCACCGGGTGCCCGGGCGATCGAAAGGGCGCTGCGGGAGCGCATTTCGTAGTGATCGGCTAGCATTGGCAGACGTCGTGCGCGATCGTCAAACCGTCCGCCGTTTCCAGCTCGTCCGCCGTCTGGGTGAGCAGCACGCGGCTGCGGCCGGGCGATAGGAGCGCCGAAACATGATGGTGCGGCGCACCGGCCACGAAGACCAGGCGGTTCACCCGCAGCAGCGCGGCGCCGATCGCGGTGTCGAGCAGGGCGGCGTTGCGCGGGCCCGCGATCTCGGCGGTGATCTCGTGGCGCACCCGATCGACAACCACCCCGGCTTCCGACAACAGTCGGTAGAGCGGCGCGCGCCGCAACGCGGGCCCGGTCAACGCGTCGGCAAGATCCGCCGGCAGCCAGGCGTCGCTGACGATCAGCGGCTCGCCGGTCCTGCGTTGCCGGCGCACCCGCAGGACCTGGAGCAGCTCCCCCGGCGCCCCGAGCGCGTCGGCGATAACACGCGGCGGCCGGCGCACCCCGAGATCGACCACCTCGACCTCGGTCTCGAACTGGGTCTGCCGCAGGCCTTGCATGAAGGTGCGCCCGGCACCCACATAGTCGGCCACGTCCGCGGGGCCGTGCCGGCGCACGAATGAGCCCACGCCCCGCTTGCGCTCGATGTATCCCTGTTCGGCCAGGTCCGCCAGCGCCCGGCGCACCGTGATGCGCGACACCCCGAACTGGCCGCACAACGTTTGCTCAGTGGGCAGCGCGTCGCCGGGCGCCAGCACGCCGCGGTCTATCTCGTCGTGCAGCACCAGGAAAAGCTGCCGGTGCAGCGGCACCCCGGCCGCGGCGGACACCGGTTTAGCCTTGGCGCTGCTGTGTCGCACGGTGCTCAATGCTTCCTCACGGCCCCTCTTGCACGTCCCACGAAGTTGTTATATTTATATAACAACTTCTAGTTCGAGGGGGATCGATCACCGCTATACAGGAACAGGCCGCCACTGATCCAGCGGGGCCGACCGGACAACTCGCGTCCTGGGTCGCCGGGCTGGCGCTTGACGACGTGCCGGACACCGTCGTCGAGCGGGCAAAACACCTGCTTCTCGACGCGATCGGTTGCGCCCTAGTCGGTGCCCAGCTGCCGTGGTCGCGCGTCGCCACCGACACCGTCCTCGGATTGGAGGGTCGCGGCGACAGCGTCGTGATCGGCACCGGGCGGACCACCGGTGCGCCGGCTGCTGCCGTGCTCAACGGCACCTTCATCCAGGGCTTCGAGCTCGACGACTTCCATCCCCTCGCCCCGCTGCACAGCTGCTCGCTGGTGATTCCGGCGCTGCTGTCGACGGTATCGACGCGGGGCGGAAAGACCACGGGCGCCGAGCTGCTGGTCGCGGCGATCGCCGGATTCGAAGTCGGTCCGCGCGTCGGCTACACCCTGCACGGCACCCAGATGCTCGACCGCGGCTGGCACTCCGGAACGGTCTTCGGGACCCATTCGGCGGCGATGGCGTCCGGCAAGTTGCGCGCGCTGAAACCGGCGCAACTTGAGGACGCCCTGGGCTTGGCCGGCACCCAGTCGGCCGGGTTGATGGCCGCGCAGTACGAAGCCATGAGCAAGCGCATGCACCACGGCCTGGCGGCCCGCAACGGCTTCTATGCCGCGGGGCTGGCGGCGGCCGGGTACACCGGCATCAAGCGGGTATTCGAGCGTGAATATGGTGGATTCCTTAGCGTATTCGGTGAGGGTCACGACCCGGACGCGTCACTGCTCACCGGTGAACTCGGCCGGCGGTGGGAGACAACTATCATCATGGTGAAGTCTTACGCCGCGATGGGCGGCCTGCACGCCGCCATCGACGCGGCCAGACAGCTGCGGAGTTCAGTTGCGCCGCAGGAGATTTCGGCGATCGACATCACTATCGGCGAGACGATCTACAGGCACGGCTGGTGGCCGCCGGAGCGGCCACTCACCCCGATGGGCGCCCAGATGAACATCGCGTACGCGACCGCCGCGGCGCTGCTCGACGGCAACGTGCTGCCCGAGCAGTTCACGCCCGCCCGTCTCGATGCCGACGACATCTGGTCGCTGATCGGCGTGACGACGGTGCATCTGGACGAGTCGTTGAGCCATACCGGCAGCACCGAGAAGTTCCGCACCGATGTCGCGGTGACCACCCGCGACGGTGCCGTGCACCGCGCCCGCGTCGTCCAGCCGCACGGCGCGCCCGCCGACCCGGTCACCAACGACGAACTCGTCGCGAAGTTCCACGCGCTCGCCGATCGGGTCACCGATAGCGGGCGCGCCGACGCGATCGAACGGGCGGTCGTCGGCCTCGGCGACCTCGACGACGTCAACGACCTGATCGACCTGCTGGCCGCGCCCGTCGCGCGCGCCCTGGACTGAAAGGACACGCGATGCCCACCACCCCGGCTCGCCAACGGCTGAAAGACCTTCTAAACACGCGCGAACTCGTCATCGCGCCGGGCGTTTTCGACGGCGTCTCCGCGCACCTGACCAGACGGACCGGCCACGTCGCGGCGTATATGACGGGCGCGGGAGTGGCGGCGGCGGGCTTCGGTCTACCCGACATCGGCCTGGTGACGGCAACCGAGATGGCCGACCGCGTCGCGATGATCGCGGGCGTTTTGGGCGACATTCCGTTGATCGCCGACGCCGACACCGGCTACGGCGCACCCATCAACGTGGTCCGCACGGTTCGCTCCTACGATGCGGCGGGCGTAGCCGCGATTCAGCTGGAGGATCAGGTATTCCCCAAGCGTTGCGGGCACCTGGCCGGCAAACAGGTCGTCGACACTGAGGTGTTCGAACAGACATTGACCGCCGCGCTGGACGCCAGGTCCGACGACAGCCTGCTGGTGGTGGCCCGCACCGATGCGCGTGCGCCGCTCGGCTTGGACGCGGCGATCGAACGGGCCAACCGCTATGCCCAAGCCGGCGCGGACATCATCTTCGTCGAGGCGCCGCAGGACACCGGTGAAATCGAGCGCATCGCAAGGGAAGTGCAGGCCCCGCTGCTGATCAACCTGGTGCTCGGCGGCATGACGCCGCTGCAGTCGGCGGCGCGGCTGCACGAGTTGGGATACGCGATCGCGATCTACCCGGGCAACCTGCTGGCTCAGGCGACCCTCGGTATGCTGCAGAGCCTGTGCGAGCTCAACGGCAGCGACATCGCCACCCATCTGCCCGCCCAGCCCGCCGACTTCTTCAACCTGCTCGGCATGGCCGAGTGGCTCGACCTCGACAGCCGCTACGCCCGGAAGGACGCGTCATGGGCATGACGATCATCGAGAAGATCTTCGCCCGCAAGGCCGGTCGCGCCGCGGTGTCGCCCGGCGACACCGTCGTGGTGGACGTCGACATGACGGTCCTGATCGACCTGCAGTTCGCCACCATGTGGTTCCAGCCCAACCGCATCCACGATCCCGACAAACTCGCGGTGGTGATGGATCACGCCGTGCCGGCACCAACGATCAAGGACGCGGCCGGTGGTGCGCACGCCCGCAAGTTCGTCGCCGAGTTCGGGATCCGCCGGTTCTACGACGTGGGCCGGCATGGGATCTGTCACCAGGTCATCGCCGAGAACGGGCTGGCACGCCCGGGAGAAGTATTGGCCTGCGCCGATTCTCATACCTGTGCCGCGGGGGCGTACAACACCGCGGCGCGCGGCCTGGGGCCCGCAGAGATCTACTCGATCATGTGCACCGGCACCACCTGGTTCCAGATCGCACCGACGATCCGCTACGAATTCAGCGGGGCAACACCGAATGCGGTCAGCGGCAAGGACATCTTCCTGCACATCGCCAACGAATACGGCGACACCCCCAACCTCAACCTCGAGTTCGGCGGCCCGGGACTGACCGGCATTCCTATGCACGACCGACGCACCATCGCGACCCAGTGCGCCGAGGTCTCCGCCGACTTCGGCACGTTCGAGCCCGACGACCGATTGACGTCTTTTCTCGACGAACGCGGGGTCACCGGATACACCGCCGCGGCGCCGGATTCCGACGCCGCCTACCACGAAGTTCGGCCGATCGACCTGTCCACGCTCGAACCCTACGTGGCGCGGCCCGGCACCGTCAGCCGCAACGGGCTGCCCGTCTCCCGGCTGAACCGGCAGAAGATCGACCAGGCGTTCATCGGATCCTGCGCAAACGGTCAACTCGAGGACCTGCAGATCGCCGCGGAGACGCTGCGCGGCAACACCGTCGCACCCGGGGTGCGGCTGCTGGTCACGCCCGCCTCGCAGGCGGTGTACCGGGAAGCCATGCGGCTGGGGTACTTACAGATCCTCGCGGACGCCGGCGCCGTGATCACGAACTCCACCTGCGGAGCATGCTTCGGTTACCACATGGGTGTGCTGGGCCCCGGCGAGGTGTGCATCACGTCGAGCACGCGCAACTTCACCGGCCGCATGGGCAGCGCCGACGCCGACATCTTCATGGCGTCACCCGCCACGGTCGCCGCATCCGCGATCACCGGCTATATCACCGACCCGAGGAGCGTGTCAGTATGAGCGTGGTCTTCGCCGGAAAGGTCTGGGTGTTCGGTGACAACCTGAACACCGACGACATGTACCCGGGATTCGCGCTGAAGATGGAGCCGGCGGAGGCGGCCAGGCACGTCTTCTACGACGTCCGCCCCGGCTGGACCGATCAGGTGTCGCCGGGCGACATCGTGCTGGCGGGAAAGAACTTCGGGCTCGGTTCGTCGCGGCCCGTCGCGGCGCTGTTCGTCATGCTCGGGATCGCCGGGCTAGTCGCCGAGGAGTTCAATTCGCTGTTCTTTCGCAACGCCGTCAACGCTGGGCTGCCGGCGATGACGATCCCCGACGCCACCTCGGTTTTCCGCGAGGGCGACCGCGGCACCTTCAACCTGACAGACGGCAGTTGGCGCAACGACACCACCGGCGTCTCGGGCACCGTCCCCACACTGCCCGACCTCATCCTCGACATCGTCGAAAGCGGCGGCGTATTGCCCCGGCTGGTGGAGCAGGGCTACCTGCCCAAAGAACTGGGCGAGCTGCTGCAGTCGCCGGGTGTGGCGATGCGCGGCACCGGCAGCGGCGCCTGATCGCACTGCCAGGTGGCTCTCGCCGGCCGCCCTATTCCTCGGGTATCTCGCGTTCGATCTCGTCCAGCCAGATGCGCGCCGACATGTCCGACGGGGCCCGCCAATCCCCGCGCGGCGACAGCGCGCCACCGTGGGACACTTTCGGACCGTTGGGCATTGCCGAGCGTTTGAACTGGCTGAACGAGTAGAACCGCTGCACAAAAACGCCCAGCCAGTGCCGGATTTCCTTCAGCGAATACGCAGGCCGCTTGTTCTCGGGGAAACCCGGCGGCCAGTTGCCCCGGTCCGGGTCGCTCCAGGCGTTCCAGGCCAGGAATGCGACCTTCGACGGCCGGAACCCGTAGCGCAGCACGTAGAACAGCGAGAAGTCCTGCAGCGCAAACGGCCCGACCTTCGCCTCGCTGCTCTGGAGTTCGTCCTCACCGCCGGGAACCAGCTCGGGGGTGATTTCGGTGTCGAGCACCGATTGCAACACCTCGCTGACCTCGGACTCGAACTGACCCGACGAGATGACCCAGCGGAGCAGGTGTTGAACCAGTGTCTTGGGCACGCCGGCATTGACGTTGTAGTGCGACATCTGGTCGCCGACCCCGTAGGTCGACCAACCCAGGGCCAGCTCGGAGAGGTCACCGGTACCCAGCACGATGCCGCCACGCTGGTTGGCGAGCCGGAACAGATAGTCGGTGCGCAAGCCGGCCTGGACGTTCTCGAAGGTGACATCGTAAACCTTCTCGCCGCGCGCGAACGGGTGGCCGATCTCCTTGAGCATCAGCTCGGCGGTCTCTTTGATGTCGATCTCGGCGAAGGTGACACCCAGTGCGCGGCACAGCTCGACCGCGTTGCGCTTGGTGCGATTCCCCGTCGCGAAGCCGGGCAGCGTGAACGCGAGGATGTCACTGCGCGGCCGCCCCTCACGGTCCATCGCTCGGGCGGCGACGATCAGCGCATGCGTCGAGTCCAGTCCGCCCGAGATCCCGATGACGACCTTCGGATAGTTCAGCGCGCGAAGTCGCTGTTCGAGCCCGGCAACCTGGATGTTGTAGGCCTCGTAGCAATCCTGTTCCAGGCGTTCGGGATTCGCCGGGACGAACGGAAACCGCTCGATCTCACGGCGCAGCCCGATGTCGCCGGCCGGCGGGTCGAGCCGGAACTCGATGCGGCGGAAGGACTCCGACGTCCTGTGGTGGCGCCGGTTGTCGTCGAAGGTTCCCATGCGCAGCCGTTCCGACCGCAGCAGCTCGGTGTCGACGTCGGCGATACTGCGGCGCTCTCCCTTGGGAAAACGTTCGGAGGAGGCGAGCATCACGCCGTTTTCGAAGATCATGGTTTGGCCGTCCCAGGCCAGGTCGGTGGTCGATTCGCCCGCCCCCGCGGCGGCATAGACGTAGGCCGCCAGGCAGCGGGCCGACGCGGAGCGGGCCAGCAGGCGTCGATCCTCAGCGCGCCCGATCGTGATCGGGCTGCCGGACAGGTTGGCCAGCACCGTCGCACCGGCCAGCGCCGCCTCCGCGCTGGGCGGAATCGGCACGAACATGTCCTCACAGATTTCGACGTGCAGCACCAAGCCGGGCAGGTCGGAGGCTGCGAACAGGAGATCGGGCCCGAACGGCACCTCGGTGTCGCAGATGCCGATGGTGCCGCGCTCGTCGTCGCCCGGGGCGATCTGGCGGCGCTCGTAGAACTCGCGGTAGGTGGGTAGGTAGGACTTCGGCGCCACACCGAGCACCGCGCCGCGGTGGATGACCACCGCGGTGTTGTATATGCGGTGCCGATGGCGAAGCGGCGCGCCGACGACCAAAACCGGCAGCAGATCGGTCGAGGCGGCGACGATGTGCTCGATGGCGTACATGACGTCGTCGAGCAACAGGTCCTGGAGCACGATGTCCTCGATGGAGTACCCGCACAGCGCGAGTTCCGGGAAGACGGCCAGCGCGACGCCGTCGTCGTGGCACGCGTGTGCCAGCCGCAGCACCGAGTCGGCGTTGGCCGCGGGAACGCCGATGGTGGTGTGGTGCGTGCAGGCGGCGACCCGCACAAAGCCCTGGCTGTAAGCGTTGTAGAAGTCCCTAAAAGAGTCCATCGCCCGTCCATTGTCGCTCGCGTGGTGTCAACTCGTGAGCGCCGGGTGTCCGGAGGACTGCGGACCCGGGCTGACGACCTTGGCGCGAGCGCCCGCAGAATGCCACGCTCATCGGCGTGTCGCCGTGCTGGGGGCACCGCCCGCTTGCGGGGGAACACGCGCGCTCGCGGGAGGCGGTTACCCTCGAATGGGTGATCATCCGCCGTCCCGAAGCCCCAGACCTGGTCGCGCTGCTGGTCGGCCGCCGGGTCGCGGTGCTTACCGGCGCGGGCATCTCCACCGACTCCGGCATTCCCGACTACCGCGGGCCCGATTCGCCGCCGAGCAATCCGATGACCATCCGCCAGTTCACCCTGGACCCGGTGTTCCGGCAGCGGTACTGGGCGCGCAACCACGTCGGGTGGCGGCATATGGGCGACGCCTTGCCCAACGCTGGGCACCGGGCGCTGACCACGCTGGAGCGCGCCGGCGTGGTGAACGGCGTCATCACCCAGAACGTCGACCTGCTGCACACCAAGGCCGGCAGCCGCAACGTCGTCAACCTGCACGGCACCTACGCGCAGGTGGTCTGCCTCAGCTGCAGCCACACCATGAGCCGCGCCACGTTGGCCGACCAACTCGAGGCCCTCAACCCGGGGTTCGTCGAGCGGATCAGCGAGCGAGCAGCAGCCGTCGGCGGGCCGTCGGTGGCCCCCGACGCCGACGCCCTCGTCTCCCCGTCCGATACCGCGTGCTTCCGCTACCTGGACTGTCCGCGCTGCGGCGGCATGCTCAAGCCGGACATCATCTATTTCGGCGAAAATGTCCCCAAGGATGTTGTCGCTGAAGCGTATTCACTGGTCGACGGTGCTGACGCGCTGCTGGTCGCCGGCTCGTCGCTGACCGTGTTCTCCGGCTACCGGTTCGTGCGGCACGCCGCCGCGAAGGGCATCCCGATAGGCATCGTCAACCGCGGCCGCACCCGCGGCGACGACCTGGCCACCGTCAAGGTCGACGGCGGCTGCTCCGAGCTGCTGGCGCTGCTGGCCGAAGAGCTGCCGCCGGTCGCGCCGCCCTAGCGCCGCACTGGCACGAGGTCGTCGGCGTGCACGGCGGGCCGGCGCAACTCCCCGGGCAGCTCCGAGGTGGACCGGCCCATCATGGCGGCCAATTCGGCCGCGTCGTAGGCGACCACGCCACGCGCCACCATGGCCGCGTCCGGTCCGCGCAGTTCGACGACGTCTCCGCCGTAGAACCGGCCCGACACCGCGGTGATGCCGGCGGGTAGCAGCGAGCGGCGTTGGTGCATCACCGCGCGCACGGCACCCGGGTCCAGGGTCAGCGAGCCGGCCGATTCGGCGGCGTAGCGCAACCAGAACCGGCGGGCCGACATCCGTTCGGGCCGCGCGGCGAACACCGTTCCCGAGGAGGCGTCGGTGAGCGCGGTCGCCGCGTCGGCGGCCGCGGCCAGCAGCACCGGCACGCCGGCGTCGGCGGCGAGCAACGCCGACGACACCTTCGACGCCATCCCGCCGGTGCCCAGGGCACTGCCCGGCCCGGCGACCACACCGTCGAGATCCCGCACGCCGGACACCTCGGGAAGCAAGCGCGCGCCCTTGGTCTTTCGCGGGTCGGCGTCGTAGAGCCCATCGATGTCGGAGAGCAACACCAGGGCGTCGGCGCCTACCAGGTGGGCGACCAGCGCCGAAAGGCGATCGTTGTCGCCGAACCGGATCTCGTTGGTGGCCACCGTGTCGTTCTCGTTGACGATCGCCACGGCGTGCAGCGCCCGCAGCCGGTCCAGGGTGCGCTGGGCGTTGGTGTGGGAGGCGCGCATCGAGATGTCGTGCGCCGTCAGCAGCACCTGGCCTACGCTGCGGCCGTACCGGGCGAACGCCGCGCTCCACGAGTTCACCAGCGCGACCTGCCCGACGCTGGCCGCGGCCTGCTTGGTCGCCAAATCCTTGGGGCGCCGGGACAACCCGAGCGGCTCGATCCCGGCGGCGATCGCACCTGATGACACGATGACGACATCGGTGCCCGCCTTCATGCGCGCTTCGATCGCCTCGGCGAGTCCCGCCAGCCGGCGGGCCTCGAACATCCCCGACGGTGTGATCAACGCATTGGTGCCGACCTTGACCACCAGGCTGCGGGCGGCACGAATGGCTTCGCGGTGCTCAGTCACGACTGGTCACCGGGTTTTCGACCCTGGCGCCGCGCGGCCTTGCGCTCGGCGGCACCGACGCGCTCGTTGCGTTCCAGCCGCACATCGGTTCCCCGGCCGGACATCGCGACGTGTTGTCCCGCAGGCGTTTGCGGTTCCCAATCGAACGTCATGTCACCGATGGTCACCGCGCAGCCGGATTCAGCCCCGAGCCGCAGCAGCTCGTCTTCGACACCGAGCCGCGCCAGCCGGTCGGCCAGGTAGCCCACCGCTTCGTCGTTGTCGAAATTGGTCTGCCGGACCCAGCGCTCCGGGCGCGCGCCCGCCACCACGAACCCGCCCTGACCGTCGGGCTCGACGCTGAAGCCGCCGTCGTCGACGGGCACCGGACGGATCACCGGCCGCCGCGGCACGCTGGGCGGCCGCGCGGCCTTGTATTCCGACACCATCCGCCACAGCCCGAAAATCAATGGCTGCAACCCTTCTCGAGAGACCGTCGACACCAGGAACACCGGCCAGCCGCGCTCGGCGATGTCCTCACGGACGAAGTCGGCGAGCTCGCGGGCCTCGGGTACGTCGATCTTGTTGAGCACCACCGCACGGGGCCGCTCGGCGAGGTCACCGAGCGTCGCGTCCCCTTGCAGGGTGGGGGTGTAGGCGGCCAGTTCGGCTTCCAGGGCATCGATGTCAGAGATCGGATCACGGCCCGGTTCCGCGGTGGCGCAGTCGACGACATGCACCAGCACGGCGCACCGCTCGATGTGCCGCAGAAAATCCAGACCCAGGCCGCGGCCCCGGGACGCCCCGGGAATCAGGCCGGGCACATCGGCGACGGTGAAGGTGTGCTCACCCGCCGACACGACACCAAGGTTGGGCGCGAGCGTGGTGAATGGGTAGTCGGCAATCTTCGGCTTGGCCGCGGAGATGGCGGACACCAGCGACGACTTCCCGGCGGATGGAAACCCGATCAGGCCCACATCGGCGACGGTCTTGAGCTCCAGCGTCAGATCGCGGGCCTCGCCCTGCTCGCCGAGCAGGGCGAAGCCGGGGGCCTTGCGGGCACGTGACGCGAGCGCGGCGTTGCCAAGGCCGCCGCGGCCACCGGCAGCGGCTTCAAAGCGGGTTCCCGCGCCTACCAGGTCGGCCAGCAACCGGCCGTTTTCGTCCAGGACGACGGTTCCGTCGGGGACCTTCACCTCCAGGTCGGCCCCGGCGGCACCGTCCCGGTTGTTGCCCATCCCCTGTTTGCCCGACGACGCGGTGATATGCGGGTGGAAGTGAAAGTCGAGCAGGGTGTGGACCTGCGGATCGACGACTAAGACCACGCTGCCGCCGCGGCCACCGTTACCGCCGTCGGGCCCGCCCAGCGGCTTGAACTTCTCGCGATGGATCGACGCGCATCCGTTACCGCCGGAACCCGCCCGCGCGTGGATGACGACGCGATCGACGAACCGGGGCATCGAGAATCCTCCCAACCGTCGAACGTGCAACCACAGCGAAATTTCGGTCAAATTTTCGCGGTGAGTGCACGCCCGCGATGGTCAGTCGGCGGTCTGTTCGGCCGCGACGATGTTGACCGTCTTGCGTCCGCGCTTGATCCCGAATTCGACGGCACCGGCCGCTTTGGCGAACAACGTGTCATCGCCGCCTCGTCCCACGTTGACGCCGGGATGGAACTTGGTGCCGCGCTGCCGCACCAGGATCTCGCCGGCCTTGACCACCTGGCCGCCGAACCGCTTGACGCCCAGCCGCTGAGCGGCGGAGTCGCGGCCGTTGCGCGAGCTGGACGCGCCCTTCTTGTGTGCCATGTTCGTCGCCTTCGCTACTTGATCCCGGTGACCTTCAGGACCGTCAGCTGCTGACGGTGACCCTGCCGCTTGTGGTAGCCCGTCTTGTTCCGGAATTTGTGGATACGGATCTTGGGGCCCTTGGTGTGCTCGAGCACATCTCCGGTCACTGCCACCTTGGCCAGCGAGCCGGCATCGGAAGTCACGCTGGCGCCGTCCACCACCAGCGCGACCGGCAGCGACACGCTCGAGCCGGGCTCGGAGTCGAGCTTCTCGACCTTGACGACGTCTCCGACGGCAACCTTGTACTGTTTGCCGCCGGTCTTGACGATTGCGTAGGTCGCCATCGTTGCTCCTGCCTTAACTCGTGTCTCGCCGCTTGCCCGTCGCTTGGCGCGCGAGCCACCGGCCATGCTCGTGGTGGGTCTGGATGCGGGTCCGGTGAAACATCCGGAATCCCGCCAGTCGCGGCCAGTGCTCAGCCGCCCGGCCGGGCGACGACTCTCCAAGGGTACTTGACCAGCGGGTACAGGGTCAAACCAGCGACCCGATGCTCAGACCTCCGGCCGAGTCAATCGGCGTGCATCGGCGGGCCCGCCGGCCTGCCCGCCGCTCGCCGCCGGCGCGGACGCCCCAACGTCGACCCGACCCGGAACGCCCCCTGGGAATCCTCGGGATCCCATGCGCGGTCCGCCCCGCCTGGCTCGGAGTAGGAGTCATCGTCGTCGAGGTCCTCGTCCTCATCGTCCAGCTCGAGGTCCTCGTCGTCGAGATCCTCGTCATCGAGGTCCTCGTCATCGAGCTCGTCGTCTTCTTCTGTGTCCTCGTCGATGTCCTCGTCCGTGCCCTCGTCGGTGCCCTCGAAGCCGTCCTCGTCGGTGTCGTCCACGTCACCACCGGCCCGCTGCTCGGCTCGCTCGTCGATCTCGCCGGTGACGTCCCGGTCGGACTCGTCGGACTCGCCGTTGCCACGGGTCGCGCCTGCGGCCATCGCCTTGAACATCGGGTGCTCGCCGGGCGCATGCGCGGGCACCTTGGCCACCAAGGGCTTGTCGGAGGGCTTGTCGGAGGGCTGCTCGAAGGGCTGGTCGGCGGGCTCGTCGGACCGGCTCTTCTTCGATCGGCGGCCCCGGCGGCCACTGGACTCGGACTTGCGCCCGTTCGACGGGGCCGACTCGACCGGGTCGGCGTGCAACAGGACGCCGCGGCCGCCGCAGTTCGGACACGACGTCGAAAAGGCCTCGATCAGCCCTGTGCCCAGCCGCTTGCGGGTCAGTTGCACCAGACCCAGTGATGTCACCTCGGATACCTGATGGCGGGTCCGGTCGCGGGCCAGCGCCTCGGTCAGCCGGCGCAGCACCAGGTCGCGGTTGGACTCCAGCACCATGTCGATGAAGTCGATGACCACGATGCCGCCGACGTCGCGCAGCCGCAGCTGGCGGACGATCTCCTCTGCCGCCTCGAGGTTGTTCTTGGTGACCGTCTGCTCGAGGTTCCCCCCGGAACCGGTGAACTTGCCGGTGTTGACGTCGATGACCGTCATCGCCTCGGTCCGGTCGATTACCAGAGTGCCGCCCGACGGCAGCCATACCTTCCGGTCCATCGCCTTGACGAGTTGCTCGTCGATGCGATGCACCGCGAACACGTCGGGGCCCGCCTGAGCATCCGGGCCGTTGGGCGCCTCGTACTTGGTAAGCTTCGAAACTAGATCGGGCGCAACCGAATTCACGTACTCGTTGATCGTGCTCCAGGCCTCGTCACCGGAGATGATGAGGCCGGCGAAGTCTTCGTTGAACAAGTCGCGGATGACCTTGATCAACACGTCCGGCTCTTCGTACAGCGCCACCGCGGCGCCGGCGGCCTTCTCCTTGGTCTCGACGGCCTGGGCCTCGATCTGCTTCCAGCGCTCCTGCAGGCGGGTGACGTCGTTGCGGATGTCGTCCTCTTTGACGCCTTCGGAGGCAGTGCGAATGATCACGCCGGCGTCGGACGGCACCACCTCGCGCAAGATCTCCTTGAGCCGCTGACGTTCGGTGTCGGGCAGCTTGCGGCTGATGCCGGTCGACGACGCGCCCGGCACGTATACGAGGTAGCGGCCCGCCAGCGACACCTGCGTGGTGAGCCGTGCGCCCTTATGCCCGACCGGGTCCTTGCTGACCTGCACCACGACGTAGTCGCCGGGTTTGAGCGCCTGCTCGATCTTGCGGTCGGACCCGCCCAGTCCCGCGGCGTCCCAATTGACCTCACCGGCGTAGAGCACGCCGTTGCGGCCGCGGCCGATATCGACGAAAGCCGCCTCCATCGAGGGCAACACGTTCTGCACGATGCCCAGGTAGATGTTGCCGACCAGGGAAGCAGAAGCAGCGGAGGTCACAAAATGCTCGACGACGATGCCGTCCTCGAGGACCGCGATCTGGGTATACCGCGAGCCCGGATGCGGGGGCTCGGTGCGGACCCGGTCGCGCACCACCATGATCCGTTCGACGGCCTCGCGGCGTGCCAGGAACTCGGCCTCGGTCAGCACGGGCGGGCGGCGCCGCCCGGCGTCACGCCCGTCTCGACGCCGTTGCCGCTTGGCCTCCAGCCGAGTCGAGCCGTCGATGCCCTTGATCTCGCTTGCCAAGCCGTTCCCGGCGTCGTCGGCGCCGCCGTTCTTCCCGGAACGCGGCGGCCGCTCGTGCACCACGGTGTTGGGTGGATCGTCGGGCGACGGACCGTCTTCGTTGTCGTCACCCGATCCGGACTTGCGGCGCCGGCGCCTGCGGCGCCGACGGCTGCCGGCCTCCGGGGACCCGCCGTCGTCCTCGTCGTCGGAGTACTGGTCGGCGGTGTCGTCGCCCTCGGATTCCCCTCGGGCCCGCTCGTCGTCGTCGGCCTCGCCGGCGTCAGATCCGCCCTGCTCACCGCGCCCACGGCCACGCCCACGGCGACCCCGGCGCCGCCGCCGGTTAGCCGGCCGATCGGTCTGCTCTTCGTCGTCATAGAGGTCGGACTCGTCAGGCTCGTCGGAGTCGGCGCTGTCCCGGTCGGTGTCCCCGTCCTCCTCCGCGTTCTCCTCGGCGGCGACCGGCAGCGGCGCGACGAACAACGGCATGTACCCGGTCGCCGACGCCGACGGTTGCGGCCGGGATTCCGGCGGCCTGGAGTAGGGAACCGGCGCGCTGCTGAAACCGGGGATGTTCGGCAGCGGCTTGGCGAACAGCAGGTCACGGACCCGGAGGGCATCCTCACGGTTCACGCCGGAATGTACAGTCCGCACCAGCCCGTCGAGCGAAGTCAGCGCTTCAAGCACCTCGGTGTTAGTGCTACCCAACGCCCGTGCCAGCTGGTGGACCCTCAGGCGGTCCGGCAGGTCCTCGTGCTGGATCGGCTGTTGGGTTGGGTCTGTGGGTGCACCGTCTACCACGTATTCTCCTCTAGCCCCCGGGCGCGTCATGTCGACGCGGCCACGCGAGGGCTTCGCTATGAGCCCGGGTCGCTTCACCCGGACTTGTGATGGTCCCGCCCCGAACGGCTGGGATGAAAACCGCTCGGCGCCGTGCTGAATGTCGGCCTGACATGCGGCGCAATACCGCAGGGGGGCGGTGGTCGCGCTTGTCTAAGTCTTCATTCGGGTGTCTGACGCCGGTCCGGCGACGTTCACCCGCTGTCAGTATCCCACATCACTGCCCGGGCTCACTCACACCCGATGCCGGGTAACGCAATCGCGAGCCCAACCCCGGCTGCGGCGTCAGGTGACGGGGAACCAGAGCGCGATCTCGCGCTGCGCGGACTCGGCCGAATCGGACCCGTGCACGAGGTTGAATTGCGTCTCCAGCCCGAAATCGCCGCGGATAGTGCCGGGCGTGGCCTTCTCCACCGGGTCAGTGCCACCGGCGAGCTGCCGAAACGCCGCAATGGCGTGCGGCCCCTCCACGATTGCCGCCACCACCGGTCCCGAGGTGATGAACTCCAGCAACGAGCCGAAGAAGGGCTTCCCTTCGTGTTCCGCGTAGTGCTGGCCGGCTAACTCCTCGCTGACGTGGCGGAGCTCGAGGGCCGCGATGGCGAGGCCTTTTCGTTCGATGCGGGTGATGATCTCCCCGATCAGGCGCCGTTCCACGCCATCTGGCTTGATCAGTACGAGGGTCCGTTCGGTCACGGCGGTCAGAGTACAGAAACACGCGCGGACTAGTCGGGCGGCCGGCCGTTCTGCTGCCGGCGCCGGACCTCGGCGCGGAAGTAAGCGATCAGCGCCCATAACCCGGTGAACAGCACCCCGATGATGCCCACGCCCGGATACACCGCGAAACCGGCCAGCGGTAGCACCTGGACGCCCAGGTTCACCCAGATCGCCCAGGGTTTGCGCTGCAGCCCGGCAAGCAGAACCAGCAGCGCGGCCAGACCGATCAGGTAGGCCAGCGACACCGACGTCAGGCCACCACCGACGGCGCCGACCACCGGTATCGCCAGCAGCACCACGATCGCCTCGAGAACCAGCGTCGCGGCCATCACCGCGCCGAAGCTCTTCCACGGGTCGGCACGGCTCTCGTCGGGGCCCTGGGGGCTTGCGCCGGTCATTCCGGATCACGACCGAACAACGTCCGCGCCGCGCCGGCGGTGACGACCGACCCGGTGATGACGATTCCGGTGCCCGAGAAGGCTTCGGCTTCGCCGTCGAGGGCGGCCCCCGCGGTCTCGGCGTCGATCAGGGCGGTCGCGGCGTCGATCGCGTCGCGCAGGTTCTCGGCGGCCGTCACCCGGTCGGCCCCGAACCGCTCCCGGGCGGCCAGCACCAAGGCGTCGACGTCCAGCGCCCGCGGGGAGCCGTTGTGCGTCACGACGACGTGGTCGAACACCGGCTCCAGCGCGGTGAGGATGCCGTCGACGTCCTTGTCGGCGAGCACGCTGAGCACGCCGACCAGGAACCGGAAGTCGAATTCGGCGGCCAGCGTCTGAGCCAGCGCGGCCACGCCGGCCGGATTGTGCGCGGCGTCGATGAACACTGTCGGTGCGCTGCGCATGCGCTCCAGCCGGCCCGGGCTCGTCACCGCCGCGAAACCGGCCCGCACGGCGTCGACGTCGAGCTGACGCTGCGCCCCGGCGCCGAAGAAGGCCTCGACGGCAGCGAGCGCCACGGCCGCGTTGTGGGCCTGGTGCTCGCCGTGCAGGGGCAGGAAGACCTCGGAATAGACCCCGCCGAGCCCCTGCAGCTGCAGCACCTGGCCGCCGATCGCGACCTGACGCCCCAGCACCGCGAATTCCGAATCCTCGCGGGCGACCGCGGCGTCGGCGCGCACCGTCTGGGCCAGCAGCACCTCCATCGCCTCGGGCAGCTGGCGCCCGATCACCGCGACGGTGTCGGGCGCGCCGTCGGGCGACTTCTTGATGATGCCGGCCTTCTCGCCGGCGATGCCGGCGATGTCGTCACCGAGGTAGTCCATGTGGTCGAGGGCGATCGGGGTGATGACCGCGACCGGCGCGCTGACCACGTTGGTGGCATCCCAGCGCCCGCCCATCCCCACCTCGACGATCCCGACGTCCACGGGGGCGTCGGCGAACGCAGCGAACGCCATGGCGGTGAGGACCTCGAACTTGCTCATGCTGGGGCCGCCGGCGGCCCGGGATTGCTCGTCGATCATCTGCACGAACGGCTCGAGCTCGCGGTAGGTCGCCACGTACTGCGCGGGGGTGATCGGCCTTCCGTCGATCGCGATCCGCTCCACCGCCGACTGCAGGTGGGGGCTGGTGGTCCGCCCAGTGCGCCGGCCCAGCGCGGACACCAGCGCGTCGATCATCCGCGTCACCGACGTCTTGCCGTTGGTGCCCGCGACATGGATGCACGGGTAGCCAAGCTGCGGTGAGCCCAGCAGATCCATCAACGCGCCGATCCGGGTCAGGCTCGGCTCGATGCGGGTCTCCGGCCAGCGCTGGTCCAGCAGGTGCTCGACCTGCAACAGGGATGCGATCTCGTCGGGCGTGGGCGCCTGACCGGTTTCCGGGCCGACACCCGGCCCTCTAGCGGGCGGCTCGAACGTCATTGCAGCGCAGCCAGCCTGGCCGCGATTCGGTTGGTCTCCTCCTGCGCGAGCCGCTGCCGGTCGCGGATCTTGGCGACGACCTGTTCCGGGGCCTTGGCCAAGAAGCCGGCGTTGGCCAGCTTGGCCGCCGTGGAGTCGAGTTCCTTGCGCGCCGCCGCCAGATCCTTTTCCAGGCGGCGCCGCTCGGCGGCGACGTCGATGGTGCCCGACGTGTCGAGTTCCACCACGACGGTGCTGTCCGCGGTGGGGCCGAGCCGCACCTCCAACGAGACCGACGGCCGGAAGTCGGCACCCGGCGCGGTGAGCCACGCCAGCGACGTGACGGCGCTGACCTGGCCGCCAAGGTCGGCCTGTTCGACGCCGGACAACCGCGCCGGCACCTTCTGCCGGTCGGCCAGTCCCTGGTCGCTGCGGAAGCGGCGGACCTCGGTGACCAGCTTCTGCATATCGGTGATCCGTTGCACCGCAACCGGATCCGGTGTCACACCCGAGGAAGTCGGCCAGTCGGCGATCACCAGCGACTCCCGGTCCGTCAGGGCCTGCCACAGCGACTCGCTGACGAACGGGATGACGGGATGCAGCAGTCGCAGCAGCACGTCGAGCACCGCGGCCAGCACGGCGGTGGCGTGGCCGATCCCGTCGGCGAGCTGCGTCTTGGCCAATTCGACGTACCAGTCGCAGAATTCGTCCCAGGCGAAGTGGTAGAGCGCCTCGCAGGACCGGCCGAACTCGTAGCCGTCGAAGGACGAATCGACTTCGGCGCGAACCTCTTCCAGCCGCCCAAGGATCCACCGGTCGGCGTCGGTCAGCTCGGTCTGCGGCGGCAGCGCAGCCAACCGCGCACCGTTGAGCAACGCAAATCGGGTCGCGTTGAACAGCTTGGTCACGAAGTTGCGCGACGCGCGGACGGCGTCCTCACCGATTGACAGGTCACCGCCTGGACTGGCGCCGCGGGCCAGCGTGAACCGCAGCGCGTCGGCCCCGAACGTCTCCACCCAGTCCAGCGGGTCGATCACGTTGCCCTTGGACTTGCTCATCTTGCGGCCGGATTCGTCACGGATCAGCCCGTGCAGGAAAACGTCGGTGAACGGAACCTGTGGCCTCCGGCGGCCATCCAGCGTGATGGCGTCGTCGCCGCCGACGAAGGTGCCGAACATCATCATCCGCGCCACCCAGAAGAACAGGATGTCATAGCCGGTAACCAGGACGCTGGTGGGATAGAACTTTTGCAGCTCGGGGGTGTGCGAAGGCCAGCCAAGCGTGGAGAAAGGCCACAGCGCGGAGGAGAACCAGGTGTCGAGCACGTCGGGATCCTGCTCCCAGCCCTCGGGCGGGGTTTCGTCCGGACCGACGCATACCTGTTCGCCGCGGGGCCCGTACCAGATGGGGATGCGGTGGCCCCACCACAGCTGCCGGGAGATGCACCAGTCGTGCATGTCGTCGACCCAGGCGAACCAGCGGGGTTCCAGGCTGGCCGGGTGAATCACCGTGTCACCGTTGCGCACCGCATCGCCGGCGGCCTTGGCGAGCGATTCCACCCGCACCCACCACTGCAGCGACAGCCGCGGCTCGATCGGTTCGCCGCTCCGCTCGGAATGCCCGACGCTGTGCAGGTAAGGGCGTTTCTCCTCGACGATCCGCCCCTGGGCGGCCAGCGCTTCGCGCACCTTGACCCGAGCCTCGAAGCGATCCATGCCGTCGAATTCCGTTCCGGTGTCGACGATTCGGCCCTTGATGTCCATGATGGAGATCATCGGCAACCCGTGGCGCAGCCCGATCTCGAAATCGTTGGGGTCGTGCGCGGGCGTGACTTTGACTGCGCCGGTGCCGAATTCGGGATCCACGTGCTCGTCGGCGACGATGACCAGCTGCCGGTCGACGAAAGGATGCGGCAGGGTACTCCCCACCAGATGGCGGTAGCGCTCGTCGTCGGGGTGGACCGCGATCGCGGTGTCACCGAGCATCGTCTCGACCCGGGTGGTGGCGACCACGATGTGTGGTTGCGAATCGTCCAGCGAGCCGTAGCGGAAGGACACCAACTCGCCTTCGACGTCGAGGTAGTTGACCTCGAGATCGGAGATCGCGGTCTGCAGTATCGGCGACCAATTGACCAGCCGCTCCGCCCGGTAGATCAGCCCGGCGTCGTAGAGCCGCTTGAAGATGGTGCGGACCGCCCGCGACAGGCCCTCGTCCATGGTGAACCGGTCGCGGCTCCAGTCGACTCCGTCGCCGAGCCGGCGCATCTGGGCGCTGATGGCGCCGCCGGACTCACGCTTCCAATCCCAGATCTTCTCGACGAAAAGTTCCCGGCCGAAACCCTCCTTGGTCTTACCGTCGGCGGCGATCTGCCTCTCCACCACGCTCTGCGTCGCGATGCCCGCGTGGTCCATGCCCGGCTGCCACAGCACCTCGTAACCCTGCATCCGCTTGCGGCGGGTCAGGGCGTCCATCATGGTGTGTTCCAGCGCGTGGCCCATGTGCAGGCTGCCGGTCACGTTCGGTGGGGGCAGGACAATCGAGTATGCGGGCTTCGCGCTCGTCGGGTCCGCGGTGAAGTAGCCCGCGTCCAGCCACCTCTGGTAGATCGCGCCCTCCATGGCGCCGGGATCCCACGATTTGGGCAGTTCGGCGGCGGGTCGGCTGGCGGTCACCGGACAATTCTAGGGAGCACCGACTGCGCGTTGGTAAGCGCCCGAACGCGCAGTCGGCTCACGGTTGCTGGTTCCCGGCTTCCCGCCGGACGAGGTCAGGGGATTGTGAGAACCTGCCCCGGCTGAATCAGGTCGGGATTGGAAACGCCGCTGGCGGCGGCGATCACTTGATACTTGCTGCCGTCGCCGTAGAAGCGTTCCGCGATGGCCCACAGCGTGTCGCCCGACTCGACCGTGTACGTCCGCACGGCCGGCTCCGGCTCCGTCTCGGTCTTGGTCGACCAGGCCGGTCCGCCGTCGGCGTAGAGCACCAGGTTGCGGTCGTCCTGCAGCACGAGCTTGACGTTCTTCTTGCCCTGGGTGATTTGAGGCAGCGTTGATCAGTTCAACCGTTCGGTTTGCAGCGAGACGCCGGCGGCCGGGAAGCGCGCCAGTAACGCATCGCCCATCGCGGCCGCGGGGGTGAGCACACCGCGCAGATCCGAGAGCTTGTCGCGGTCGAAGGCGAGCGCAAGACCGCACTCGCCCAACAGCACCGAGGTCGCTTTGTATCCCGGGTCGCCCCGCTGTTCCATGCGCGCCACGTAGCGGGCGCCACTGGTCGTGGTGGTGTATGTCTCGATGCGGTAGTAGCCGCGCTCGCGGGCCTCCGCGCTGGGTCCGGTGCCGGGCTTGGGGACGAGGCGCTCCACCAGCCGGCGCGGGAGCAGTCGGAAGAATCGGCTGCCCAATCCGAATGTTGCGCTGCCGACGCCGCCGACGGCGGCAGATGCCAGCGGTGCCAGAGGTGACGACCCCAGGCTCATGCTTTCGCTGTAGCGGAACTGGCGGCCATATGCCCAGTCGAGTAACGCGTTGCTGCGCCGGACAATTCGCGTGTTGACCGGCGCCATCATGAATCCGGCCGTCCACAGGCCGGCCAGTTCTGGCGCGATCTGGCGGCCACGACGCAGCGGCAGATCGGGCTGGTGGCCCAGGTCCGGTTCGGCGGCGCGGTCGGTGCTCAACGTGTAAGGGTCGGCAAGCTGGCGGCGTACGTCCGGATCGCGGGAGGCGGCGTCCAGTACTTCCAGCATCGACGCGACGGTGCCGCCGGACACGCCGCCCGAGAAGGACCGCACCACGAAGTCGGTCGCCAGCAACTCGCCGGCGCCGTCGCCGCGGGCCGCTCGGTACAGGGCATACACGCTCAGGTCCGAAGGCACGGAGTCGAACCCACAGGAATGCACGATCCGGGCGCCGGCATCGGCGGCCAGCTTGTGGTACTGCTCGATGCTGTCGCGGATGAACGGCGCCTCGCCGGTCAGGTCGGCGTAATCGGTGCCCGCCGTCGCGCACGCCGCCACCAGCGGCAACCCGTACCGGGTATAAGGCCCGACCGTGGTGACGACGACCTGGGTGCGGGCCGCCATCTCGTTCAGCGTGGACGGCGATGCAGCGTCAGCGGTCACGAACTGCCAGGATTGCGCGGACTCCCCCAGAGTGTCGCGAACACCGCGGAGGCGTTCGGTCGATCTGCCGGCCAACGCGATTCGCGCATCGCCCGCGGCTTTGGCCAGATATTGGGCGGTGAGCTTCCCGACGAAGCCCGTCGCCCCGTAGAGCACGATGTCGAATTCACGCGGCGTTGCAGTCACGGGCCCGACGCTACCCGACGCATCACGGGTGCCTGCGAGGCCGCGATACCTGTGCGTGGGCAATGCCGGGCCCGCGGACCCGGCATTGCCCACCTGACAGCTCTCGGTCAGCCGCGGCGCCCGCAGACCGGCCAAGCACCAATCCCCTGATTGTGCAGGACATTCTCGGCCACCCGGATCTGCTCCTCACGGCTGGCGTTGGCCGGCGAGCCAGAGCCACCGTTGGCATGCCAGGTACCCGACGTGAACTGCAGGCCGCCCGAGAAGCCGTTGCCGGTGTTGATTCTCCAGTTGCCGCCCGACTCGCACTGCGCGATGGCGTCCCAGTTGACGCTGTACGCCTTGGGAGCCGGCGGCGGGGCGTCCGGACCCGGAGGCGGCGGCACGGTGGGGTCGAAGCCCACCGGAGCCGGCGGCGGCGTGTCGACGGGCGGCGGGGCGTCCGGAACCGCCGGCGGCGGAGGCACATCCGGGCCCTGACCGACTGGCGCGACGTTGGGGTCGAGCCCCATCGGCTGCGCCGTCGCGGGCGCGGACGGCACGCTGACGAGCGTCCCGGTGATCACGGCGAGAGCGAGCGTCTTGTGGACGTTGTTCAAGATTTTTCCTTTCGCGATGCGCGCGCCAAAGCAAGCCCACTGCCGTGGACTCAAGTGGCTGCTTGATGCGGAGTAGTGCTTCGGACCGTGCCGTTCCTTCCGGCACGACAGCGGCGGGCCTGATGCGCCCGGCGGGGTCCTACCCGTCGGCTGCGGCCGGTATGTCACCGTCCGCAGCCCCGCTCACGCGCGGGTCCGTGGGATTCAATTTTTATTGCTTTCCGTTAACCCGTTTCGGGCCATCAGGGACCGTACGAGACGCCGCGCCATTCGTCATCTTCGGAAAATCCATATCTCGTTTGCATAACGGACCAATTACGACACGATCGCAACTTTATCCCTGCAGGTCAGCGTGCCGATTTCATCCGGCGACCATCAGCCACCATCACAATTTAATTGTGAGCCGAATCACATATATTTTGTGAGATGCACCACGCATTTGCGGACCACGCCAAGCGGCGAATTCGCCGTGCCACCGTCAAAGGGTCGGGGCGGGGTGCCGAGGGACAGCCACCGGCATTGCCTGCCGGCCTGTCGCCCGGGACCTGCAGCCTTTAGGACATCTTGACGAACTGCACACGGCAACAGTGCTATTCGCTGATCCGGTTCGGAACGTTCGCGGAGTCCATAAGCGCACTGCTTTGGCCGTCAGGATTAACCACGCGAGCGCATATTTCATTTAATTACTCTGCACAACAATGGATTTCACGCATACACTGGCGGCTGGTCCGGGAAGGCGATTCACAGGTCTGAGCCAGAACGGGCGGCGCGTCGGACACGACGCCGGTCGAGATTCAGGGGCTTCACCGTTTGCCATGATTTTTTAACCTCAAAAGCTGAGCTCCCAGGGAGCGGCTCGCGGTTGGATTATATGGCCTCATGCCAGAGTGAAGTTCGAAATCACTATTGCAACAAGGCAATACAGATAACAGAAAAATAATATTTTCGAATCCTCAAGCTATAATTCGCTTGGGATTAAATATGTTTTGCGCCAGTCGTGCGCGATTTCTGCCCATTAGATTTACATAGGAGACGTTGAGTATTTCGCCGTGCCATTGCTCGGCGAAATCCGGTCAAACTTGGTCTCAGGCGCCGACCATCGTGCGCAGGTCGGCTGCGGTGCTGACGTTGGTCAGCGACGTCGAGTCTCTGGAATCCAAAGTCACGATGCGTTGGGTATCCGAACTGTCCACCAGGGCGCGCATCTTTCGCTCCCCCGCGGCCACCAGCGCGTCAATGCGGTCGACCAGGTCGGTGCGGTACACCGCAGCCAGGTAGTGATCCTGGCCGTCCCATGGCAACACCACGTCGGCGCCGGTCTCGACTGCCCTGCGGGTGAGGTTATCGATGAGCTCGACGGTCAGAAAAGGCATGTCGACGGCGCAGACGAACGCCAACCGGGCGCCCGCCTCCGCGGCTGCCCGCAAGGCCCGCCCGGTCGCCGGCAACGGTCCCAGGCCGCGCAGCTCGTCACGCAGGACCCGAGCCTGCAGTGCGGGTAGCGGCTGCCCCTGGGCGGCCATCACGAGAACCGGGTCGCAGCGCTGGCGCAGGATGGCGACCGTGCGCTCGACCATCGTCGTGGGGTTGGCGGCGTCGGACGATCCGGGGATCGGCAGCCTTGCCTTGTCGCGGCCCATGCTCCGAGGCGCGCCGCCGGCAAGCACTATCCCTGCCAGCAACCCGGCCTGTCCCACTGCGTCGGGCACCCGATCAGCCACCTTAGTTGACGGTCCAGGTGTCGCGCCCACGCAACAGCGATTGCAGAGCACCGCCGTCAAACGGCTTCGAAGCCTCCGCGGTGCGGACCTGCGAACGTGCCGCGTCATCGTAGGTGGGCCGGCTGACGTTGCGGAAGACGCCCAGCACGGTGTGGTCGAGATTCTGATCGGACAGGCGCGACAGCGCGAAGGCGTAGGCCGAGCTATCGATGTGCGCGTCGTGCACCACGATCTCGTCGACGGCGACGTCGGCGGTCTTGGTCACGTCCAGACCGAAGCCGGACTTGACCACGCAGTATTCGCCGCTGGCGCCGAAGACGATCGGCTCGCCTTGCCGGATGTTGATCAGCCGCTCCTCGGCACCCTCCTTGCGCAGCGCGTCGAATGAGCCGTCGTTGAAGATCGGGCAGTCCTGAAGGATTTCGACCACCGCAGCGCCGCGGTGCCCCGCGGCGGCGCGCAGCACCTCGGTCAGTCCGTTGCGGTCGGAGTCCAGGGCGCGGCCGACGAACGTCGCCTCGGCACCCAGCGCCAACGACACCGGGTTGAACGGGTAGTCCAGCGACCCCATCGGTGTCGACTTGGTGATCTTGCCGACCTCCGACGTGGGCGAGTACTGACCCTTGGTCAGCCCATAGATCCGGTTGTTGAACAGCAGGATCGTGATGTTGACGTTACGGCGCAGAGCGTGGATCAAGTGGTTGCCGCCGATCGACAACGCGTCGCCGTCACCGGTGACCACCCACACCGACAGGTCCTCGCGGGCCAGCGCCAGACCGGTCGCGATGGCGGGCGCGCGGCCGTGGATCGAATGGAACCCGTAGGTCTCCAGGTAGTAGGGGAACCGGCTGGAGCACCCGATGCCGCTGATGAACACGATGTTCTCGCGGCGCAATCCGAGCTCGGGCAGGAAATTGCGGATGGTGTTGAGGATGACGTAGTCACCACAGCCCGGACACCAGCGGACCTCCTGGTCGCTGGTGAAGTCCTTGGCCTTCTGCGGCGGGTCCTCAGCAGACACCGTGGGCACGGCGTCGTTCTTGGTCAACCTCGCCGTGAGGCCGAGGCCTGTGCCCACCAGGTTGCCGATCACGTCAGTCACGATTCGCTAGCTCCCGTTCCGACCGTCGCCGCCGACAGCCTGGCGACCATGTTCTTATCTTGTTCGATCTCGGCCAGCGTCCCGGCCAGCGCGGCGCGTATGACCCGCCCGATCTCGTCGGCGAGGAACGAGACGCCCTGGACCTTCGTGACCGATTGCACGTCAACCAAGTACTTACCGCGAAGCACCAACGCCAGCTGACCAAGGTTCATTTCCGGCGCGACCACCTGCGGATAACGCCGCAGCACATCGCCCAGGTTGGCGGGGAAGGGACTCAGGTAGCGCAGGTGGGCGTGGGCGACCTTGACGCCTCTGCGCCGTGCGCGCCGGCACGCTTCCCCAATCGGGCCGTAGGAGCTGCCCCACCCGATCAGTAGCAGCTCAGCGTCCCCGGTCGGGTCGTCGACTTCCAAGTCGGGCACGGCGATGCCGTCGATCTTGGCCTGGCGCAACCGAACCATGAGGTCGTGATTGACGGGCTCGTAGGAGATGTTGCCCGAGCCGTTCGCGGCTTCCAGTCCGCCGATGCGGTGCTCCAGACCCGGGGTGCCCGGGACCGCGAACTGGCGAGCCAGCGTCTCGGGGTCGCGGTTATAGGGCTGGAAGGGCTCGTCCGGCTTAGCGAAGCTGTGCTTTATGGGCGCCAACGTGCCGACGTCCGGGATCCGCCACGGCTCCGAGCCGTTGGCGATCGCGCCGTCGGACAAGAGGACCACCGGGGTGTGATAGGAGACCGCGATGCGGACCGCCTCGAGAGCGGTCTCGAAGCAGTCCGCCGGCGACTTTGGTGCCAGCACCGCCACCGGCGACTCGCCGTTGCGGCCATACAGCGCCTGCAGCAGGTCGGCCTGCTCGGTCTTGGTGGGCAAACCGGTCGAAGGGCCGCCCCGCTGCACGTCGATGACCAGCAGCGGAAGTTCCGTCATCACCCCGAGGCCGAGCGCCTCAGACTTGAGCGATAAGCCCGGCCCGGACGTGCTGGTGACCCCTAGAGCACCGCCGTAGGAGGCCCCGAGCGCCGCGCAGATGCCGCCGATCTCGTCTTCGGCCTGAAAGGTGATCACGTTGAAGTTTTTGTGTTTGGACAGCTCGTGCAGGATGTCCGACGCCGGCGTGATCGGGTAACTGCCGAGCACCACCGGAATGTCCGCCAGTTGACCCGCGGCGACGATGCCGTACGCCAGTGCGGTGTTGCCCGAGATCTGCCGGTATTCGCCCGCCGGCAGCTTCGCCCGCGTGACCTCGTATGTGGTGCCGAAAGCCTCGGTCGTCTCGCCGTAATTCCAGCCCGCCTTCAGCGCCAGCACGTTGGCCTCTGCGACATCGGGCTTGCGGGCGAACTTCTCCCTGATGAACCTCTCGCTGGCCTGGATCGGCCGCCCGTACATCCACGACAGCAGGCCGAGGGCGAACATGTTCTTGGCGCGCTGGCCGTCCTTCTTGGAGGCGCCGATCGCCTCGACCGCCCCGAGCGTCAGCGTGGTCATCGCGACGGAATGCACGACGTAGTCGGACAATTCGTCGGACTCGAGCGGATTGGTGACGTAGCCGACCTTGGTCAGGTTGCGCTTGGTGAACTCGTCGGAATTGGCGATCACCATCCCGCCGCGCGGCAGGTCGCCGATGTTGGCCTTCAGCGCCGCCGGATTCATCGCGACCAGAACGTCGGGCCGGTCGCCAGCGGTCAGGATGTCGTGATCGGCGATTTGAATTTGGAAGGACGAAACCCCGGGCAGCGTGCCTGCGGGTGCGCGAATCTCGGCGGGGTAGTTCGGCTGGGTGGCGAGGTCGTTGCCGAAAAGCGCTGCCTCGGAGGTGAACCGGTCACCGGTGAGTTGCATGCCGTCCCCGGAATCGCCGGCGAATCGGATGACGACTTGTTCGAGGCGCTGACGGTCGACCCCGTGATGAGAAGCTCCGTTATGAGAATCTGACCCGGCTTCGCTGCCGTTCGGATCCACGTCTCCGCCCTCCATTTGCTCACCGGTCAGGCACTCTGCTCAGCTTCAGGCTACGCGCCGTTGAAGTGACTCCCGGCGACCACAGTCGCATGTAACTGGCGGCACCGATTATGACACTGTTTGTTAGCGTCAGTAGCCGTCTCCGCGGCCTTGCACGCAGCGGGTTTGTACCCAAAAGCCGAAGTCAGCGAGATGTACCGGCGGGGAGGGGACGAAACTGTGGGGTTGGTCACGTCCGTGACGCGGACGTGGCCGCCGTTTCCGGGATCGCAATCAGACACAAGACAAAACCCCACTGCGGCAAGCCCGCCGGACGCTGCGGCAAGCCCGCCGAGAAACTAGGCGCTCTTGTCGCGGCGCTCGGCGCGCGACGCCTTGCGCGGCACGATCGTCGGCAGCACGTTGTCTTGCACCGTCTCCTTGGTCACCACGACCTTGGCGACGTCGTCGCGGCTCGGGATGTCGTACATGACGGGCAGTAGGACCTCTTCCATGATGGCCCGCAAGCCACGGGCCCCCGTGCCACGGTGGATCGCCTGGTCGGCGATCGCTTCCAGCGCGTCGTCACTGAATTCCAGCTCCACCCCATCCATTTCGAAGAGCCGGGTGTACTGCTTGACCAGAGCGTTCTTGGGTTCGGACAGGATCTTGACCAACGATTCCTTGTCCAGGTTGGTGACCGAGGCGACGACCGGCAGCCGACCGATGAACTCGGGGATCAGCCCGAACTTGATCAGGTCCTCGGGCATGACCTCGGCGAAGTGGTCGGCGGTGTCGATCTCGGCCTTGGAGCGGACCTCGGCGCCGAAGCCCAGGCCGCGCTTGCCGACGCGCTCGTAGATGATCTTCTCCAAGCCGGCGAAGGCACCCGCGACGATGAACAGCACGTTGGTGGTGTCGATCTGGATGAACTCTTGGTGCGGGTGCTTGCGGCCGCCCTGCGGGGGGACCGACGCCTGGGTGCCCTCGAGGATTTTCAGCAAGGCCTGTTGGACGCCCTCCCCGGAGACGTCGCGGGTGATCGACGGGTTCTCGCTCTTGCGGGCGATCTTGTCCACCTCGTCGATGTAGATGATGCCGGTCTCGGCGCGCTTGACGTCGTAATCAGCGGCTTGGATCAGCTTGAGCAAGATGTTCTCGACGTCCTCGCCGACGTAGCCCGCTTCGGTCAGCGCGGTGGCGTCGGCGATGGCGAACGGGACGTTGAGCATCTTGGCGAGCGTCTGGGCCAGGTAGGTCTTGCCGCAGCCGGTCGGCCCGAGCATCAAGATGTTGGACTTGGTCAACTCGACCGGCTCGTGCCGGGAGTCGCGGCCCTTCTCGCCGGCCTGAATGCGCTTGTAGTGGTTGTAGACGGCGACGGCCAACGTCCGCTTGGCCGTATCCTGCCCGATGACATATCCCTCGAGAAATTCCCGGATCTCGACGGGCTTGGGCAGTTCGTCCAGCTTGACGTCGTCGGCATCGGCGAGTTCCTCTTCGATGATCTCGTTGCAGAGGTCTATGCATTCATCGCAGATGTACACGCCGGGGCCAGCAATGAGTTTCTTGACTTGCTTTTGGCTCTTCCCGCAGAACGAGCACTTCAGCAGGTCACCGCCGTCTCCGATGCGTGCCATGGTGCTTCAGCGCCTACTTCCTGTTCGCCGTTGGTCTTGCCGTGCCGCACGTATCCCCCGACGCTACCCGTTCGATCGGGCCCGACGCGACCGATAACGTCGAATCGCGTCGGTGGTATTCGCGGGAGTTCATGCCTCTTCCGTCAGAACATATAGCCAGACGGCGTCCACTACTGGCGTAAGACGCGCATTCGGTGTCTTTGGCGTGTCGTGGTTGTTACGCGATCGAAGCCAGAGCCAGGCTTACTCGTGTTCGCCGAGCGTGTTATCAGCGCGAAAGATCAGCGGAGAATTCGCAGTGAGTGCACGCTCGACGAGTCTCACGCGCTCTGCGCGGACAGCTTCCGGTACTCCAGAACAGTGTCGATGATCCCGTAGTCCTTGGCCTCTTCGGCGGTCAGGATCTTATCCCGGTCGGTGTCCTTGCGGATCGTGGCGGCGTCCTTGCCGGTGTGGCGGGCCAGCGTGGTCTCCATCAAGGCGCGCATCCGCTCGATCTCGGCGGCCTGGATTTCCAGGTCGGAGAACTGGCCCTGGATCACACCCGACAGCGACGGCTGGTGGATCAGCACGCGCGCATTGGGCAACGCCATCCGCTTGCCCGCCGTCCCGGCGGCCAGCAGCACCGCCGCGGCCGAGGCGGCCTGGCCCAGGCACACCGTCTGGATGTCCGCGCGCACGTACTGCATGGTGTCGTAGATCGCCATCAGCGAGGTGAAACCGCCGCCGGGCGAGTTGATGTACATGGTGATGTCGCGATCCGGGTCCAGCGACTCCAGTACCAGGAGCTGCGCCATGATGTCGTTCGCCGACGCGTCGTCGACCTGGACGCCGAGGAAGATGATGCGTTCCTCGAACAACTTGTTGTAGGGGTTGGATTCCTTGACGCCGAAGCTGGAGTGCTCGATGAACGACGGCAGGATGTAGCGCGCCTGAGGCTGGATCTGGGGGTGCTGAGTACTCACTGTGCTTCTCCGTTGATGATGTGGGCGGCGCGGGTGATGATGTGGTCGACGAATCCGTATTCCAGGGCTTCCGGGGCGGTGAACCAGCGGTCGCGGTCGGAATCGGCCTCGATGCGTTCGATCGACTGCCCGGTGAACTCGGCGTTCAGCCGGAACATTTCCTTCTTGATGACGGCGAACTGCTCGGCCTGGATGGCGATGTCGGCCGCGCTGCCGGTCACGCCGCCGAGCGGCTGGTGCATCAGGATGCGGGCGTGCGGCAGCGCGTAGCGCTTGCCCTTGGTGCCGGCCGCCAGCAGGAACTCACCCATCGAGGCGGCCATGCCCATCGCGTAGGTGGCGATGTCGCACGGCGCGAGCACCATGGTGTCGTAGATGGCCATCCCGGCGCTGATCGATCCCCCGGGGGAGTTGATGTAGAGCGAGATGTCCTTGTCGGCGTCCTCGGCCGCGAGCAGCAGAATCTGCGCGCACAGCCGATTGGCGACCTCGTCGTTGACCTCCGAACCCAGGAAGATGATGCGCTCGGAGAGCAAGCGCTCATAAACCGAGTCCGTGAGGTTGAGACCCTGCGAGGGCGAACGCATGTCAGTCACGACTGGGTTACCTGCTTTCTCGAGTTCTTCTCTGTATCGACCCTAACCAACCGCTCCACTGTTTGGCGGCCCCGCTACCCCGGAGACGGACGCGTTCGCTCACAGCGTCACGACGCGGTCATTCCGTCGGGTCTGCGGAGGCTTCCTCTGCCTGGGACTCTGCTTGGGCTTCTTCGGTGCCTTCAGATTCCTCATCCGCTTCTTGATCCGCTTCTTGATCCGCCTGAACCTCGGCCTGGTCGGCGGGCTCATCGGCCACGCCGCTGCGCTTACCGAAGAACTCGCTGGTGTCGACGGTGTTGCCGCCGGTGTCGACGACCGTCGCCGCCTCGACCGCCGCGGCGATGGCCAGCCCGCGACGCACGTCGGCGAACATGGCCGGCAGCTGGTTGTTCTCCTGCAGGTAGCCGAACAGCTGCTGCGGCTCGATACCGTATTGCCGAGACGTCATCACCAGCCGTTCGGTCAGGTCGTCCTGGCCCACCTGGACTTGTAGCTCCTCGGCCAGCGCATCCAGCAGCAGCTGTCGCTTGACGCCGGGTTCCGCGGCCCAGCGCGCCTCGGCTTC
>Ga0080006_1152404_pt1 | contig 39817 bp, 30 predicted proteins | sample RS3BMetagenome_FD_69209 | JGI IMG/M metagenome (GOLD analysis project Ga0080006, IMG submission 69209) | Ferric oxide microbial mat and aquatic microbial communities from Rainbow Spring, Yellowstone National Park, USA - RS3B (SPADES... ...
CCAAAGAGTTCGGCCGCCTCGGTATCAACACCCGGGTTGACGTCGGTATGGTCCTTGTTGGGGTTGACCACGATGATCCGGGCGCGGAACTGATAGGTCGTGTCGGGCTCGACAGTGAAGTCAAGTCGTCGAGTCATGAGGATTTTCTCCTCAAGTTTCGGGAAGTTGGCCTCCCCGCTGACGTCGCCCATCTCACCGGATCCCCCGCTCATCATCCCACCGGAAGCACCGCTCATCATCCCACCCGCACTCCCGCTCATCATTCCACCGGAAGCACCGCTCATCATCCCAGCGGGACCGCCAGCCATGTTGTTCATCGACGAGGAGCCGCCGCCACCCGACCTCATGCTGCCGCCGGCCGCAGGGTTACCTGCCATCGACATCATGCTGTTCATATTCCCCTTGCCTCCACCCATGACACCGGCGGTGGCCTCATTCTTGGGCGTATCCAGGACCTCGGCCGGTACGAGCTTCGCGACGTGCACGCCGGTCCAGTAGCCTGCTTGAAGGAAGGGCAGGGGGTCAACCAGAGCCTCGGGTCGCTTGGGCTCCGGAACGAGTTCGGTTTCCAGTTGGGGCAGGTTATCCAGAACGTCGTAATTCTTATCCTGATCGATCGCGGCCCACTCGGTCCAGGCTCCTTCCGAGTCACGATGTCTCCGCTGAATCTGGAGCGCCTTGTAATTTGGATACGCGAGGGCCGGATTCTTGAGGGCCATCAGGTAATTTTTCTTGAGCCGCTCGTTGTCGATCACTCCCGTGATGACAATCCAGCGCTTGCCCTGCGGACCTTCTTTCCAGGGACCGCCATCGGCGTCGGCGGCTTTTTCTTCCTTGGCCTTTTCCTTGGGGTCAGTCTCTGCCTTGCCGGCGAACTGCTTCAGGCGCTTCTCTTCGGCCTCCTCGCGACGCTTCTTATCTTCGGGCTTCTCGCCCTTCTCGGCTTTCTTGGCCTTGCCCTTCTTGCCCTTGGAGTCACCGCCGGTATCGAGGATCTTTTGTCCCTTCTCGTCGAGGGTGTACATCAGGATGCCACCGCGACCTGGAAAGGCCGCCAGTTCCGTCGGCGCGATCAGTTCGGGCGTATCCCGGATCAGACCGGCACCCGGCTCGGGCGTGACCCACTCGAGCCTGGGTTTGAACGCATCGGGTTTGATCGCATTTTCGATCTGGTTATCGACGACCGTCACGAATTTCGGGTCGACCAGACCATCCTTTTCGAGCTTGGCCAGGACATCGGGCAAGGGCTGTTGTTTCTGGAGGTTGCTCTGGGCGCTGGTCGCGGAGGCGTTCAGCTCCTCCGGCCTCATTTCGATGGTCTCGCGCAGGAAAGCCATCGCGGCCCCGGCCACGAAGAGAGCGGCCGTCGCGCCGACCACGACTTTTTCGGCATGACGCAGGCCGAAATCTTTCATTTTATCGACGAACGCATTGGCCATGGTGGTTGGACTCCTCCGGTCAAACTCTCCTGCCAGAGGCGAGCACCGTGCCCGCCCCTCGAATGATTTCTCTGGATCAGACCCGGAAGCAGATCGACCTCAAGGTTTGGGAGCCGGGTCGGTCTTGGGAGTCTCGGCCTTGGGAGTCTCGGCGGGAGGAGTTTCCGCCTTGGGCGGTTCCTCTTTCTTGGCGGTAGAGTCCGGCGGAGTGACGTTCCCGCCCTCCTTGGGGGTGTCGGCCGGCTTGGCGGGGTCGGCGGGAACCGGCGAGGGAGTCGTCGGGGCCGCCTCGACCTTCGTCGGATCCGGAGTCGAGGGGGGCGTCGTGTTCGAAGCCGCGGCCGTGGAAGGGGCAAGCTCGGGCGGAGGCGGAGGAGCCAGGTAGAATCGCGCCCGGCCGTAGACCGTCACCTCGATCACGTTGTAATATTGATCGATTTTCTTCTCGGTCTTGGACTTGGCCGCCGCTTCCTTTTCCTTCTTGGCCTTCTCCTCGCGGGCTTTCTTGGTGTTCTGGTTGCGGATATCCACTCCGCCCGAAGCCTTGCTCGCGCCTCCACCCATACCAGGCATCATGCCCCGACCACCCGGCATCATGTCGCCCCCCATGGCTCCACCAGGAGACATCCCTCCGCCAGATCGGCTCATGTTGCCCATGGCTCGACCCATACTGCTCATTCCATCGTCTCCCTTGGACCCTCCCATCATGCTCATACCCATGCCCATGCCCATGCCGCCCGATCCGAATGAGGGGCGCTCGCCATAAGCGGGTTTGACCACCGGAGTCAGCGGCTTCGAAAACTCAACCTCATTGATCTCGATCGACATCGGCGAGTTTTCCAGACCGACGAGAAAGTTGGCCATCCGACCCTGATCGACGAGCACCGACATTTTAATCGGCAGAGCCTTGTATTGCGGGCTGTCGGTCTTGACGTAGAGGACTTCGGTGGTTTTGGGAGCGTTACCCATACCACCGCCGCCGCCGCCGGCGCCGCCCATGTTCATCATTCCACCCTCGCCACCCTTGCCGGCGTTCGGCTCGGACGCAGCAACCGGCGCGGCCGGGGGTGGGGCCGAGGGATCGGCGATCGGGTCCGGCGGCAGGAGGGCCTCCCCCTTGGCCATCGATTTCTGATCCTGGTCGGTCGATGCGCCCACTTCGAGAACATTGATCTGCTTGACGATCGCGCCGTCCCAGTCCTTGGCACCGACGCTGTCGTTGACCTTGGCGATGGCGTCGAGCAAGGCCGTCAAGACCCAGAGCCGATCTTGTTCGGCCCAGACCAGGGTGAGGTCCGGGGGACTCTCCTGCTTGAAGTCGGCGGGAGCGATCAGGACATTCGGCTCGGGAGCGACAACGATGCCGGTCCCGTCATCGAAGTTGAACGGTTTGAAGATCTTGTAAATGCTCTGCCAGAATGCCGGGTAAGCGACCGTGTAGTTGATCAGAGTGGTCTGGATCTGGTTACGGTCGACGTCGGCTGGATATTTACGGCCCCACTTGCGGAAGCGGGCCTCGACTTCGGGCGGCCATTTCAGAAGGGGTTCCTGGGTGGCGAAAAGCTTCCGCCAGGTGGCGTCGACGTCCTGGACCAGCACTTCTTTTTTCTTGGCCGCCTCGGGTTGATACTGACCGTTGACGATCCCGGGCGTGGTGTACTTAGCGATCTCGGTCTTGGCGTCCTTGATCGCCTTCTCGCGAGTGGTTGTCTCGGTGTTGATCGTCCCGAAGCCGACGGCATAGCCGATCAGAGGCAAGAGGAACGAGATGCCGATCGCGATCCAGAAGCGGTATTTGACCGCCTGCTTGAGGAAAACCTTGAGTTGGTCCATGTTCGAGTCGCCCTTTGTCGATCGAGGCGTGGTCTCAGTTCAAAGGAAGCGTCCGGCGGTCCTGACGAGCCTGACCGCCGGACGGACGCGAGTGGTCGAGTCAGACGATCATTTGGGAGCGCCCGAGGCATTGCCGGCTGGGGCGACGGGAACTCCAGGCTGGCTCGGAACGCCGGGCTGGCCGGGGGCTCCGGGAGCGGGGAAGCCGCCGGCGGGAGGCTGTTGACTGGCCGCCTTGGCGGCCTCCACGCTGGCCGAGCCCTTCTCCGACACGTCCTGAAGTTGTTTCTCGATCTTCGAGGAGTCGAACGCCTTGATGGCCTCGAGATTCTTGGGGTCATTTTCCGCATCGGTCAGCAGCTTGCGGATTTCTTCGATCGACTTGGCCGGCTTCTCGGGCGTGGGCGGCTGCCAGATGAACTGGATCAGGAAATCGGTCCGGGTCAGCGTGACGACCGGCGCCGAGTTGTCTTTGCCGGCCGCCCCACCCATGTTCATGCCGCCTCGCGTGTCCGATCCCATCATCTGGTTAAACTGACTACCCATCGAGCCGGAATTCAGCATTCCACCCATCCGACCACCGGCCTCTGGTCCCATGCCCATCGACATCCCGCCGGGGCCGCCGCTGGGTCCGCCCGGAGAACCGGGACTCGAAGTCGAGGAAGCAGTCGCCCGGTCGAGCAGGGTGGCCACCGTCTTGTTACTGACAGCCCCCTTGTCGGTCGTCCAGCCGGTATCAATGTTCCACCAGGTCATGGCCGCGTGATGAATGCCCAGCGCCCGGAGGTCGGCACCCTGGAATCTCGGAAGAATTTTCCGGGTGATGAACTCGTAAGGCCCGAGCGCCTTCCGCTGCTCCATGGGAAGATTACGCTCCTCCATGGTGGTCGGATAGGGGTTGTAGTGGTGACCGACAATCTGGACGATCCAGCCTTCACCGCTGGGGGCCTGATCGGGCTTGCGATCGAGCGGATGCAGGGTGAGCTTGAACTGGTCGGGAAAGCTTTTGGGGTCGCTGAACCACTGGGTAAGCACGTCGGTCCGGTAGACCGGCTTGATCCGGTCGATGTGAACCCGCAGCTTGTCGAGCACTTTCACATCGTTCGGATTACCCGGATTCAGCTTGTACTCGGCAGCGGGGTCGGGAAGCACATTATTGATGGTCTGGAAGAACTTGGGCCAGGCAGCCCGCTGATCATCGGGGATGATCAGAGCTTTGCCTTCCTTGAGCTCGCTCTCGAACTCGCTCTTGACCGTGTTGTAGGAACTGGCGTAGCTCGAACCCTGGCCGCTGATGCTCTTGATCTTGTCAACGGCTCCCTTGAATTCCGGGTTGGCCACCTTGGCATAGGCCTTGAAGTCACCCAGATAGAGCGCGGTGCAGGCCAGCATCAAGAGGGCCGAGGCCGCCAGCGCCCAGGGCTTCTTGCGGCGGAGAATTCGAACCTGCTCGAACTCAGGGGGCAGCAGGTTGGTCTTGAGCTGGCTCTGGTTCAAGCCTTGAAGCGCCAGGCCGTACGAGACCGCGAACGAAGGGAGGTTCTCGACGAACTGAGGGGCTTCCTTGACCTCGTCGTTGGTGATCTTGTTGAAGGCTTCGAGCTTTTCGACTTCGAGCCCGTTCAGGTTCTGCTGGAGGAATTTTTGCAGGCCGGGCAGCTTGAATCCATTGCCCAGACCGACCACCTTGATGATCTTCGCTTGACGGTTGACGCTGGAATAGAAGCCGATCGAGCGGTTGACCTCGCTGGCGAAGTCGTTGAAGATGCCCCTCATCGCGGTGAAGACCGCCTTGGGGTCGGGAGCCTTGGTAGCGTTTCGCTTGAGATGCTCGGCCTTGGCGAAGGTAAGCTTCAGTTCCTTGGTCAGGGCCCGGGTGAAGTGATTGCCGCCGATCGGCACGTTGCGCTGCCAGATCCGGGTTCCATCGCTGATGATCAGGTCCGTGTTATCGGCCCCGATATCGAGGAGAACAATCGACCCCTTCAGGTCCGACCCCTTGAGCTGGTCGTAGGTGATGTAATTGTACAGGGCGATCGGACCCATCTGGACGAAGTCGATCTCGATCCCCGCCGCCTTGAAAGGGGCGATCGCGCGATTGATCTGGTCGCGCTTCATCGCGAACAGGCCAACCTCGACCTCGGAGAAATCCTCCTCGTCCGCGGCTTCGTCCTTGCTGCCGATTTGCTGGTAGGCCCAGACGACTTCTTCGAGGGCAAATGGGATTTGCTGCTTGGCCTCGAACTTGACGATATCGGGAATCCGCTTTTTCTCGACAGGCGGCAGCTTGATAAACTTCACGAGGCCCGCCTGGCCCGGAACAGCGATGGCGACCTTGCAGCCTTTCAGGTCGTTACGATCGAGAAAGGTCCCCAGGGCCTCGGAGACCAGGGCCTCGGGGTCGGCATCAGGCTGGCTGAGGATCTTGGGATATTCGACGAAGTCAAAGGCTTCGGCCACGACCTGATCGGGCGATTCGCCCACCGCGAGCTTCAACCCCTTGAGGGCGGACTGACCGATGTCGAGCGCCCAGACGGCCTGGTTCTTCGCCATTGCGATCGATCTCCTGGGTGTCCGAAATCACCGGGCTGTCTGCGACGCCCGGGCGTCCGGTCGAACCTTGGAAGGGGTCATATTTCGAAAACGAAGGCAGGAAGAGGTTGGTCGAAACCAACCGGCGTGGGACGCCGCCCGCCTTATGGAGAAAATACGCTAGCACAGCCGTCCGCCCCATGTCCAACCCCGACAAGGCTCTCGAACGGATGTCACCCTGTTCGACGACCTTCTGAGCTGGAAAGTTCCCGCTTTGACGTCATTTTTCGACGCCGAAGCCGGTTGAAAAGGTAGGGGCGAGCCGACCATGGACGGATTTCCCGCGGAATTGCTCAACTTTAACATACGATCTGGAGTTCGGGCGAGTTCGCGCCCTTCTTCGGACCAACCCGAGGTCCCATGATCCGACTTCCGATCGACGCCGCGCTTCCCGAGATCGTCGAGATCGCCCGAGCCCGAAGATGCCTGGTCCTGGTCGCCCCGCCAGGAGCCGGCAAAACGACACGGGTTCCCGTGGCCCTGATCGAGTCGGGTTTACTGTCAAGCGACCATCCCAACCTGGCGATGCTCCAGCCCCGGCGGGTCGCCGCCCGGGCCGCCGCCAGTCGGATCGCCGAGGAAAACGGCTGGTCGATCGGGGGTCAAGTCGGCTATCAGGTCCGGTTCGAGAAGCGAATCGGAGCCGAAACTCGAATCCGGGTCATGACCGAAGGCATTCTCAACCGTCAGCTCGTGGCCGACCCGTTTCTCGAAGGCATCGGCGCTGTCATCCTCGACGAATTTCACGAGCGGAGCTTACACACCGACCTGGCCCTGGCTCTGCTCCGCGAAGTTCGCGACTCGGTTCGCGACGATCTGATCATGGTTGTGATGTCGGCGACGATGGAGGCCGAACCGGTCGCCAGGTTCCTCGGAGACGCTCCGATTATCCGGGTGGAAGGACGGTCGTTTCCGGTCGAAGTCTCCTATCGGGGCGGTTCGAGCGATCCGCTTCCCGACCAGATGGCCCGGGCGATCGAGGCCCAGGATGATCCGGGCGACCTGCTCGCCTTCCTGCCGGGGGTCGAGGAGATCCGACGAACCTCCCGAGAGCTGTCCGGCTGGGCCATTCGACAGAATCTGGATCTCTTGCCGCTCCACGGGTCGTTGACCAATGAGGAGCAAGATCGGGCGATTCGGCCGAGCGATCGCCGTAAGGTGGTCCTGGCGACGAACATCGCCGAGACCTCGTTGACGATCGACGGGGTGACGACCGTCATCGATGGTGGCCTGGCCCGATTTGCCAGTCATGACCCGAGCCGCGGTCTGGACCGATTGGAACTCGGCCGGATCAGCCGGGCCTCGGCGGACCAGAGGGCGGGTCGAGCGGGTCGGACCCGACCGGGTCGTTGTGTCCGACTCTGGACCGAACGCGAAAATAGAAGCCTGGCCGCTTCGGACATCCCCGAAGTCCGCCGAGTCGACCTTTGCGGAACGGTTCTGGCTCTCCACGCCTGGGGACATAACGACCCCTCGACCTTTGGTTGGTACGAAGCACCAGACTCCAACGCCCTTGAAGCCGCCGAGCGGCTCCTGACACTTCTGGGTGCCATCGATCAAGAGGAAGGGTCGATCAACCCTCTCGGTCGTCGGCTACTCGAAATCCCGGCTCATCCCCGACTGGCTCGGCTTTTGATCGCGGCTTGCGAGCGGGGCTATCCGGTCGAGGGGGCGACCCTCGCGGCCCTTCTTTCGGAAAAAGACATCCTGACCCGGAACTTCGCCCGAGAGGCCCGGCCCGAGTTTCATGGCTCGTCCGATCTTCTGACCCGGCTCGATCGGCTCGACGAAGCCGATCGCTCGCGATTCGCCCCCTCACTGCGTGACCGAGGGATCGACCCGACCGCGGCCCGACAGGTCGCCAGGGTCCGCGACGATTTTCTTCGATTCATCCGAAGGCAGTCGGGTCCCACCGAATCGCGAAACGAACCCGATGAAGACGATCTCCTTCGACTGATCTTGCTGGCGTATCCCGACCGGGTAGTCCGTCGACGGGGAGGCGACGGCTCGACCGGTCTGATGGTCGGCGGTCGGGGTATCCGACTCGATCCGGAGTCGATCGTCCGCGATTCGGAGTATTTCCTGGCGATCGACCCGAGAGAAGATCGTCACGAGGGAGCACTCGAGGCCCGGGTCCGGATCGCCAGCGCGATTCGACTCGAATGGCTCGAAGACGATTTTTCCAGGGAAGTCGTCCGCCGGCGGTCGGTCGAATACGACCCGGTCCGGGGTCGAGTCGTCGGAGTCGCGACGATTTCTTATCGCGATCTCCTCTTGAAGGACGACCGCAACATCGCGGTCGATTCGGAATCGGCCGGGCAGGCGCTTGGCGAGGCCCTCGCTCCACTCGGTCGGACCTTCTTCGAGCGAGACGAGTCAGCGAATGCCTGGCTATCCCGGCTCGACCTGGCCCGTCGGATGATCCCTGAGGCCGACTGGCCTGCCTTCGAGACCGAAGATTGGGCGGAGCTGATTGCCCTGGCTTGCCTGGGGAAACGATCCGTGGCCGAGATCAAGGCCGGGTCGTTGCTGGATCTGCTGAAAGGGAGGCTCAGCTATTCCTTGAATCAGAAGCTGGCGGAATGGGTGCCCGAAACCCTGACCGTTCCAACCGGCAATCGAATCAGGATTCATTATCCCGAGGAAGCCCCTCCCTTTGTCGAGGTCCGGCTTCAAGAGCTTTTCGGCTGGGTCGACACACCCCGGATCGCCGGGGGGCGGGTGTCTCTGGTGCTTCATCTCCTGGGTCCAAACTATCGGCCAGTTCAGATTACCAATGACCTGAACAGCTTCTGGTCGACGACTTATTTCCAGGTCCGCAAGGATCTTCGGGCTCGATATCCCAAACACTCCTGGCCCGAAGATCCGCTCACCGCTCGACCCGAGGCCCGGGGCGGTCGCCGTCGCGATTGAATCAGCCGGCCGCTCTTGAATTTTTCTTCAAAAGGCTGATCAGACGATCGAAATCTTAAGGAACATAACCCGGAAGGCCGAGACGTATCTCGAACCGGGGAATGGTCATGCTCGATCGAAGTTTACGCGATGATTACGTCCGAATCAGGCAAAGCCGAGCTAGACGAGAAGATCGGTCCAGCTCGCTGGAGGGTGGGGGAGTTCCGGCCTTTGTCGGCCTTGTCACTTCACCTGCTTCCATGATCCAGGTCGGCGGGTTCCTCATGGTCCAGCCGACATCCATTCTGGGTCCCGAAGTGGAAGGTGGACCCGGTCAGTTCATGTCATCCAGTCAGTCGACCGTTCCGGTCTACCTCGTCGGTCCTCATGTCGCGTTGACGGGCGATTACCTGGTCTGCAAGTTCGTCGACAACCGATGGGTGGCCGAGCGGTCGATGGTGAGCCACTCGAGCGGCGTGACGACCACCGTGCCCAACTGTATCTGCTCGCAAATTCCAACGACGCTCTCCATGATCTCATCTGACCCGAACTGCAACTTCGGAATGTTTCAGAGCTGCTCCATCGTTTATGGTCCGACGCCCAGCGGTTACGCCAACCTTCAGATTGGAGTCAACTCGTTTCTCTCCGTCGAGAGTTTTCCCGACGCGGTCGCCAACGGTGCCGAGTTCCGCTACTTGTTCAGTTGCTATCTGAACCAGTTCAACCTGTCCCGCGTTTATCTCGAATCGCCTTACGGATCGCCGTATCGCGATGGTCTGCTTTATTCCTGGCTGATCAGCGGTTATGGCAACAGTTGCGATCCCTTTGCTCTCGATTACGGGTCGGCTTACCCGGGGAGTGATGCGTCATGCTTCGTGACGATCAGCGGGGGTTGAACCGGCACCTGGCCGGGCTTCGAGCCTGGCGAAGCCTCTCGGTCGAAGACCAATCGCGAGCGATCTGGTCGGGAAACAGTTCGTTTGTTCCTGCCGGGGGTCCAGACGATGGTCGACTCCGCGTCGGACTCTGGTGTCCCTGCCTGGGACTGGGAGGTGCCGAGGTCTGGCAACTTTCGCTGGCCCGGACCGTCGACACCGACCGCATTTCCTGGCAAGGAGCGGCCGTCACCGAAGGGCGAGGAGCGGCCCATCCGGGCATGATTCGCGAACTGGAAAGGATGATGCCGATTGGCTACGGTCTCGATGCCGCCAGAGCGCTGGCCTCGTCCTGTGATGTCATCGTGTCGTGGTCGGTCACCAGTATCTCAGCGCTTCTGGAAGGGCTGGAGTCGGCTCCCTCGGTGATCGTCGCGTGTCACTTTCCGGCGGAGTCGCCCTGGGGTTCGGGGACCGAACGTCTCTTCGAGGGGGTCCATCGATTCGTCGGGGTCTCCGAACTGGCCGTGGAAGCGGCGCCCCTGTCTGCCCGCAATCGATTCGAGGTGATCTGGAACGCCATCGATGCCCATCGATTGCAGGTCGCCCAGGATCGAGCCGCGATCCATTCCAGCTGGATGATCCCTACCGAGGATCCGGTCGTTGGATACCTCGGTCGGCTCGCGCTCGAGAGAGCCCGAGTTGAGAAAGCCCGAACCTTTGCCAGGGGTCGACTCAGCCTGGCTCGATTCGGCCGCGACTGGACCGAGCTGATCGTTCGATCTTCCCGACGACCCTCGGGTTCCTTCTCGCGAGTAGCGTCTTGAGCTTTAACCAGAAGGAGAGATGATGTCCGTTTGCTCCCGGATCGCTGATCTGTCCTGCCCTGTGGATCCCTGCCCGGGGAAAGACGTCGCGAGCGTCTGCTCGCATTTGAACACGCTCCGGCTCTGGCGACAAATCCCGATCGAGGATCAGGTCAACCGGTTCGCCAACCATCGGCCGGTTGTCAACCCTGTTGTCCGCGACGCGGTGAATGCCTGTCGGTCTCGGGGCCCCGTCTTACCGATTTCGATGCAAGAGGACTGCGGCTGCCGAGGCAAGGAGCTGTCGGAATGTCGAGACAGCCGGGGGACCTTACCCGGCCGCGTCACCCTGCAAGACTGTCTCCAGTGCCAGGGTTCCCGTTTGTTGTTGGCAATCCACCTTGAAGAAGTTCTTCATTTCGTCAGCGACGCCAGCCATTCGGCGTCGAGTTCCTCGACCGTCTTCCCCGTCAACTCTTTCCAGACGGTTTGATTGTATTTGCCTTCCCGGAGTCGCTGGTTCAGCTTCAACACCAGCTGCTTGTCATATTTTTGCGAGACATAATCGAGGAAGGTCGCAGTCGTCCGGTAACTGCCGTTGTAATGAGCTCGACGAGGATTGACCGGTCCTGCTTTTCCGGGTTCATAAACGAAAAAACGGACATGATCGGCAATCCCCTCGACCAGCCATCCCGGGTTACCTCGCCCTCGGTATCGCTGAATCACGTGACAGGTTTCGTGAATCATCGCCCCGAGATCCTCAGGGTGATCTTTGAAAAACGAGACGGAGCCCTTGATTCGATTTCCACTCGCCTCAGCCACCCCTTTGTAGCTGGTGCTCAAGGTGATGCTGATCTGGCTGGCAGGCCGAAAATGATCGCTTCGGAGTTCCTCATTCAGCCGGGGATACCATTTCTCGCAGAGTCTGGCAACCTTCTCGGCCCATTCCTTCATTTCGGGAGCATCGGTGACATTGATCGAGAACTCAACCGGATAGCGAAATGGCGCGACGGCTTCGACCGCCTCGAGGATGATCTCGCGGATGACCAGCGGATGGTTGGCGAGTGAATCGGGTTTGATCCGGATTGCCTGGACTGATCTGGACATCAGCTCAATCCGGGCAACGCCGCCCGGCCGGAATTTCTCGACAGATTCGAACGTCCTGGAATCGGCCGAAACTTCGAGCGACCCTCCTTCCAGTGGGTCGGTCCCGTCCGGTCGACCGGTGATGACCTCGATCGACTTCAGGGCTACGGGTTTTTCCAGAATGAGAGTGAAATGATCCAAAGTCCCCGGATTGGTCGCCGAGGCAAAAAAAGTGGTCTGGTCCTGATCGAAGGCAAACTGGCGGATCTGCGAGAAGGAAGTTGCCAGACTCGATTCCACGACAGCGTGGACAGGGTCCGCAGCGCTGGAAGTCGCGTGCAAGAGCGAAAGATTCAGAATCAAGATAATGATGAAAATGGGAAATGGTCGAATCATGGTGATTCTCGAAAAACGAAGAACCCCTCGATCACTCGAGGGGCTTGTCTCGCGAGAGAGGCGCCGGGCGGATTCGAACCGCCGATGGAGGTTTTGCAGACCTCTGCCTTACCACTTGGCTACGGCGCCCGATTCGGAGTTCATGATTTTAGTGCTCGATCACGGGCTCGACAAGGCGTCTTTTGAAGGTTGTGCAGACGACTCGGATCGGGCTTGCTCAAGTGGGGTCTTTAAACCCGAGAGAAACCGGTGCCATTCGGCCTCCAGCGCACGGAGATCCGATCCGAAGACAAGCTGAAAGGCCTCAATCGTTCGATCTGACCGGATGTTCAAATCCCGACGAGGCGTCCGAAGGAGGTCGAGATAGGCCGAGAATTCGCGAGGGTGAGATTTTCTCAGAAAATAGACAAGCGCCCAGGATTGAGCGTAGAGATCGCGCCGATAACCTCGCCCGAATCCAGCATCCTGGATCAACGAGGAGAGTCTTGGTTCAGGATGGAGCGATCGCCAGTCGGGAATCCGACGATCGTTGACCCGACCGAATCCGGCCCATCGCCCTCCTCGAATCACCTCGAACTGGGCGGCGAGCCCTTCATGGAGCCACGTGGGAAAATCGTCAAAACGGTTGGCCAGGCCCGACTCGGTGGTCAATTGGTGGACCGTTTCATGGGCCAGAATGCCGAGGTCGGTCTCGCGCCAGTCGAGGTCAAGGAGCAATGATCGACGATTCAGTTCGGATGGAGAATCGCCGCCGACCTTCCGGTTAGTGATCGCTCGACGGCCAGCCAGTTGTCGGTCCGAAGTTCGGGTGTCAAAAGCGAAGACCGCTTTGAGACCGGGATGATAAAACCCCTGAGTCTCGACGAAGGTGTCGCCGTCAACGCGTCGCAGGAAGGCGACATAATCGCGATGCTCGGCAAAGTAAACCGAGACGAGTCGGAAACCAGGAGCCGGAAGCTCAATACCTTGTGCAGCGAACGCGACCTGAAATGTTTTCACCACTCGCTCGATGACGTCGAGTCGCTCTGCAGCTTCGGACTCACCATGCTGGTGAAACAAGATGGCATGGGGACTTCGAGCCTCGCGGAACCGGAAGGGCTTGATCTGCTTGTTGATCCGTTCCAGGTCAGGGTCGGGGCAGGGGGGCGTCAGTCGGTCAATGCTTCGGAGCGACCGGAGGGTCGGTCCATGATCCTGAGCGACAGTCCGGAGATTTTCCAGGTCCGTCAGAGCCTCATCGGTCAGACCATTCTCCAGGGCCCACCAGGCCGCTGCGAATCGAGTTTCCACCCCGCCGCTTTTGTCGGCGAGATCGCGACGCCGACTCCATTCCTCCACAAGACGAGCCGTCGGTACGATGGTCTCGAAGTCGCCTTTGTGGAATCTCCTGGGACCGTCAGGAGTCTCGACCTCGACTTGATCACCCTCGATCTTCGATGGAAGCTGGACCGACCCTCCTTGCTTGAAGAAGAAAAAGTCCGCGAGAGCTGAACTGGCCGCGAACAGAATCAGACCAGAAGTGACAATAAGGTTTCGACTCGACACGATTCAGGCCCTCCCTGAGGAGAGTCGCAATCCTCAAGGATGCGGCGACTTCTGGCCTGGCATCTTCCGATCTCGTCCACTTCTGGCCTCAAGAAATTGCCTGATGGAACGCTCGGCTCCGGCATTCTGAACCGAAGCTCCTGGCCCCTGAAGCGTCTGATCACCATTATGATATCGATGGCACTCGGTACAGTCGAAGGAGGCGCCTCCCTTGACTGGTGCTGGCGAGGTGCCGAACCAGCCCTGCGACGAAGCAGGGGCATGGCACTGAACGCAGTTGGAAATTCCCGGAATCAGGTAATCCACGTTCGACGACGATGCCCGAGGATTGAGGCTCTTGCCGTCCTCGCTCATGGCGTAGGCACCTGAATGACAGTCGCGGCACGAGACTCCTCGGTGGGCTGTATGATTGAAAGACGCATGGGTGAACCAGACCTCGGGAACTCGAGTCGGTTCGACGCGGACGGGATATCCCTCGATTCGGTCTTTGCTGTAGTAATGGCATTCCATACAGTTATTAGCATTCTGATGTTGGGATCCCGTTGAATCATCGGGAAACATGAATCGCATCTCCCGGGAGACGGCCTCATCCAGACGCTTTCTGGCCGTGACGGAAATTGGCGATTTTCCCGGAAGACGTGATGTTGGGGTGTAGCCCTCAAGAATCGCCGGATCTGCCAGTAAAACCTGCGCCGTTTGCGATTGCCGTAGAAACTCCCGAACCTGATCGGGCTGGACGCCATGCGGGACTTCGAGATTCTTTCGCGAGGGATCGAAGCTCAGAACATGGCAGCCTCGACACTCATTCTGGAAGGTAATCGGCAGGTAGTAGCGGCCTGGACTTCGTGAAGGAAAGCCGGACGTGGCCATTGTCGGAGGCGCTGAAGCGCCGATCTCGGTCGAATCGAGTTGGTGGCAGGAACTACAATCCAGTTGAACAGCGTCGGTCGATCTGGCCCATTTCTGATAGCGTGGCCGTTCTTCATTGACTGGAATTTGCTCATACGTATACGGAGAATCTCCCGGGTTTTTGACGATGCCAGGACTCATGTGGCGAGCGTGATTGAATTTGAGCTTGCTGCGATCCTTCAGCGATTCGCCATCTTTGCTGACCAGTTCCGCCGCCTCTGGTCCGAAGGGAGGATGACCAGACTCATTAAAAGCCGTCACGGAATCAACGAAGGCCTCACGCCCTTCCTTTTTCTTACGCTTCGGGTCGATATGCTTCTCAAGCGACTGGTGACACCGGGTGCATTCGTTATCGCCCAATCGTACCAGCGAAAAGTCTCGACCCTGGTGGTCGCGATGGCATTCGGCGCAACTCCTGACCTCGGCATCGATCGTGGAATCGTGATGGTCCGGACCGGCGTGGCAACTCATGCAGAGTTTGTCGCTCGATCGGCTCGAAGGCGACGATACGGAGGAGAACAGAGCCCGACCGTCGATCGGTTCAAACGGAATGTGACAGGCGTCGCACTGGCTGTCCCAGAGGCTATGGGCTCGAGTCAGAGTGCCGTGGTTGGCTCGCAGACTGTTACGATCAGTCGCTTTCCACGAGGTCGGCCGAGCCCAGTCCACTCCCGAGCTCAACCAGGCGAGCGACAGGACCAGAGCCCCAGTTGAAAGGAGAATCTTCCAGGTTGGTATGGGGTCGCGATGCTTGTAATAGTCCTTGGGAACTCGGTTCCAGCGATCCTTGCCTGTCTCTCTATTGAAGGACATGAGCGAGTCAACTCCTTATCTATATTTCAAAGCAATCCAAATATGAAACAACATGAGAACGACTAGGCCAGCAGAGAGTGGAACGTGAATGATGAGCCATAGGTGCAGCCAATGATGCAATTGACGCTGGCGATCGAGTTGTCGTCTTTGATCGCAGAGGTTTTCGAGAAGGCTGATGGCGTCATGGGTTTCTGGACTCAACTTTTTCTTGAGCTCTTGAAAGATCAGAGCTGACTTGTTCGGAAGAATCAAGGGAGATTGTGACTTGTTCCCGCTTAACAAATACGGCTCGATACTGTTGAGATAGAGAACCGAGAGCGGTTCCGATCCTGGAATCGCGGCATGGGGGACCTGGGTGATAAGGATCTTGCCTTGAACACGGCCTACAGTCTGGACGGCCCCCACTGTCAGATGCGAAACCGGCAGGCCGTGCAAGATTGCTCGCTTCTCGGTTTCATCAAGAAAATCTGCGGATATCGGACCACAAATGGTCGAAACCAGGCGTCGAGCATCCGCGATCATGAAACGGACCACGCGGTCAATCTGGGAATGAATGGTCTCGGCGGGGATCTGATGGAGCATTCGAGTCGGCAAGACCTGCTGAAGAATGAGCCCCCAGATTCCACTGGCGATGACACTCAAGAAAAGGATCAGCAAGACTGTGCTCAACGAACCACCCCATCGAAATCCCGTATGAAGCAGGAGGAGTGGGATAGTAAGCAGACCCAACCAGATGTGAGCGATCATCCAGTCCTGAACTCGACCGATTCTCCAGGAGCGGACCTTCTTTCGTCCCCAAAGTGCGAATTCGAAAAGGATCAGAAGTCCGCCGACAATTCCAAAGGTCAGGCCTGACGGACTTCCCCCCCCCGGCCAGTTGGAGGCATTCCGACTCGAAAGAGAGTGCCAAACGGTCGCGGCGATCGTCACAAGAATCAGAAAGACGAGCCACGGCCAGTGTCTGGCGAGATTCCGTCGATCGATCAGCACAAGTGACCCTTTCGGATTTTAACAAGCTGGATCCGATCGGAGAAAATGCCGACCAGCCCGACTTATCAAAACCCGGCGGAGAGGCCCTGTCAATAAGTTGTATCGAACGGCCCAACCATTATCAGACAAGATGAATCTACAGTCGGACGTTCAAATTATCACAGGTCTTGTTCAGTAGATCGACGGGTCGTTGTTCGAGACCGTTCGTGTTTCAACTTGAAAAATCGTCGAATCGAAGTGAATCAGAAAAAACGAAGATACAGGAACCAACATCAGGTTGATGAAGTTCCATCATCTTGCAGCATTTGAGACAAGCGAGAGCCTTGATGTGGTCGATGTGGAGAGAGATACGGGATGATGAAACACTCAACTGCGAATGACTGATAGATCCTGAACCTCGCGAACTGTAGCTCGAGCAATAGTCCGAAGATTATAAAAATGTTTGTTGATGGTCAATTTGAATGCAATCGATCTTTAGCCTGGCGGGAGTGCATGGGAATCGAACCCACCAGCGGGCTGTCTCCAGCCCGCTCAACGGTTTTGAAGACCGTGGCCGGCACCAGCCGAACACACACACCCAGTCTAAATCGTTTGTTGACCAAATCCTCAATGATCAAAACGGCTCAGGATTTGCTAAAATACACAATCAACGATTGTGTCTTCCCCATCCCTGTCGTTCTCATGAAGAGAAGAGGATTCACCCAAAACACAGTAAAAGATTTTCCATGGTCAACGAAAGAATCTCATTACAGACAAGGAATTGAATTGGCGGAGTGTTTGACCTGATTACTTCATCGATCAAAAATGATCAAGAACCGAAGATTTTCCAATCAAGAAGGCAATGGCAAAGTCTTGTTTTTTGAAATCGCTGTTAGCCAGTATGGACCTGGCACGATGGTGAGAAGGGTCAGTTCTCATGGTCAATGGGCGATGCAGGACTTGAACCTGCGACCCCCAGCGTGTCGAGCTGGTGCTCTAGCCAACTGAGCTAATCGCCCTAACGAGTCTCAATATACGGGTTCAAAATTTCGGGTCAAGCGCAATTTCTCGAGTGCCAATCCAGGAGTGTTGAATTCAAAGGGATTTTGCGATCATTTTTAGCCGGCCCGGGCATGGTTTCTGAAAAAATTCGTGGATCCTCTCGCCCAATTTTTCTCGAAAATTTTTAGTAACTCCAGTATCAGACCCTTTCCGGGTGAACCTTTTGCCAGTAGTAAGAGATTAACCGGCTTGATTTCTTGTTCTTAGCCGGCGCGAATTGCTCGGTAGAGCCGATCCCTGCCTGTTGCGATCTGTTCAATCCGCCCTGCTTTCTCGAGTCGCTTGAGCCATCGGCCTGCGCCCGCTTTGGTATCGAAGAGAGCCTGAAACATCTGGCGCACGTTTGTCTTGTTAAATACCTCGGGTAACAACCCCAGTGCGAGAGGTCCCGATCGAACGCCTTCACCGAGCCACAGCAAAGCCTGTGCGAGAATCACCTCATGATCGAAAGCTAGCGAATCGGTTGTGCCTCGCGCTGGTCTCCAGGCGGCTTCGCTGGCGTCGTCACTCCCAGCAATGTTTGAGGATGGCGATTGAATCAGGGCAGCGTGGGCCAAGCTGATTGTCCGACCCCTCGGATCCCGTGCCGGGTCACCGTAGACACCAAGAAAATGAGTTGGACCGATCACCTCGAGTCCTGTTTCTTCTTTGAGTTCGCGTCGAGCACCAACCTCGACTGGCTCATCGATTTCCAGAAATCCCCCAGGAAGGGCCCATTGACCGGCAAAAGGCGGATGCTTTCTGCGGATCAGGAGAATCCGGAGTTGATCCGCGTCGAGCGCGAAGACTGCGAGGTCGACGGTGACAGCGGGACGGGGATAATCATAACAATAGGGAGCTGGCATGGTCCGAAGCTCCGCGAGTCTCTCGGGCGATCGACCTGCATCCCGAATAAGCCGGACTGCCTGTTCCCATCATATCGGACCGGAGTGACCTTTCCATGCCTCGTTGCCCATCTCAGAATCTGGACGAAGCCGGACTTGATGATCTGGTTGACTCGCTCGCAAAGCTTGATGGACCCGCTGACATCGCGGGTGACTGGCCCGCTGACCTCTGGGTCCGACTCGTGGCCGAAGGAGCTCCTCGCTGGTCGCTTCCTCGATCGCTGGGTGGTCAGGAGTGTGATCGGATCACCCTACTCAAGCGATACGCCAGGGTCGCCGAGGGATCTCTGACGGCCGCGTTTATCTTGACGCAACATGACGCGGGAGTCCGGAGGTTGCTCGCGGCGATCGACCGGCCTGTCGCTCGTCGATGGTTGGATGCCATCGCGGCGGGAGACGCGTTTTCGACGGTCGGAATCTCGCAACTGACCACTTCTCGACGTCATGGTGATCACGCCGTCCTGGCTCAGGCGATGGGTGAGGGCGGTTTCAGGATTGACGGGCTGATCCCTTGGGTCACGGCCGCCAGTCGGGCCGACCTGATCGTGGCAGGGGCCGTCACTGCTGAGGGTCGACAGATTCTCTTTGCCCTTCCCACGGATCGTGTCGGGGTGACGATCCAGCCGCCCTTCGTCCTCGCGGCGCTTCAGGCCTCATGCACGACGGAAGTCACGTGCCAGGGCGTCGTCATTGATCAAGACGACATCTTGGCCGGTCCGGCTACCGATCTGATGGCCAATATCTCGACCGCCGGGACGGGGGGCCTGGAAACCTCGGCGCTGGCGATCGGCCAGGGATTGGCGGCGCTGAACTTGCTCGAAGCTTCAGGTCGGGCTGACCTGGCCGAACCTGTCGAAGCACTTCGTGAGGCCTGGAATCGGCTTCGCGATGATCTGCTGGCCTGTGCTACTGGCTCACCAGAAGCCGCGACCTCGGCCGTCATTCGAGGTCAGGCCAATGCGCTGGTCCTCCGGTTGACACAGGCCTATCTCACCGCACGGAAAGGATCGGGATTTCTCCGGGATGATCCGGCACAGCGGTGGGCTCGCCAGGCACTTTTCTTTCTCGTCTGGTCCTGCCCGGGTCCCGTGGCGAACGCGGCAATCCGAGACCTGGCGGGGCTTTGCTCGACCTGATCCCTGTTTAGAAATTTTTTTCGACCGGAGATAAGGCTCCCAACACCCAAGGATTGCGGCTTGCTTGCCCTTCCGGCGAAAATCGAGGCGATGAGTATTCCGTTTGAAAAGGCTTCGAAACCACGAGGCCGTAGGAGGCAAGATGGCATCCTTGAAAGGACATCTCCTGATCGCGTCCCCAAGATTGCTGGAGCCGACATTCGCCAGGACTGTGATCCTCATGCTGGAACACACCGATGAGGGCGCGGCAGGTCTGGTGCTGAACCGAGCGACCGAAGCAACCATCACCGATATTGCCGAAACGGTCTTCTTGGAGCCCTTGAATTGGGACAAACCACTCCATCTGGGTGGGCCGGTCTCCGGACCCTTGATGGTCCTTCATCAAGTCAAGGAGATCGCCGACCAGGAGATTCTTCCGGGAGTTTACCACTCCATCGAGATGAGCCATGTCCACGATGCGGTCATGGATCGAACCGAACCTTCCTTGATCCTGGCCAACTATGCAGGTTGGGGTCCTGGCCAGCTAGAGAACGAATTTGATCTGGATTCCTGGCTTACCTTGCCCGCAACTCCCGAATTCGTTTTTTGGACGAGGACAGAAGACCTCTGGGACGTGGTCGTCAAGGCAGTCAATGCCCGCAAGCTTTCCGATTTTCTCGGGCTTCGAGAGATCCCGACCGACCCGAGCATGAATTAGAAGAAAAAACTTGACCCTCCTCGGAGCCCGATGGGATCAATCCATCCGGACTCCGACGGAGAGCAAGATGTTCGCGAATCGCTGTTGGTCGGCGGTCTGGATCGTCAGAACGTGGTCGGGCGTGGCGACGGCCTCGTAAAAATCCCACTTAAAAATGGGCTCCAGCTTCAGAGGTAAATTGGCCTCTCGGATCACGGCCCGATATTCGTCCCAGACGGGTGGATCTTCAGTCAGGGCATAGGGACCTTCGGTTTCATAGCCCATGGTGTTGACGGCATCGATCGGCACGGCCGAAAGGACTGCCCTCAGCACTTGCGCGCAGGTGACTACTCCCGGCATCAGGTTCAGGCTGATCAGCTCGGCGTTGGGTCCCTTTTTCGATGAGGACGGATAATTACCGTCGGCGATCAAGATTCGAGCGTGATGACCCGCTCGGCCGATCACCTCGTTGATCTTTGGATGAATGAGCAGGTGCTTGAGCATCCCTCGGCAGTCTCCATCGAGTTGGAGAAATCGATCAGGAAGTCGGCGAGCCGCCGGCTCGAAACCAACGTCGGAAAGCGTGAATGGTTTGCACGGCCGCCAGATCCGAATCAGGAAGGGGCAGAGCCTCGGCCGAGGCATATCCGTTGTAGTTGATCTCGTGGAGCGCCTGCGCGATGGGGGCGAAATCGATATGTCCAAAACCGGCCGCTCGTCGGTTCGAGTCGACGAAATGGACATGTCCAACATGCGAACCTGCCGATCGTAGCGAGTCCGCGATGTCGACTTCTTCAATATTCATGTGGAAGAGATCGGCAAGCAGCACGACGTTGCAGGTCGAGAGCGATCGAAGGAGCTTCGAGCCTGATTCCAGAGTCGTCGAGAGATTCGTCTCGTAACGGTTCAGCGGCTCGTAGATCAAGGGGACGTTGTATTGCTTGGCATGCTCGCCGAGCAATTCGAGTGCATCGGCCAGGTATCCTCGGGCGGTCGGATGTTCCACCCCATCGCCGCTCTTACCTTGCATCGAGCCGATGATGGCTGGAGCGTGGAACTGGCCGGCGAAGTCGATGATTTCACGGATGTAGTCCCTTGCCTTGATCCGGGAAGCAACCTCAGGCTGGGTCAGCGTCAGCCTACGCTTGACCCACCCGGCACCCGTACCGACGGCGGCCAATGACAGACCGTGATCGTTGAGAAGCATCCTGAGCCGCGCCGGTTCGACCGCGTCGGGAGCCGGAGGGAAGAGCTCGACGGCGTCAAATCCCAGATCCTGGGCCTTCTTGCAAGCTTCGCCCAGGTCATGCCAGAAGACGAAAGGGCCCCCTTGGGCCTCCTCCACCAGGCTGATCGTCACGGCGGATCGGATCAAGGGAAGTCTCCCTTCTCGAAGAGGCGAGGCGAAGGCCATCAAACAAGAAGATCAGAGTCGCATGGCCGTGAATCCGCCATCGACATAGTACGTCGCGCCGGTGATGAAGCTGCCGGCTTTTTTCGAGAGCAGCAAGAGCGTTGTTCCGACCAGCTCATCGGGTTCGCCGAACCGATCCATCGGCGTATTCGCCATGATTTTTGTGATCCGGGCCGGATCGAGAATCTTGCGGTTCTGTTCGGCGGGGAAGAAACCGGGAGCCAGGGCATTGACCCTGACTTTCTTGGGAGCCAGCTCACGAGCGACATTCTGGGTCAGGTTGACGACGGCTGCCTTTGATGCCGAGTAGGCAAAGACCCGTGAAAGCGGCAAGTGTGACGAAACGCTGGCAACATTGAGGATCGAACCGCCTCCGGCTTCACTCATGTGCTGGCCGAAAATCTGGCAACCCCAGTGAACCGCCTTGAGATTGCTGGCGATCACCCGATCCCAGTCGTCGTCCTTGGCCTCGAAATAGGCGCTCGCGCTGTTGGTTCCCGCGCCGTTGATCAGCATGTCGACCCGGCCCAGAATGCCCAGGGTCTCGACAAGCAGACCCTCGATCGAGCCGCGCTGCATCACATCGACGTGGGAGAAGGTCGCCTTGCCACCCAGCGACTCGATCTCGGCGACCTTCTTCGCTCCCTTCTCGGCGTCGCGACCGGCGAGCACGACGCTCGCCCCCGCCTGGGCTAGCCCCTGGGCCATGGCCCCGCAGAGCACCCCTGTCCCGCCGATGACCACGGCGACCTGGCCGTCGAGTCCGAACAATGATTTCAAGAAATCCGAAGCCATCGCGATCAATCTCCTTCGAGCCTCAAAGACCGGCCCGGAGGGCGTCCAGGTGCCGGCCGAAATGATCGGCCAGAACTTCTGTGTAGGTGTCCACGTGTTGCTCGAGCACACCCTTGACGGCCGGACCCAGTTCGGGGTCGAGCAAGGTCGAGCCAAACGTGCAATGAAGAATCTGCCGACCCGGCGCGGTAAATCCTCGACCGACCGGAACTTCGGACCATCGCTCGAGATAAAGCCGCTCGAGTTCGGTCGAGTCGAACACGACCGAAGCTGGGGGAGCCGATTCCAGAGTGGCGGAGACGTGGTACGTCGCCTTGTCCTGATCGTAACGGCTCCGGGCGAAATCGATGATCCGTCGGAAGAGAGGCTCGTCACGCAAGGCCACGACCCGGAGTGCTTCGAGATAGCTTGTCCCCGCCGTCTTGACGTGGAATTTTCCTTTAGTGGCCCGAGCGAGAGCGGGATACATCGAAAGTTTGTCCGAGCCCGAATGCAGGCTCAGTTTGTAAGGACCAAGCAGTTCGGCGATCGCCGCGTGATCGCGGAGCGACTTCTCGAGCGCCTCGGTGTCCCCCTTGTAATCCACGCCCTTTTCAAAGTCGCCGATATAGCGAGGAGCCAGACTGATGAGCTTCATCCCGCGACTGACACACTGGTCGGCAATGATATAGTGCTCGGCCAGGGTCGTTGGCTGCTCGGTCTCGTCGACACTCAGCTCGATCTCATAATCCTGTTCGGCCCGATCGTTGACGGATTTGATGTGGGCAGCCAGAGAGAGGGCGTGGTTGATGGCCCGACCGTATTTGACGGCCGCGCGAAGACAGGCCTGTTCATCGAGTTCAATCGTCGTGCCGGTGTCGAGCTTGACCGAGTGCCCCTGATACCTGGCAAGCCACTCGACCTCGTCGGCCACGCTGGCGAACTTGTCGCGGAGGGTCGGCTCGTCGTAATCGTCGGCGTGGGCGTCGACGTGTTCGGACGGGTCGATGGTAAAAAAAGTGAATCCGACGGCCGCCGTTGTTTCGACATCCCTGGGCGTTTTGAGATGGTCGGCATCGGCGCCGATCCGGTCGAGCCAGCCGGCCTTACGGGCGCCAAAATAGGCGTCGTCCATGACCTGTCGCGGGGTCCGGCCGGTCCGGGCCATTTCACGGATGGATTGTTGCGGGAAAATGGGGTCGATGCCGGAGCCGCTTTGCTTCATCGCCGCGACGTGCCCCGGCGTGGCCAGGCCGATCCGGTCACCGAAGCCGAAGCTTGGACTCAATCCCAAGGTAACGCAATCTGATCTCTCGGGCATCGGTCGCCGACTCCATTTTCACGACTTAATCGACCTCGACGATCGCCTTGATGACGCCCGTCTCCGGCTTGGTATAGGAGGGAAAAATCCCGGGCAGCTCGTCAAAACCCGACCGGTGGGTGATCCAGGGGATTGTATCGATCTGGCCCTCCTCGATCAGGCCGATGATCCGGGTAAAATCCGCAGGCAGGGCGTTTCGAGAACAGAGCAGCGTCCCTTCGGGACGGTGGAAGACCGGGTGCTTGAACTTGACCTCGTCGGTTGTGATTCCGACATAGACCAGCCGGCCTCCTCCGGGAGCGACATAGCCGAATGCCGCCGACATCGAGGCACTGGAGCCCGTCGCGTCGATGACAACGTCGGGAAGATGCCCATCGGTCGAAATCCGAAGGTCTTCCTCGACATTCTCACCCAGCTTGATTGTATACTCGACGCCCATGCCCCGCCTGCAGAAATCGAGCCGGCCCTCGTTCATGTCCATGACGATTGTCCTGGCTCCACTGAGCTTGACGAATTCGAGGGTCGCCAGACCGATCGGACCGGCGCCGATGACCAGGCAAGATTCGCCAGGAACGGGAGCCCCTCGGTTGACGGCATGACAGCCGATCGCCAGGGTTTCGACCAGCGCGAGCTGATCGAATTCCAGCTTTTTCGAAGGATGTAGCTTGCGGGCAGGGAGCAAGAAGTGGGGCCGCATCCCGCCGTCGCGGTGAACGCCAAGCACTTCGAGCTTCTCGCAGCAGTTTGGAAAACCTCGGCGACTGGCGTAGCTACTGGGGTCGTTGATGTAGGGTTCGACCGAGCAACGATCGCCCGGCTTGACATTAACGACACCTTCGCCGACCTCAACCACCTCGACTCCCAGTTCATGCCCGGGAATTCGCGGATAGCTGAAGAAGGGCATCTTCCCGAGGTAGCCGCTGATGTCCGTTCCGCAAATCCCGATTCGGTGGACACGGACGAGAGCCTCGCCCGCCTGAGGATGGTCGGGAGAGTCGATTTCGATGCTCTTGAAGCTCTTGGGGGCTTCCAGGAGCAGGGCTTTCATCGGCATCCTTTCGAGGCTTCGCTGGGGAAAAAGCATCAGTCAGGTGAAGCTCGACCCACCCGACAAATATCGTTGGTCAGATCCCCGGCTCGGAGGGTGGATCATTGTTTTCAGGTCGGCCTTCGGTGTAATGCCAGTCATGGATGGGAGCCAGAATCGCCAGAACCTCAGCCAGCAGTTCTTGGTCAATCGGTTGATCGGCCCATTCGGCCCACTTCCGGACGTTCGCGGGATTGGCCGAACCGACCACGCAGGTGGTCATCTCCGCATTGGCCAGCGAAAATTGCAACGCCAGTTGAGCGATGTCCACGCCTTTGCTGGCGCAATAATCGGACGCTATCCTGGCGGTCTCACGGACCAGAGGAGTCGCCTTGTGCCAGGGGGGCAGGGGGGCATTGGTCAGCAGCCGGGCCGAAAACGGCGCGGCGTTCATGATGCCGACGCCTTTGCCTTTCAAGTAGGACACGAGGTCGGCCAGCATGGTGTTCTGGAGCGTGTAGTGATTGTACGAGAGGATGACGTCGACATCGGTCCGATCGAGAATGTAGCGGAACATGGCCATCGGATAACCGCTCACGCCGATGAACCGGACCTTACCTTGCTCCTGGATTTTTCGGAGCGCCGGCAAGGTCTCGTTGACGATCTGCGACATCTCGACAAACTCGATGTCATGGCAGAGCATGATATCCAGGTGGTCGACGCCCATCCGATGCAGGCTGACGTCGACACTCTCGACGACCCGCCTTGCCGAGAAGTCGAAGTGATTCTTGTCGTATCGACCGAGCTTCGTACCCAGGATGTAGCTCTCGCGAGGAACCCCGCGAAGCGCCACGCCGAGCAGACACTCGCTCATCCCTCGGCCATAAAAAGGCGAGGTATCGATGAAGTTCATACCCAGATCAAGAGCCACCCGGACGGACTGGAGCGCCTCGCCGACGTCAACGGAGCGAAACTCCTGACCGAGCGAAGACGCCCCGAAGCTCAACCAGGGCAATTCCAGGCCAGTCTGGCCCAAAGGTCGCGTGATCACGGCAGTCGGTCCCATCCGGGATGATGGCGATGGAGAGGCCACATCCTAACGCGGCGGGTCATCCAAGCAAAGTGGTTGCCGCCAAAGTGGTCCCAGGTCGAATGGAACCGGCTTTTCCTCAACTTTGCCGGGGCACAACCCATCCGCCGCTCTTGCCAGCTTCAAAGATCGCCTCGATGGTGTCCATGTTCCGGATTGCGTCCTCGATCGGCGTTGGCACAGGCGCGTCGTCGAGGATCGCTCGGGAGAAGAGGTCCCCCTGGATCGTGTACTGGTCGCAGGTCTCGACCTCGATTCGCTCGATTGAGCCACCACCGCGTTGAAATCGGACCACGCACGGGACGTTATTGGGAGCGTTGAACGGAACCTCGGAAAGCTCGATCCGTCCTTCAGCGCCGACGACGTGGACCACCTGGAGCGGATTGACGGCCATCGAGCACGTGAAAGTCGCCGAGCCGCCGTCGCCGAAGTCGAAGATCGCCGAGGCCATCCGGTCGACGCCCCAGTTCGGGTCGATCTCGACATGTCCCAGAACCCGCGCCGGCTCGGCATCGAACAGCCATCGCGAAAGCGAGATCGCATAGCAGCCGATATCCATCAGGCCGCCGCCGCCCATCTCGGGGCGACTACGGATGTTGCTCGCGTCGTCGCTGTAATAGGAAAAGAAGGTCTGGATCGTCCGGAGCTTGCCGATCTTGCCTGAGAGAACCAGTTCCTTCGCCGTCTTCCATTGAGGATGATGGCGGTACATGAAGGCTTCCATCAGCTTCAACTTCGGGAACTTCGCGGCGGCGTCGGCCAGGGTCCGCCCCTCTGCGGCCGAAAGCCCGATCGGCTTCTCGCAGAGGACATGTTTGCCGGCTTCCATCGCCTTGATCGACCAGGGGACATGGCCGTCGTTGGGCAAGGGATTGTAAATGGCGTCGATCTCGGGATCGGCAAGTAGAGCCTCGTATGAACCGCACGACTTGCCGATTCCGAGCTTGTCGGCCGCGAGCTTCGCCTTTTCTTCAGAGCGACTCGCGATGGCGACGACCTCGGTCAAGGTCCCCCGCTGCATGGCGGGGATGACCTTCTCGACGCCAATCTTGGCCGTGCTCAGAATGCCCCAGCGGATCTTCTGGCTCATGGCTTAACGTACGACCCCTTCCTCAACGTTGATCAGTTGCGACGCGCAGAGGTCGTTGCCAAAGTTTTTGAAGTCATGGAAGGTCCAGACGACCTTCTTGTCGCGGCTGACTTCGATCAGTTGCGGATTGTTCGAGCCGGCGTGTGTGTTGCCGAAGATCAGGTTGCCGTTGGGCCTGAGCTGGAGCGAGGTGACCCAGTGCAGCTCGATTCCGGGCAATTCGTCATGGTCGACGCTCCAGACCACCTGTCCCTGGGGATTCACCTCGAAGACCCGATTATTGTTACCCCCGGCGATGATCGTGTTGCCGTCCGGGCGACGGAGGGCGTTGAAGACCTCGGTCCCATGCCCTTCGTGGCCAGGCGTGGCGGATCGTCCGGCGAGGTCGAGCTTGTAGCTCCAGACGACCTTGCCGGTATCGTCGTACTCGCGAACAGTGGCATCCTTCTCGTGGCAGACCAGGTAGTGACCGTTGGCCAGCTTGCGGGCCCGACGGGTGTCTCGGTGCGTGTCGGGCCGGTCGACGACCAGAGGGATTTCCTTGACGATCTTGTCCTCGGCATCGACCTCGATGATCCGCTTGTTGCCGGTCTCGGCGACCATCGTCAGGCCGTCGGGGAGACGCTGAAAGGCGTGGATCTCGACCGCCCCTTTGTAGGGAGCCTTGGCCTTGGAGACGTGTTTCCAGACGACCTTCTTGTCCGGGGTCATCTCGACGATGGTCACGTTGTCGGTCGGCATCAGGATGTTGCCGTTGGGCAAGAGCTGAATATCGTGAGCCGTATGCCGGACCGGGGTTTCCCACTCGATCTTACCGTCGGGTCCAACAATCGCGACCTTACCGCGATCCTGAGCCAGAACCTTGTAGGGAGGGCCGACTGGCGGCGTGTCGGCAGCCGACGCGGCCAGGCTGGTCGACAGGATCAGAACGGCGGAGAAGCCGATCGGGAGCTTCATGGGTACGGTCTCGGGTGATTTCAGCCAGTCCAAAGGGGAAGGGCCGCCGAAGAACGGCGGCCCTTGATCGATCCGGACTTATCATCCGCGAACAGCCGGGCTCACGCAAGGATCTGGGAAATCGGGTCTGCTCCCTCGACGCCGACGAGCTTCTGGTCGAGCCCGTTATAAAAATAGCTGAGGTGGTTGGGGTCGAGCCCCATCAGTTGCAAGGCCGTGGCGTGAAGATGCTTGACGTGGAACCGATCGGCCACGGCGGCGCCGCCGAGTTCGTCGGTCTGGCCGACGCTGATCCCGCCTTTGATCCCGCCGCCGGCCATCCACATCGTGAAGCCCGCCGCGTTGTGGTCCCGGCCGGTCCCCTCGGCATACTCGGCGGTTGGCTGTCGACCGAATTCGCCGCCCCAGATCACCAGGGTCTCGTCGAGCAAGCCACGACGCTTGAGGTCCTTCAGCAAGCCGGCGATTGGCTTGTCGGTCCGGCCCGCGTGGTAGTTATGATTTTCGATCAGGTTGCCGTGAGCATCCCAGTTGCTGTCGTTGTGGGCTCCGCCCGCGTAAAGCTGGACGAACCGGACGCCGCGCTCGACGAGTCGGCGGGCCAGGAGGCATCGACGGCCGAAGTCCTCGGTCTTCTTGTCGTCCATCCCGTAGAGCGACCTGGTTTCCTCGGTCTCGCCATCGAAGCCGACGGCCTCGGGAGCGCTCCGCTGCATGGCGAAGGCCATCTCGTAGCTGGCGATCCGGGCAGCGAGGTTCGAGTTGTCAAGCCGCGCCGAGTGATGGTCCTCGTTGAAGTCACGAAGGGCGTCGAGCATGTGACGCTGCTCGGCCTCGGTCCGGCCTTCGGGTCGCTTGAGGTCAAGCACCGGCGCACCGGCGGATCGGAGGATCGTCCCTTGATAGGTGGCCGGCATGTAGCCGCTCGACCAGTTCTTCGAGCCGCTGATCGGTCCGCCCGTCGGGTCAAGCATGACCACGAAACCGGGCAGGTTTTCGTTGACGCTGCCCAGGCCATAGTTGACCCACGAGCCGAGCGACGGGCTGCCCGACAGGATTTTTCCCGTGTTCATCTGGAGCATCGCCGAGCCGTGGATCGGCGAGTCCGCTGTCATCGAGTGCAGGAAGGCAATGTCATCGACACAGGTGGCCAGGTTCGGGAAGAGGTCACTGACGTACTTGCCCGACTGGCCGTATTGCTTGAACTTCCACTTCGGACCGACAACCCGCCCCTCATTCTTCTTACCGCCCCGGCCAAAGGTCTTGATCGGGATGGTCTTGCCGTCGAGCTTGTAGAGTTCGGGCTTGTAGTCGAATGTATCAACCTGGCTCGGCCCGCCGTACATGAAGAGGAAGATGACGCTCTTGGCCTTGGCCGGGAGCATCGGCTTCTTGGGTGCAAGCGGGTTGGCAAAGGTGTTCGGCTTGGTCACATCGGCCGCCCGGGCCAGGCCGCCATCCCTGGCGAGCATTCCAGCCATTGCCAGACCGGTGAACCCGGCTCCCGCTTCCCAGAGCATCTCGCGACGGGTCCGGCCGCAGAACGACCCGGCGGATTCGCGGCGGTTTTCAGGATCGCGTGCCATGCGGGTCTCCCTGTTCGGCTCGCTCGGGCAAGCCGTCTCGGTTCTCAGTCCAGGTAGAGAAATTCGTTCAGGTTCAGTACGACTAGACAGAACGACTCCAGCGCCAGCTCGGGGGTCGCTCCATCACGTTCCAGAAGCGCCGAGATCAGGACAATTCCTCGCTTGATTTCCTTCTCGAATGGCTTCCGACCCGTCGCCAGGGTGAGAGCCAGTTCGACCTGCCTGGAGGTGCTCTCCCCGGCTTCTCGTTTCAGTCGCGCCGCGAAAGCCCGAGCTTGCTTGTTCATGAACGAGCCGTTCAGCATTCCCAAGGCCTGGGTGGGCTGGGTGGTCACGAACCGGACGGGCGACGAACGGTCGGTCTCGGCCAGGTCAAAAGTTTCCAGGATCGGCAGGATCAGGGATCGCTTGACGTGAACGTAAATGCTCCGGCGCGACTGATCCTCGAACGAAGACTTGCCCCAGCCCGCTCCCGGGACCGACTGCCCGGCCATGACCTCGGCGGGGATCTCGGGGTAGATGCCCGGTCCGTACATCTTCAGGTTCAAAGTTCCAGTCACGGCCAGGATCGAGTCGCGAACCTCTTCCGCCGTCAGTCGTCGCATGTCGAACCGCCAGAACCGGTCATTCATCGGGTCGGCGGCGAGGGCTTTGGGCTCGGGCTTCGACGACATCTTGTAGGCGTCGGAATTCAAGATGGTCCGGTGAAGGGCCTTGAGCTTCCAGCCATCCGAGATCAACTCCGAGGCCAACCAGTCGAGCAGTTCGGGATGGGTTGGTTTGTCCCCCTGAGTCCCGAGGTTACTGGATGACCGGACGATCCCTCGGCCAAAGTGATACTGCCAGACCCGATTAGCCATGACCCGAGCGGTCAGAGGGTTGGTTGGACTGGCGATCCAGTCGGCCAGGACAGTCCGACGACCGGTGGTCTTCGATCCTGACACCGGAGCTGGCAAGGTAGGTTTAGCCGAGCTGACGACCTGAAGAAATCCGGGCTCGACCTTGTCGCCGGGACTGTGCGGATTGCCCCGGATCATGACGTGAGTCTCCGGTGCTTCCGGACCAGCTTCGGTCACGACCAGGGCGCGATCGGCGGGAATCTTGTTGGCCTTGAGCTCGTCGAGTTCTTTTCTCAGGTCACGATATTGCTTGGCCTTAGCCTCGCCCAGGATCGCGACGGCTTCGCGACGGATCACCCGGGCGAACTCGGCGGGGCTCAAGCCTCGGGGGGCCGTCGGCGAGGTTCCCCCCCGGGTGGCCGAGAGCGATCGGTGCGAGAAGCCGGGGCCGGACCAGGCCACCGTCAGACCAAAGGCTCCATACGCACCCTGAAAATAGTCCAGCCGGATCGACCGACGGCCTTGCTTGAGCTCGACGGTTCCCGATTGTTCGGCCCCTTCACCGTGAATGCCATCATGCTCGGCGACGAGAAATCCGTCGACCATCAGCCGCGATCCATCGTCGGAGTCGAGATAGAAGGTGTACCGACCATCCTTGGGAACGATCAGGGTGCCCTCGAAGACAAATCCAAACGACTCGTCTCGCGACCGGGGGTGAAGGCTGAACAGGCCATTGGGAAGCTTGCCGACTTCCTCAGCCTTCAGGGTGTCGAACTCGGGAAGCTTCTCCCAGGTATCGCGATAGAAGCGGTAAGAAAGATCTTCGATATCAGCCGAGGCAACCTTGTCCCCATTTTTCTTCTCGTAACCCGTTTTGAATTCAGCCTCAAGATCAGCCAGAGCCGCTTGAGCCTGGTTTCGCCGGCGATTCATCTCGGCATTGGCTTGCTCGAAGGCCTTCCGGGCAGCCTCGTCGGGCAAAAGCAAGGCCTCATCGGTCGGACCGCCATTACGGTAATGGTTCATGTTCTGGAAGAAGGACAGAAACCGGTAATAGTCCTTCTGCGGGATCGGGTCGAGCTTGTGGTCGTGACATCGGGCGCAATCGACGGTCAAGCCAAGGAAAACCTGACCGGTGGTCGCCACGATATCATCGAGCCCATCATAGCGAGATTGATCACGGTCGGCCGGCTCATCATCCCAGAGTCCCAGGCGATAGTAGCCCGTCGCGGTCAAGGCGTCGGGGCCGCCGTCGGGAAGCTCATCGCCGGCAAGCTGTTCACGGATGAACCGATCGTAGGGCTTGTCCTGGTTGAAGGATCGAATCACATAATCGCGATAGCGCCATGCGTTTGGCTTGATTCCGTCACGCTCATAACTATTGGTCTCGGCGAACCGGACCAGGTCAAGCCAGTGTCGGCCCCACTTCTCGCCGTATCGGGGAGAGTCGAGCAAGCGGTCCACCACCTTGGCGAAAGTCTCGGGCGAGGAATCGGCCTCGAACGCTTCGACCTCGGCTGGAGTTGGCGGAAGGCCGGTCAGGTCGTACGTGACCCGACGAATCAGCTCATGCTTCGAGGCCGGCGGATTGGCCTTCAGCCCCTTGGCGTCGAGTCCTGCTCGGAGGAAAGCATCGATCGGCTGGAGGTTTCCGGCGACTCTGGGAGGCTCGGGCCGCTGGAGTGGTCGGAAAGCCCAGTGAGCCCGGTCAGCGTCGGTCACGGCGTAGCCGGGCTTCCGGATATGGGAAGCAGGTTCCGCAACGGCCGGAGCACCCGGTGATTCACCACCCGGCCAGGGAGCACCGATCTTGATCCACTGGGTCAGAGCCTCGATCTGACGCTGGGGAAGCTTCCCTTTCGGGGGCATCTCCGGCCCTTCGTAACGAATGGCCAGGATCAGGTGGCTTTCTTCGGGCTTGCCGGGGATGATGGCTGGCCCGGAGTCGCCCCCCGTGAGGAGCGCCGCTCTCGAATCGAGCCGGAGCCCCGCCTTGACCTTCTTCTCACCGTGGCAACCCAGGCATTGTTCGACCAGGACCGGACGGACCTGGGACTCGAAAAACTGGATCTGTTCCGGCGAGAATTTGAGGTCATCGGCGGCCGACGTGGTCGGGACGGCAAGGAGGGCCAGCCCAGTCAACACGATCGCGATCGGCGAGACGAGTCGAGCCATCGTGGCACCGTTCAATTCTAAGGAGGGCAGGAGGGACCGAAGGCGGAAGGTCCGGCAGGATTCATCCTGGTCGATCATATCAAGCTCAGGGTTTGTTCGTCTACAAAAAACTCCGAGATCCGACGAAAATTCCTGGTTGGGATTTTCTTGATTTCCCCTCGCGTCTTGCGACGGAAGAATCGAATCAAGGCGAATTAAACCGAGCTTGAAATGGTTAGATGCCAATGAGTTCTGTCAAGATCATGGTTTCTATGGCATCGGGAAATACTCACCCAGATTTTCCGATTCAAATCCGCAACCAGATATAATCGATCCGGTGAAGTACTGTCGATTCTGATGAGGCCGATTGGAAATCGTCATGAAGGAGTTCGCGACCGTGATCAAGAAGACCGGAGACTCTCAGGTCGCCCTCTCAATTCTGATTCCTGTTTATAACGAGGCAGGAAATGTCGTCGCACTGCACAAGGAACTGGATTCGGTTCTTCGCGGTCAAGCAACAGGTTACGAGCTGATTTTTGTCGATGATGGCTCGACGGATGGCACAGCCAGGCTCCTGGCGGGGATCCAGGATGCCGATCCCGAGCATGTTCGGGTTGCCTTCCTCAAACGGAATTGTGGGCAGACCGCCGCGCTTTCTGCGGCTCTCGATCTCTCTCGAGGTTCGATCCTGATTCCGATGGATGGAGATCGCCAGAATGATCCGGGTGATATTCCGAGACTGCTCGGCAAACTGGACGAGGGGTACGACGTCGTCTCCGGCTGGCGACGCGACCGCCAGGACACCTTGATCACTCGCAAGGTCCCGTCCTGGCTGGCCAATCGCCTGGTCGCCCGGATCTCAGGTGTCTCGCTGCACGACTTCGGCTGTACGATGAAAGCGTATCGCCGGAAGGTTCTTGAAGGAGTTCGGCTTTACGGAGAAATGCACCGATTCATCCCGATCTTCGCGACCTGGCAAGGGGCGAAGGTGGCGGAACTGGTCGTGAACCACCGCGCGAGAACCGCAGGAAAAACCAAGTACGGGCTGGGTCGGACATTCAACGTCGTTCTCGACCTGATCCTAATCCTTTTTTATCAAAAATACGCTCAGCGACCCATCCATCTGTTCGGCCGGATTGGCCTGATCTCGATCAGCCTGAGCTTGCTCAGCTTCGCGGGAATGCTCTATTTCAAATTTGCCCACCACTGGATGACCCGGAACTATCCCAAGGACTTTGTCGAGACACCACTTCCGCTCCTGGCGATCATGTTCTTCCTCGGGGGTGTGCAAAGCATCCTCATGGGAGTCCTCGCCGAGATGATTATGCGGACGTATTATGAATCTCAGGCGAAAACAACCTACTTGCTCGGCGAGGTAAGGCAAGGCCCCGCACTTCCCCCGGGAAGTGATCTCGAAGATTGACAAGGTTGATCGAATGCAACGAAGCGTGCATGGTCCCGATCGTGACACCATAGCTTCTTGCACTCGATCAACGCAACAAATTACCCGTTTCGCCTTCGGTTGTGACAGTCACCTCAGAGAAGCGAGTGCCTGACGAGTTTGTTTTTCGACCGGTTTGGCCTCGACGGGCGCCTTGAGCGTCTTGAGAAAGGCGACGATCGCTACTTTCTCCGAGGCTTGGAGGCCGTTGTACGACTTCAAGACCGTCTCGGCGTCGCCATGGTGGCGACTGATCGCCGCTTCGAGGGTCGGAGCGCCACCGTCGTGGAAGTACGGGGCCGAATCCGCCACACCCCAGAGGGGGGGCGTCTTCCATTCCTCGGGGAGCGGAAATTCATGAGGCAGGGGTACCTGAGGTGTTTGCCGGGTCGAGTAACCGTCGCCGCCATTGGTCCGATCGTCGAGCCGGTGTAGCAGGAAATCACTGTAAACCCCGGCCAGCCCACCGATTTCCGGTGTGTGGCAAGAGGCACAGCCGATCGCATTGAACAGGGCTTTGCCCTCCGTCGCGGTCGAACACTCATGAGCATCCCCGGGCGTCATTTCAACAGGTCGAGGCAAGGTATCGACAAAGGCGACGAGGTGCCGGAACTGGGTCCGGTCGAGGTCGGCCGGGACATTGGGATAGTCGTGGCCGATCGGCTTGGCCTGATCCATCACCGGGTTCCCCAGACCGATTTCGTTGGCACAGGCAGCGGCCACGAAATCTTCGAGCGAGGCAAATTGAGCTTTCCAGCCAAACTTGCCGATCCGGCCATCAGGGAGGACCCGAGGGCGACCCGGCATGATGCCGCCGAATTCGCCATTGAGCTCGCGGCCAACTTTCACGACGGCTTTACGCAAACCCAGCTGATGAATCGTTTTCCCTGAGAGTCGGTCGATCCATCCGGCCCCGAAGAGAGCTGTGGAATTCACCGACTCGGTCCGGACCGGGTCGAAATCGTGGATCAAGACCTGGCAATTTCCTTCCACCCGGACGCTCCCGGGGATGACCGGGAAAAGTGACCGAAGCGTGCCGAGCTTCTCCGTATATTTGTTCTCGACGGCGAAAGCATGGATAAGCCCCCCCTTGAGCGTGGGCCTTTCCTTGGTGGGCAGCAATTCAAAGGAAACCACGTTGTGCTGATTGGCACCACCACCGCCGACTCCGCCCTGAAAGTGACAGGCCACGCATGACCGGCCATTGAAGACAGGGCCAAGACCGTCCCCCTTGGCGATTGGATCGTGAACCTGCCAGTCGTGCTCGAACAAGGCCAGCCCCTCAGCCCTGGCCTCGGCACTGGCCCGGGGTCCCCAGAGAATCGGCAAGCCAGGCGTCACCAACCAGGCCAGACCGAAGCCGAGCACGACCGTCGCCGTCCAGCCAACTCGCTGCCTCGACTGATTGAGAACGTTGCCGACCATCGCCAACCCTCCTCGGGTCCGATCCTCCCCGTAAAGGAACGTCGAGAGGCCAATCCTCGAAACGCTCTCGTCGGGTCTCGGACAATTGTAATGATCGGGTTGAGTCGTTGCAAGTCGTTCTCGGACAATTGTGCGGGGATCATTTAACCCGCAAGAGCGGAGAGGCACAACCGCTCGATCGGCGCGACGTCGACCGGTTTGCAAAGAAGCAAATCTGGGCGGAGGTTTCGGACCTCGGCCAGTTGTCCGGCGTCGGTCGAGCCCGAGCAGACAGCGACCATTGTTCTCGGCAGTCGACGACGAACTTCGCGAAGAACGATTTCGCCGCCTCCATCCGGCAGGTTGAGGTCAAGAATAATGCATCGAGGTTCGGTCGAGAGCCGAGCCAACCCCTCGGCGACCGAGGAGGCCAGGCTGACCTGCCAGCCTCGACGGTTGAACAGGTTATGCAAAGCATGCCGCGTGTAATAATCATCGTCGATGATCAAAATACGGGGGCGATCCATGATTTCGGTCCTTGTTCCTTGCGGAGGGCGGAACGAGAGACAAATCAAGCAAGAGGCGCGCCTAAAACTTCCGAAGGCTTCGATACGTGGCTCCGGCTGATAGGCCTGAATCAATGGTATCGGTTGATTCAGGGAAGGGGGATTATCGGTGGAGTTTTGCTGCGCTTTCATTCCCGACCTTTTCGAAACTGCGTCACTTCGAGACTCGGGAAAGGTAGAGTCAGGATGAATCGACTACCGACTCCTGGTTGACTTTCGGCTCGGAGCTGACCCCCGAGCGAGACCGCGATTCTCCGAGCCACGGCAAGGCCGAGGCCGATCCCACCGGGTGAAGCTCGTCGAGCGTCGCTGGTCCGGTAGAATGGGTCGAAGACTCGCGAAAGCTCAACGGAACTCAGACCTCGACCATGATCCTCGACAATCAGCCGGGCGTGACCATTCTCCCGATCCACCCGGACTTCAACAGGCCGAAAGCCGCGACCGTGGTCTCGGGCATTATCGAGAAGATTTTCGAGAATCTCGGTACAGAGCGACGAGTGGGCCTGAACGAGGATCGGTCCCTCAACGGTCAGGGAAGGCCCTGGAGCGGCTTCTAACCTTTCTCGAAGGCGACGTCTGACTTGTTCGGCGGCCCAGGCCGAGAGGTCGAAGAGTTCGAGCGTCGGTAGACCGGCGTCAGCATCGGCCCTGGCGAGGTAGAGGAGGGATTCCACGATCCGGCGGAGTCGGTCGGATTGATCGCGGACTCTGGCCAGGGTCTGGCGGTATTCTTCCGGCGGTCGTTCGCGCCGCAGAGCGACATCGACCTGACCAATCAGAGCGGTCAGTGGTGTCCGAAGCTGATGAGAAGCATCACCCGCGAAACTCGATTGCCGCTGGAGGGCTTCTTGCCAGCGATCCAGCAACCCGTTGAAGGCGAGAGCCAGCTCGCTGAGTTCGTCGCCGGTTTCGATCATCGGAAGACGTTGAGACGGGTCATTGGCTCCGAGATGTCGGGCATCAGCCGCCATCCGGTTCAAAGGTGCCAGCGCGGTCCGACAGAGTCGACGACCCAGCAATGCCGTCAGTCCCCAGATCAGGATCGAGAGCGAAGGCAGTGTGATCGCCAGGCCGGTCAAAGGTCGGTCGATCGGCTCGAGCGGTAGCCCCGTTGCCAGGACGAGCCGTTTTGGTCTCGTCGAATCTTCACCGGGGATGGGCGATTCCGGGTGATTCGAGCGGATCAGCCGTTGAGCGACTCGCCAGGGTTCCCCTCGGGCATCCGACCGTCGAGATCCGGGCTGGTTGAGGATGGTCGAATCGCCCAGATTCTTCGACCGATCCACTTCCATTCCTTTCTCGTCAAGGATTATCCAGCGAACCTGGTCGTGGCCGGCCTCGCGACCCAGCGAGAGCGATCGATCTCCATGTTCCCAGTCGAAGCCGCCCGGCTCATCCTCGGCCAGGTCGGCGAGAGTGCCGAGCGCTGCTTGAAGGCGATCGTCGATCGATCGGTTCAAGGTGATCGAAGCGACCAGGTAAATCGCCGTCGAGAAGCCGATCAGAATCAGAGCGATCACCCCAAGAAAAGAGGCCGAGAGTCGATCGGTGATCGTCAAAACGAGCCTCCATCGGCGGAGCCTGGTTGATCGCCGAAGAGGTAGCCCCGACCTCTCAGGGTCTGGATCAGACGAGGTCCCCGAGCCTCGAGCTTACGACGGAGTTCCATGACATGAACTTCGAGCGTGTTCGAGGTCCCGTCATAGCGCTCGTCCCAGACATGCTCGTAGATCCGGGTCCGGGTCAGGACCTCGCCGGGATGTCGGAGGAAGAAGACGAGGAGCGACTGCTCCTTGGCGGTGAGTTCAAGAATTTTGCCCGCCCGCTCGGCACGATGCGAAACCAGATCAACCCGGACGTCCCCCACCGAGAGGACCGCGACGCCGCCGCTCCGGGGACGTCGAACGAGAGCGCGGACCCTGGCGAGAAGCTCCTCGAAGGCGAACGGCTTGCAAAGGTAGTCATCCGCTCCGGAGTCGAGACCTCGAACCCGATCACTGACCGAGTCGCGAGCCGTGAGCACAAGAACGGGCACGTCCACCCCGGTCTCGCGAATCGATCGGAGGATGGACAGGCCGTCGCCATCGGGCAAGGAGCGGTCAAGGAGGACAATGTCCCAGTCATCCACCTTGAGCGAGTGCCGGGCGGATTCGGTATCACCCACATGCTCAACCGAGAACCCCTCTTCACGGAGGCCCCGAACGAGAAAGTCGGCGATCTCGACTTCATCCTCGACAACCAGAATGCGAATGCCCATGAGCGGAAGACAACGACCGCGAGGATTACCGAACTCGCGAGTCGGGGTCATGATCTCCAGAAGTGCGAATCCATCCCGTCTCTGCGTTATTCCTGAGGCTTCTTTTTGTCGGTTTTTTCTTCCTTCTCATCTTACTCGTCGTCCTCATCTTCGTCGTCGTCTTTGTCCTTCTTCTTGGCCTTGGGCTTGTCGTCCTCGTCGTCGTCTTTGTCTTTCTTCTTGGCCTTGGGCTTGTCGTCCTCGTCGTCGTCTTTGTCTTTCTTCTTGGCCTTGGGCTTGTCGTCCTCGTCGTCGTCCTCATCTTCCGATCGATCGAGGATTTTTCCATTGGGGCTCATCGCCACCTCGACCATCTTGCCTTTGAGCTCGAACGAGACTTCGTAGACGACCTTGTCATCTTCGTCCGAAACTTCCTCGACCTTCTTGATCTTGGCTTTGGGGAATGCCTGCTTGGCCGACTTGACGACGGCGCTGGGCAGATCCTCGACCTCGATCTCTTTCTCTACTTCCTCGATCTCGCCCTCTTCGTCGATCGCCAGGTCAATTGACTTGCCGTCGAGCTTCATCATGACCTCGAAAATGGTCTCGTCCTCCTCGTCCTTTTCCTTGGCTGCGGCGACGATCTTGGCCTTGGGGAACGCCTTCTTGGCGGCCTTGATCACGGCCTTGGGCAGCTCGTAAACCTCGATCTCCTTTTCATCTGCGTTGGAAATGCCGTTCAGGCCGAAAACCAGGGCGGGGATCATCCACAGGACGCTTCGCATCGAGATGCTCCATCAGGTAAACCGAATAGATTGGACGATCCTGACGTCGGAAAGACTATACGACACCAGGCACAGGTCCCACTCTACTCAGGTATGGCTAAGGTGACGATGAAGTCTCCATAAGATCGAGCTTATCGAGTCGAGTCCGGTCGCGAGGGAGTCTGCGTACCGACTCTTCCCAGGCCAAACTGGTCGCCAGTCCGGAGCGGCTGGCCCCTGGAAAAGTCGATCTCCACCATCTTCTCGCTCATGACCGCGCGGCCTACTTCGTCGGTCAAGGTTGCGACGGTCTTTTTCGACGCCACGTCGATCACCTCGCCGGTCGATGGATAGGCATATTGACCATCGATCGAGAAGGTGATCCATCCGGGCTCATCCCGGACTTCCAGGCTGGACATCGGCCGGGGTGGCATCACCGTCGCGTCGAAAATGTGGATTCGCTTGTTATAACCATCGACGACCCAGAGTTCCTTTTCATCAGGGGTCAGACCGATGCCGTGGCTGGGGCATCCATGGCGTTTGACAGGTCCGGCCTTGTAACCGGCAACCTCGATCCTGTGCAGCATTCGACCGGTTCGGAGGTCACCGATCTCGAACCCGAGGAGCCCGTTGACGTTCACGAAGGCGAGTGTCTGCTTGCCGTTGACGGTGAACGGTCGAACTGGGGCCGAGAACGGACCAACCACCCGGTCCACGAGATGCTTCGAGGCGTCCGCGACGGTCAGAAGGGGCGACTTCAGGCCGGCCAGATAGACCTCTTTTCCATCGAGCCCATACACCGTATTGTGCGAACCCGACTTCGGCGTGATTCGCGCGATCACCGATCCATCGAGAGCATCGACGACGTTCCAGTGATCTTTCTCGAATGAGGGCAAATAAATCGTTTTACCATCGGGAGCGATGGCCATCCGGTCACACCCGCCTTCGTAGGAGCGCTCCCAGAGGATCTTCTCACTGGTCAAGTCGAGACTGGTGAGGGTCATGGTCGTGACGACGTAGACTCGACCCGTGATCGCGCTGGCACAGACCCCTTTGACATTGTCCGGCTTGCCGTCGGGCTTCAGTCCGGCGGTCGGAATTCTTTTCAGGAACTTGTGTCCGTGATCCATATCGAACACGAGGAGCCCATGGCCGCCGTACTCGAGATAATCGCGAATCCCTGGCTCGGCAACGTAAAGCCGACGCTCCGGAACAGGTTGAGCCTGACCCTCCCCCGCGAA
>Ga0080006_1136848_pt1 | contig 39777 bp, 35 predicted proteins | sample RS3BMetagenome_FD_69209 | JGI IMG/M metagenome (GOLD analysis project Ga0080006, IMG submission 69209) | Ferric oxide microbial mat and aquatic microbial communities from Rainbow Spring, Yellowstone National Park, USA - RS3B (SPADES... ...
CGACCCGGCCGGCCCTCGGCTCCCCCGCTTCACGGCGGGGCGAGCCGGGGGCCGGCTTTTCCTTTTTTGTCCACGGGCCTCACGGCAAGCCGGTGAGCTCCGGCCAGTGCAGAACATGGCCGAGGGCTCCCTTCACCTCGACGTGCCTGCCGCGCCGCCTCGGGGCCCTCGTTCCGGGCGCCGCCCCTGCGCCACGGCCCATCCGCGCCCGATGCTAGAGTCGCACGCGTCTATGAAGGTCACGTGGGATCCCGCCAAGGCGCGAGCGAACGAAGCCAAGCACGGGATCTCCTTCGAGGAGGCCGCTTCGGCTCTGGTCGATCCGTTCGCGCTCGAGGCACCGGACTTGCTGGATCCGACCCGGACGTTCATCATCGGCATGTCGGGAAGAGTCGGCTCCTGTTCGTCGTGGTCGTCGTCTTCGAGTCTGCCGACGTCGTGCGGATCGTCTCGGCCAGGAAGGCGTCACCTGCGCAGCGGAGGAAGTATGAAGAAGCTCCCTGAGGGACACATCGACCCGTACGACTGGTCCAAGGCGACCCGAGGCCGCCTGGCCAAGCGCATCGCGGCAGAAGGCAGCAACCTCCGCGCGCTCGACGACGAGCTGGCTCGGGCGTTTCCGGACTCGGCTTCCGTCAACGCGGCGCTCCACGCGGTGCTCGCGATACGCGGTGCCGAGCCCAAGACCGCGAGGCGGCGACGTTCTCGGCGAGCGGCGTAGACGCCCGTCAGGCAGCGTAGATCTCGTCGACGGCGAGCGTCACGCCTTGCACGGTGATCGTGCTGCCCGCCTCACCAACCACTCGCTCCCAGTGACCGCGACCCGAGGGACGTCGCAGCACCTCGATGCGGCGGTCGCGCTGAGACACCAGCACGTATTCCTTCAACGATGCCAGCCGCATGCAGTGCGCGAACTTCTCGCCCCGGTCGTAGCTCTCGGTCGAGTCGGAGAGCACCTCGACGATGACCGTCGGGTTCGTGATGGCCTCTCCGACCACCTTGCCGTTCCGAACGACCTGCTGCGCGTCGATCGGCCCGCACACGACGCTGCCGTCCGGGTACGTCGCGAGGTTCGTCTCCCGAATGTAGACCATCACGTCCGAGGAGAGCACCGTGCAGCGCCCCGCCAGCTTCGCCGTAAGCGCTGCGGCCACCTTCGTGGCGAGACGGCCGTGCTCGATGGTTCCGCCGGCCATGGCGTAGACGACGCCGTCGAGCCACTCGTGCTTGACCTCGTTGCCCTGCTCCTGGGCCACGTAGTCCTCGAAGGTGACATACGGCTGCGGCGACGAGCTGCCGACCATGGCGAAACCTAACACGGGGGGCGAAACGGGTCCTTCAGCACGATCGTCTCGTCTCGCCGCGAGCCGACGCTGACGAGCACCACCGGGCAGCCGGCGTCGCGCTCGATGCGCTCGACGTAGCGGCGCGCCGCGGCCGGCAGCGCGTCCATCGTGCGGGCGCCCCCGAGGTCCTCGCGCCAGCCGGGCACCGTCTCGTACACCGGCGTCGCCCGCTCGACGTCGTCGATCGGGAAGTCCTCGGTCCGCCCGTGCGGCGTGTCGTACGCGACGCAGACGCGGATCGAGTCCAGCCCGGTCAGCACGTCGAGCTTCGTGATGGCCAGGCCGTCCAGGCCGTTGACGCGCACCGCGTACCGCAGCGCCGGCAAGTCGAGCCACCCGGTGCGCCGCGGGCGCCCGGTGACCGATCCGTACTCGTCGCCGCGCTTTCGCAGCCGCTCGCCCACCTCGTCGGTGAGCTCGGTCGGGAACGGTCCGCCGCCGACGCGCGTGCAGTACGCCTTCACGAGGCCCACCACCGCGTCGATGCGCGAGGGGCCGACGCCGCTGCCGGTGCACGCGCCGCCCGCCGTCGCGTGCGACGAGGTCACGAACGGGTAGGTCCCGTGGTCGACGTCGAGCAGCGTCCCCTGCGCCCCCTCGAAGAGCACCTTCTTCCCGTCGCGCACCGCGCGCTCGACCAGCCTCGAGGTCTCGGCCAGCATCGGCACGACGCGGTCGGCCAGGGGACGCAGCTTGTCCATCACCTCGCGCACGCTCGGCGGCTTGCCGCCGAGGGCGTGGATGGTCGGCGCCCACGCGGCGAGCGCGCGATCGATCAGCGCTTCGGTCCGCGCCAGGTCGCGCAGCGCGCCGAGCGGCACGCCGCGGCGCGCCGCCTTGTCCTCGTAGCAGGGACCGACGCCGCGCTTGGTCGTCCCGAGCGCGCCCGGCGTCTGCTCGCGCAGCGTGTCGACGAGCACGTGGTACGGCAGGATGGCGTGCGCGCGGTCGCTGACGACGAGCGATCCCGCGTCGGCGTCCGCGTCCGCACCCTCGCCTCGCCCGGGCCTTCGGACGCCGCGCACCAGCCCCCGCTTGGCCAGCTCGTCGAGCTCGCCGACCAGGCTCGCCGGGTCGATGGCCATGCCCTGGGCGAGCACGCACCGCGTGCCCTCGCGCAGGATCCCGCTCGGGATGAGGCGCACCACGAGCTTGCTGTCGCCGACGACGAGCGTGTGCCCCGCGTTCGGCCCTCCGCCGTAGCGCACGACCATGTCGGCGTGCTCGGTGAAGATGTCGACGATCTTGCCTTTTCCTTCGTCGCCCCACTGGGCGCCTACGACCACGACGGCGGGCATGGGGGCAGACCTTAGCAGCTCAAGGCGAAACCGCCTCCAGGGCCGCGCCCACCATCAGGTGCGTGAAACCCCAGGCGCGCGCCCAGGCGAGCGCCGCCGCGCGATCGGCGATCGCGACCGCCGCGACCCCGCGCGCGTGCAGCTCGGCCACGCGCGCGTCGTCCGGCGCGCCGACGACCACGACCCGCATCGGCGCCTCGCGCTGGACGGCGGCGGCGCGCAGCGCCTCGCTGGCGCGGTCAAGGTCGACCGCGAAACCGGCCGCCGGCGCCTCGAAGCCGAAGCGCGCCAGAAGCTCGTCGTAGCGGCCGCCCGAGGCGATGGCGTCGCCGGTTCCGGCCGCGTACGCGTGGAAGATGCTCCCCGTGTAGTACGCGAAGCCGCGCACCTCGCCGAGGTCGACGGCCAGGTGACCCTCGAGCCCGCGCGCCGCGGCCGCGTCGAAGAGCGCGAGCAGCCTCGCGGCCGCGCCGGAAGCCGCGGTGCCCGCCAGCAGGCGCGTGCCCTCGACCAGCGCGTCGCGTCCTCCGTGCAGCCCGAGCAGGGCGCGCAGCGTCGCGTCGTCGACCTCGGCCTCGTCCTTGCGCGCGAGCGCCTCCGACAGGCGGGCCTGCTCCTCGGGCGGACGGCGCGCCAGGAGCGCGCGCACGACCCCCGCGTCGCCGACGTCGATCGTGAAGCGCTCGAGCCCCATCGCGCGCAGCGCGTCCGCCGCCAGCGCCAGCAGCTCCAGGTCGCCCTGCGGCCCCGCCACCCCGGCGAGCTCGACGCCCACCTGCGGGATCTGCCTGTGCTTTCGCGCCCGGCCGCTGCGCCTGCGCAGCACCGTCCCCTCGTAGGCGAGGCGGAAGGGCGGCGGGCGATCGCGCAGTCGCGTGGCGACCACGCGCGCGATCTGCGGCGTCATGTCGGGCCGGAGCGCGGCCACCTCGCCCGACTCGGGCTCGACGAAGCGCAGCACGTCGGCCGGGTCGAGCGTGCCGAGCCCCCGCTCGAGCACCTCGGCGAACTCGAAGACGGGCAGCGTCACGAGCGCGTAGCCGTGCAGCTCGAAGCGCGAGAGCGCCCGGCGGCCGAGCGCGCGGCGCGCCGCGGCCTCTTCCGGCAGGAGATCGCGCATCCCCGCCGGCAGCGGGTGCTCGAGGGATCGCGGCGGCGCTTCGGGTCCTTCGGGTCGCATTCGGGCGCTGCCGCTTGCCTACCACGCGCACGGGACCGGCCGCCGGCGATCCGTCCACGGCCGGTGTCCCTCCCGGCGCCACCTGTCGGCGATCCAACAGGTCGCGCCGGACGAAAGTGCCGAGATTCCGCGCACTAGGGCCGCGGCACGGCCGTCGCAATTCCTTCGCGCCGCAGTGCCCAACGCGGGAACGACACCATGGCCTTCTCCTTCGACAAGTCGACCCTACAGCGAGCCTCACGCGGCGAGCGCGACGCGCTGACCACACTCCTGGCGGCGGTGCGCCCGCACGTCGAGCGCCAGCTGCTGCGCTACCCGCTGAGCGAGGAGGACCGGCGCGACCTCGTCCAGTCGACGCTGATGCAGATCGTACGGCGCGTCGGCTCGTTCCGCGGCGACTCGAGCTTCTCGACGTGGCTCTTCCGCGTCACGGCGAACGAGGCGCTCATGATGATGCGCTCGCACCGGCGCCACCGCGCGCGCCTGGTCGAGGGGCTGGACCTCGAGGATCTGGGCAGCCTGCCGGCGTCGCGCGGGGGCGACGGGGAGGCGGAGGCCGACGCCGGGGCGGAGCAGAGCGAGAGGGACGCGCGCGTGCGACGGGCGCTCGACGAGCTGCCGGCCGACTATCGCGACGTCGTGGCGCTGCACTACCACCAGGACCTCGGGCTCCAGGAGATCGCCGACCGCCTCTCGACGACCGAGAGCGCCGTGCGATCGCGCCTGCACCGGGCGCGGACGCGCCTCCGCGTCATCCTCGAGCGCGGCGCCCCCGCCGGCGGGTTTGCCGCGGCCTGAGGCTTCGCGAAGGGCGAACTAACCGACCGGAGGGCGATCGGTACCGGCCTGAGGTACGCTCTCGTTCATGGGGGCGGGCGCCGAGCTGACCCTCGTCTCGGGACGCGACGCGCAGCTGCTCGCCGAGCGCCGCCAGGCGCTCGAGCGGCTGTTTTTGATCGGCTGCTTCGCCTGGCCGCCCTTCGCGGTGCTCGACGTGCTCGGGGCGAAGCTCGGGCACCAGGACGGCGCCATCCCGGCGCTGCTCGCGCTGCGCGCGACCGGTACCGGGGTGGTGTTCGTGCTCTACGCGGCGGTGCGCTGGGGGCGCATGTCGGCGCGGGCGCTGACGGCGCTCGACTACGCGACGTGGATCCTGGCAGGCACCTTCGTGTCGATGATGGGCGTGCAGCTCGGCGGGCTCTCGAGCCGCGTGTTCGCCGGGATCATGATGCTCGTGGTCGCGCGCGCAGCGCTGGTGCCGTCGCACTGGGCCCGTGCGGCGAGCGCCGCGGGCGGCTGCGCGCTGATGTGGCCCGTGGTGCTCGGTATCGCGGCCGCGTACGTTCCCGAGGTGCGGGCGCAGTGGGCGTCGCCGCACGCGGTCGGCGAGTTCGTCTACGGCATGCTCTTCATCCTGGGCGCGCTCGCGCTCTGCTCGGCGGGCAGCCACCTTCTCTGGGTGGCGCGCCGCCAGGTGCACGAGGCGCGGCGCCTCGGCAACTACCGGCTCAAGATGCGCATCGGCAGCGGCGGCAACGGCGACGTGTGGGTCGCGCGTCAGGAGGCGCTCGGGCGCGACGTGGCGCTCAAGGTGCTGCGCGACCGCGCGGACCTGAACGAGGAGAACATCCGCCGCTTCGAGCGCGAGGCGCGCGCGGCCGCTTCGCTGACGCACCCGAACACGATCCGCATCTTCGAGTTCGGCGCGACCGAGGACGGCGTTCTGTTCATCGCGATGGAGCTGCTCGACGGGCTCGATCTCGGCGCGCTGGTGGAGATCGCCGGTCCGCTGCCGCCCGCGCGCGCCGTGAAGCTGGTGCGCCAGGCGTGCGCGTCGCTCGCCGAGGCGCACGTGGGCGGGATCGTCCACCGCGACATCAAGCCGGAGAATCTGTTCGTCACCCACGTGGGCGACGAGTACGACTTCGTGAAGCTGCTCGACTTCGGCGTGGCGCGCGTCACCGAGGGCGACCAGCCGTCGCTCACCGAGACGGGGATCATGTTCGGGACGCCCGCGTACATGTCCCCGGAGGTCTGCAGCGGCGAGAAGGCCTCCACGCGCAGCGACATCTACTCGCTCGGGGCCGTCCTCTACTTCATGCTGACCGGCACGCCCCTGTTCCCCGATCGCACCTTCGCCGAGACGGTGATGAGCCACATCAGCAAGACACCGGAGACGCCGAGCCGGCGCCTAGGGCGACCGCTGCCCGAGAGGCTGGACATGGCGGTGATGCGCTGCCTCGAGAAGAAGCGCGAGAATCGTTTCCGCAGCGCACGCGAGCTCGACGAGGCGCTCGCCGCGGTCGAGGGCCTCGGCGAGTGGACGGCCGAGGACGCGCGCTCCTGGTGGACCGGCGCGCGCGGCAGCCTGCACGTGCGCGCGCAGGGTGCGGCCCGAGACCGTGAGACCTCGCCGGGAAGCGAGGTCGGTCACGCGACGCGGTCGAGCACGTAGCCGACGAAGAACGGCCCCATCTTCTCGATGAACTCGCTCGTCTGCCGCGTGCGCCGCATCGCCTGCACGAGGTGAGACAGCGGGTGCAGCTCCCGCCCCACCAGCCCGATGACGAACTCGTTGTCGCCGGCGTCCAGGCCGTGGCACGCCAGGCGAATGTCGTGCGCCAGCTCCTGGGCGCCGTACGCCATGCCGATGTGCGCGTGCTCGCGCAGGATGATCGACTGGTCGTGCGGCTCGAGGCGCGCGAACTCCCCGGTGCGCCGCAGCGGGTACCAGACGTGCCAGCGGTACGCCTCGTTCGAGACGTTCTCGACCGCGCGCCGCAAGAGCGCGTGCTCGAGGTCCGGCTCGTGGCCCGTACCGTACGTGCGGCCCACCATGCCGTAGTCGGGGCGTAGGCGCATCGAGCCGGGGCGCGCCTGAAGGACTGGCCGCACGTGCTCGACGAAGTGCTCCGGCTGCTCGCTCCAGGTGAGGACGCCGATGCCGCGCGGGTCCATCGCGTCCGCGTACACGACCGCGGGGACGTGCGCGCGCCGCAGCTCGCCCGCGAGCGCCCTGGCTTCGTCGTCGGGCCGGGCCGTGGCGTCGATGTCGTACACGAGCAGCTGCATGAAGAGGCGCCGGTTCATCGACTGGCGCGCGCCCTCGCGCTTCCCGCCGTACTCGGCGACGTCGATGGTCGGCAGCCCCCCGGCTTCTTGGCCTCCGCGGCTCGCGCGATTGGTCTCGTCGCTCATCTCGAGGAGTAGCCTAATGCGGCGCGACGCGGGCCGCAGCGGGCATTCGATGGTAAAGGGATGAGCCGTGCTCCGCTGGGCTTCCCTGGGCGCGGCCGCGCTGCTGGTCGCGTGTTCTTCGGGCTCCTCCCCTGCTCGCGCTGGCGGCGACGACGGCGGCGACGGCGCGGCCGATCCGACGGCGTTCCGCACGCCGCCGAGATCGTGCGCGCTCACCTGCCCCGTCGAGGCCTGTCCCGAGGCGACGACGCCCTACGTCTGCCCGGCGGCGGCCGACTGGAGCAGCCTCCCGCACGCGAGCGCGTGCCCGGCGTGGGACGGCACCTATCCGACGCCGACGCCGACCAGGTGCACCGTCGGGGCGCCCGGCGGCGAGGCCGCGAAGTACGCCGGGCCCGATCCGGACGATCCGGGCACGAGCATCCTCCCCGACGGCCGGCGCGTGCACGCCGCCGGCGCGCAGTGGTTCCTGAACGAGCCGGACCTGAAGGGGGGCGAGCCGGTCTCGGTGCTGCCCATCCCCGGCACCAGCCTGCTCGTCGTCGTCGACGCCGGCTACGGCGTGCACGCCGTGCACGTCGTCGACGCGAACCTCCTCGCCTCCGGCACGAACCCGGTCACCTCGTACGTGCGCTTCCCCGCGCCGCAGACGCTCAACGCGGGCGTCGCCTTCGTGGCTCCCGATCTCGTGCTGGTGGCCACCGACGACGGCGTCGTGCAGGGGCTGAAGCTCGACACGTCCAGCGGCACGATCGGCATCGACGATTCGAGGTCGATCCCGCTGCCGATGTCGGTGGACGACGTCGGCCACCAGGCCCACTGGTACGTCTCCGGGCTCACGCTCTCGCCCGATGCGCAGCGGCTCGTCGTCACGTCGGTGTTCGACCACCGACTGCTCGTGTTCGACGTCTCGCACGGCGGCTACGGCACGCTCCTCGGCAGCGTGGACCTCGGGGGCGCGCCGACGCAGGTCGCCGCCTTCGACCCGAACGACGCGACCGGTCACTTCGTCTACGTCACCGAGCAGCAGCACCGCGAGGTGCTCGAGGTCGACGTCTCGAACCCCGCGATGCCGGCCGTGACGCGGTCGTGGAGCACCGACAAGAACCCCTACGGAATCGCGTTCCTCGATGGGCGATGGCTGGCGGCGGCGAACGACTTCGGCGACACGATCACGCTCGTCGACCGCACCGCGAACGCCGCCACCTCGGTGCCGGTCGACACGACGACGCCGCTGCACGGCGACGAGCCGACCTCGCTGGCGTTCGACCCGAACACGCAGCGGCTGTACGCCACGCTGGCCGGCGCCAACGCCGTCGCGGCGTGGACCGTCGACACGACGAAGTCGCCCCCCGCGCTGGTGCCCGCCGGCAAGATCCCCACCTCGTGGTGGCCGACCGACGTCGCCGTCCTGCCCGGCGGCGGGCTCGCCATCACGGACATGCGCGGCACGAGCAGCGGCAGCGACTCCGTGCAGTATCCCATCGGCAACGGAAACCCCGATCGGGGGCCGATGTTCGGCAGCATCCAGCTCGTCGGCGTGCCCACGGCGACCGATCTCGCCCACGGTGACGCGGCCGTCGCGCGCTACGACGCGGTGAGCGCCCTGCCCGGCGCCCCGCACGTCACCTGCCCCGCCGGCGAGGACGACTTCCCGCTGCCGCCGACCAACACGCACGGGCCGAGCAAGCAGATCGACCACGTCATCTTCGTCGTGCGCGAGAACAAGACGTTCGACGGCATCTTCGGCGACCTGCCCGGCGTCAACGGCGACGCGTCGCTGACGATGAAGAAGTCCACCGCCGACATGGACAAGCTCTGGCTCGACTTCCGCGCGGCGGCGCGGCAGTTCGCCATCGGCGACAATTACTACACCTCGGCCGAGGTCTCGGTGCAGGGGCACGTGTGGACCGTCTTCGGTCGCAGCTTCGACTTCGACGAGCGGCAGTGGTTTCTCACCGGCTACGGCGGGCGGCAGGTGTACAACACGCCCGCGTCGCAGCCGCAGGGAGTGGTCGACTGGGGGCGTCCGGCCGAAGGCTCGGTGTTCGACTGGATGGCGGCCAACGGCGTCACGTACGACGCGTTCACCGAAGCGCTCGCGCTCATCTCGGCACCCTCGGTGAAGGGCCACGACCCGATCCACGTCGACCTTCCCGGCGGCCCGACGCAGGCGAACATCACCTACCCCGACGTCGAGCGCGCCTGCTACGTGGCGGCGCACGCGCGCGTGTTCTGCGACCTGGGGCAGTTCGTCAACATGCTGCTCGTCAACGACCACACCGCCAGCGTGTCGCCGAACGTGCCGTCGCCCGAGACGATGGTCGCCGTCAACGACGAGGCGACCGGCATCCTGCTCGACGCCATCTCGCACAGCCCGCTCTGGAAATCGACGCTCGTCATCGTGACCGAGGACGATCCCGCCGACGGCGGCGACCACGTCGAGAACCATCGCACGCCGGTGCTCTTCGTCTCGCCCTGGGTCAAACACGGCTACGTGTCCAAGACCCACATCGACGTGAGCTCGCTGCACAAGATCTTCGCGCACGTCTTCGGTATCCCCTACCCGAACGATCTGGTGGCCCACGCTGCGTTGCCGCTCGATCTCTTCTCCTCGACCCCGGACTACACGCCGTTCACGTACCGCCCGCGCCAGTGGCCGCTGTCGTGCGGCAAGCCGCCGACGCTCGCCGAGCGGCACCTGCAGGAGTCGTGGGGCGACCAGGACGACGTCGACGAGCAGCCCGGCCTCGACGCCCAGGTGCGCCGCTACATGCGCGGCGAGCCCGCGACGACCGTCACCCCCGCGATGGAAGCGCAGATCGCCGAAAGCCTCCGGCGTCATCGCGACGAGGACTGATCGCCAAGGCGCCAAGGCGCCACGCCGCCAAGTCGGGGGGGGCCGGGCTTTCCCTTCCCTCCTTCTCTTGGCGCCCCGGCGGCTTGGCGTCGTGGCGTTTCTCTCCGGTCACCGCGACTCGTAAGGGGCCGGGTCGACGTGGATCTCGTGAAGCGACGAGAGCTTGTCCTCGTAGACCTCTTTCATCCGCGCCAGGGCGGCGCGGTCGCGCGACAGATCCTCGAGCTCGCCCGGGTCGCGCGACAGGTCGAACAGCAGGAACACGGGGCCTCCCTCGTGCATCAGCTTCAGGCCCGGCGTCGTCCCGTGGATGATGGCGCGGTGCTGCGAGACCTGCGGGCCCGCGGGCATGTCCATGAAGACGTCGCGCTCGTCGACGTTCGCCTCCGGCGACACGATCGCCCCCACGGTGCTGTCGCCCGACAGCTCGCCGGGCGGCGGCTGAGGCACGCCGAGCAGGTCGAGCAACGTCGGCACCAGATCGACCAGGCTGCGCCTCGCCTTCACCCGATGCGGCCGCACGCCCGGCACGTAGACGACGAGCGGCACGCGCACGATCGGCTCCCACAGGTCGACGCCGTGCCAGTTCATCCCGTGCTCGTCGAACGCCTCGCCGTGGTCGGCCGTGACGACGATCGCCGTGCGCGCGCCCCACGGCCGCGAGGCGATGAAGTCGAGCAGCCGGCCGAGGTGGTGATCGGTGAACCACACCTCGCCGTCGTAGAGCGGCTTGGCCCAGCCCTTCGCCCCGGCGGCGAAGCTCGGCGCCTCCGGGTGCGGCACGTACTGCGCGTGCGGGTCGAAGAAGTGCACCCACAGGAAGAAGCGCCCGCTCACGTTGGACGGGTCGGACAGAAGGCGGATCGCCACGTCGGCGAGCTTGTCGCTCGTCACCGACGAGTCGACGTCGGCCGCCGAGTCGGGCGGCATCGCCGACAGGTCCCACATGTCCATGCCCTGCGAGAGGCCGTACTTGGGCTTGAAGTACCAGTACGAGGCGGCGCCCATCGTGCGGAAGCCGGCGTCGCGAAGCCGCTCCGCGAGGAACGTGTTCTCGGGGAAGTACGTGTCGAAGTGCGCCCCGTCGCGGAAGGTCTCGCTCGGATACCTGCCGATCATCGTCGGGCCGACGCTCTTGCCGGTGTACGACGCCATCGCGTACGCGCGCTCGAACACGGTCGAGCGCGAAGCCAGCCGGTCGAGGTTCGGCGATACCGGGCGCGGGTAGCCCATGAAGCCGAGGTCGATCCGCAGCGTGTCGATCGTGACCAGCACGAGGTTCAGGTCGCGCGGCACGGCGGGCCGCGCGCTCGCGGCCCGCGCCGCGACGACGGGGCGCGCCGGCTCGAGGTCGGCGCCCGAGCAGTCTTCGTCGATGCCATTGCCCGGGATGTCGACCGCGTCCGGGTTGCGGCGAGGATCCCGGTCGTCGCAGTCCCCGCCGCCGAAGTACGCCGACGCGCCGTCGTGATCGCGGTCCGTGGCGCGGCGCGCGAGCGCCAGGCCGATGCGCCCGAGCGGCGCGCCGAGCTGGATGGCGTGCGCGGTCTGCGGATCCTCGTCGAGCGCGGTGGCCTGCTGCACGACGATCGCCCAGGCGGCGGCGACCAGGCCGAGCGCCACGACGACGCGCCCCCACCGCCCGGCGCGCGACGCGCGCTCGCCGAGGAGCGCGCACAGCGCGATGGCCGCCAGCAGGACCACCGGCGAGACGTCCAGCTCGCGTCGCGCGAGCACGCCGAGGATCGCGAGCGGCGTCGGCCCGTCGCCGCTCGCGTTCCCCAGGCGCACGCCCACGCAGGCGCACGCCAAAGCGAACGACGTCCCGCAGAAGCCCGCCGCCAGCGGACCGACCGAGTCCCTGAAAACGCGTGCGGCCGGGGGCACCGCCGCCGCCACCGCCGCCGCCGCCAGCGCGAGCGCCGCCGTCGAGGCGAGCGCCATCGCCGGGCCCACCGACCACGCGCCGCCGCCGTGCGCGAGCAGGCCGCGCGCGAGCTGCGCGCTCACCACGATCGCGCCGAGCGCCGCCGGGGGTGCCAGAAGCGCCGCCGCCGCCCAGCGCGCGCGCACTTCCGTGCTCCACGCGCGCGCGCGCGCCACCACCTCGTGCGCCGTCCAGCGCCGCCCCGGATCGAGGACCATCGCGAAGGCCGCCACCGCAAGCCCGGCGGCGGTCGCGATCGGCACGAGCACCGCCACGTCCCCCGCCGCCACGTTGCCGAGCGGCGCCCGCCACTCGCGCGCCGTCTTGAGCGCCTCGAGCAGCGCGACGATCCCCGCGCCCGCCAGCGCGCCGGCCACCGACGACACGGGACGGGCGAACCACCCCTTCACGCGTCCCCCTCACTGCCCCGCGGGGGCGTCGGGTCGGACGTGGATCTCCTCGAGGGTGGCGCGCTTGGCCTGCAGCGCGTCGATCATCGGCCGCAGCTTGGCCGGATCGCTCGACAGGTCCTCGGCCTCGTTCGGGTCGGTCGCCAGGTCGTAGAGCTGGTACTGCTTGCCGCCGAAGTGGATGAGCTTCATCCCCGGCGTCGGCCCGTGCAGGATGGCCCGGCGCATGTGCGTGTACGGCCCGTCGGGCATGTCGATGTACACGTCGCGCTCCTCGTACGCGTCGCTCGGCCCGGCAGCCAGATCGGGCACCAGGCTTCGCCCCGACAGCTCGCCGGGCGGCGGCGGCGGCACGCGCATCAGGTCGAGGATGGTCGGCACCACGTCGACCGCGCTGCGCTTGACCGGCACGTGGTGCGGCCGCACCCCGGGCACGCGGAACACGAGCGGGATGCGCACCAGCGGCTCCCAGATCTCCCAGCCGTGCTGCGAATGGATGCCGTGCTCGCCGAGCGCCTCGCCGTGGTCGCTGGTGACGACGACAACGGTGTCCTTCCACCACGCCTGCGCGCGCGCGTAGTCGAGCAGACGCCCGACCTGCTGGTCGGTGAACCACACCTCGCCGTCGTAGGCGGCGCGCGCGCGTTCGTCGGCCGACCTGGCCCCCGCGGCGAAATCGGGCGCGCCCTCGTGCGACACGTACTGCGCGTGCGGGTCGAAGTAGTGGACCCACAGAAAGAAGCGCTTGTCGGCGGCGTTCTTCGTGAGCAGGCCGAGCGCCGCGTCGGTCAGCTGCCGCGAGGTCGTCGTCGAGTCGGTGTCCCCCTGCCCGCCCGCCGGCATCGCCGACAGGTCGAACACGTCGAAACCCTGCGTGACGCCGAACTCCTTGCGGAAGTACCAGTGGGACGCGGCGCCCATCGTGAACAGGCCCGCGTTCTTCAGCCGCTCGGCCAGGAACGTGTTGCCCGCGAAGTAGCGGTTGAAGTGCCCTCCGTCGCGCAGCGTCTCGCTCGGGTACTTGCCGATGAGCAGCGGCGCGAGCGCCTTGCCGGTGTACGACGCCATCGCGTACGCGCGGTCGAAGACGACGCTCTCGGCGGCCAGCTCGTCGAGGTTGGGCGTTGTCGGCTTGTCGTAGCCGAGGAAGCCCATCTCCGAGGCGCGCAGCGTGTCGACGGTGATGAGCACGAGGTTGAAGTCGCGGTCGATCGAGAGAGCGCGCGCCGCGGACGGCGTCGCGGTGGACGGCGGCGGCGTGACGGGCAGCGGCAGGTCGCTGCCCGAGCAGTCCTCGTCGACGCCGTTGCCCGGAACGTCGTCGGCCGTGGGCGAGATGCGCGGATCGTGGTCGTTGCAGTCGCCGCCGCCGAACAGCGGGGAGGCGCCGTCGTGATCGCGATCGGTCGCCTTGCGCGCCAGGGCGAGGCCGATGCGGCCGAGCGGCGCGTGGCCCTCGATGGCCGTGGCCGGCGCCGGATCGCGCTCGAGCGCGCGCGCTTCGTGCACGGTGCCGACGAGCGGAAGGACGATGAGGGCCAGCGCAATGGCGAGCGCCACGGGGCGCGCCGGGCGGCCTCCGAGCGCGAGCGGCGCGATCCACGCGCAGGCGCCCATCGCGGCCAGGTCGACGACCGGGCGCAGATCGAGCTCGGTTCGCTTGAGCACCCCGAACACCGCGAGCGGCCCCGCGCCGCCGCCGCCCGTGTCGCCGCTCCAGACGCCGTACCCGATGGCTCCCGCAGCCGCCACGAGCCCGAGCGCTCCCATCGTCGCGGGGTCGACGGCGCGCGGCCAGCGCGAGGCCCACGCCGCCAGCAGACCGCGCACGGAGGGGAGCAGCGCGAGGCCGGTCGCCGCGAGCGCGCCGAGCCACGCGAGCGACGCCACGGCCAGCGCGCCGCCGGACGCCATCGCGGGCCCGCTCGCCAGGGCCGCACGCGCGGTCTGCGCGGTCACGACCACCCACGCCGCCGCCACGAGCATCGTGATCAGCGCCATCGCGGCCGTTCGCGAGCGCGCCAGCACGGGCTGCGCGCGTAGCGCCGCGATGCGTTCCGACGGCGCGAGCGGCCGGACCGGCTCGAGGAAGAGCGCCGCGGCGCCGACGCCGAGCCCCGTGGCCACCGCGAGCGGCGCCAGCACGGCCAGATCGGCGAGGGCGAGCGTCCCCAGGCCCGGCGCGTGCGCGCCGGTGAGCACGCCGGCGACCTGACGCGCCTCGGCGAGCGCCACGAACATCGCGCCGAAGACCGCGCCCATCACGGCGAAGACGATGCGTCCCAGAGCCCGAGCCATCGGCGCCGCGAAGGCTACCCGGGTCAGCGCTTGCGCGCGAGCGGATGTGCCGTGTCGTACACGCGCATGAGGTGCTCCATCGACACGTGCGTGTAGCGCTGGGTGGTCGAGAGCGACGCGTGACCGAGCAGCTCCTGGATGGCCCGAAGGTCGGCGCCACCGTCGAGCATGTGCGTCGCGCACGTGTGTCGGAGCGCATGCGGGTGCAGGTCCGCGCGCCCCGCGCCGCTCGCGCCATGGGCGTGCACGAGGGCCTGCGCCGCGCGGGGGTAGAGTCGGCGACCGGTAACGGTCACGAACAGCGCGCGCGGGTCCTGCCGGCCGGTCTTCCGGTGGACCATGCCCGGGCGGACCCGGAGCCAGCGCGCGAGCGCCTCGACGCAGGGCCGGCCGAGCGGCACGACGCGCTCCTTGCGGCCCTTGCCGAGCACGCGCGCCGTGGCGGCCGCCAGGTCCACCGAGTCGAGGTCGAGCGCGCACAGCTCGCTGACGCGCACCCCCGATCCGTAGAGCACCTCGAGCACCGCCCGGTCGCGCAGCCCGACGGCCGTATCGTCGCGCGGCGTTTCGACGACCTCCTTGGCGGCGTCGACCGACAGCAGCGTAGGCAGGCCGCGCCGCACCTTCGGCGTCGCCAGCTCGTCGGCCGGGCAGCTCGCGATGACGTTGCGGCGCCGCAGCCAGCGCATCCAGGTGCGCGCCGCGGCGACCTTGCGCGCGACGGAGCTGGCGGCGTGCTTGCGCGCGAGCACGCCCAGCCACCCGCGCAGCAGGTAGACGTCGACCGCACGGACGTCGCCCACGGCGCGCGACCCGCGCTCGCGCGCGAACGCCGCCAGGCTGCGGAGATCGCGCGCGTACTCGTCCACGGTGCGCGGCGATGCGTGCCGCTCCGCCTCGAGGTGGCGCGAGAACGCGTCGATCGACTCGTCGAGCGTCACCCCCGCAGCGCTACCACGACGCTCGGCGCGCCGGCCAATTCGCTGCGCGTCCGCGCCCCCGTCTAGGATGGGATCCAGCCGTGTCCGCGCCCCCTCGCGCTCCGTACCTCGCGTCCCTCGCCGCCGGCGCACTCTCGATGGCCGTCGGCGCGTGTGGCGGCGCCGCCCCCGCCGCATCCCCGGGGCCCGTGGCAGCGCCGGGCTCTTCGCCCGCGGCCTCTCCGGAGCCCGCGTCCACGCTATCGGGCACCCCGGTCGCCCTCGAGGAGTCGTGGCAGGTGCTCTGCGCCGACCGTCGTCACGAGCCGTTCGACACCGGCTGCATGCTCTACGCCGTCGGCGCGCTCGACGACGGCACGGTGGTCGCCGGCGGCGGCTACTACGGCGCCGTCAGCCTGGGCGACGCCCTGCTCCCCAAGCAGGCCTACGAGACGGCCGTGCTGGCCGCGTTCGACGCGAACGGCCATCCGCTCTGGCACCGCGTCTTCGGGACGGAGTGGCACAACCAGGTGTCGAGGGTCGTGCCGCTCGGCGACGACGTGCTCGTCGCCGGGACGCGCGCCAACGGCTTCGACGCGGGCGGCGCACGGCTCCCCGACAAGCGCACGGCCGCCGGCTACGAGTGGCAGAGCGAGCAGGGCTACGTCGCGATGTACGCGCGCGACGGCAGGCTGCTCTGGGCGCACGACGCCGAGCAGCTGGTGACGGGGAGGGACGCGCCGGAGGGGCCGGTGCTGTTCGGCGCGCCCGATGCCGCGGTGCGCGCCCCGGGCGGCGGGGCCTGGCTGCTCTACGTGACCAGGGCCGGATCGATCGCCGTTCGCGTCGACGTGCGCGGCGAGGCCGTCGAGCGCCTCCCCTACCGCGCGGCCGCGGCCGTGCCGCTCGAGCTCGTTCGGCTGGCCGTCGACGGCAAGGGCGCCGAGACGAGGCTCGCACAGACACGCAATCGACGGCTCGTGCTGTCGCGGTTCGCCCCCGACGGCTCGACGTGGTCCGTCGTGCTCGCGCCGGTGCCGGCCGGTGAGGTCGGGTGGCTCGGCGCGCTCGCCGTCGACGACGGCGGCGATGCGTTCGTCGCCTGGGAGGACGCTGCCGCCGGCGGCATCACCGTCACGCGCGTGCGCGCCGCCGACGGTGCGCGCGCGTGGACCCGGACGCTCCCCGGGCCGATCGCCTCGGTGCCGCCGCAGAAGCCCGGCGCGGAGCTCGCCGGCATCGACCGCGACGTCCGCACCGGCGCCCCGCAGGTCTCCATGCGCTATCGCCGCCCGTTCGTGCTCTCGGGCTTCACCCTCCCGACGCCTCCGCCGCCGGCCTCCGACGATCCGGAGCGCGACCCGCGCGTGCGCGCCCTCGCGACGCTGTCACCCGAGGACGGCCACGTCACCGCCGTCGGCGTCTTCGTGCCGAACGTCCGCGCCTGCGCGCAGGACTACGCCGCGCGCGTCGGAGGCGGGGACATCGTGTTCGCCGGCGACTCCGTCTACGTCGCCAGCGGCGAGTTCCCCGGCTACGTGCCGTCGCGCTGCCCCAGGCTTTGGGGCCACTACAGGGCGGTCGTCGCGAAGCTGGCGATTCGCCCCGTCGGGCGCTGACGGCCCGGCCGTCCGCTCAGCCCCGAAGGCCGTACTTGATCATCTTGTAGATGAGCGCCCGCCGCGAGATGCCGAGGCGCCTGGCGGCGCGCGTGCGGTTGTCGTTCTCGGCGGCGAGCGCCGCGGCGATCGCGCTCCGCTCGGCGTCCTCGAGCGCGTCGCGCATGGGCGGCGCCGCCTTGGCCTCGCCGCCGCGCAGCCCCTTGGGCAGGTGATCGGGCTGGACCACGTCGCCCTCGGCCATGACGATGGCGTGCTCCATCGCGTTGCGCAGCTCGCGCACGTTGCCCGGCCACGCGTGCACGAGGAGCCTCTGCGCCGCCTCGCCGGACAGCCCCGGCGCGCGCTTGCCCGCCTGCGCTGCGAAGCGCCGCAGGAACGCGTCCGCGAGGAGCAGCACCTCGGTCGGCCGCTCGCGCAGCGGCGGCACCTCGAGGGTGAAGGTGCTGATGCGGTAGAAGAGGTCCTGCCGGAAGCGGCCGCACTGCACGTCGCGCTCGAGATCGCGGTGCGTGGCGCACAGGATGCGCACGTCGACGGGCGTCTCCTCGCTCGATCCCAGGCGCACGACCGCGCGCCGCTCGAGCACACGGAGCAGCTTGGCCTGCACGGGCAGCGGCATCTCGCCGATCTCGTCGAGCAGCAGCGTGCCCCCGCTCGCGGCCTCGAAGTGCCCGGCGCGCCGACGGTCGGCGCCGGTGAACGCCCCCTTCTCGTGGCCGAACAGCTCCGATTCCAGCAGCGCCTCGGGCATCGAGGCGCAGTTGATACGCACGAACGCGCCGCCGGCGCGCGGGCTGCGGCGGTGGATCCGCTCGGCGACGACCTCCTTGCCGGTGCCCGTCTCGCCGACGACGAGCACCGTCGACGTCGTCGCCGCCAGTCGCTCGACCACGCGGTGCAGCGCCAGCATCGCCGGATCGGCCACGACGGTCGCCTCGCGCCCGGTCGCGTCGTCGTCGTCCTGTTCGTCGCCGGGCGGGGGCGGCGCGACGCTGGGGCTCGCCCACGCGAGCGCGCGGTCGGCGCGCGCCACGACGATGACGAGCGGGCCTACCTTGATGACGTCCCCACCGCCCGCCTCGCGCTTCTCGCCGCGCAGCACGGCCGAGCCCACGCGCGTGCCGTTGCGGCTGCCGAGGTCCTCGACCTCGAGGCGGCCGCCGCGCAGCGCGATGCGCGCGTGCCGTCGCGAGACGCGCGCGCTGTCGACGAGCAGCGTCCCCTCGGTCCGCCCCACGACGACCTCCCCCCCCTCGCCCACCGGTACGACGTCGAGCCGCTCGTCGCGCCGGCACACCAGGTACACCTGATCAAGCGCCTCGCGCGCGGGCTCGACCTCGGGGTCGACCTCGGTCACGACCGGTTCGCTGGGACGACGCGGCGGCATCGAGCGACGCCTCGCACGCTACCACGCGCGAGCCGGCGCGCGCGCCTGCGCGGGGCGAAGTAGACTGGATCCGTGGCGGACGGCCCGCTCACCCTGATCGGTCGCTACGAGCTGCATCGGGCGCTCGCGTCGGGCGGCATGGCCACCGTGCACCTCGGCCGGCTGCGCTCGGCGACCGGACTGGCGCGCACGGTCGCCCTCAAGCGCATGCACCCGCACTTCGCGACGGACCCGGAGTTCGTCGCGATGTTCTTCGACGAGGCGCGCCTGGCGATGCGCCTGCAACACCCCAACGTCGTGCCGACGTTCGACGTCGTGTCCGACGACGACGAGCTGCTGCTCGTCATGGAGTACATCCACGGCGAGTCGCTCTCGGGGCTGCTGCGCGCGGCGGCGGCGGCGGGCGAGCGCGTGCCGCCGGCGGTGGCGTCGTCCATCGTGTGCGGCGTGCTCGCGGGGCTGCACGCGGCCCACGAGGCGAAGAGCGAGGACGGCGCCCCGCTCGAGATCGTGCACCGCGACGTGAGCCCGCAGAACGTGATGGTCGGCGTCGACGGCGTGGCACGGCTGCTCGACTTCGGCATCGCCAAGGCCGCCGGGCGCGTGCACTCGACGGCCGACGGGCAGGTGAAGGGGAAGTTCGCGTACATGGCGCCCGAGCAGCTGACCAATGGGGAGGTCGACCGGCGCGTCGACGTCTTCGCGGCGGCGGTCGTGCTCTGGGAGACGCTGACGGGGGACCGGCTCTTCCGCGGCGACACGCCGGGGGCGCTGGTGCACGCTGTGCTGACGGCGGAGATCGCAGCGCCGAGCGCGATCATCCCCGCGCTGCCGGCGGCGGTCGACGCCGTGGTGCTCCGCGGGCTCGCCCGCCAGAGGCGAGAGCGCTTCGCGACGGCGCGCGACATGGCCGTGGCGCTCGAGGGGTCGCTGCCGCCCGCGACGGCGCGCGCCGTGGGCGAATGGGTCGAGGCGCACGCCGGCCCGACGCTCGACCGGCGCGCGTCGCTGCTGAAGGACGTCGAGAGCGCATCGGGGCCGCGCGGCGGGGAGCCGTCGGCGCAGGCGCCGGATGCGCTCTCGGGGCAGAACGAGGTGCCGACGGCGTCGCTCGTGCACGAGGACGTGTCGGTCGCGGGGGTCGGGACGGGCACGGGGCCGAAGCGGGGGGCGCGCAAGCGCGCATGGGTCTTCGGGGCGACCGCGGCGGCGATCGCGGTGCCGCTCGGCGTCGTCGTCACGATGGCGGCGGTCCGGAAGGTGAGCGGCGGCGAGCCGGCGGGGGCAGCCGCGTCGGCGCTCGCGTCCAAGGCGACGGCCACGGGAGCCGCGGCGCTGGCATCGGCAGCGCCATCGTCCTCCGCGTCCTTGCTCGCATCCGCAGCCGCGCCCGCGCCTGCGCCCGCGTCGGCGTCCGCCTCCCACCCCGCGCCCTCTCCGCTGCACCGCCATTCCCGCCCACACCGCGCCGCGGGCAAGCCCGACTGCTCCAACCCCTTCGTCGTCGACGCCCGCGGGATCCGCGTGCCACGGCCGGAGTGCTTCTGAACGCATCACGGCCCCAGGGCGTCCGAGGCGGTGTGCACGCTTCGTACGCCCCACTGCGCACGCTTCGTACGCCGGGCCGCTGGGAGGCTGCCGCGGCCCCGGGAACGACGTAACATCGATCTGGCACCCGCGATGCACCATGCGCGTCCATGACCCCGAAGACGCCCGCCCTCCACGCCGTCCGCCTCGCCGTCGCCGCCGCCGCCGCGGCGACGCTCACGTGCGCGTGCTCTTCGGCGCCGTCGAGCGGCGGTGCGACCGCGGGCGACGCCAGCGCGAGCGATGACGCCGCGTCCTCCGACGACGCCGGCCGGCTCCCGTGCTCCGCGTCCTCCGCCTGCGACGCCTCGCCCGACGAAGGCGCACCCACGCCGCCCGCCGACGCCGCTTCCGATGCATCGCCCGACGCGGGCCGGCCGATGCCCGCCCAGTGCGCGGGCCGCAAGATCATCTTCTACGATGGCTTCGACGGCACGTCGCTCGACACGACCAAGTGGAACACCAAATACGCCTTCTGCGGCAGCGGATGCTGCTCGCTGCCGAGCAACGGCGAGCAGGAGTGCTACGACGACGGCCAGGTGCAGGTCCACGGTGGCGCGCTGCACCTCGTCGGCACACCGCAGCCGCAGGTGAACGGCCTGCCGTACGCATCGGGGATGATCAGCAGCGGCGGCGTCGACGGCGCGGCGCCCAAGTTCGACTTCCAGTACGGCTACTTCGAGGCGCGCGTGAACATCCCCGCCGGCCAGGGCCTCTGGCCCGCGTTCTGGACGGGCAACAGCGACGGCAGCTGGCCGCCCGAGATCGACGTGATGGAGATCCTCGGCAACCAGCCGGACGTCTGGTACGGCACCGTCCACTACAGCACCTCGTCGCAGAACAACGTCGGCGACGGCACGTCGTGGCAGGGTCCGGACTTCTCGCAGGGCTGGCACACGTTCGGCGTCGACTGGGAGCCCGGGCAGCTCGTCTGGTACGTCGACGGCGTCGAGCGCAAGCGCGTGACGGCCGCCACCGAGGTGCAGTCCAAGCGCGCGTACCTGATGGCGGACCTCGCGGTGGGAGGCAACTGGCCGGGCGACCCGAACGCCAGCACCGTGTTCCCGGCCGACTACGAGGTCGACTACGTCCTGGTCTGCCAGTAGCGCGCGCCGCGCTGCTATCGTGGGGGCCGGACGGCATGCGCCCCCCGACCGTCGCGCTGCTCCTCGCGTCGATGCTCGCCGCGCCGGCGGCGCGCGCCGGCGAGGAAGACAAGCACGCGTGCATGAAGGCGTACGTCGACGCGCAATCGCTCCGCGCCGACGAGAAGCTGCGCGCAGCCCACGAGGCGGCCAACGTGTGCGCGCGCGCCGTGTGCCCGGGGCTCTTGCGCGACGACTGCGTGGGGTGGGCGCGCGAGCTCGAGCGGATCACGCCGACGGCCGTCTTCTCGGCCGTCGACGGGCGCGGCAACGACCGGCCCGACGCGCGCGTGACGGTCGACGGCGACGTGGCTGCCCGCCTCGACGGCGCGGCCACGACGCTCGATCCGGGCGAGCACGTCGTGCGCTGCGAGCTCGCGGGCGAGGCGCCCATCGACATGCACGTCGTGCTGCACGAAGCCGAGCACGATCGGCCGGTGCGCTGCGCGTTTCCGCCGCATGGGGCGCGCGGTTCGGCGCCGACCACCGCCTCGTCCACGGCGCCACCCGGCGCGGCGCGCCCCGTGCCCGCGTCGGTCTGGATGCTCGGAGGCGTCGGTGTGGTCGCGCTCGGCGCGTGGGGGTGGTTTGGCGGGTCGGCGCTCGTCTGGGGCCATCCGAGCGTGCCGACGCTGCACGAGTGCCAGCCGACCTGCCCCACTGCCGACCGCGACAGCGTCCACACCGAGCTGGTCGCGGCCGACGTCGCCGGCGGCGTGGCGCTCGTCGCGCTCGGCGCGGCCGCGTACCTCTTCCTCACGCGCGGCCCCGTCGTCGTGCCGACGCGCGACGGCCTGCTCGCCGGCTGGCTCCTCGCGTTCTAATGGGCGCTCACGGCTGGCGGATCACCGCGTCGTCGTAGCGCATCTCGAACCCCGGCGTGCTCACGAGGTACCAGTCGCCGAGGTAGACGTCCGTGTCCGCCTGCGCCGTCCAGGCGCCCTTCAGAGGCAGCGTGAGCGCCGTCGCCCCGTCGAACGACACGGTCGCGGTGCTTCCCGCGAAGTCGATCGTGAAGACGACGTGCGCCCAGGTACCCGGCGACGGCATCGACACGCCCACGCCGCTGTCGTTGAACGTGTTGTTGCCGTTCGCGTCGGTGTCCTGCTCCTGAAGCGCCGAGCCGTCGGGGCCGATGCGGAGCGCGACAGCCACACGCGGCGCCTGCGGGCCCTGCGCGATCGACGCGACGAAGAGGTCGCCCGTTCCCCCGTCCCCCGCGGTCGTCACCGGCGCCTGGAAATCGTACGCCAGGGACAGGGCGCTGCTCGCGGGTTCGGCGTGCACGTGCTCCTGCAGCGCCTCGAGGAAGTACGTCGACGAGGTGTACGCCGGCACGTTCACGTCGAGCGCGTGCGGGGCCGACTTGGCGACGTTCGACAGCTGCCCCGATCCCGCGACGTCGAAGCGCGCGGACGTCCAGCGCTCGAACGCCGTCGTCTCGTCATCGAAGTCGTCACAGAAGGTCAGCCCGGCCAAGCTCTGCGTCGCGCACCACGATCCAGGCGGGTACGGCGCCGCGTCCCCGCCAGCCTCCACGGGCCGCGCGCCGTCGCCGTCCGGAGCGTCCGCCGTCGCCCCATCGTCCCCCGCATCGTCGGCGGCGGCCTCCGCGCCCGCGTCGCGGCTACCGCCGGTCGTCCCGTCGAGCGGGATGAGCAGCGAGCATCCGGCGGCGCCCGGCACCAGCATCGCCGCGAGCAGCGTGACACGCCCTCGCATCACCAGTTCAGCATACCGCGTCGCGTGCACCGCGTCGGTGTACGAGCTCTGCACGGTGGGGCGCGCGGCCCGCACCCGGGCGTGCGCGCATCCCGCGAGAGCGGCGCGATTTCTCCGCGGCTCGCAGGCTGGTCCGGGCATTGCTGGGAAGATGCGTCGGAGGTGCATGACGATGCGACTGCGGACCGCATGCAACGTGCTCGCCGTCGTCGCGGCCGCCCTCGCGGGCGCCGCGTGCTCACCGGGCGGCGACGGGTCCGGGGCCGACGCGTCGCCCGATGGCGCGGCGGGCGAATGCATCGGATGCGGCTCGCCCGACGGCGGACCGCCCACCGGCGACTCGGGTGACGAAGGCGTCGCGGTGGGCGACGACGGCTCGAGCCCCCGGCCCGACGCCTCCGCGGGCTCCGACGCCGGCGGCGGTCCGGGCGCCCTCGGCTACATGGTCGGTATCAAGACCAACGGCGATCCCAACGGCCCGGCGAAGGTCGAAGCCTGGCTCGGTCGGCCGCTCGACATCGCCGGCGCCACGATCACGACGACCAGCTGGATCAGCACCGCCCCCTACGTCACGTCGTCCGGCGCGCATCCGCTGCTCGAGGTCTCGTTTCCGCTGCTCAGCATCTTCGGCGAGAGCAACCATCTCGACGACCTCGCGCAGGCGGCCGCCGGCGCGTACGACTCCACCTACGAGGCGATGGCCCAGGCGCTCGCGTCGTGGCCCAACCCGCTGCTGTCGGCGCGCATCGGCTGGGAGCTCAACGGCACCTGGTACGCGTGGTCCAACGGCGTCGGCACGAACGCGACGTACGCGAGCTACGTCGCTGCGTTCAAGCGCGCCGCCCAGGCCATCCGCAAGTACAACCCGCACGCGCTCATCCAGTGGTGCATCGCCTGGGGACAGGCCGACCCGACGCCCTACTGGCCCGGCGCCTACGATCCGTCGACCAACCCGGGCGGCGTCGACGTGGTCTCCATCGATTTCTACCAGGCGAACATTTCGCAGTACGACGACCACGGTCAGCAGTCGCCGTGGGCGATGGCGCAGAGCGACGGCACCATCGACGTCGACTGGACGGTGAGCTTCGCCAAGCAGCAGGGCGTCAAGATCGCGCTCTCCGAGTACGGCGCCGGCTCGCCCGGGAGCGGCGGCGAAGGCAGCGGTCCGGGCCTGGACGACGGCGCGTGGACGGCGGCCGCCATCCAGTGGATGAACGGCCTGCCGCCCGGCTTCTTCCTCTGGACCGACTGGAGCGACGACGCGCCAGCCGACGACATCGTCACCGCCGGCGCGAACCCCGACGAGCAGGCGGCGTGGCTCGGCGCCTGGAAGGGGACGCACTACGCGGGGAATTGGTGGAAGGGCGCCTCGCCGCCGTGAGCCGGGGGCGTCGCTTGAAGAGGCACTGACCGATGCGATACGCCAGTCGTGGTGCGTAACGCCATCCGCTCCGCCCTCCTCGCCTCCTCGCTGCTGCTCCTGGCCGCGTGCGGTCCGCACTGGACCGTCGTCAAGCAGGCCACGCCCAACCCCATGTCGCGCTCGACGTCGTTCTTCGTCGCGCCCGTCTCGTTCGACGGGCTTCGCGTCGGCGAGAAGACCGAGTTCGAGTGGATGAGCGAGAAGAGCGACGACACGCGCGCGAGCTGGAAGGGCGACAAGGCCGGGATGAACGACGAGTTCGTCGAGGGCTTCGGCGACGCGCACGGCCCACTGGTGGTCGCCGGCGCGCCGAACGGAGCCTTCACCGTGCGCCCACGCTTCGTGCGCTACGAGCCGGGCTTCTACGCGGGTGTCGTGTCGGGCAACGCCGAGGTGGACGCGACCATCGACGTCGTCGACCCGGCGGGCAACGTCGTCGACGAGTTCGAGACGAGCGCCCAGGCGAGCGGCTTCTCGGCCGGCGAGCGCGCGCGCAACTGCGCCCATGCCATCGGCATCACCGCCGCGAAGTACCTGCGCGCGCGCCTCGGGATGTAGCCCATCCGCACCATCTGGGGCGGCCCGCGCGGCGGGGTGCGCTACGCTGGGCGTACCCGTGCCTCGCCCCCGGCCCTGGCTGCGCCGCCTCTACGCCGCGACGCTCGATCTCTGGGAGCGCGCCAAGCGCGAGCACTCGAGCCCGCGCGAGCTCGCGTGGTCGGTCGGCGTCGGCGTCTTCTCGGGGTGCACGCCATTCTACGGCGCGCACCTTTGGATCGCGCTCGGGCTGGCGACGCTCTTTCGCCTGAACCGTCTATGGGCCTTCGTCGGCTCGCGCGTGTCGGTCACGCCCGTCTTCGCCTGGATCGCCTTCTGCGAGATCGAGGGCGCCCACCGGCTGCGCACCGGCGCGTGGACACCGCTGTCGCCGCGCGACGCGCTCGGGCACGGGCGCGAGCTTCTGGGCGACTGGATGCTGGGGACCCTGCTGATCGGCTGCGCGCTGGGCGCGGCGGTGGGTGTCGTCGCCTACGTGCTGGCGCGGCGAGCGCCGGAGCGGCAGCTCCAGCCGGCCATCGCCCTCAGCGACTCGCCGCCGACGCCCGACGCACCTCGTCCACGGTCTTCGGGATCCCCGCCGTCAGCACCTCCTGACCCGACGGGGTGACGAGCACGTCGTCCTCGATGCGCACGCCGATGCCGCGCCAGCGAGCGTCGACCGCCGCGTCTTCGGGCGCCACGTAGATCCCCGGCTCGACCGTCAGCACCATCCCCGGCTCGAGCCGGCGCGGCTTGCCGTCGAGGAAGTAGGCGCCGACGTCGTGCACGTCCATGCCGAGCCAGTGGCTGGTGCGGTGCATGTAGAACCGCTTGTAAGCCTCCGTCTCGATGAGTTTTTCCACCTCACCCGAGAGCAACCCGAGGCGCACCATCCCGCGAGTGAGGGTCTCGACGGTCAGCCGGTGGATCTCCTCGATGGTCGCGCCCGGGCGCACCGCCCCGATGCCCTCGAGCTGCGCCTGAAGGACCAGCTCGTAAACGGCCTGCTGCTCACGCGAGAAGTCGCGGCCGACCGGGAAGGTGCGCGTGACGTCGCTCGCGTAGTAGCCGTACTCGCAGCCGGCATCGATGAGCAGCAGCTCGCCGGAGCCGATGGCGCGGTCGTTCTTGCGGTAGTGCAGCACGCACGCGTTGGGGCCCGATCCGACGATGCTCCCGTAGGCCGGCCGCTCCGAGCCGTGGCGGCGGAAGGTATCGAGCAGCATCGCCTCGACCTCGTACTCGCGCATGCCGGGGCGCGTGCGACTCATGGCCAGCTCGTGGGCCTCGCGCGTGATGCGCGCGGCGGTGCGCATCGCGTCCAGCTCGACCGGTCCCTTGCGCAGCCGCATCTCGTGCAGGATGACGCCCGGATCGACGATCTCGCTCGGGGCCGACACGCCCAGGCGGTGACGGCCGCGCAGCTTGTCGATGGCCCTGAGCAGCCGGTCGTCGAAGCTTCGGCCGACGCCCAGCCGGTAGTACACACGCCGCCGGTTCTGCAGCAGATTCGGCAGCTTCTCGCCCAGCTCGGAGCGGACGAACGCCTCGTCCGCGCCGTAGGCGGCCTTGGCCCCCTCGACGCCGGCGCGCGGGCCGTCCCACACTTCGCGCTCGGGGTCGCGCGGGCGCACGAACAGCGTGGCCTTGCGCTCCTGCGCGTCGAGCACGAGCACGCTCTCCGGCTCGTCGAAGCCCGTCAGGTAGAAGAAGTCCGAGTCCTGACGGTACTCGTGGTCGACGTCGTTGTTTCGCGGAAAGACCCGCGCCGCCGGCAGCACAGCCACCGCCGACGGCGAGATCGCCGCCATCGCGTCGAACAACGCGGCGCGTCGCCGCGCGAAGGTGTCGCCGTGGTGGGTGCACATGAGAAGCGCCGTTCCCTCCCCCCCGGTTTTTGGCGGGAAACGCGCGCCGCCGCAAGCGGCATCTGCGCGTGGCGCGCTCGGGGCGGCCGCCCGGCCATGAATCGCCCGTGCCGCCCCTTTGTTGGCCCACATGCCCCGACCGGGGAACGATCGGCGCATGACCTTCCTCGAGGACCGGCGCCGCAAGCGCAGCGAAGACCCGCTCGTCGCACTGCACTACCAGCTGGCTCACGCGCGCCACGAGGGCCGCCTCGAGGCGATCGTGGTCGCGGACGACGCGGGCGTCGTCGTCGCCGGCGCGGGCGCCTGGGCCGTGTGCGAGGAGCTGGCGGCGTACGCGCCGCTGCTGGCGCAGGGTGTGTGGACCGAGCCGGGGGCAGGTCACGGGTCCCGTGTCGCCGAGCTGCGCACCGAGGTGGACGTGCAACCGGTGCAGGTCGACGGACAGACCGTGCTGTTGTGCGCGCGCGGCGGATGGATGCGCGGCCTGGCGATGGAGAAGGCCGCCGAGGGCGTCGCGCGCATCCTGAAGCGCGCGGCCTGACGGGGATGCGAAGCGCCCGCACGCCGTCGCGCTAGCTCGGCACGCGACGAGCTTCTTTCGGCGGCAAGCCGAAAGGGGGCGCTCATGAGGTGGTGGTCCGTTGCGCTCGCGCCGCTGCTGATCGCAGCGGCGTGCAGCGGCTACGAGGTGCCGAGCAGTCACGTGCGGGCCGCCCGATCGTCGATTGGCGTGGCCGAACGGCAGGGCGTGTCGAGCGTGCCGGCCGCCGCCAACCGGCTGGCCGTCGCCGAGCGCGAGCTGGCGACCGCGCACAGGCTGTCCGAGCGCGGCGACAAGCGCAGTGCGGATCTCATGTACCTGCGCGCCGACGCGGACGCGCGCCTCGCCACGTCGATGGCCCAGAACGTCCGCGCGACGGCCGAGACGCAGCAGATCCTGCGGCAGGCGCAGCAGATCCAGGGCCAGCTGCGCTCGATGATGCAGCAGCCCTCGATGCGGCCGTCGCAGCCGTCCGAGCCGTCGCAGGCGCCTGCCCCGCCGTCGCCCGAGACCAACCCGTGACCCGAGGAGGCGAGCCATGACAGCGATTCACCTGGTGGGTTTCGCGCTGCCGGTCCTCGTGGCCGGGTGCGCGTGGCATCCGAAACCGACGCCGCAGCTCGCGCAAGCGCAGCAGGCGTACGCGCAGGCCGCAAGCGGCCCGGCGGCGCAGAACGCGCCGCGCGAGCTGGAGGTGGCGCGCGACTCGCTGCGGCGGGCCATCCGAGCCAACCGGGCCGGCGACACCGACCGGGTCCAGTTCGCCGAGCTGGCGCGAAGTCGCGCGCTGCTGGCCAACCAGCAGGCGTACACCGCGCTGGCGATGCAGCAGAGGGGGCTCGCAGACCAGCAGCTCGCGCAGGCGCAGCAGATGCGCCGGAACATCGTCGCTCACGCGGAGCGGCAGCACCGGCAGCTCGAGCAACGCGAGGCGCAGCTCCAGCAGATGCAGCAGCAGCTCCGGCAGCGGGCGCAGGAGCAGCAGCGTCGCGAGCAGCAGCTGCGCCAGCAGGCGCCGGCCGAGGGGCGCACGCTGATGCAGCCGCCCGTGGCGCTGCTCCGCCTGGCCGACCGGCACCGCGTCGGGCCCACCGGCACGCAGCTCGTCTTCACGAGCGGCATGCAGTTCGAGAAGGAGCAGGCGATCCTGACCCCGCAGGCGCAGCAAAAGCTCGACCGGGTCGCGGAGGGGCTGCAGTCGACGCCCCACGCGATCATCGAGATCGACGGCTTCGCCGACTCGATGGGCTCGGCCGCGGCGAACCAGCGGCTGTCGGCCCAGCGGGCCGCCGCCGTGGCCGACTACCTCACCAGCCGCGGCGTACCGCGCAGCGGCATCCGGACGCGCGGACTGGGCTCGAGCCGGCCGCTGGCCGAGAACACCACCGCCGGCGGCCGCGCGCGCAATCGCAGGGCGGAGGTGACCGTCACGGTGCCTCCGACGGAGGCTCCCGAGATGCAGCCTTCGGGTCGTCCGTCGGGCGCGCAGCCGCCCTCAGGCACCCAGACCCCGCCGGGCAACGAGACCCCGACCGGCCCGTAGCCGCGCCGCTCACACGTCACACGCCCAGGATCTCGCGGGCCTTCTGCAGGTCCTCGGGTGCGACCTGCACCCGCACGCCACCGGTGCTGCTCGTCAGGTACGGCATCACGCCGGCGGTCTGCGCGTCGATGACGAAGGCGCGCACCCCCTCGAGCTCGAGCCGCTCCTTGGCGAGCAGCGCCTCGGCCGTGTCGGGATAGGTGACGATGGTGACCAGTTCGTCCATGGGGCCTCGGGCGACCTTACCACAGCCCACGTTGACCGCCCCGCGCGCGCACGGTACGAACGGCGCAGCGAGAGGCCCCCACGATGAGCGACAACGAGCGCCGGCGACGGCTCGACAGCGTGATTCCGGAGCTCATCAAGCGCGCCGTGGAGATCGGCGTCGAGAAGGCGGCCGAGGCGCCCGACAACCTCAAGGAGTTCGTCGGCGGCATGAAGCTGCCGCGCGAGGTGGCGAGCTACATCCTGGCGCAGGTCGAGGAGACCAAAAATGGGCTCTTCCGCGTCGTCGCCAAGGAGATCCGCGAGTTTCTCGAGCACACCAACCTCGGCGCCGAGATGCAGAAGATGCTGACGACGGTGCAGTTCGAGATAAGCACCACCATCCGTTTCAAGCCGAACGACAGCGCGGGCGGCGCCTCCGAGGGCGACGGGCAGAAGATGCCCAAGCCGGAGGTGAAGGCGGAGGTGCAGGTCAAACGCGACGAGCGGCCGCGCGAGCGGCGGCGCAATCGCGAGTGAGCGAGAGCGACGAGAGAACGCATGGCAAAACCCCTCCGCGTGGCGGGCGAGGTCGACAGCTGGTGCACCAAATGCCGGCTGGTCCTCAATCACCGCATCGTGTCGATGAAGGACGGCAAGGCGCACCAGGTCGAGTGCCTGACGTGCCGCGCCACCCACCTATGGCGCCCTCACGCGCCGGGCGACAGGCCCGCAGCGTCCGGAGGAGGTGGCGGCGCGCGCGCGGAGCGGACGCTCGCGGCGGGGGGTTCGACCAGGACGCCGCGGGTGACGGCGGCCGCCCGCCACGAGCAGACGTGGGAAAAGGCCATCGCCGGCCGCGGCGTCTCCGAGTTCAAGGTGTACAACGTGAGCGCCAGCTTCCAGGAGGGGGACCTGGTGCGACACAAGAAGTTCGGCGACGGCGTGGTCACGCGCGTCATCGACTCGCACAAGGTGGAAGTGCTCTTCCGCGACGAGGCGCGCACGCTGGCGCAGGCGATGACCTGACGACCGGGGTCCGTCGTCGATTTCCGCCGCAGAGCGTTTGACCGTCGGCTCCTGCGGTGACGATACTCACGGCAGGCGGCGGTCGAACGATGCGCAGTTGGCAACGGAGCGCGCTGAGCGCGCTGCTCGGCGTGGGGGCTCTCGTGGGATCGGCCCGGGCGGACACGCCGACGCCAGCGCCCGACGCCGGAGCCGCCGCCGGCGCGCGCTTCGCCCCCTCGCCCGACGGCTACATCGGTACGTGGCTCGTCTCCGGCCCCTTCGAGCGCACCCAGCTGCCCGACGAGGCCCGTCTCGCCCCCTCGCTGGGTCCCCATTGGAAGCTCGTGTCGGCGCGCGACGGCCACCCGGTGAACCTGGTGTCGGCGCTGGACGCGCGCGCGAACGACCGCGTCGCCTACGCCGCGGGGGTGCTGCACCTCGCGCAGGGCGGCCGGCACGACCTGCTCGTCGGCGCGGACGACGGCGTGACCGTGATCGTCGACGGCCAGCGCGTCTTCTCGCACGACGTGCCGCGTCCGCAGCGCGACGACGACGACCTGGTGCCGCTCGATCTGTCGGCCGGCGATCACACCCTCGTGCTGGCGCTGCACCAGCGCGCCGGGGCGTGGAGCTTCCGCGCGCGCCTGCTCGACGCCACGCTCGAGCCGCCGCGCGACGCGGCGTGGGTGCTGCCCGGCGTGACGGCCGACGACGCGAGGACGGCGGCGGGGCGGCTGTCGAGCGTATCGCTCGACCGCGGCGTCCTGGCCGACGGCTATCGGCCCTCGCTGACGGTGCGCTTCCCCGAAGGGGCGCCGCGCGACGTGCCCCTCGACGTCCGCGCGCGCCTCGTGCGCGCTCCGACGGCGAGAGGCGAGCCGGAGCATGCGCCATCGGCGCCGGACGCGCCGGAGCATGCGTCTGCCGGCGAGCCGCTGTGGGACGTCGCCGCCGGGGCGGTCGCTCAGGACGACCGGAGCGTCGGCGCGCTCACCGTGGAGCTTCCGTTCGTGCGCGGCGACGAGGTCGAGGACGGCGACTGGACGGTGCACGTCGAGGTGGCCGGCCGCACGATCGACCTCCCCTTCCACCCGCGCCACGAGGTGCGCCAGGCCGTCGCCCGCGCCGACGCCGCGCTGGGCTCGCCGGGCACCGTGCCGCCGAACACGGACCTCGACAGCGTGCGATTCCTGCGCGACCGCCTGGCCGGCTACGTCGCGCGCGGCGACGGCGACGTCGAGGCGCAGCTCGCCGACGCCCACGAGCTCGACGGGCTGGCCGCCACCCTGGAGGACGACAAGGACCCGTGGGAGGGCCGCACCGGCACGATGCGCCGCGCCTACCGCTCGCGCGCCGACGACCACCTCACCGAGGTCGCGGTCTACGTGCCGCCCGACTTCGACCCCGCGCGCCGTTACCCGCTCATCGTCGCGCTGCACGGCATGAACGGCCAGCCCATGGAGATGCTCATGTGGCTGTTCGGCCACGACGACCCGGAGCGCGACGGGTACTGGGAGGAGCGCCACCCGCTGCCGCCGCGCGACCTGGAGCCGCTCGAGGCCATCGTCGTCGCCCCCGACGGGCACTTCAACACGATGTACCGGGACGTCGGCGAGGAAGACGTCATGCAGGCGCTCGACTGGGTCGAGGCCCACTACCCGATCGACGCCTCGCGCGTGACCATCACCGGGCCGTCGATGGGCGGCATCGGCACGGCGGCGTGCGCGCTGCACCACCCCGACCGCTTCGCCGCGGCCGAGCCGCTGTGCGGCTACCACAGCTACTTCGTGCGGGGCGACATCGGCAACGCGCGCCTGCGGCCCTGGGAGAGGTTCATCGCCGAGCAGCGCTCGAACGTCTTCTGGGCGGAGAACGGCCTCTACATCCCGATGTACGTGGTGCACGGCACCAGGGACCTGCCCGAGGAGAACAGCGGCGTCCTCATCGATCGGTACAACGAGCTGCACTACTCGATGAAGGACGAGCACCCGGACCTGGGGCACAACGTCTGGCAGACGACGTACGAGGACCTCAAGGGCGCCAAGTGGCTGCTCGAGTCGCGCCGGCCGATGCACCCGCGGTCGCTGCGCTTCAAGACGCCGCGCACGCGCTGGGGCGACGACGCGTGGCTGCACGTGCGCGAGCTCGCCTCGAGCGACGCGTGGGGCGAGGTGACCGCGCGCATCGATCCGGACAACGGCATCCACGCCTCGACGCGGGGCATCGCCGACCTGGCGTTCGACCGCGACGTCGAGCGGATCGACGACGCGGCGCCGGTGACGTTGAGCGTCGACCAGACAAAGCTCGTGTTCCAGGCCGGCGAGCCGCTCGAGGTGCACCGCGACGGCGACGCGTGGAAGGCGGGGCCCGCCGTGCATGCTGGTCGCTACAAACACGGGACCGTGACCGGGCCGATCCGCGACGTGTACCACGAGCCGATCCTCTTCGTGTGGGGCGACGGCGATCCGCACCAGGCGCGCGCCAACGAGGAGACCGCGCGCGCGTGGGCCCGCGTGCGCTGGGGCGTGCACGTCGAGTACCCGGTGATGAGCGACACGGAGTTTCTGGCGAGCGGCGAGCCGATCGCGAACGACAAGGCGCTCTTTCTCGTCGGCAACGCGAAGTCGAACCTCCTCGTGCGCGAGCTCGAGCCGAGCTTCCCCATCCGCATCGACGGCGACGACGTGGTGCTCGGCGCGCGGCACGTCGGCGCGCAGGACGGCCAGCCCGCGGATCGCTCCCAGCTCGGCGTCGCGTTCGTCTACCCCAACCCGCGGCGGCCCGACCGCTACGTCGTCGTCGTCGAGGGCGTGGGGCCGCTCGGTACCTGGCGCTCGGCGTCGCTGCCCGACATGCTGCCCGACTACGTCGTGTACGACGAGGGGGTCGAGCGCGCGCGCGGCATGCTGATGCTGGGCCCCGCCGACGTACGCGCTGCCGGGATGTTCGAAAACGACTGGTCGCTCCCGGAGCCCTGACCCTGCTATGAGTAGGAAGCGATGAGTCGCTCCCAGCGCGTCCTCTTCGCAGCCACCGCCGTTTCCGCCGCGCTCGCCTGGCCCGCCCTCGCGCGGGCCGACGAGCACTCGATCATCCGCGACCCGGGTGACCACCCGAGCTACGTCTTCGAGGCCGAGCCGCAGGCGGTGCTCGGCTTCGGCGGGCCCTTCGATGGCCCGTACACCGGACCCGGGCTGGGGTTTCGCGGGACATTCCACATCGCCGACGGGTTCGTGAAGTCGATCAACGACAGCATCGGCATCGGCTTCGGCCTCGACCTCGTGCCGACGGGCCCGGAGACGCGCGTGCTGGTGCCCATCGTGCTGCAGTGGAACTTCTGGCTCTCGACCCACTGGTCGGTCTTCGGCGAGCCCGGTCTCGCCATCACGTCGGGCGGGCCGTGGACGCCGATCGACCCGCTCATCTTCTACGTCGGCGGCCGGTACCACTTCACCGAGCACATCGCGCTGACCATGCGAATCGGGTACCCGGACGCCTCTGTGGGCGTCTCGTTCCTCCTTTGAGACGAACGGGTGAGACGTTTGTGAAGTAAGCCGGACGCCTGCATGAAGGCACTCCGGCTCGCCCTCGTCCTCGCTGCCGTCGTCCCGGTCGCCGCCTGCTCGGGGACCAGCAGCCGGGGGGATGGCTTCGGCACCCCCGGATCGAGCAGCGGCGGCTCGAGCTCCGGCGGGGGCAGCGACGACGGCGGCGGCGGCGGCGTCCCCCTGGGCGACGACGGCGGCGGCCTGCAGGGCGGCGGCGGCGACGGCGGCTCGGGCGGGCCGACCACCAACTGCCAGTACCACGACGGGACCGACCACGACGGCGACGGCTTCTCGTCGCAGGCCGGCGACTGCAACGACTGCGATCCGAACTCGAACCCCGGCGCCTTCGACGTGCCCAAGGACGGCATCGACGAGGACTGCGACGGCACCGTCGACGACGAGCCGACCGGCTGCGACAAGGCCGCGCAGCTCGCGTCGACCGACCCGTTCAACGCGGCCCTTGCCCTCGATCTGTGCCGGAAGACGACCGAGACCGCCCAGGGCCCGCAGCGCACCTGGGGCGTGATCGACGCGACGTACGTCGCCCCCGACGGATCGGACAACTGCACGGACGAGACCTCGGGGCAGACCAGCTCGTGCGCGGCCAACGCCAACTTCCCGCTCGGCCACGGCAACCTGACCAAGCTCGGCGTGAACAACCCCCAGCAGGGCACGCACATGCTCGGCCTGTCGTCGGGCACCGCGCGCGATCCGTCCGATCCCGGCTACCAGGACGTCTCGGGCTTCGACAAGGGCTTCACCGTCGGCGCCGCCGCGGGGTTCCCGGCGCCCGCCCCCGCCTGCCCCGGCGTCACCACTGGACAGCCGCACGACGGCGCCGCGCTGCGCCTCGTCATCCGCGTGCCGACCAACGCCAAGAGCTTCTCGTTCAACGAGAACTTCTTCAGCTACGAGTTCCCGGACTTCATCTGCAGCACCTACAACGACACGTTCGTCGTCGAGATGGCGCCCGCTCCGAAGGGCGCGGGCACGGGCGGAAACATCGCCTTCGACCAGTCGGGCAACCCGATCTCGGTCAACAACGCGCTCCTTCAGGTGTGCGATCCGCAGAGCGCAGGCGGCAAGAGCTTCACCTGCCCGCTCGGCTCCTCGACGCTGATGGGAACGGGCTTCGGGCAGGACACGGCCGGCTCGAACCACGCAGCGACCGGCTGGCTCCAGACGACGGTGAACGTCGACCCGTCGCTCAAGGGCAAGGACATCACGCTGCTCTTCGCGGTGTGGGACTCGGGCGACGGGATCCTCGATTCGACCGCGCTCATGGACAACTTCCAGTGGTCGACGCAGCCGGGCCAGAACACCCCGGTCACGCAGCCCAACCCGCCGCCGCAATAGCGAGGCCGAGAGGCCCCGCGGTGCGCGATCGCGGTGGAGATCACAGGAAGGCGGGAAGTTGGGGGCGGGTCGATCCTGTTCAACCCCAGGCCTCCACGCTGAGGATCAGCCCCTCCGCCCCTTGACGCGGTAGCTCCCCTGCCCGGCTCCGATACCGCCGCCCGTGCCGGTCGTGCGCGACTGACCCCCGCGACCGCCTACGTCGGCGCGCGGCGGCCGGTCCTCGTCGCGCTCGCCGCTCGATCCGCGACGGACACCGCCGCCCCAGTCCTCGCGCGTCGCCAGGTCCCGGCGCACGGGCGCACCGCCGCCGTAGCGCGGGTGCCGTTCGGCGGCCTCCTCGCTCTCGCGCCGCGCCCACGGACGGGGCCCGCGCCCGGGGCGTCCCCGCGCCTCCTTCTTCGGCTGGGGCGGGTGCACGACGCGCCGAGGCACACCGTACTCCTTCTTGATGGCCGCCAGCTCGTCGGCCGTCAGGTAGCGCCAATGGCCCGCGCGCAGCCCCTCGGTCGTCACCCCGGCGAAGCCCACGCGCGCGAGGCGCATGACGCGGAAGCCCGTCGCGTCCCCCATGCGGCGTACCTGGCGGTTGCGCCCCTCGGTGATCGTGAGCTCGAGCCAGGTCTTGTCGTCCTCGTAGCGCAGGAGCTTTGCCCTGGCCGGGAGCGTCTTGCCGTCCTCGAGCTCGACGCCGCGGCGCCACGCGTCCAGGTCCTTCGGCTCCATCCGACCGTGGACCTTGACGACGTACGTCTTGGGCACGGCGCGGCGCGGGTGCATGAGACCGTCGGCGAACTCGCCGTCGTTGGTCGCGAGCAGCACGCCGCTGGTGTTGAAGTCGAGCCGCCCGACCGGGTAGACGCGCGCCGGCACGTCGGCCAGGAGCTCCTTGACCGTCGGCCGCCCCTCGGGATCGTGCATCGTCGAGACGACGCCGCGCGGCTTGTTGAGGAGCACGTACACGGGCGACTCCGCGACGATGCGCTGGCCGTCCACCTCGATGCGGGCGGCGCGCGGGTCGACCTTCGTCCCGAGCTCGGTGACGACGCGGCCGTCGACGCGGACGTGCCCGTGCGCGATGAGCTCCTCGGCGGCGCGGCGCGAGGCGACCCCCGCGCGCGCGAGCACCTTCTGCAGTCGGACGGTGGCCATCACGCGCCGTGATAGCGTAAAGAGAGACGCGATGCGACGCGTGAACAAGCCTTGGGGGTACGAGATCGTCTGGGCCGAGACGGACCGCTACGTGGGCAAAGTCCTGCACATCGGCGCGGGCCACAGCCTCTCGCGCCAGTACCACGTCAAGAAGGACGAGACGTTCCTGGTGGAGTCCGGGGAGATGGACCTCGAGGTCGGCCAGGGCGCCGAGATGCGCGTCCTCCGCATGCGCGCGCGCGACTCGTTCCACTGCGCGCCGCGTACCGTGCACCGCATGGTCGCGGTCACGGACGTCGACGTCATCGAGGTGTCCACCCCGGAGCTCGACGACGTCGTGCGCCTCGAGGACGCCTACGGCCGCGAGGGCACCAGCGATCCCTGACGCCGTCGGTCAGCCGCGACGCGCGATTGGCTGTGGAGATCACGGGAAGGCGGGAGGGCGGGAAGTTTGGGGGATAGAGCGATACCCACCCCCCCTTCCCGCCTTCCTGTTCAACCCCGAGCGCGAGCAGGGGGGGAGGTTCAGTGCTTCTTGCCCTTGGTCGTCTTCGTCTTCGGCGGCGGGCCGCCGTCGAGGATCTGCCCCGCGGTCCCGACCGTCACCGGCTGGCTGGCGCTCGCCGCTCCGGCGTCGGCGATCTCCACCCCCTGCTGCGCCTCCTCCTGAGCCATCAGGATCGCGTCGCGGTCCCAGCGGTCGACGTGACCGTCGCACGTGAGGTCGTTGCCGATGCGCTCGAGGCGGTTCTTGTAATAGATCTCCCAGGTGTCCGGCTTGCCGCTCGGACAGTGCGTGTTGCGGCGGATGCGCGACAGCTCGCCGTCCACGTAGAACTTCCACGTGTTGGGCCGTCCGCTCGAGAGCGTGCGGTCCATGTCCTCTTCCTCGATGCGTCCGTCGGCGAAGTTGATCCAGTCGTCGATCTTGCCGTCGTAGTTGGTGTCCGCCTCCTCGTGCAGCGGCTCACCCTTGTCGTTGAAGGTGCGCACGACGTCCTTGATGCCGTCGAGGTTGGTGTCGATCTCGCGGCAGAGGAGCACCTCGTGCCGATCTTCGCGATCGCCGACCACCTTGAAGACGCGCCGGATGTTGGGGCGAATCGAGTCGGGCCCCGCCGTCTCGCTCACCTCGAGCTGCGGGTTGCTCTTCCAGTGCACGAACTCGTCGCACATCGAGTGATCGTCGGCCGGCCACTTGCTCTCGTCGTGCGATCCGCCCGGTGCGGTGCTGGCCGCCACCGGGGGCGGGGTGCTGCCGCACGCGAGGAGCGCCGTCAGCGCGCCGACGGTCCCCGCCGCCACGACCCACGCGATACGCCCCATCACTTGCCTCCGTCCCCGGCCGTCGTGGTCGCATTCGCCGCCGGCGGCCCGGCGTCCCCCGTCGCGGTCGCATTCGACGCGGGCGCCGCCGCGTCCCCCGTCGCGGCCGCGCCGGCGTCGGTCACGGTGTTCGACGCCACCGCCCCCGTCCCGTCGCCGGTCCCGCCGCCGCTTCCGCTTCCGCCGAGCGTCATCACCGACGCGGGATCGGGCTTGCCGTCGCCGTTGTCGTCCACGGCAATCGTCGCCTTGTCCCCGTTCCAGGTCCACCACTGGTCGACGCGCCCGTCGCCGGTCGTGTCCCGCTCGCGTCGCGTGGGGTGGGCCGGGCGCCCGGTCTTGGGGTCGACCGGCGCGGAGGGATCGAACCAGTCCCAGGTGTCGATCTTGTGCATGCCGGTCGTGTCGTACTCGCGGCGCACCAGCTTGCCGCCCTCGTAGTACTCGATGGCGTTCACGACGCCGGTGTCGTCGTAGCAGTACTCGCGCCTGCGGATCGTCCCGTCGGCGTCGAAGTACTCGTACAGATCCGGCTTTCCGTCGAAGCTCAGGTCGGCGACGCGGCAGATCTCGTGGCCGGTCTTGTCGAACACGCGCCGGATGTCCTGCTTGCCGTCCTTGTTGGTGTCGAGCAGCTCGACGCGGTTCCCCGCCTCCTGACACGGCTCGTGGACCAGCGACTCCGAGCGCGCGCCCTCGGGCAGCTTGGCGTCGCCGACGCCGGTCACCTTGTCGTTGCCGCCGCACGCCAGGGCCAAGCCGGCCAGAGGCACGACGGCCAGCACGGCGCCCAGAAGCCGAGGGGAGATCATCTGTGCGATGCGACAATACGCGCCTCCCCCGGGCTGGGGCAAGGAGGCCGGATTCCCGGGGAATTCACGGCGCATCCGGGCGCCGGCGGGACCGCCGCCGACCCGCGCGCCGGCCGTGCTTGAAGGGGCACATATGTTCACGTAGTGTAACTGCATCAGGGCAGCCCCCGCTCATGTTCAGCTCTGGTCAGCCAGCACGCGCTCGGCTAGATGGCGCGCTGCCGCCCCACAGCGTCCGCTCGGCGTAACCCTTCAATGTCCCGAAAGAAGATCTCCACGACGATCTACGTCACGCCCGAGCAGAACGAGCGCCTCCGTCTGCTGCACGAGCGCACGAAGGTCCCCGTTGCCGTCTACATCCGCGAGGGGATCGACCTGGTGCTGCGCCAGTACGGCCACCTGCTTCCCGGCCAGCTGACGCTGACGGCCGACGCGGAGCCCCCGGCCCCTGCGTCCGACGGCGAGAACCCCGAGCGCGTCGCCGGCGGCAGCAAGGGCTGACCCGCGGCCCCACCCCGCCGTCCGAGACCGTCCCCCGATGCCCACGCCGCAGTCCATCATCCGCAATTTCTCGATCATCGCGCACATCGACCACGGCAAGTCGACGCTGGCCGACCGCATCCTCGAGATCACGGGCGCGCTGAGCGAGCGCGAGATGCGCGCGCAGTTCCTCGACAAGATGGATATCGAGCGCGAGCGCGGCATCACCATCAAGGCCCAGACCGTTCGCCTGTCGTTCACCGCGGCCGACGGCCAGACCTACGAGCTGAACCTCATCGACACCCCCGGCCACGTCGACTTCAACTACGAGGTCTCGCGCAGCCTGGCCGCGTGCGAGGGGGCCATCCTGGTGGTCGACTCGACCCAGGGCGTCGAGGCCCAGACGCTCGCCAACGTGTACCTGGCCATCGACCAGGGGCTCGAGATCCTGCCGGTGCTCAACAAGATCGACCTGCCGAGCAGCGACGTCGAGGGCACCAAGGCGCAGATCGAGAGCGTCGTCGGCCTCGACACGTCCGACGCCATCGCCGCCAGCGGCAAGACGGGCGTCGGCGTGAAGGACATCCTCGAGCAGATCGTCCGCAAGGTGCCCGCCCCGCGCGGCAAGGACGACGCGCCGCTGCGCGCGCTCATCTTCGACTCCTGGTACGACACCTACCGGGGCGCGGTCGTGATGGTGCGCGTCGTCGACGGCACGCTCAAGAAGGGCGACAAGCTCCGCTTCCTGGCCGCCGGGCGCGACTACGAGGTGACCGAGATGGGCGTCTTCCAGCCCTTCGCGGCCGCCATCGACGAGCTCGGCCCCGGCGAGGTCGGCTTCCTCGCGGGGAACATCAAGAGCGTCCACGACGTGAAGCTCGGCGACACGGTCACGCACGCCGTGGCCGCCCCCGGCAAGGGAGCCCACCACAAGGGACCGGCCTCCGTGGCGCTCCCCGGCTTCAAGGACGTGAAGCCGATGGTCTTCGCCGGCGTCTACCCGACCGACAGCGCCGACTACCCGCAGCTCCGCGACGCGATGGAGAAGCTGCACCTGAACGACGCGGCCT
>Ga0080006_1142426_pt1 | contig 39763 bp, 37 predicted proteins | sample RS3BMetagenome_FD_69209 | JGI IMG/M metagenome (GOLD analysis project Ga0080006, IMG submission 69209) | Ferric oxide microbial mat and aquatic microbial communities from Rainbow Spring, Yellowstone National Park, USA - RS3B (SPADES... ...
AGTAGAGGACATCGGGAAAACCGCAAAGTTCGCCGGACCGGCACTCGGTGTCGCCACAGCGCTGTATGACACTGTCACGGCAACTACGCTCCACGACGCCTGCGTCGCCGCATTCTCGGGAGCCGCAGGGGTGGCCGGTGGCGAGGGGGCCGGAACATTAGCGGCGGCAGGTATCACGGCACTGGGCAACCCTGAACTCGCGCCCCTGCTTGCTATGTTGGGTAACGTCGGGGGTGCGTGGACATTCGGCTATGTCGGCGGAATTGTCGGTAATATTGTGTGTCGCTCGTGAAGGCACTCGTTATCGCTGTCCTTTCCGTCATTTTCTTTGGCGGGTTCGGGATTCTGTGCATCGTATGGGCCGCAATAGCGCTGGGCCGCGGCGAATACTTGACCGCAATCGTGGTGCTTGGCTTTGCTGGCTCTTGTTCCGGACTGGTTATCCCGTTCATTAAGGTTGTGCCAGGTAGGGTGACCCCACGCGGAACAACTGACGGTGCCGCGACCATGATTCGGCCCGATCGCGGTATTGATATCCCTATTCAGACATCCTTATTTTGTTCAGTCGTCGCCATGGGACTGTTCGCGATCTTCTGGCCATTAGGCAAGCTGGACATCCCGGTGCCCCATTCGTTTCGGTTTTCCCTACCGTTTATGAGCGCAGCCGGCGCGGTGATGGGAGCGCCGATGTTGTATGGATTTCTCCGGCGCGGTGGGACAAAGTGCCTGCGACTAACGCCGAACGGATTCGAGTTCGGGCAGGGTTTGTCGTCTTCGTCCGGCAAGTGGGCGCAAGTAAAAGACATCACTGATCGAGTGCCGGGACAGCCGACGCCGTCGTACAGCGCGATCGTCGTGGTGATGGCAGACGGGCAAACGCCGACCCTGGCAGCCGGCTCGTACACGCCGGGCGGCCAGGCCCTTCGTGAGATGGTCCGCTTCTATTGGCAGCACCCCGAACACCGCGCGGAGCTTACCGACGGCCGGGCATTGGCCCGCTTGTCCTCCGATGGTTTCAAAGCCGAGTGATCTGCGTTCGTAACGCGGAGCGTATCCGCCGGACTGCTAATTGCCCGGCTTTTTTTGGGCGTCTCCTTATCGGTGTCGGGGGGAGCCACTAAAGTTTGACTCCGCTGGGCGCGCGTCGAGTGTGTGTCCAGGGCGACGACACGCCGAGGAACTCCACCCTGTGCGCACACTGAAATATCTGCGCGCACACTCGATGTCGCAGATCGCGGCTGTCCGTACCGCCGCGTGGGACGCTCCCCCGCAGGACAGCGCCACATCGCGCGAGGCGGTGTGGCGCTGTCCGTGTCCGGCGTCTCTCTAGAACAGACCCGAGAACGCGTCGGTGATTTGGGTGGCTGCGCTCTGCAGCACCTCGACCTCGAAGCCCCCGGCCAGCGTGAACAGCGCGGTGTCCGCTGCCAGCGGCAGGCCGAACGCATCCGCGTAGTTGCCGCTGGCGATGTTGTCGGTGAACAACGAGACGTCGTATGCGGGCATGCTGGTCACCAGAGCGTTGATGATGTCCGCCGTCGGCAGCAGTGTGGCGTAGGCCGCCGACGACGCCGTCGAGATCGCGTTGGCGAAGTCGGTGAGCGTCGCTGCCGGATTGGCGAGGTCGGTCGACAACGCCTGCATGACCTCGGCCGCGCTCTGCGTCGGCATGGTCGTCGCATCCGCCGTCGACGAGGTTGCCGCCGCATAGGGGTCCGTGCCGCTCATCAGGTTCTTGAAGCCTTCCGCGGTGTCGGTTTCCAAGGTGCTCAGCATGGTCGACGCGCTCACATTGGGGGCCAGCCCGAACGGCGAGTTCACATCGGCTGGACCGGTGGAGTAACCGAGGGTTCCGTCGCCGTAGCCCAAGTTGATCAGGTAGGTCAGGTCAGGGCCTAACAACTCTTGCAGCGGCTTCGGTAGCAACGAGACCAACGGCGCGGTGACCTCGGCTCCCGGAGTGGTGTTCGTTCCATCGAGTGTGGTGATCATGTAGTAGTTGGTGCTCGTGTCCGCTGCGGAGGTGGGTAGCTTTGTCGCGTTCGCGATGTCGGCAAGCGACGGCCCGCTTCCGAGTCCGCCGGTACCGTTGCCGCCGTCCAGATAGTGGCCGTGGATCGTCTCGATGCCGAGGAACGCATTCAGGTCGGCCAAGAAATTCAGCGGGTACTTGGGGAAGTCGGTGAAGCCGTCGTATTCGATCGAGTAGATGCTGGTCGCGTATTCGCTGGCCGGAGTGGAGCTGTCGAATGACACGCCCAGACTCGGCAGGTTCAGCGGGTCGGACACCACGGTGCCCGAGGTCGTTGTGAAACCGTCGAAGCGCGACAGCAATCCACCGTCGGGAGCGCTCGGGTCACCGACCAGAAGGAAGTTCACGTCGTTCTTGGGAACGTTGGCGTCCGTCAGCTGCTGCATCACGTAGCTGGAGATCGTGGAGCTCTGAGAGTAGCCGAACACCGTCGCGGTGTTGCCGTTGGCGATCTCGGACTCGATCGTGTTGGCCAAGATGGTGTCGCCCTGGCCGACCGAGGTGGTCTCCGACGGGAAGCCGTCGGTGCCGGCCGGGTAGTTGAGCGGCAAGGTTTTCACGCCGGTCAGCGGGTACAGCCCCTCCGGGGTGAACAGGCCGTTGCCGAACGGGTTGGTGGGGGTCTCCTGGTAGAACGTGATGCCTTGGCCATAGGTCGGAAACAGGTAATGCTCGGCGGCGGACGCGACGTAGTCCTGGCCCGGAATAGGGGTGCCGCTGCCGCCGATCACCAGCCCGATGTCGTCGGCGTGCGCTTGCGTCGACGACATCAGCGCCGAAAGCCCCAAGACACCGGCGCCGGCGGTGGCGACCATTCCCAGACCCATGAGACGAAGCGTGCGAGCAGACATTGTGCGACCTTTCGGGCGGTGGGCGGCTAGTCGGCAGGGCACGCGAGCGGCCCCGAACGGCGGTGTATTCAACGTATGTTCTACCCCATTTTCGGGCTGTTGTCTGAGAAACGCACAGAATTTCTTAACGATTCTGAGAGAGTCTCGATCGTTGGGTTCGAGGCCCGGGGTTGCTGTCCCCACGTCGGTGCAGAACATCCCAGACGCCAGACATCCCAGACCCCGAAGGGTCTGGGATGTCTGGGAAGAGCTCGGCCGAACCTCTAGAGGCCGAGGAAGGACAGCGGATCGGCCGCAGCGGCCGCCGCGTCCAGGCCGGATGCGAACCCAGCGCCCGGGTCCAGCGCCGCGACCGCGTCGATACCGCTGACCAGCGAGCTCAGGTTCTCGTCGCCGAACGGTGTCACCAGGGTGTCGGTGACGGTGTCGTGGGCGCTACCGACACCCGGGATCGCGGTGTAGATGTTCTCGTACCCGTGGCCGAGGTTGAGGACGTCGTAGACGGTCCCGTCGGTGGGCAGTGCCGCGGACTGCGCGGCGGTGTCAGTGCTGGCGGCGGTGACGTTGGTGACGGTGAACTCGGTGTTGGTCAGCCCCAGCAGGTTGGTCACGTCTTCGCTGGAGGTGATGCTGCCGACGTCGGTGGCGCTTGACCCGGTACCGCTGTAGATGTCGAAGCTTTGGTTCGCCAACGGGATGCTATTGCCGGCAAGTTGCAGTACGCCGCCGCCGAGGTTCAACAGTGGTGGGGCACCCACCACTTGGTAGACCGTGTCGAAGCCCTCGCCTCCGGCCGCCAGCTGCGGGTCGAAGGTGGTGCCGTCGATGGTGAAGGCGTCCTTCGTTCCGGAGATGCTGGTGGCCAGGCCGGTGAAGGCGTCGGCGGGCTGCAGCGGGTTCGCGGCGTTGTCGGCGGCGAACAGCGAGCTCAGGTTCTTGTCACCGTACGGCGTCACCAGGGTGTCGGTGACGGTGCCGGGGGTGACGGTGCCGTCGGCTGCGGTGACGTCGGGAGTGGCGGTGTAGACGTTCTCATACCCGTGGCCCAGGTTGAACGCGTCCAGCACCGTCCCTTGCGCCGGCAGGTCCGCGAGCTGCGCGGTGGTGTCACCGCTGGCGGCGGTGGAACCGGTGACGAAGAGCTCGGTGTTGGTGGCGCCCAACACGTTGGTCACTTCCTCGTTGGTGGTGATGGTCCCGACATCAGCGGCGCCCGATCCGGTGCCGCCGAATACGGTGAAGCTCTGGCTGTCGAGACTGAAGCCGGCATCAGCGGGATTCGAACCGAGCGCCAGGCCGCCGATGTTCAGCAGCGGCGCCGCGCCGGCATTGGAGGCGACCGAGTCAAAGCCCTCGCCGCCGGCCGCCAGGGTGGGGTCGAGGGTGTAGCCGTCGATGGTGAAGGCGTCCTTGGCGACGGCGCTGTCGGCCAGACCGGTGAAGGCGTCGCCCGGCTGCAACGGCGCCGCGGCGTCGATGTTGCCGAACAGCGAGCTCAGGTTCTCGTTGCCGTACGGCGTCACCAGGGTGTCGGTGACGGTGCCGCTGGATCCGGGGGTGGCGGTGTAGACGTTGTCGTAGCCGTGCCCGAAGTTGAAGGAGTCGTACACCGTTCCCACGGTCGGCAGCGCCGAGTCGGTCTGCCCGGTGGCGGGGAAGACATCGTTGATGGTGAATTGCGTGTTGGTCAACCCCGCCAGGTTGGTCACAACCTCACCAGCGTCGACGCTGCCCAGATCGGTGCCGGTGGGGCTGTACACCTCGAGATATTGGGGGGCGGAACTCAAGCCTGAGACTGATCCGCCGCCGAGGCTCAGCAGCGGCGGAGCACTGCTCAATGGGTCGACACCGGCGAAGCCCTCGGTCTCGACGCCGGTGGGGGCGAGGCCATCCTGGGCGCCGGGAACGCCATTGACGTCGGGGACCGTGAACGGGTCGAAGGTGTAGCCACCGATGGTGAAGGCGTCCGCGCCGGCCGCGCTGACCGCGCCGGTATCGGCGAAGGCGACAGCTGCCTGCAGGAAGGCGGTGGTCAACAGACCGCCGGTGGCCGCCAGACCGGCCAGTGCTAAGCGACGATGCATAAAATGGGGCTCCTAATCGACTCGTGTCCAGCGCTGCGAGTGCTAGTGGTGCAGAACGGACAGTGTGAGGGGTGTGTTACTTGTTAGTAACATCACCGGACCTTACTGATGAGTGATACTTATTCATAGGAAAATCCGCAGAGAATCTAAGTTTCTTAGCTATTCCACAGAGTTCAGCGGGTGGCTGGCGGGCTTCCTGTCGCCGCGTCTACACGCCGCATTCGAGCTCAGGGTTGCAATCTGAGGAGGCAGTCCGATCGCACACAACCTGAGCCATGCCAGCTGTCGCGCTCAGGGAAAACGCAGTTATGGCAAGATGCCGACGGCAAGCACGCCGGCCTCAGCCCAATAGCGCGTCGCGAAGCCGGCGAACGTCGGATTCGGTGATGTCGGCGCTGCGAAAATAGCCCTCGAGCGAGCCGAAGCTGTCGTCGATGGTCCGTCGCGCCGCGTCGAGGTAGGCAGCTCGCACACCGAGCACCTCTTCGGACAGCCGCGCCTCGGTGGTCGCGATCAACTCGGGCGTCACCTCGACGTCGGCGCGTCGGCGGATCGCGTCGAGGATGCGCTCGCGCAAGAACGGCACTGCCTGGTTGCTGGTCAGGAAGTCGGCGACAATCGCGTCGCGGTCGACGCCCGCGGCCTCCAGCACCAGAGCGACGGTGAAGCCGGTGCGGTCCTTGCCGGCGAAGCAGTGGGCGAGCACCGTGCGTCCGTCGGCCAGCAGCGTCACGACGCGGTGCAGTGCCTCGCGGGCCCCGGGATAGGTGGGGAATCGGCGGTATTCCTCGACCATGTAGCGGGTCGCGGCGTCGCTGACCGATTCGCCGTCCGGCTTTTCTTCGAACAGCCGCTTGAAGGCGTGCTCGTGCGGGGCCTCGCCGTCCGGGTTGAGGGCGTCGGGCGGCAGATCCGGGATGGGCAGCAGGTGGATGTCGACGCCCTCGGGGACCAGACCCGGCCCGTGGCGCAACACCTCGCTGCGCGAGCGCAGATCGGCGACATCGCTGATGCCCAGTCGGCGCAGCTCGTCGCGGCCGTCGTCGCCCAACTCGCTGAGCTCGCCGGATCGGAACAGCCGCCCCGGCCGCAGCACGCCGGTGGTGTCGGCGACGTCGCGAAAGTTCCAGGCCCCCTGCAGATCTCGCACGCCAGCCGCCACGCTAGGTGACCGCCGCGGCGAAAGCGCTTTTCTCCCGGCCGATCTCGGCGCGAGCGATCGAGCGCATGTGCACCTCGTCGGGGCCGTCGAAGATGCGCATCGCTCGCTGCCAGGCGTACATCCGGGCCAGCACTGTGTCCTGGCTGACGCCGGCAGCGCCGTGTACCTGGATCGCGCGGTCGATGACGTCGCAGGCCATCTGTGGGGCCACCGCCTTGATCTGCGAGACCAACAGATGCGCCGCCCGGTTACCGTGCTGGTCGATGGTCCAGGCTGCTTTCTCGCACAGCAGCCTGGCTTGGTCGATTTCATTGCGGGACTTGGCGATTGCGTGCTGAACCATGCCTTGCTCGGCCAGTGGCTTGCCGAACGCGATACGGGTGTTGGCGCGGTTGACCATCAGCGCCAGCGCGCGTTCGGCTCCACCCAGTGCGCGCATGCAGTGATGGATGCGGCCCGGCCCGAGCCGTGCCTGCGCGATCGCGAAACCGGAGCCTTCCTCGCCGAGCAGGTTGGTGGCCGGCACCCGGACGTTGTCGTAGATGATCTCGCAGTGCCCGGGCTGGTCCTGGTAACCGAAAACCGTCGTGGAGCGCACCACGGTCACCCCCGGCGTGTCGATCGGCACCAACACCATCGACTGCTGCTGGTGGCTGGCCGCCTCCGGGTTGGTCCGGCCCATCACGATCAGGATCTTGCAGCGCGGATCCGCCGCCCCCGACGTCCACCACTTGCGGCCGTTGATCACGTAGTCGGCGCCGTCGCGCACGATCGAGGTCTCGATGTTGCGCGCATCGCTGCTGGCGACTGCCGGCTCGGTCATCGAGAACCCGCTGCGGATCTCGCCGGCCAGCAACGGCTCCAGCCACTGCTTGCGCTGGTCTTCGGTGGCGAACAGGTGCAACGTCTCCATGTTGCCGGTGTCGGGCGCGGCGCAGTTCAGCGCCTCGGGCGCGATCTCCAGGCACCACCCGGTCAACTCGGCCAGCGGCGCGTATTCCAGGTTGGTCAGACCGGATTCCGACGGCAGGAACAGATTCCACAGTCCGGCGGCCTTGGCCTTGACCTTCAGTTCCTCGATGACCGGCGGAACGGTGTGATCGTGTGGGCCGGCTTCCTCGCGGTACCTGTCGTACTCGGCCTCGGCCGGGAAGACGTGCTCGGTGATGAACTCCGACAGCCGGTTGTGGTAGTCGCTGGCTTTGGCTGACATGGCGAAGTCCATGACCGTCACGATAAGCCACCCCCCACTACGGCACGCCGGGGGCAGGATGAACGGCGTGACCGACACCCGCCCGCCGCTGCCGCCCTTCACGCTGGCGACGGCCATCGAGAAGGTCCAGGCCGCCGAAGACGCCTGGAACAGCCGCGACCCGGACCTGGTCAGCCGCGCGTACACCGTTGACTCGCAATGGCGTAACCGCGGCGAGCACATCGTCGGCCGCGACGCGATCGTCGCGTTCTTGACCCGCAAATGGCAGCGCGAACTCGACTACACCCTTCGTAAGAGCCTGTGGAGTTTTCACGACAACCGGATCGCCGTGCGATTCCAGTACGAGTGCCGCGATGCGTCCGGCCAGTGGTGGCGCAGCTACGGCAACGAGTTGTGGGAGTTCGACGAGGCCGGGCTGATGGGCCGGCGCGAAGCCAGCATCAACGACGTCGTGATCGAGGAGTCCCAGCGCCGTTACTTCGGTCCGCGCTGCACTGAGGAGTACGGCCGGGACTTGCCACTGTGGTGACTCCGGCTACGGCGACTACCGGCTCAGCGGGGGGAGACGCTGGGGGCCTCGCGGTTCGGCGGCGTAGACGCTCAGCCTCCCGCTCAACAATCATGATCCCCATTTAGCACACGCTGGCCGATTCCCATTAGGGTGATGGCCGGTCTACTGGGGTAGGGAGCTATGACAGAAACGCAGACGACGGTCGGCGTGGTCGCCGAGTCGGGCGCCGACGAGCGACGGGTCGCGCTGGTCCCGAAGGCGATCGCGCCGCTGGTGAAAAGCGGTCTCGCGGTCGTCGTGCAGGCGGGTGCCGGTGCGCGCGCGTTGCTGCCCGACACGCTCTATACCGAGGCCGGCGCCACCATCGGCGACGCCTGGTCGGCCGACGTCGTGGTCAAGGTTGCGCCGCCGACCGCCGACGAGGTCAGCCGACTCAAGAACGGGCAGACGCTGATCGGCTTCCTTGCCCCCCGCAACGCCGAGAACTCGATCGGCGCGCTCAAGCAGGCCGGCGTTCAGGCGTTCGCGCTGGAGGCCATCCCGCGCATCTCCCGGGCGCAGGCGATGGACGCGCTGTCCTCGCAGGGCAACGTCGCCGGTTACAAGGCCATGCTGCTGGCCGCCTCGGAGTCCACCCGCTTCTTCCCGATGCTGACCACCGCCGCGGGCACCGTGAAGCCCGCCACCGTGCTGGTGCTCGGCGTCGGCGTGGCCGGGCTGCAGGCACTGGCGACGGCGAAGCGCCTTGGCGCGAAAACCACCGGCTACGACGTTCGGCCCGAGGTGGCCGACCAGGTCCGCTCGGTGGGTGCGCAATGGCTGTCACTCGGTGACAGAGACGTGGCCGCCGCCGGTGAGGGCGGCTATGCCCGTGAGCTCACCGACTCCGAGCGCGCGCAGCAGCAAAAGGCACTCGAAAACGCGATCGCCAAATTCGACGTCGTCATAACAACTGCGCTGGTTCCCGGTCGTCCCGCGCCGCGGCTGGTTACCGCCGCCGCCGTCGAGGCGATGAAGCCTGGCAGCGTCGTCGTCGATCTGGCCGGTGAAACTGGCGGCAACTGCGAGCTCACCGAGCCCGGGCAGACCGTCGTCCGCCACGACGTCACCATCGCGTCACCGCTGAACCTGCCGGCCACCATGCCCGAGCACGCCAGCGAGCTGTACAGCAAGAACATCACCGCGCTGCTGGACCTGTTGATCAAAGACGGCACGGTGGCACCGGACTTCGACGACGAGGTCGTTGCGGGCTCGTGTGTGACCCGCGCCGGCGACGAGGCAGAGCGCAGCGATGCTGAGGAGCGGCGCAATCAGGTGAAAGGGGAGGGGTAGATGTACGACCAGCTACTGGCCAATCTGGCGATCCTGGTGCTCGCCGGGTTCGTCGGCTTCGCGGTCATTTCCAAGGTGCCCAATACCTTGCACACCCCGTTGATGTCGGGCACCAACGCTATTCACGGCATCGTGGTGCTGGGTGCGCTTCTGGTGCTGGGTGAGCTGCCCGCCGATGCCAGCTGGGGCGTGCGGGCTATCGCGTTCGTCGCCCTGATCTTCGGCACCCTGAACGTGATCGGTGGCTTCTTGGTCACCGACCGGATGCTGGGCATGTTCAAGTCGCGCAAGCCTGCGGGCGATCAGGAGGCTGTTAAGTGAGTGCGGAAAGCGTCAACTATGGCGTGAACGTCCTCTACATCGCGGCGTTCGCGCTGTTCATCTACGGCCTGTCCGGCCTGACCGGTCCGAAGACTGCGGTGCGCGGCAACTGGATCGCTGCGGTCGGCATGGGCGTCGCGGTGGTCGCGACGCTGATCAAGGTGCGCGACACCGCGTCGATCAATTGGATTTTGATCGCTGCGGGCCTGTCGATCGGCGTGGCGCTGGGCGTGCCGCCCGCCAAGAAGACCAAGATGACGGCAATGCCGCAACTGGTGGCGCTGTTCAACGGCGTCGGCGGCGGCACGGTTGCCCTGATCGCGTGGTCGGAATTCATTGAGACCAAGGGCTTTTCGGTGTTCAGGCCGGATCAGGCGCCCACGGTCGCGCTGGTCGCCGGGTCGCTGTTTGCAGCCGTCATCGGCTCGGTGTCCTTCTGGGGCTCGCTGGTGGCGTTCCTGAAGCTGCAGGAGTCGATTCCCAAGAATGTGGAAAAGCGGCTCGTGGCATCGGCCAAGCTGTTCCAGGCCTCCAACTTCGTGCTGCTGTTCGGCGCGATCGGCGTTGCGGTGTATTTGGGGTTGAACCCAGGGATGCCGGTGTGGTGGATCGTGCTGGTGCTGGTTTTCGCGGGAGTGATGGGCCTCTTCGTGGTGTTCCCAATCGGCGGCGCCGACATGCCGGTGGTGATCTCGCTGCTGAACGCTATGACCGGATTGTCAGCAGCCGCAGCCGGGTTGGCGCTGAACAACACTGCGATGATCGTCGCCGGCATGATCGTCGGTGCCTCGGGTTCGATCCTGACCAACCTGATGGCTGTCGCGATGAACAGGTCGATTCCCGCGATTGTTTTCGGCTCGTTCGGTGGCGCGGATGCCGCGGGCGGTGCCGCGGCCGGAGAGCAGGGCACCGTCCGGGCAACCTCGGCGGCTGACGTAGCGATCCAGATGGCCTACGCCAACCAAGTGATCGTGGTGCCCGGCTACGGGCTGGCGGTCGCGCAGGCGCAGCACGCCGTCAAGGAGATGGCCAGCCTGTTGGAGGAGAAGGGCGTAGAGGTCAAATACGCCATCCACCCGGTCGCCGGTCGCATGCCCGGTCACATGAACGTGCTGCTGGCCGAGGCTGACGTCGACTACGACGCTATGAAGGAGATGGACGACGTCAACGGCGAGTTCGGCCGCACTGACGTCACCGTGGTGATCGGGGCCAACGACGTCACGAACCCGGCTGCCCGCAACGACTCGGGCTCGCCGATCTATGGCATGCCGATCCTCAACGTCGACGAGTCGCGGTCGGTGATCGTGCTCAAGCGTTCCATGTCGTCGGGATACGCCGGCATCGAGAATCCGCTGTTCTTTCTGCCGCAGACGTCAATGTTGTTCGGCGACGCGAAGAAATCGGTGTCGGAAGTGACTGAGGAGCTGAAAGCGCTCTGAGACACTAGAAGCACGTCGAGATCGCCGGTGGTGATGAGCTCACTCGCAAAAGCTCGCGCTAGCGTCGATCTCGACGGGTGCGAGCGGATCAGACCGGGGGATAGGCCGGCGGCGGGTAACCGTTACCGTCGACCACACCCCGAAGGCCCCACGGCACGTACCTGAGGTAAAACTCGATTTCGTCAGAGACGTCGTAACTCGTTTCCGGATCCATGCGACCCACCCTCTCGACTTGCCTCGGACATCTGATGACGTAGTGACCAAGTCTAATCCCGCCGGGCAACTTGCAACAGCGAACCGTGGCGTTGCCTAGACTACCCACCAGTTGATTGACTCCGGGCAGCGCCCGGACTGCCGAAGCGAGAAGACCATGCCATCCGAGAACGGGCTCACCCGCCGCGAGGAGTTGCTGGCCGTGGCGACCAAGTTGTTCGCCGCCCGCGGCTACCACGGCACCCGGATGGACGACGTCGCCGACGTGGTCGGGCTGAACAAGGCCACCGTCTACCACTACTACGCCAGCAAATCGCTGATCCTCTACGACATCTATCAGCAGGCGGCCGAGCGCACCCTGGCCGCCGTGCACGACGATCCGACGATGTCGGCGCGCGAGGCCCTTTACCAGTACACCGTGCGGCTCCTCAACCAGATCGCCGCCAACCCCGAAGGTGCCGCGGTGTACTTCCAGGAGCAGCCCTACATCACCGAGTGGTTCACCGACGAACAGGTCGCCGACGTCCGCGAGAAGGAAACCCAGGTCTATGAGCATGTGCACGGGCTGATCGACCGCGGCATCACCAGCGGCGAGTTCTACGAGTGCGACTCGCACGTGCTGGCGCTGGGCTACATCGGCATGACGCTGGGTGCCTACCGTTGGCTGCGGCCGAGCGGGCGCCGCAGCGCCAAGGAGATCGCCGCCGAGTTCAGCACCGCGCTGCTACGCGGCCTGATTCGCGACGAGGCGGTCCGGGTGGAGTCGCCGCTAGGCACCCGGACCGAGATCGGCACGGCCGGCCGGCCCTCGTCGTGAACCTCATTGGGTGCGTAAATTCTTGTCCAGGAAGTCGATCTGGTCGGCGATGACACGCTCGAACGCGTCGCCCACATAGATGTCGAAATGCCCTTCCGGATAGAGCTTCACCTCGCCGCGCGGCGCCGTCGCGGCATAGCGGCGAGTCGGCCCCGACGGTGCCACGGTGTCCTGTTCGCAGATGCAGAACAGGATTGGGCAGGGCACCTTCGATGCGAGTCGACCCGGCCGGTACGGCAAGATTTTGACGGCGATCCGCGCGGCGACCTCGTTGCGCATCTCGACGCCGTCGGGCACCAGAGCCAGATAGCCGGGATAGGCGTCGGGCGAAGTCATCAGCGCGACCTCGCCCGGGCGTCCAGCCGTCTTCACCATCACCGGGGTGCCGCCGACGCGGGAGTTGACCATGTCGCGGGCCGCCAACGCCGTCAGGCGCACGCTGACCAGCGGATTGACGGCACGCAGCGACGCGACGCCGTCGGTGAACGGGCACTGCGAAACCACCGCCGCGATGCCCGGCACCCGGGCCGCCGTGGCGATCACGTGACCGCCGCTGAACGAGGTGCCCCACAAGCCGATCCGGCGCGGGTCGACTCCTGGCAGGGTACGGGCGAAGGCAGTGGCAGCTGCCCAGTCCTGCAACTGCATTCGGATGTCGAGCAGTTGACGGGGCGCGCCTTCGCTGTCGCCGAAGTTGCGGTAGTCGAACACCAGGCAGGCGTAACCGGCTGCGGCGAAGCGTTCGGCGTAGGCGTTTAGGCGCATCGTGCGGACCGCGCCCAGTCCGTGCGCCATCACCAGCAGCGGCGTGTCGCCGTCGCCGTCCGGTCGGTAGAGCCACCCGCTGATCCGGTCGCTGCCGGAGTTGAACCAGACGTCTTCTCGCTGCATGACCACATCCTGCATCAGTGTGGTAGACCGGCGCCATGTCCCGGGATGTCCTACAGCAGATGTCGTCGGTGGTGGGGGCGAAGTATGTCAGCACCGATGCCGATGTGCTGGCCGGCCGTGCCATCGACCACACCGGGCGCTACCGGGGCCACGCCAGCGCGCTGGTGCGCCCGGCTTCGGCCGCCGAAGTCGCCGAGATACTGCGGGTGTGTCGTGACGCCGGGGTGTATGTGACCATCCAGGGCGGTCGGACATCGTTGGTGGCCGGCACCGTCCCCGAGCACGACGATGTGCTGCTGTCCACCGAGCGGCTCTGCGGCATCGGCGACGTCGATACCGCCGAGCGCCGGGTCGAGGCCGGGGCGGGCGCGACGTTGGCCGCGGTTCAGCGCGCGGCGGCCGCGGCCGGGCTGGTTTTCGGCGTGGACCTGGCCGCACGCGACACCGCCACCGTCGGAGGAATGGCCTCGACCAACGCCGGCGGGTTGCGCACCGTGCGCTACGGCAACATGGGCAACCAGGTCGTCGGGATGGACGTCGCGCTGCCCGACGGGTCGCTGGTTCGACGGCACTCGCAGGTACGGGCCGACAACACCGGCTACGACCTGCCGTCGCTGTTCGTCGGCGCCGAAGGAACGCTCGGGGTGATCACCGCCGTCGACCTGCGCCTGCACCCGGACCCGGCGCATCGGGTGACCGCGGTCTGCGGCTTCGACGAGCTGGACGCGCTGGTCGACGCCGGGCGGTTGTTCCGCGACCTGGACGGCATCGCCGCGCTCGAACTGGTCGACGGACGGGCCGCTGCATTGGCCGACGACCAGCTCGGGGTGCCGCCGCCGGTGGACGGCCGGTGGCTGCTGCTGGTCGAGCTGGCGTCCGACTTCGACCCGACCGAGCGGCTCGCCGACGCGCTGGACGACGTTTCTGGGGCGGGCGAGCCCGCGGTGGGTGTCGATCTCGTCGCGCGGCAACGTCTTTGGCGGTTGCGCGAATCGCTGGCCGAGGTGGTCGGCGTGTTCGGGCCGCCGGTGAAGTTCGACGTGTCGCTGCCGTTGCCGGCGGTCGACAGATTCGCCCGCGACGCCGAGGCACTCGTGCGGCGGCACGCTGCCGACGCCATCGGCGTGCTGTTCGGGCACATCGGCGAGGGCAACCTGCACTTGAACGTGTTGCGTTGCGGCGCAGCGCAGGAGCAGAGCCTGTACGCCGCGATGATGGACCTGATCGCCGACTGCGGCGGCAACGTCAGCTCCGAACACGGGGTGGGCAGTCGTAAACGCCGCTACCTCAGCATGTCCCGCGACGACGCCGACATCGCGGCGATGCGAACGCTCAAGGCGGCCTTCGACCCGACCGGCTACCTCAACGCCGCGGTGCTGTTCGACCGGCAGGTTGACTAGCCGCCCGCCTTGATGCCGACCGCGTGGCGCAGCTGGGCGAGAAACTCGTCGCCGTCGTCGCTGCGAATCATGTAGTGCGAGAACGCTACCCGGATGGCGGTCGCCGCTTTGACCGCCGCGTTGGGGCCGGGGATCAGCCGCTGCAGACCGTTGCGCATCTGCGGGATGACGGCAGCGAACTGGGCGATGACGTGCTCGGGTTCGATGTCGACCATCCGCACACCGGTGTAGGAATGCTGGTAGTCGACGATGAACCGCAACGCGGCGTCGAGCTTGTCGACGCCTTTGAGCCCGGCCGTCGCCTCGCCCATGCCTCTTTCGAAGGTCCGCCGTTCGTACGCCGTGAACGCCGACAGCAGGTCTTCCTTCGAGGCGAACCAGCGGTACAGGGTCGGCCTGGACACCCCGGCTTGGACAGCGACGTCGGACAGGCTGAGCTTGCGTTTGCCGTTGCGGCCGAGGACCTCAGCGGTGGCAGCGAGAATCCGCTGCTGCGTCGAGGTGTCAGCCTCGATGGTCGACGTCTGGTCCATACCCGTACTTTACAAAATTAGACTCGAATGTCACGCTGTTTTGGTGTCACAGCCTTGGGCCAGTTTAGCCGGGCAAACGCCGGAACACGGGCGTCCGCGGTGAACCACGCCAGGGCGGTCGTCATCACCGAAGCGTCGTCACCGGTCGCTTTCGCCGCGGCAATGCGGTTGGCGGCGGGCGGCCATTCCGTGGTGGTGGGCAGCCCCCGACCGGATGCCGGCGAGCAGTTGGCCGCCCGGTTACGGTCCCGCGGGTCGTCGGTATTCGCCGCTTACCTGGATTTGGTCGACCCGCTGTCGGTCGACGGGTTCCTGGAGTCGGTCGACTATCTGATCGGTGACGTCGACGGGCTGATCAGCAGCGCGGGTGTCGCCGACAGATCCTGGGTGGGCGCGCAACACCTTGTGACGCAGATAGTTTCGCCGATGCTCGACCAGGGGCGCGGTGACGTGGTGCTGCTCAGCCCGGAGTTGGTCGGGGCATCGCCGGCCGGGGCGGATCGGATGCTCGACGCATGGATCTGCGGACTGGACGCCGCATTCGCCGGAACCGGTGTGCGGGCGTCGATCGTTCGCTCCAACGGCGCGGTGCCACCCGACGACGCCGGCCGCCTGATCGCGGCGATGATCACATCGCCGGACACGCACCTGCGTGTGGTCGACGTCATTGCATCCCACCGCGAGAGTGCAGCCATCGACGGGTTAACTCGCGAAATGCGTTGCTAGTTGCAGCCGCGTAACGGGTCGTCGGCGCTCAGTTGAGGAAAGCGGCAGATGAAATTCACCATCACCCACCCGATGTACCGCCACCCCTACAACCCGGAACTGGTCCACGGCGCCGGCATCACTACCGTGGCCGCCGCTGCCGAGGCTGCCGGGATCCACGGCTTCGGCTTTACCGACCATCCCGCACCTACGCAGCGTTGGCTGGAGGCCGGCGGTCATGACGCGCTGGACCCGTTCGTGGCGCTGGGATTCGCCGCCGCCGGCACGACGACGCTTCGGCTGATACCCAACGTCGTGGTGCTGCCGTACCGAAACCCGTTCGTGGTGGCCAAGTCCGGCGCGACGCTGGACGTGTTGTCCGAGGGCAGGTTCACGCTGGCCGTCGGTGTCGGCTACCTCGAAGGCGAGTTCGCGGCCCTCGGAGTCGATTTCGAGGAGCGTGCGGCCCTGTTCGACGAGTCGCTCGACGTCATCCGGGCCATCTGGAGCGGCGACGACGTCACTTTCGAAGGCAAGCACTTCAGCGCCAGCGGCGTCACCGCGCACCCGCGTCCGGTCAGCGAGCCGCATCCACCGATCTGGATCGGCGGCAACACCGGGGCCGCGCGGCGCCGAGTCGCGGACAAGGGCGACGGCTGGTGCCCGTTCGCCGCGTCGCCCGCGTTGGCGCGGGCCGCGGGCACGGCGTCGCTGGATTCCGTCGAAGCCCTGGCCGAGGGCATCGACGACCTGCGCCGCCGACTCGACCGGGCGGGGCGGGACCCCTCGACAATCGACGTCGTCTTCGGCAACGTCGCGGGCGGCAGTCCAGCCGATGACGATTTCAATGCCGACGCGTATCTGGCCGGACTGGACCGGCTGGCCACGCTCGGCGTCACCTGGGTGCAGGTGGGGTTGCCCGGCGACAGCCTGGCGCACGCCCTGGAGGTCATCGACCGGTTCAAGATCCTGGTCGTGGAGGTCCGGTGAGGCCCGGACGAAGGCTTTACAAGTTTAGACGAGAATGTCAATCTCGGTAGGTGTCAACAGACTCTGAGCAGCCGCGCTGGTCGGTCACCGGCCTGCTGGACTTGTTCGACGCGCGCCCGGACGGCGACAACCGGTTCGTCGCCGACACCGGTATCGCGGCCGGGGATGAGCGTCAGGTGGTCGAGGGCACCCAGGTGCTCGCCCAGGTGATTGTCGCTGTGGCCAAACGGTTTCCGGAGAAGTCGGTCCGCTCGGCACACGCGGTGTTCGCCCGGGCCGTGCTGGTCGGCCCACCGGTCGAGTTCGACATCGACGTGGTCGCCGAGGGCCGCTCGACGGCCACCGCGGTGGTCGGCGTATCGCAAAACGGACGCCGCGCGATCACGGTGACCACGCTGCTGGACGTGCCCTCCGCGGACGTCATCCGCCACCACCTGCCGCGCCCCGAGGTGACCGCGCCCCGCGACGCCCATGACGGCGGGATGCCGATGGTCGGGCGGGAACTCCGGCTGGTCGACGTGGTGGACGTGAACAGCCCCGACGAGGTGGGCCCGCCCGAGCTGTATGCCTGGCTGCACTACGACCCGATCCCCGCCCGCGCTGACCTGGCCAAGGCGCTGGTCGCGTATTTCACTGGCCACCTGGGTATTTCGACCACGATGCGCGCCCACCGGGGTATCGGCACCGCCCAATCGCACCTGTCCGTGTCGACTGCGCCGCTGACGATTTCGGTGAGCTTCCACGAACCGGTGGCCTGGACGGGGTGGCTGCTCTACACCCACGAGAGCACCCAGGTCGGCGCCGGCATGTCCTACGTCCGTGGCGCTGTGCACACCGAGGAAGGCGAACTGATCGCGTCGTTCGCCCAGGAAGCGCTGATCCGCTCGCTGCGCGTCACCGACACGGCGATCAAGACCGAGGCGCGGCTGTAACCGTTGACCGCGCGCACGCGTGGCATGGTGTGTGGCATGGCTGGACCGATGGACGGCATCACCGTCGTGGAACTCGGCGTGTGGGTGGCCGGGCCGGCGACGGGCGGCATCCTCGCCGACTGGGGCGCCGACGTGGTCAAGATCGAGCCGCCGACCGGCGACCCGGGCCGAACGTTCGGGCGCATGCTCGGACTCGACGTCGACGTCAGCCCGCCGTTCGAGATGGACAACCGGTCCAAGCGCAGCGTCGTCGTCGATCTGACCACCGACGAAGGTCACCGCGTCGCGCTCGAATTGATCAGCAGCGCAGATGTTTTCATCACCAACGTCAGGCCTGGCGCGTTGCGGCGCCTCGGGCTGGACTACGAGTCGCTGGCTCCGGATCAATCGCGACTGGTCTATGGGTTGATCACCGGCTACGGCGAGACCGGGCCCGACGCCGACCGGGCCGCTTATGACGTCGCCGCGTTCTGGGCCCGCGGCGGACTCGCCCACCTGCTGACCCGGCCCGGCGAGATGCCGCCGTTTCAGCGCGGCGGGATGGGCGACCATTCCGCCGGCATGACGCTGGCCGCGGCCGTCTGTGCCGCACTGGTGGCCCGCGACCGCACCGGCTCCGGTCAGCTGGTCAGCACCTCGCTCTACCGCCAGGCCGCCTATACCGTCAGCTTCGATCTGAACACCTACCTGATGTCGGGTCAGTCGATCGCTATCGGGCAACGCGAGACGATGGGCAACCCGTGCATGAACAACTACGCGACCGCCGACGGGCGCCGGTTCTGGATCGTCGGGCTGGAGGTCGACCGGCACTGGCCCCCGTTGTGCCGTGCCGTCGGCAGGGCCGACTGGCTTGATGATCCGCGATTCGCCGACGCGCGGTCCCGCGCCGTCAACGCCGTCGAGCTGATCGGCGAGCTGGATCAGATCTTCGCCACCAAGACCCTGGGCGGGTGGGCCGAGGTGTTCGCCGGCGAGCCGGATTTCTTCTGGTCGCCGGTCAACACCCTCGAGGACGTCGTCGCCGACGAGCAGTTTCACGCCGCGGGCGGCATGGTCGACGTCCCGGACGGCCCGGGTGCTGTGCCGATGGTGGCCACGCCGGCGGATTTCCACGGCACGCCGTGGGCACCGCGGTCGTGCGCACCCCGGCTCGGCCAGCACACCGACGAGGTGCTCGCGGAGTTGCAGGCCCGCCGTCGGCCTTGACGGAATCGAAACCTCACAGATTATCCCCAAGGTGTCGCGCCGGATCACATCTGCCACGTGCGTCACCGACTCACGTCGGTATCCAATCTGCCCACCTTCGAGCGAATTCGATCGAACGCGGGCACGAATTCGCTCGAAGGTGGGCACATCGAACCCCGTCAGTCCGAGTTGAAATTAGACGCCGCCCTAAGCCGGCCCTAAGCCGTGTCGAAGCTGATCAACTGGCGGACCGCAATCCCGTCGGCCAAATTGTCCATCGCGGAGTTGATGTCGTCGAGCGTGATCCGCGACGACACCAGCGACTCCACCGGCAGCCGGCCGGACCGCCACAGCTCGACGAACTGCGGGATATCGCGATCCGGCACCGCAGAGCCCAGATAGCTGCCAATCAGAGACCGGCCCTCGGCGACAAATCCCAACGGCGACAAACTGATCCGCGCATCCGGTGCCGGCAGGCCGACGGTGATGGTCCGGCCGCCGGCACCGGTGAGCGCGACGGCCGTCTGCAAGGCGGCGGGATGGCCGGCCGCCTCGACGACCACATCCGCCTTGACCCCGGCGTCGGTGGCCTGCTCTGGCGTGTAGACCCCGTGCGCTCCCAGAGTGGTTGCACCGGTGAGCTTTTCGGGTAGCTGGTCGACGCCGATCACCGTCACGGCCGGATACGACAACGCGGTCATCACCGCGGCCATGCCGACACCGCCGAGGCCTACCACCGCCACCGTCTGGCCCGGCCGGGGTTTGCCGACATTGAGCACCGCGCCGCCGCCGGTCAGCATCGCGCAACCCAGCAGCGCGGCGACCGGGGCAGGGACATCGTCGGGCACCGGAACGACGCTGGCCCGGTTCACCACCGCGTGCGTCGCGAAACCGGACACCCCCAAGTGGTGAAAAACCTTGTCGCCGGCGCGCATCAGCCGCATTCCGCCGCCGAGCAGCGTTCCGGCGTTGTTGGCCGCGCTGCCGGGTTGACACGGCGTCAGCCCGTCGGTGACGCACGCCGCGCAGTGACCGCACCGCGGCAGGAACGTCATCACCACCCGCTGCCTGACCGCGACATCGTTGACGCCGTCACCGACTTGCTCGATGATTCCGGCGGCCTCGTGCCCGAGCAGCATCGGCGTCGGCCGCACCCGATTGCCGTCCACCACCGACAGGTCGGAATGGCAGACGCCGGCGGCCTCGATACGCACCAGCAACTCGTCGGCGCCGGGCGGGTCCAATGTGAGGTCGGCGACGGCGATGGGCCGGGACTGCGCGTAGGGCCGATCCGATCCGATCCGCTCCAGCACGGCACCCCGGATTTGCAGCATGGTCGAATACAACCATGAGTTCAGTTCCGCCTACACCCGACGGTCTCACCAGTCGAGACTTCCCGGTGCACTGGCCAGTGCTGACCCGTTGGGCCGACAACGACATGTTCGGCCACCTGAATAACGCCGTCTACTACCAACTTTTCGACACCGCGATCAACGGCTGGATCGGCACCAACGTCACGCTCGACCCGGTGACGACGTCGACGCAGGGCATCGTCGCCGAATCGGGCTGCCGCTATTTCTCCGAATTGCACTTCCCGGAACGGCTGGTCGTCGGGGTGGCTGTCACCCGGCTCGGCAACAGCAGCGTGACCTACCGGCTCGGGGTTTTTCGGGCCGGCGAGGAGCCGGCTGGTCCTGGAGACACGGCGCCGCAGCCAATCGCCGCGGTCGGCCACTGGGTGCACGTCTACATCGACAAGACCACCCGCCGCCCGACACCCATTCCCGACGACATCCGCGCGCTGCTGTCGAGCGCCCGAGTCAGCTAGCGGACTGGCTATGCTCTGCCAATGCCTTTTGTCAGCAAGACCGTTGAGGTCGCCGCCAACGCCGACTCGATCTTGGCGATCGTCGCCGACTTCGAGCGCTACCCGGAATGGAACGACGGCGTCCAAGGCCTCTGGGTGCTGGCCCGTTACGACGACGGGCGGCCCAGCCAGCTGCGTCTCGACGCCAAATACGAAGCACTCGAGGACAGCTTGATCCAGGCCGTTTACTACCCGAGCCCGACTCAGATCCAGACCGTGCTGCAGCAGGGCAACCTCTTCAAGAAGCAAGAGCAGCTGTTCAGCGTGGTGGACACCGGCTCGTCGGCGCTGCTGACCGTCGACCTGGACGTCGAGCCGTCGATGCCGATTCCGGCGCCGATGGTGAAGCAGTTGGCCGGCAACGTCATCGACTACCTCGCCGAGAACCTGAAGAAGCGCGCCGAGGACCTCGCGACCTAGTCGTCGCTAGTCCCATATTCCGCTGGCTTGCAGTCGTTCGGTGAGCCGGCGAGCGCCGTCGGTGAATTGCCGGGTGGTGCGCTCGACGACGGTGGCGGTGTCCCGCCGTCGCAGCGCCTCGACCACCTCGCGGTGATTGCGCACCGCGGTGGCGCCCCAATCCGGGTCCGCGGCGTACACCACCAACGGCATGTACCGGGCGACGTGCAGAAGGAACCAGGCCAGCTTGATCCGCCCGGTGGCGTGGTTGAAGACGCGGTGAAATCCGAACTCGGCGGCGGCGATCGCGTCGATGTCGGCCGCGTCGACGGCTGCGGCCAGCACGTCGGTGAGCTGTGCGAGGTCGTCGATCTCCGCGTCGGAGATTCGTTCGGCTGCCGACGTGGCCAACTCCGTGGCGATGGTCGCCTGAACCCAGAAGATGTCGTCGACGTCTTGGCGGCTGAGCGGCAACACCACGTGTCCGCGGTGCGGCTCGAGTTGCACCATGCCCTCGCCCCGCAGCTTCAGCAGCGCCTCGCGCACCGGCGTCGCACTGACGCCGAGCTTGGCCGCGGTCTCGTCGAGCCGGATGAACGTCCCCGGCCGCAGGGCGCCGGACATGATCGCGGCCCGCAGATGGCCGGCCACCTCGTCGGACAACTGTGCCCGACGCAACCGGAGCCGGCCGCCACGCTGCGCGGAGAGGCGCGTTACTGTCGGTTCGCTCAGCGCGGGCATCGGGGTTGTCTTCGTGCGGCCAAGACCATAGTGTGACCCAGACAACACGACATTTGATCAAATATCAACGTGTTCGATCTGCCGACGAGAAGGGAAGCGACCAGTTGACTGCGAAGTTGACCGGCCACGGCGCCCATCACACCGACGACGCGAATGGGCAGCCGTATCTGGCGCGTCGACAGAATTGGGTCAACCAGCTCGAGCGGCACGCCTACATGCAGCCGGGTGCGACCGCGCTGAGATTTCAGGGCAACACCGTCACGTGGGCGGGCCTGCGCGACCGCGTCGCCGCGTTGGCCGCAGCGCTGAGCCGCCGCGGAGTCGAAAGCGGCGACCGGGTGATGATCCTGATGCTGAACCGGACCGAGTTCGTCGAGTCGGTGTTGGCGACCAACATGATCGGCGCGATCGCCGTCCCGGTCAACTTCCGGCTCACCCCGCCCGAGATCGCCTTCCTGATCGAGGACTGCGAGGCGCGGGTGATGATCACCGAATCGGTCCTGGCCCCCGTCGCCGCCGGCGCGCGCGACGTCACGTCGGTGCTGGACACCGTCGTGGTCGCCGGTGGCGCCGGCGAGGAAGGTCTGCTGAGCTACCAGGATCTGGTGGACGAGCCGGGCGACCTGGCCAGCCCGGCCGACGTCCCCGACGATTCGCCGGCGCTGATCATGTACACCTCGGGCACCACCGGCCGGCCGAAAGGCGCAGTGCTGACCCACACCAACCTGACCGGTCAGACGATGACCAACCTTTTCACCCACGGGGTCGCCGCCGACGATGTCGGATTCATCGGTGTGCCCTTCTTCCATATCGCCGGAATCGGCAACCTGCTGACCGGAATGCTGATGGGTCTGCCGACGGTCATCTACCCGCTCGGCGCGTTCGACCCCGGGCACCTGCTCGACGTCCTGGAAGCCGAAAAAGTCACCGGGATTTTTCTGGTCCCAGCCCAGTGGCAGGCGGTATGTGCTGCGCAACAGGCCAATCCGCGCGAGGTGAAGCTGCGGGTGATCTCCTGGGGTGCCGCGCCGGCCTCCGATACCCTGCTGCGGCAGATGTCGGAAACCTTCCCCGGAGCGCAGATCTTGGCCGCCTTCGGTCAGACCGAGATGTCTCCGGTGACCTGCATGCTGCTCGGCGAGGACGCGCTCAGAAAACTCGGATCCGTCGGCAAAGTGATCCCGACCGTGGCCGCCCGTGTGGTCGACGAGCAGATGAACGACGTGGCACCGGGTGAGGTCGGTGAAATCGTCTATCGGGCACCGACATTGATGAGCGGCTACTGGAACAACCCGCAAGCCACCGCGGAGGCCTTCCGCGGCGGCTGGTTCCACTCCGGCGACCTGGTCCGGATGGACGACGAGGGCTACGTCTGGGTGGTCGACCGCAAGAAGGACATGATCATCTCCGGCGGCGAGAACATTTACTGCGCGGAGGTGGAGAACGTGCTGGCCGCTCACCCGTCGATCGTCGAGGTCGCCGTCATCGGCCGCCCGCACCCGAAATGGGGGGAGGTGCCCGTCGCGGTTGCGGCGGTCACCGCAAGCGACTTTCGTCTGTCAGATCTCGACGAATTCCTCGGTGAACGGCTGGCGCGCTACAAGCATCCCAAGGGGCTGGAGATCGTCGACGCACTGCCGCGCAACCCCGCGGGCAAAGTGTTGAAGACCGAATTGCGGACCCGCTACGGCACCTCGACCGTCGCTCAAAGCGGTTCCACATCAGCCGATTCGGCCCCGCTGAGACCACACTGACCGAGCGGAAAAACCGCAGATCAAATTGATGGAGGCTAATAATGCCGATGCCATGCACGCCCACCAGCCCATCGGGTACAGTCCTGTGGTCCGCCTAACTGCCAGCCGGTGGAGAGACGGACTTCACACCGATCGGCACCAGCCAGGGGGGGGGGCAATGTGACGCGATCCACGCAGGCTCACAAGGCGACCTGTTCGGTAGCACGGAGGCAGGGATGACGACTGTCCAGCCACGGCTCACTGACTACGTCCGGGACCGAGTGGGTCCACCGCTTATCCTTGTCGGCGGATTCTTCCGGATGTGCACGCTGACGGGGAAGGCGCTGTTTCGCGGTCCTTTTCAGTGGCGCGAATTTGTTCTGCAGTGCTGGTTCCTCATTCGGGTCGCGTTCCTGCCGACCATGGCTGTGTCGGTTCCGGTCACGGTGTTGTTCATCTTCACGTTCAACATCTTGCTGCTGCAGGTTGGAGCCGCCGACATCTCCGGCGCCGGCGCGGGCGTCGCGGTGATCACCCAGATTGGACCGATTGTGACCGTGCTGGTGGTTGCCGGTGCCGGCGCGACGGCTATCTGCGCTGATCTGGGAGCGCGCACCATTCGTGAGGAGATCGACGCGATGGAGGTGCTCGGCATCGACCCGATCCACCGGTTGGTGGTACCCAGGGTGCTTGCCGCGACTCTCGTCGCCGCCCTGCTCAACGCCCTGGTGAGCATGGTCGGCCTGGTGGGCGGCTACGTCTTCGGTGTCTATCTGCAGAATGTGTCGGGCGGCGCCTACCTTGCCACCCTGACCCTGATCACCGGGATGCCCGAAGTGGTGGTCGCGACGATCAAAGCAATGACTTTCGGATTGATCGCGGGGCTGATCGGTTGCTACCGCGGGTTGACCGTGCGCGGCGGTTCCAAAGGGTTGGGCACCGCCGTCAACGAAACGGTGGTGCTGGCCGTGGTCGCGCTGTACGCGGTCAACGTGGTGTTGACCACCATCGGTGTGAAATTCGGGACGTCGGCGCTGTCATGACTACTGCCGGGGTGTTGAGCGCTCGCTTCCCGCGGGCAGTCGCCAACTTTCGTCGCTACAGCGCGGTTGCCGCTCGGCCGCTCGACGAGGCCGGAAACCTGGGCTGGTTCGCGCTGATCGGCGCCCGCGACGTGGCGTGGGCGTTGACGCGTTACCGCACCGAGGTACTGCGCTTGATCGCGCAGGTTGGCCTGGGCACTGGCGCGATGGCCGTGGTCGGCGGTACCGCGGTGATCATCGCGTTTGTGACGCTCTCCGCCGGCTCCCTGGTCGCCCTGCAGGGTTTCGCGTCGTTGAGCCAGATCGGTATCCAAGCGCTGCTCGGCTTCGTCGCCGCCTTGATCAACGTCCGCCTTGTTGCCCCGGTCGTGACCGGCATCGTGCTCGCGGCAACCGTCGGCGCCGGCGCCACCGCCGAACTCGGCGCCATGCGGATCAGCGAAGAGATTGACGCGCTGGAGGTTATGGGTATCAACTCGATGGCGTACTTGGTGTCAACCCGGGTGCTGGCCGGGCTCGCGGTGATCATCCCGCTCTACGCGGTCGGCTTGATCATGTCGTTCCTCGCCCCGCAGGTCGTCACCACTGTCCTCTACGGGCAGGCCAACGGAACCTACGAGCATTATTTCCGGACATTCCTGCGCCCAGACGATGTTTTCTGGTCTTTCGTGGAGGTCATCATCGTCGCGGCGGTCGTGATGCTGAGCCATTGCTACTACGGCTATCGGGCCAGCGGCGGCCCGGTCGGTGTGGGTGCGGCTGTGGGTCAATCGATGCGGTTCTCACTGGTGTCGACCAATGTCGTCATCCTTCTGGCCGAGATGGCGCTCTACGGCGTCAACCCCAACTTCAACTTCACGGTGTAGCCATGACCACGTTGCAGGGAAAGCTGAACAAGCCCCGGAACCCGCCCTACAAGTTGGCCGGCGTGGCGGTCTTCTTGGTGGCTGCGCTGGTGTTGGCGCTGGTATCCGCGCAGTTCAAGGGTGCTTTCACGCCGGTGACGCCGCTGCAGATGTTGGCGTCCCGGGCGGGTCTGGTGATGGATTCCGGCTCGAAGGTCACCTATAACGGCGTGCAGATCGGGCGGGTGGGCGACATCGTCGAGGTGCAGCACGACGGCGAACCGGCGGCCAAGTTCACCCTTGACGTGTTTCCGCGGTACCTCAAGCTCATTCCGGCCAATGTGGTCGCCAAGGTTGAGGCGACCACACTTTTCGGCAACAAGTTCGTCTCGTTGACCTCACCGAAAAATCCGACGCCGCAGCGCATCACGCCGCACCAGGTGATCGACGCCCGCTCGGTGACGGTGGAGGTCAATACGCTCTTCGAAACCGTCACCTCGATCGCGCAGAAGGTGGATCCGGTCAAACTGAACCTGACGTTGAGTGCGGCCGCGAATGCGCTGAGCGGGCTGGGCGACAAGTTCGGGCAATCGATCATCAACGCCAACGCCATCCTCGACGACGTCAACCCGCAACAGCCGCAGGTTCGCCGCGACATCCAGAAATTCGCGGGCCTCGCCGAGACCTACGCGGCCGCGTCGCCGGATCTGTTCGACTTCCTCAACAACGCTGTGGTCACCGCCCGCACGCTCGACAAACAGCTCGATGATCTGGACACCACGTTGCTCGCGGCGGTCGGGTTCGGTAACACCGGCGAGGAGCTGTTCAAACGAGCCCAGCCGTATTTCGTGCGCGGTATCGCGGACTTGTTGCCGAGCGCCAAGCTACTCGACACCTACAGCCCGGAGCTGTACTGCACCATTCGCAATTACCACGACGTCGAGCCCGCGGCCGCCGCTGCGGAGGGCGCCGGAAACGGCTACTCGCTGAGGACTGTGAGCGAGGCGCTGTCGGGAGCGGGGCTGTTGTTGTCTCTCCCGGGCCTGGGCATCACAGCGGCAACCGGCGGCCTCGCTGGACTGGCGGGACTGGTCACCGGATCGCCGAACCCCTACATCTATCCCGAGAATCTGCCGCGGGTGAACTCCCGCGGCGGACCCGGCGGTGCGCCGGGTTGCTGGCAGCCCATCACCCGAGAGCTGTGGCCGGCGCCGTATCTGGTGATGGATGGCGGCGCCAGCCTGGCTCCTTACAACCACATCGACACCGGTTCGCCCTACGCCGTCGAGTACGTGTGGGGCCGTCAGGTAGGGGATAACACGATCAACCCATGAAAATCACCGGTACCGCCATCAAGCTCAGCACCGTCGCAATGGTGCTGCTGTTGTTCACCTTCGCGCTCGCCGTGGTGTTCGGTCAAATGCGCTTCGATCGAACCGCCAGCTACTCTGCGGAATTCAACAGCGTCAGCGGTCTGCGGACCGGCCAGTTCGTCCGCGCCGCAGGGGTGGAGGTCGGCAAGGTCACAAAGGTGAAGTTGGTCGACGGCGGCCGGCGCGCTGAGGTGCATTTCGACGTCGACCGCTCGATACCGCTCTATCAGTCCACCACCGCACAGATCCGCTATCTCAACCTGATCGGCGACCGCTACCTCGAACTCCAGCGCGGCGAGGGCGAAGGGGCTGACCGGGTATTGCCGGCGGGCGGATTCATTCCGCTGGCGCGCACTTCGCCGGCCTTGGATCTTGATGCGTTGCTCGGTGGTTTCAAGCCCCTCTTCCGCGCTCTGAGCCCGGACAAAATCAACAATATTGCGTCCGGCATCATCACCGTGTTCCAGGGTGAGGGCGGCACTATCAACGACATCCTCGACCAAACCGCACAACTGACCTCGACCATCGCGGAGCGGGACCAAGCAATCGGCGAGGTAGTCAAGAACTTGAACATCGTGCTAGACACCACCGTCAAGCATCGCAAGGAGTTTGACCAGACAGTCGACAATTTCGAAAAACTGATCACCGGTCTCAAAGACCATGACGTTCAACTGGCTGCGGGCGTCGCCAACATCAGCAATGCCACCGGAACCGTCGCCGACCTGCTGGCCAGTGACCGGCCTCTCCTGCACAAGACCATCAATTACGTCGACCCCGTTGCGCAAGCAATCATCGACCAGTCCGATCAGTACGACAAGTTCCTGAGTTCCTACCCGAAATCGCTGAACCAGATTGGGCGCGCGATCGGCAGCTACGGCGACTTCGTGAACTTCTACGCGTGCGACATCATCCTGAAGACCAACGGGCTCCAACCCGGCGGTCCGGTGCGCACCGTCAAGCTCTTCCAGCAACCCACGGGCAGGTGCACGCCGCAATGAGAACCCTGGAACCGTCCAACCGGCGGCGGATCGGACTGATGGGCCTAGTTGTGGTGGTATTGCTCATCGGCTTCGGACAGACCCTGACCAGTGTCCCGATGCTGTTCGCCTCCCCGAGCTACGACGGGGAGTTCTCCGACGCCGGTGGGCTGAACACGGGTGACAAGGTGCGCATCGCGGGCATGGACGTCGGCAAAGTGATGGCGATCAAGATTGCCGGCGACCATGTCGTGGTCAAGTTTTCAACTGGCGCCAACGAGATCGGTACCGAAAGCCGACTGGCCATCAAAACCGACACCATTCTGGGGCGCAAGGTTCTCGAGATCGACTCGCGCGGCGCCAAGACGTTGCGCCCCAACGGTGTACTGCCGCTGAGCCAGAACGCTGCGCCGTATCAAATCTACGATGCGTTCTCCGACTTGACGAAGGCCGCATCGGGCTGGGACATCGACACGGTGAAACAATCGCTGAGCGTTCTGTCCCAGACGATTGACAAGACTTATCCGCACCTGAGCGCCGCTCTCGACGGGGTGGCCAAGTTCTCCGACACCATTGGCAAACGCGACGAACAAATCAAGCATCTCCTCACCCAAGCGAACTCCGTCGCCAGCGTGTTGGGCGACCGGAGCGAACAAGTCGATCGACTGCTGGTCAACACCAAGACGCTGTTGGCGGCATTCAATGAACGTGGACGCGCCGTCGACGCGCTGCTGGGGAACCTCTCGGCCTTCTCCACTCAGGTGCAGGGGCTGATCAACGACAACCCCAACCTCAACCATGTCCTCGAGCAGCTGCGCACCGTCAGCGACCTGTTGGTCAAACACAAGGACGATCTTGCGACCAGCCTCCGCGAAGTGTCTTCGTACTTCCTGGCCCTCTCGGAGACCATCGGCTCGGGTCCGTTCTTCAAGGCGTCCATCGCCAACCTGCTCCCGTACCAGTTACTGCAGCCATACGTCGATGCCTCGTTCAAAAAGCGTGGGATCGATCCGGAAAACTTCTGGCGCAGCGCGGGATTGCCGGCGTTCCGGTTCCCCGACCCCAACGGCACCCGGTTCCCCAATGGAGCACCACCGCCGGCACCTCAGGTACTGGAGGGCACACCGGATCACCCGGGACCGGCTGTGGCGCCCGGTTCGCCGTGCTCGTATACCCCGTCGCCCGAGCTCCTACCGCGCCCGGGTAATCCTCTGCCGTGTGCGGGGATATCCCAGGACCAAGGCCCCTTCGGCGCTAACGGGCCCTACCCGACGTTGCCCGACGTGTTGATGTCGCCGCCCAACCCGGACGGTCTGCCGCCGACACCAGGTATTGCGATCGCTGGGCGGCCGGGAGCGCCAGCCCCCGACCTTCCTGGCACGCCGGTGCCGCTGCCGCCCAATGCGCCCCCGGGAGCGCGTACCGAAAATCTGGCGCCGGCCGGTCCGACACCGCCGCCGTCGACGTTCGCACCCGCAGTCCCACCGGGACCGCCCGCGCCGCCGGGACCCGGGGCCCAGCTACCGGCGCCGTTCATCAGCCCGGGCGTACTGGGAAGCCAGCCCGGTGGAGGGGGAGGCGGTTGTTGTGGGAGGTAGTCAATGAGCACCGTGTTTGATATCCGCAATCTGCGGATGCCACAGCGTTCGCGACGCTCGGTGGTCATCGGGTCAGTCGCAGTCGTGGTGGTTCTCGCCACCGCATTCCTGGGCTGGCACCTTTACCAGAGGCTGACCAACAACACCGTGGTCGCCTACTTCACCGAGGCCAACGCGCTCTATGCCGGGGACAAGGTCAAGATCATGGGTGTTCAGGTGGGGTCGGTCGACAAGATCGAACCCGTCGGCAACAAGATGAAGGTGACCCTGCACTACAGCAACAAGTACAAGGTCCCCGCGGACGCCTCTGCAGTGATCATCAACCCGACGTTGGTGGCCGCCCGCGACATTCAACTCGAGCCGCCTTATCGGGGCGGCCCGGTGATGGCCGACAACGCGGTGATCCCGCTCGAACGCACCCAGGTGCCGACCGAGTGGGACCAGCTGCGCAACAGCGTCTCTAACCTGGTCACCAAACTCGGCCCCACCCCGCAGCAACCTAAAGGGCCCCTCGGCGACGTCATCGAATCCTTCGCCGACGGGCTCGCCGGCAAGGGCAAGCAGATCAACACCGCGTTCAACAATCTCTCGCAGGCGCTGAACGCTGTCAACGAGAGGCGTGGTGACTTCTTCGCGGTTGTACGCAGCCTGGCGCTGTTCGTCAATGCCCTGCATGCCGACGACCAGCAGTTCGTCGCGCTCAACACCAACCTTGCGCAGTTCACCGGCAGGCTGGCGCATTCCGACCAGGCGCTGGCCAGTGCGATCCAACAAACAGACGGTCTTCTCACCACTTTGCGCCCGTTCATCGACAAGAACCGCGAAGTGTTGTCGTATGACGTCAAGAACCTCGACGAGCTGAGCACGACGCTGGTTCAGCCCGATTCGTTGAACGGCGTGGAGACCGCACTGCACCTCACCCCTACGGCGGCAGTCAATCTCTTGAATGTCTACTACCCGGCGCACGGTGCTCTCGTCGCCAACCTGGCGCTCAACAACTTCGCGAACCCGATGGAGTTCATCTGCAGCTCTATCCAGGCCGGCAGCCGGCTCGGGTATCAGGATTCTGCCGAGCTGTGTGCCGAGTACCTGGCACCCATCCTCGATTCGATCAAGTTCAACTATCTGCCGTTCGGCTTAAACCTGTTCCACACCGCTGCGACGCTTCCTAAAGAAATCGCTTACTCCGAGCCGCGGCTGCAACCGCCGAACGGTTACAAAGACACGACGGTCCCCGGGATCTGGTCGCCAGACACCCCGACGTCGCACCGCAACACCCAACACGGCTGGATTGCTGGGCCTGGCATGCAGGGCACCAAGGTGGGCCCGGTCACCGGGGGCCTGCTGACCCCCGATTCACTGGCCGAGCTCATGGGCGGCCCCGACGCCGGTCCGGTGCAATCCAATTTGCAGACGCCTCCGGGACCGCCGAACGCCTACAACGAGGAGCCTGGACCATTGCCATTCCTCGGTGTGCCGGGTAATCCAATGCCGATACCGCCGCCCCCGCCCGCGCCCGGGGTGATTCCAGGCCCGGTAGCCCCGACGCCTGCACCCGTCTCGGGACCTGCGCCGGGACCGAATGGACCTCCGCTGCCTGCTGAAGCCGCCTTGTCGATCGGAGCGGGGTCGTGAGGCCGCCACTGGGCTCGCTGCGCCTCGCCCGCCATCGCGCTTGGCAGGGGCTGATTCTTCTGCTGACGGCGCTGATGTTGAGCTCGTGCGGGTGGCGTGGCATCTCCAACCTGCAGGTACCTGGCGGGCCGGGCACCGGAGCCGATTCCTACACGGTCTACGTCCAAGTGCCCAACACGCTGGCGATCAACGGCAACAGCCAAGTCATGGTGGCCGATGTTGTCGTGGGAACGATCAAGTCGATCGACCTGAAAAATTGGGTTGCCACCTTGACACTGGGTCTGGAAAAACATGTCAAGCTACCCAAGAACGCCACCGCCAAGATCGGACAAACCAGCCTGCTCGGCTCTCAGCATGTGGAGTTGGCCGCACCGGCGGACCCGTCGCCGATGCGGCTTAAGAATGGCGACACCATCCCGCTGAAGAATTCGTCGGCGTATCCCACCACCGAGCAGACCCTGGCCAGTCTGGCTTTGGTACTGAACGGCGGCGGCATTCCTAACCTCGAAATCCTGCAGAACGAGGTCAACAACATCTTCGTCGGGCGGGCGCCGCAGATCCGGGCCTTCCTTGGCAAACTGGACACCTTCATCGGCCAGGTCAATGCGCAACGCGATGACATCAACCACGCCATCGACTCCACCAACCAGTTGCTGGCGTACGCGGCCAACCGGTCCGATGTGTTGGACCGAGTGCTGACCGACGTCCCGCCGCTGATTGCGCATTTCGCGGAAAAGGATTATCAGCAGCGCCTGATCAATGCCATCGATGCAGTCGGCCGACTCAGCGATGTGGTGCAGCAGTCGTTGGGGCCCTCGCGGAGAGATTTGCACCAGGACCTGCAGTCACTCCAGTGCCCATTGAAGGAAGTGGCCCACGCCACGCCTGATTTGCTCGGTGCGGTGAAGCTTATTGGCACGCTGCCATTCGACATCGACGCCGTTCCGAAAGCGTTCCGCGGCGACTTCTACAACGTTTCACTGACGCTCGACTCGACGTTGTCTTCTGTCGACAACGCGTTCCTCACCGGCACGGGGCTTTCTGGCTCGCTGCGCGCATTGGAACAGTCGTTCGGTCGGGATCCGAACACGATGATTCCGGACGTGCGCTACACATCGAACCCGAATGACGCTCCGGGTGGACCGCTTATCGAAAGGGGGGACCGGAATTGCTGACTCGTGGTATCCGGCGCCAACTGGCTGTTTTCGGCGCCCTCACTGCCGTCGCGTTAGTGGTGCTGGGCTGGTACTACTTACGCATCCCAACCTTGATCGGCATCGGCCAGTACACACTGAACGCCGACCTGCCCGCTTCGGGTGGGTTGTATGTCACGTCCAACGTGACCTATCGCGGGATCACGATTGGCAAAATCACCGCAATTGAGCCCACCGAACACGGGGCCCGGGCCACGATGAGCATCTCCAGTCATTACAAGATCCCGATCGACGCGTCGGCGAACGTGCATTCGGTGTCGGCGGTCGGCGAGCAGTATTTGGACCTGGTTTCGGAAGGCAAATCCGGCAAGGTGTTCTCCCCCGGACAGACCATCACCAAAGGTACGGTGCCCGCGCCGATCGGACCGGCGCTGGACGCCGTCAACCGGGCGCTGAGCGTGCTACCCACAGCCAAGATCGCCGCGCTGCTCGACGAGACCTCCGAAGCTGTCGGCGGACTGGGGCCGGCGCTGCAACGACTGGTCGACTCGACCCAGGCCATAGTCGGTGACTTCAAAACCAACATCGCCGACGTCAACTCCCTCATCCAGAACTCCGAACCGCTCCTCGACAGCCAGGTCACCTCGAGTAACGCCATCGAACGGTGGGCCCGCAACCTGAATGGCCTGTCGGCTCAAGCAGCGGCCAAAGATCCGGACGTCAAGAAGATTCTTGCCCGGGCGGCGCCCACCCTCGATCAGGTCAACGCGGTGTTCGGTGACGTTCGTGAAACGCTGCCGCAGACGCTGGCCAACACCGAGATCGTGCTCGACATGCTCAAGCGCTACAACAAGGGCCTCGAACAAGTGCTGGTATTCCTGCCTGAGGGCGCAGCGTTTGCGCAGACGCTGCTCACCCCGTACCCGGGCCAGGCGTCACTGGACTTGGGCCTCGCGATCAACTGGCCGCCACCATGTCTGACCGGGTTCATTCCGGCGAACGAGTGGCGCTCACCGGCCGATACGTCGCTGCTGCCGCTGCCGGAAGGAAACTACTGCAAGATCCCGCAGGACACCCCATCGAACTCCGTACGCGGCGTGCGCAATTCGCCCTGTGCGGACGTTCCGGGCAAACGCGCGGCGACACCGCGTGAGTGTCGCGATCCCAAACCCTACGTGCCATTGGGAACCAACCCGTGGTACGGCGATCCGAACCAGATTCGCAACTGCCCGGCGCCGGGGGCGCGGTGCGATCAGCCGGTCGATCCGGGCCGCGTGATCCAGGCGCCATCGGTCAACAACGGCGTCAACCCTGCGCCCGCCAACCGGGTAGCGGGTACGCCGCCTCCGGTCAGCGATCCACTTCAACGACCGCGTTCCGGGAGCGTGCAGTGCAACGGGCAGCAACCCAACCCGTGTATCTACACTCCGAGCGGACCTCCCGCCGCAACCTACAGTCCGCAGAGCGGCGAGGTGGTTGGGCCGGACGGTGTCAAGTACTCCGTCGAAAATTCGAACAAAACGGGAGACGACGGATGGAAGGAGATGCTGGCGCCCGCCAGCTGAGCCCCACCGATGCGGACGGGGCGCCAGAATCAGGGGTGGGGGCCGACGATCTGGTCGCCGAGAGCGCCGGCAACGAGGTGGGCGAAGCTCACCCACCCGATCCGCAAGCTGTCGGTCGCTCAGCGTCTCGGATAGGACGTCGCTGGTCAATCGGGATCGTCCTCGCTCTTGTGATACTGAGCGGTGGTCTGGCTACCGGCGGCTACCTGGCCCTGCTGTGGCACCGCGACGGCGAGCGTGTCGCCCGCAACGACGCTGCGGCGGTCGAAGCTGCGAAGAATTGCATCGCTGCGACGCAGGCACCAGACATCGACACCATGGCCGCCAGCGAACAGAAGATCATCGACTGCGGCACTGGTGATTTTCGGACACAGGCCATGATGTACACCGGATTGCTCGTGCAGGCCTATCAAGCCGCGAACGTACATGTGCAGGTATCGGATATGCGCGCCGCAGTCGATCGCAACAATGACGACGGCTCAGTCGATGTGCTGGTGGCAATGCGTGTGAAGGTCAACGATATCGAGGTGCAAAACCAGGAGGCGGGCTACCGGCTCCGGGTGAAGATGGCACGCGACGAGGGCCGTTACAAGATCGCCAGGCTGGACCAGGTGGCAAAGTGACGGTTGTGGTCGAGGAGCCCGAGGTCAAGCCGGCAGTTCACGAGGTTTCGCCCGCCGGCCTGGCGCCGTGGCGTTTCCGTGCGGGCGCGTTAGCCCTCGACATTCTGCCGGGCTGCGCGGTCATCGTTACGATGGCGCTGGTAGCGCTGACGATGCCATTTCGCAGTCGGTGGTGGTGGGTCTGCGTCGTGGTGGGCGGCTTCGTCAACCTGCTCATGATGTTCAACCGGACGTTGTTGCCGACAATTAACGACAGTCTGGGTCGCAGTTTTTTTCACATCACAGTAGTGCGGCGAGGCGGCAGCGCCGCCGGGCCGTGGCGACTCCTGGTCAGGGACTTAGCTCACCTGATCGACACAGCGTCGGTGATGCTAGGTTGGCTGTGGCCGCTGTGGGACTCCGGGCGGCGCACATTCGCAGACATGTTGCTACGCACCGAAGCGCGGATCGTCGAACCGGACCATCGGGCTCGCAACATTCGGCGGATGATCGCGGTGGTGGTGTTGGCTGCGGCGTCGGTGTGCGCCACTGGGTCCGCTGTGAGCTACCTGGCGGTGTATCGGCATGATAGAGCGGTCGATCGGGTCCGTGCTGAGATCGCGGTGCAGGGACCCAAGATTGTCGAGAAGTTGCTGACCTACGATCCGAAGTCGTTGCACGACGATTTCGCTCACGCCTTGTCGCTGACGACCGACCACTACCGTGGCCAGCTCCTCACCCAGCAGCAAATTGTGGAAAAGGCAACCCCGGTCTCCAACGAGTACTGGGTGACAGACAGCGCGATACAAACAGCGACGCCGACGAAGGCCACGATGCTGCTGTTCATGCAGGGTCAGCGCGGCACACCGCCTGCTGAACGCTACATCAGCGCCACCGTTCGGGTAGTTTTCGCCCGAGCTGCGGACCGCAATTGGCTCGTCGACGATCTCACCCCACTGACGAAACCCCGACAGGCCGAGGACAAAAAATGAGTCCACGTCGGAAATGTGAGTCTGACGAGCAACCCTTGTTCCGATTGCCGCCGTCAAAGCCGCCGCGACGGTGGGGATTGACGCTGGCCGTCGCGTCCGCTGCGACGGTGATGGCCGGGGCGATCACAGTGTCAAGCCTGATCTTGGCCAGCCATGAATCGCAACAGCAGAGCGCGTCGCGAGACAGAGTGGTACTGAGCTACGCCCGGGAATTCATGGCTGGATTCACATCGCTGGATCCATTTCATGCCAACGACTATGTCCAACGAGTGCTGGCCCAAGCCACCGGCGAATTCGCCAAGCAATACACCGATAACCAGAACGAGATCCTGCTCAGTGTCGCCCGAGCGGAACCCACTAAGGGCACGGTGCTCGACGCCGGCGTGGAACGGTGGAATGACGACGGCAGTGCCACCTTGCTGGTGGCAACTGCAGTAACCTCAAAATCTCCTGACGGCAAGCAGGAGTTCGAGAACTCGAACCGGTGGGTGGTAACTGCTAAGCAGGAAGGGGGCCAGTGGAAAATCAGCAATCTGTTGCGGGTGGTGTAGACGGTGAGATTCTCGACGGCCAGTCCGCGGACACCGCATCTTCTGAAGACGCGACCGAGGCCGAGGTCGGGCAACAGCCATCCGCCGGCGACCATGTGGCCGATGACGCGTCCGACGACGCGGGCGACGACGAGGGCGGCGACGAACCGGCCGCCGTGCGGCGGCCGCGCAAGCGGCTTGCGATCGCGGTGGGGATCGCGATTGCCTTATTCGTCAGCTCTGCTGCCTTCGCCAGCGCCTTCGTGTGGCCTTGCCTGGTCGACCGAGCCACGGTGAGCACCAAAATGCGGGTCGCGCGTACCGCCGCCAGCGCGATCACTACGTTGTGGACCTACAACCCGGCTGATATCGATAAGCTGGCCGACCGCGCAACGCAGTACCTCACCGGGGACTTCGGGGCGGATTATCGTAAATACATCGACAAGATCGCAGCGCCGAGTAAGCAAGCCCAAATCACCAACAGCACGTCGGTGATCGACGCCGCGGTGGAATCGCTCGAAGGGGCCAACGCAGCTGCGATCGTCTACACGAACACCACTTCGACCAGTCCACTGACCAAAAATATTCCGTCGCTGAAGTATTTCTCGTATCGGCTGGCCATGAAGCGGGATCACGCGCGATGGCTGGTCACCAAGATGACTACGATCACCTCGCTGGACCTCACGCCCAAGTTCTAACGGCGATCGCAAGCGCAGCGACGCTGCGCGCTGCGGGTCGCCGCGCGACAGACTAGTTGAACGCGAGCCAGCCCGGCAGCGCGCGCTCGTGGGCATCGCACAGCACCTCGTAGGTGTCGCAATTGCCCTTGGGCACACCGGCGCCCGCCCACATGCCGCCGGTGTCGCGGCGCAGCACAATCGACGACGAGGTGCCGCCGTCGAGCAGCACCGCGTTGTCGCTGCCGAGTCCGCGGAACAGATCCTGGATGTTGTCCGGGGTATAGCTGCCGCCCTGGAACACGTACATCTCGTCGCGCGGCTTGGAGTAGGCCAGCGCGGTCCGCGCGGCGCTCGGGCCACCGTCGTGGAGTTGGCCGGTGTTTCCGGGCGCCAGCAGCCCGAGTCCGCTCACCGCGACGAATCTCTCGCCCCGGTCGACCAGTCCGGTCACGACCGCGGTGGCGGCGTCATAGTCGTGCCCGTCTCGCCCGCCCCTGGGCCACAACACCGATGGCGCGCCTCGATTCGGCAGGATCATGGTCGCCAGCGCGCTCCAGTTCTCGTTGCCCCCGGACAGCCCTTGCTTACCGGCGTAGGGGATGGTACCGGTGACCGCCTGATTCGCCCGGCCCTGCCCGCGGGTGTTGTCGACGTAGGCGCCCAGCGGGGAACTGCAGCCCGTCGAGCGCCACGAGCCGCCCTTCTGGCCGCGGATGTCGAAGAAGTTCGCGTTGATCGCGATCGTCGGTTTGCCCAGCGCCTGCCAAGCCTGCGTTGCGGTATAGGTCTCCGAGGCCTGCATCAGGCCGTCGCCGGTGCGGGCACGCGGATTGCGTTCGCAGCGGGACTGATAGCCCTGATGGCTGTCCACCAGCAGGTGCGGCTCGAGCCGTTGCGAGGCGGCCTTGATGATCATCAGGTGGCCGCCACTGCCCCCGTCGTACCAGTTGCCGGCGGCGTTGAGCATCGGCGCCGGGTGGCCGCCACCGAAGTTGTAGACCAAGTAGGAGCCTTGGGTATTCGCGATCGCACTGGCCAGCAGTTCGCGGGCCTCGGCGCGAGCCACCGGTTGGCCGGTGCTGGTTGCCAGGGTCAGGCACAGCGCGCCGCTGGCGCAACAGGCCGCGATACGCCGGAAGGCGGCAGCGAGGTATGGCAAAGTTGCCCCTTCGGAGCGAACATCATTACCGAGGTATTACACAGCAGCAGGCATAACAGCGGAGTGACGGATCAGCGGCAGTCCAATGACGTTCGCTCGCTGGGCGTTTACGGCTCCGGGTGCGCAACCTCAGCGGGGTCGGCCGCCGCAACTGCCGGGGTCCGGCCGCGCCGATCGTAGCGGAGGGTGATCGCGCCACCGAACAGCACACCGATCACCAGGCCGACCGCGGACCACGTCAACGATTGCGACAGGCCCGCGTCGGGGCGCCCGCCGAGATAGAGCAAAGAACGTGCGCCGACGAACACTTGGTGCAGCGGCTCGAAGTTCGCCAGCCACTCGAACCAGGCCGGGGTGGCCTGCAGCGGCACCGCCGCACCCGCCGCCGGGATACCGAGAATGACGAACACGAACAAGCTCACCACCACCCCGATTGCGCCCATGGCCGCAATCAGCGAGGTCGACGCGACGCCTACCGTCAAGATCGCGAACGCGCCGAAAAGCCACAGCGACAGCATGTTTGGGATCGGCATACCCATCTTGGCGCTGATCGCCAGGTAGGCCGCCGACGCCAGTAGGGCCACGACGGCAATCATGGCCCATTTGACCAACAGGGCGTGAAAGCGCGAAACATTCTCGGCCGGAACGGAAACCGGGAAAAATTCCGTCGACGCCATGCCGAGCATCGAATTGACGGACATGCTGACCACGACGCTCCCGATGAATCCGGCGAGAACTAGTAGTAGCGCATAGTAGAAAGCGGACAACCCATTTCCGGTGCCTTCTGCCAGCGCGTTGTGCACCGTCGACTTGACCTCGACGGGGTTGGCCAGCATCAGCGCGACGGCGCCGGGCTCGGGCTTCTTGCCGGTGTGCTCGGCGACTTCTTGCGAAAGCCGTTGGCCGACGCGCTGATCGATCAGAGCGATTTCGCGCTGCAGGGACTGGCCGGCGATGCTGGCACCGAGGGTCCCCGCCCGCGGGTTCGTCGAGACGACGATCACCGCCCGTTCGACCCGCCCGGGGGTGAGCGCACTTTTCGCGTAGGCCTGCAGCTTGGACGAGAAGTTGGGCGGTATGACGGCGACGCCGTAGATCTGCGCGGTGTCCAGCTGTTTCTTGGCCTGTGCAGGATCGAGCACTCGGACGTCGTAGGCATCGTGGTCGAAAGCGGCCAACATGCCCTTGACCACCTGCGCACCCGTCGGCCCGGCATCTTCGTTGGTGATCGCTACCGGAAAATGACGCAGGTTGGTCATCGGCTGCAGGATTCCGCCGAGGTAGAAGGCGGACAGCGTCGCCAGCAACACCAGTGTGGCAAGAATCGGGAGAGCCCAAAATCTCACGGTGCGAGTCGATCTCGGCGTGTCGGTAAGGTAGCCAGCGGAGTCGTCATCGCCGTAAGCGACATCAGGCGATGCGTGGTGGGCTTGCGGTTCAGACACATCGGCTCCTGTTCGTCCGCGCTCACCCTAGTCGCCGAGAGCCTCGTGCATCTCCCAGACCAGCAATTCCGATGGCGTCCGCGCTGAGACACACCGGACCGGGTTCGAGGCCGGCCTCGCCGGCCGCCGGCGCCGAGCGGCCAGTTATGCAGCTATTCCGCGCGCTTTGGCGCCACAACTGGCCGCTCGTCAACGGTGTCGGACGGTTCTGCCACGGTAGGCACATGGACGACGGCGATGGTCCGTTTGTCGGCACGGAAGCCCTGGCCGACGGGCGGGTCAGTAGACATGCACTGCGCACTCGGCATCTCGCTGTGTACCGCAATGTCTACGTGCCGACGAGTCACGAGTTGACCGCCGCCAGTCGCGGTGTCGCCGCATGGCTGTGGTCAGGACGCGAGGCGACACTCGCGGGATTGTCGGCGGCCACAGTGCACGGCGCACGATGGATCGACGCCGAACTTCCCGCCGAGGTCCACCGGCGAACGGTAAGCCCGTCGCAGGCATCGTGATTCATCGCAACGAGCTTCCGGACGACGAGATCGCGGTGCTCCGCGGGATACCTGTCACCACGCCGACGCGCTGGCTAACGCGACCAACTTGAAGGCCGCCGAGGTCGAACGGCTGGCCCAGCGACACCCCGGCGTACGCGGCTTGGTGCAGTTACGCCAGGTACTCCGGCTGATGGACGGTGGGGTTGCCAGCTGTTGCGGGTTGAGTGGTCGTTAGTTGTCGGTGGTGTGCTGTAGGAACGGAGATATGAATCTGGCGGTGTGGGCTGAGCGCAACGGTGTGGCGCGGGTGACGGCGTATC